>JRER01002027.1_pt1 | contig 21137 bp, 18 predicted proteins | sample 210161 | NCBI WGS metagenome assembly JRER01 (sample SAMN03019618, study PRJNA260268) | marine sediment metagenome | biome: Marine; feature: Sediment; material: Clay; isolation source: clay from marine sediments 136 meters below sea floor depth collected from... | place: New Zealand: Canterbury...
TCACTACCAGTCTCATTTTGATAGGGACCACTATACAAGTCATCACCAGTATAGTCGCTCCAATAGTTCCCACCAGAAGGATAACCGTCATCCCAAACATTGTTGTACGATTCGTAAAGATGCACTTGGTCTGTGTTGTTGATGAAATTGTTATGGTAAAATTTGTTGTTAGAAGAATAACGGAGGCTGATGCCATAATCGTTGTTTGCTATGTTGTTTCCAGAAATGCTGTTTGAAGAGCTGAAGAGCTCGATGCCATCCCAGTTGTTTGCTATGTTGTTTCCAGAAATGCTGTTATAGTTTGAATACTCGAAGAGCTCGATGCCATCCCAGTTGTTTGCTATATTATTTCCAGAAATGCTGTTGTTAGAAGACTCTTCGAGCGAGATGCCAGCGAAAGTGTTGTTTGCTATGTTGTTTCCAGAAATGCTGTTGTTCGAAGAATGTTTCTTGAGCTCGATGCCCTGGTAGTTGTTTGTTATGTTGTTTTTGGTTATTGTTGAGCTTGTTGTGTAAGCCAGTAGCAAGCCTTGCCCGTTTTTGGTGAGGTTTAGGTTTTGGACGGTTATGCGCGTGCAGGTTACGAGGGCTACATATCCAGCGTCAAGGGGGACAGTCATGTCTTGCTTGCTAATCCAGTAGTAGACCGGTTTGCCGTCAACCGTGTTTGAAGCATCAACATCGTTAACAAAATCTGAAAGGATCGAACCCCAAACCTGTAAGCTGTAGTAGTTATTAGCTAGGCTGTTGCCTCTGAGTATGTTGTTTGAAGAATCTCCGAGCGCGATGCCTTCGCTGTTGTTTGTTATGTTGTTTCCAGAAATGCTGTTATAGTTTGAATACCCGAAGAGCCTGATGCCATAGTCGTTGTTTGTTATGTTGTTTCCAGAAATGCTGTTATTAGACGAGTGATAGAAATAGATGCCGGATTCGAATGCTTTGATTTCCATATTCTTGATTGTTACGTTGCTTCTTCCAAAAAGTGATATTCCTTTGGAAAATTGGACCCCTGTTCCTTGAAGGGTGTAGCCGTCTCCATCAACCACAATGTCGTCTCTCTCAACCACAATCTCGTCATAATTGTTGTCAGTAAAGGTGTAGGTAATATTGTCAACACTCGTAATATTTGCTGTTGGAGGGTCAACACTACCATCAGCCTTAATATAAATTGTTCCACTTGCTTTAACTGGTTGAACGTTAAATGCCAATGTTAACATGCCTAATAGAAGCGCTGCCAGCATTATCCCAGAAGCTGTTTTCCTTTCCAACAGTATTTCCTCCTTTCAATGGGTTAGATGTGAGATATTATGTGTTCTGCTGATTGGATTAGGATGTCTGCTGCTTCTGGTGTTATGTGGATTCCTGAAAGATTTTGAACCTGTACAATGAAGTCATCTTCTAAGATGCTTTTTGCTTCGTCTATTTTTCCTTTATCAACCAGTCTCTGAACTACATTCAGTTTAGCAATGAGACTTTTGACTATCCCTTGATTGTCGATTTCACCCTGTGAGCGGAGTTCTTCTATCTCGTTTCTCAGTTCGTCTATTGTAGTCGGAAAAGGAGGTGGAGAAGTCCAGGGTTCCATCAAAGGATAGTTGTCTTGATTGTTCTGATCAATCTCGTATGCTGTACCCCATATACCCGAATCATCTATCTCAGTAGCATCAGGATACCTCTCTTCATAATCACTCCAATAGTTACCCCCAGAAGGATAGCCCTCATCCCATATGTTGATTGATGGAAGAATCTCTGGGTAGTCCCATGAGTAATCGTAGATTTGACGGGTGTTGTATATGATGTTGTTGTGATAAATGCTGTTGTTGGAAGAGTCAGCGAGTGTGATGCCATAATCATTGTTTGTTATGTTGTTTCCAATTATCCTGTTGTTGGACGAGTACAAGAGTCCGATGCCCTCGTAGTTTGCTATTATGTTGTTTCCGCTTATGCTGTTGTTAGAAGAGTAAACGAGTGCGATACCACCACCGTAGTTTCCTATTATGTTGTTTCCGCTTATGCTGTTATTGAAGGAGGAATTGAGATAGATTTCAAACCATGTGTTTGCTGTTATGTTGTTTTGGATTATGTTGTTATGGTTGGAGGAACCGAGCCAAATGCCATACCCGTTGTTTGCTGTTATGTTGTTTCCAGAAATAGTGTTATAGTTTGAAGACTCACCGAGCCAGATGCCATACCCATTGTTTGTTATGCTGTTCCCAGAAACGTTGTTATAGTTTGAAGACCAATCGAGCCCGATGCCAAACGCGTTGTTTGCTGTTATGTTGTTCCCAGAAATAGTGTTATAGTTTGAAGACGAACGGAGCAAGATGCCATTGTCGTTGTTACCTGTTATGTTATTTCCAGAAACGATGTTGTCTGAAGACGAAAGGAGCTTGATGCCACCCCAGCTGTTTGCTGTTATGCTGTTCCCAGAAATACTGTTATAGTTTGAAGAAGAAACGAGCAAGATGCCATCAAAGTAGTTGTTTGTTATGTTGTTTTCTAAAACAATGTTATTGGACGAGTGTTCGAACTTGACGCCGTACCAACCGTTGTTTGTTATGTTGTTATTTCGTATGAGAACGTTGTCGCAGTTTTCAATGTATATTCCGCCGTTAGGATAACCTGGGCCGCTGTTTCTTATTGTGAAGTTTTGAATGGCGACATTGTCTACCAGACCTCCTCTTACAGTGACTACATCTCCAACTCCTCCACCATCAATAATAGTTGTGACAGGGGTTTCACCAACAAGTAACATCGTTTTTTCAATAACCAAATGTTCATAGTATGTTCCGCTGTATACGTATATGGTGTCCCCATCTTTTACATCTGGGCTATTAATGGCTTCTTGTATTGATGAGAAATCTGCTGGTCCATCATCATCCACAGTCCACGTAGTAGGCTCTGCCTTAACTTGTTGAATGTTAAATGCCAATGTTAACATGCCTAATAGAAACGCTGCCAGCATTATCCCAGAAGCTGTTTTCCTTTCCAACAGTATTTCCTCCTTTCAATGGGTTAGATGTGAGATAGTATGTGTTCTGCTGATTGGATTAGGATGTCTGCTGCTTCCACTGTAATGTGGATTCCTGACAGATTTTGAACCTGTGGAATGAAGTCATCTTCCAAAATAGTCTTAGCTTCGTCTACTTTTCCTTTGTCAACCAGCTTCTGAGCAACATTCAGTTTAGCAATGAAACTTTTGACTACTCCTTGATTGTCGATTTCGTCTTCAGAGCCTAATTCTTCTATCTCAGTTTTCAATTCACCAATAGTTCTTGGAAGCGGAGTCCAAGGCTCAACTAAGGGATAATTGTCGTTGTTATTGGCATCTATTTCGTACGGATTGTCCCATATTCCATCACTACCAGTCTCATTTTGATAGGGACCACTATACAAGTCATCACCAGTATAGTCGCTCCAATAGTTCCCACCAGAAGGATAACCATTGTCCCAAATATTTGAGAGAATGTAGACCACATATACGTGTCCTTGGGTGTTGTCGATGAAGTTGTTATGGTAAAATTTGTTGTTAGAAGAACCTTCGAGCCAGATGCCATAGTAGCTGTTTTTTATGTTGTTTCCAAATATTGTGTTGCTTGAAGAAGCCCAGAGGTTGATGCCAGAGTAGTTGTTTGCTGTTATGTTGTTCCCAGAAATGATGTTTGAAGAAACCTTAGACCAGATGCCATAGTAGCTGTTTTTTATGTTGTTTCCAGAAATGATGTTGCTTGAAGAATACCAGAGCCGGGTGCCATAGTAGCTGTTTTTTATGTTGTTTCCAAATATGCTGTTGCTTGAAGAATACAAGAGCTCGATGCCATGGTAGTTGTTTGTTAAGTTGTTTTTGGTTATCGTTGAGTTTGTTGTGTAAGCCAGTAGCAAGCCTTGCCCGTTGCTTGTTAGATTTAGGTTTTGGACTGTTATTCTTGTGCAGTTTACGAGGGCTACATATCCAGGGTCAGGTGAGACCGTCATGTCTTGCTTGCTAATCCAGTAATAGATCGGTTTACCGTCAACCGTGTTTGAAACATCAACATCATTAACAAAATCTGAAAGGTTCTCAGACCCAACCCAGAAGTTGTACTTGTTATTAGCTATGCTGTTGTCCCTGAGTACATTGTTGGAAGTCCGATAGAGAATGATGCCTTGAATGTTGTTTGTTATGTTATTTCCAAGTATACTGTTGTTTGAAGAATACCAGAGAAAGATGCCAGGCCAGTTGTTTGTTATGTTGTTTCCATGAATAGTGTTGTTTGAAGACGAAAAGAGTTCGATGCCATCACGGTTGTTTGTTATGTTATTTCCAGATATGCTGTTATTAGACGAGTAACAGAGATAGATGCCGGATTCGAATGCTTTGACTTCCATATTCTTGACTGTTACGTTGCTTCTTCCAGAAAGTGATATTCCTTTGGAAAACGGAGCTACTGTTCCTTGAACAGTGTAGCCTGCTCCATCAACCACAATGTTATCCCTCTCCACAACAATCGAGTCGTAAATGTTATCAGTAAAAGTGTAGACGTTTCCGTCTCGTTGAATTGGTGCTGTTGGAGGGTCAATACTTCCATTTGGTCTAATGTATATAGTTCCACTTGCTTTAACTGGTTGAACGTTAAACGCCAAGGTTACTATGCTTATTAACAACAGTGTTAGCATTATTCGTGATACTATTTTTCTTTCCAACCGCCTTTCCTCCTTTCAAAGGGTTATAGGTGAGATTGTATGTATTCTGCTGATTCGATTAGGATGTCTGTTGCTTCTACTGTAATGTGGATTTCTGACAATTCTTGAACTTGAATGATAAAGTCTTCCAAAACCATTTCAGCTTCTTCTGTTTTCCCTTTATCAACCAGCTTCTCAGTAACCTTCAGTTTAGCAATGAGACTTTTAACTATCCCTTGATTGTCGATTTCACCTTCAGAGCCGAGTTCTTCTATCTGTGTTTTCAATTCACCAATGGTTCTTGGAAGTGGAGTCCAAGGTTCCATTATAGGATAGTGATCTACAATTCCCCATTTCGTATAGGGTGTGTCTCCTATTCCATCATTGCCTATGACGTCTTGATATGGACCACTGTAATGGTCTACGCCGCTGTAGTCGCTCCAATAGTTTCCACCAGAAGGGTAACCATCATCCCAAGTGTTTATTGAGTCATAACTAACCACCTGTTTTGCATTGTTGATGAAGTTGTTATGGTGAATGATGTTGTTAGACGAAGAATAGAGGTAGATGCCATCCCAGTTGTTTGTTATGTTGTTTTCGTAGATGGTGTTGTTAGACGACCAATCGAGGAAGATGCCAAAGTTGCTGTTGTTTGTTATGTTGTTTCCAGAAATGCTGTTGTTAGACGAAGAATAGAGGTAGATGCCATAGTAGTTGTTGTTTGTTATGTTGTTTCCTGCTATTGTGGAGTTTTTGGTGAAGGCGAGTAGTATGCCTTCCCCGTTGTTTTTCAAGTCTAAGTTTTTGACCGTTATGTTGGTTGAGTTTACAAGTGCCACATACCCGGCATCGGTTGGAACCACTTCATTTTGGTGGTTAACCCAATAGCAGACGGGCTTGCCATCCACAGTGTTTGAAGAATCCACATTATGAATGAAGTGTGAAAGGCCAAATCCATCGACTCCAAAGTTGTAGTGGTTGCCACTCATGCGATTATTCCTAAGCGTGTTGTTAGACGAAGAATAGAGGTAGATGCCATCCCAGTTGTTTGTTATGTTGTTTCCAGAAATGCTGTTGTTAGACGAAGAATAGAGCCTGATGCCCCCCCCGTTGTTTGTTATGTTGTTTCCAGAAATGCTGTTGTTAGACGAAGAAAGGAGGTAGATGCCATAGTAGTAGTTGTTTGTTATGTTGTTTCGAAAAACACTGTTGTATGAAGAGCCAGAAAGATAGATGCCATAGTAGAATTTTTTGACTTGCACATCCCTGGTTGTTACATTACTTATTCCCGACAGCGTTAACCCTTTAGACCACAAAGCAAGTGTTCCTTGAACGACGAAGTTCGCCCCGTCAACTATTATGTTGCTTCTCTCCACCACAATGTTATCATAAATATTAGCAGTGAAGGTGTAGGTGACATTGTCAACGCTCGAAATAGGCGCATCTAATGGGTCAACGCTTCCATCAGCCCTTATGTAAATGGTTCCGTCTGCTCTAACCAATTGAATGTTAAATGCCAATGTTAACATGCTTATTAGAAGTAGTGTTAGCATTATTCCTGATACTACTTTCCTTTTCATTTCTATTCTCCTTTCTCTGGTTCTACTATGGATGTTAACCAACTTATGCTTTGTGAAACAATCTTCTGTATGTCTGACACTTCACAACCTCATGTTAAGGCTTACATTCCAGCAAAAAGTCTGAAAAAAGATAAATAGGTCTAACTGTTAGCTGACGTCACGCTACCCAAGAAAAAGTGAGAGAATAACCATCTTAATTTAGAATTTCTAAGAGTTTTTCTCCTCTCTCCGTGATCTTGTAGATGCCTCGGCTGACTCGTTCTATGTAGCCGTTTGGAAGCAGATAGCCGTAAAACTGTTTGCGGAATGTGTTTGATGTTGCGAAGCGTAGGCATGTGGCCACGGTTTTCTTCTCAATGTCAGTATAGTGCACATACCCTTTTTGGATGAATTGAAGAATGGTTTTGCGGAGTTGGTCTCTTTCAGGGTCCTTCATGATAATCTTACTTCCTGTGGGTTGGCTGCTGAGTGATAGTTGCATATTGGGCATCGGCGTATGATTGCGCGCGCATACGTATATTAACTAAATGTTTTGATAATGACTGCTGGTGATAAAATGAAATGCATGTTTAATCCAGAGATAGAATGCACTGTTTACGATGTCGCGAAAGAGTTAGAAACTGTTCTAAAACCAACTTACATTCTTGAGAAAGCATGTCCTATATGTCCAAAAAGGCCTATGCCCGAGCGTCCTAAGCGACTTAAAAGATAGGATGCGCGTGCATTTTCTCCAATTCAACAGAGTCTTTGATTTCATCACTTAACACATAATAATTGTACTTTCTGATTTACGTGCGCGTTCTCGTCTAAAGACAGTAAAATAAATCACTCCGCATTGGAAATACTGTTACTGTTGTATCACAGTCACATACTTTTATAAGCTCCACTACCAAACGTGCATTCAAAAGTATCAGTAGGGAGGCTGGAAAATGAAAAAATTTGTTGTTAATTCGACAATCCCACCTGGAAGAATGGATCCAGTGGCTTGGATAATGGGTACTTCAAAAATGTTGAGAGCTACGGGAGCGAAGGACATAAAGTTTAGAACATGCTATTGTTGCTCGGCAGAAGGAAAAGTCGTTTGCGAGTTCGAGGCGAGCAGTAAAGAATCGTTATCCGAAGGCCTCAGGAAAATAGATTTTCCCGTCGAATCTATCATGGAAACAATAAAAGTGACACCTGAGGAAGCCATGCCATCTTTTAAGTGTAGGGACATAGGTATGGCCTGCAATTTTGAAGCAACAGCAAAAACTGAAGACGAACTTATGAAGAAAATAGCAGAACATGATCGCAAAGCACACAACATGAAAACAATGTCGCCAGACATGATGGAGAAAGTTAAGAAAGCAATCAAAATGTAATATGCGCACTCAACATTGGCTTAATAGTAGTCCTTGTTGGAAGTTCGTTAGAAGGTTAATAAAAACTGTATAATGTAATAGTCACTGGTTGCGCGCGCACACTAATAGAGACTATTTGACTACCTATCGGTTGACGTAAAATGCCTAGAGTATTGTGTGTAGGAAACGGAAACCTTCTGGTTAACCTTGACAAGGACATGAACATCAGAGACATGTATTTCCCGTTTGTTGGAATGGAAAATCATGTGAGTGGTCATTTCTGTAGGCTTGGGGTTTGGGTGGATGGAAGATTTTCGTGGATAGACGGCTCTTGGAACAAAAGATTCGGCTACAAAGAAGATTCTTTGGTTACAGACGCTTCGCTAAAAAAGCCTGACCTCCAACTAGAATTGCGGATTGAAGATGGGGTTCATCATTTTCACGATGTTTTCCTTAGGAAAGTCACAGTGAAGAATACAGCTGAAAAGGAAAGGGAAGTTCGGTTATTCTTTTCACACGACCTCCACCTATATGACACCGACAAAGGCATTACGGCCTATTATGACCCCAAGATCGACGCTATAATTCACTTCAAAAAAGATAGATACTTCTTGATAAGCGGGTCGTCTGGTAAGGAAGGACTGTTTCAGTTCGCGGTTGGAGTGACAGAGTTTGGCGGCTTGAGAGGAACATGGAAGGACGCAGAAGATGGAGATTTGAGCAACAATCCCGTTGCTCACGGATCTGTCGATTCTACTATAAGCCTAAGAACAAAGATTCCTGATCGCGGAGAAAAGATACTTTATTACTGGATTGTAGCAGGTAAAAATCTTGAAGAAGTCTCCAAGTTGCACAGGATTGTAACTGAAACCGGTCCTCAGAGGCTTGTTCGCGGAACTGAAGAATACTATAAAGCTTGGGTTAATAAAGGTGAGATCAACTTCGGTGATCTACAGTCAAAAATTGTCCGAATGTTCAAAGGAAGTTTACTCATACTAAGAACCCAGATCGACAATAGAGGAGCCATCATCGCTTCAAGTGATTCAGACATTTTGCGTTTCAATAAAGACACTTACAGTTACGTCTGGCCGAGAGATGGAGCCTTCGTGGCTATGGGCCTCGACGCGGCTGGATATCATCACATAACCCAGAGGTTTTTCAAGTTTTGCGAGAAGATCATATCAAAGGACGGTTTTCTATATCAGAAATATCACGCAGATGGTTCTTGGGGAAGTACATGGCACCCTTGGATGAGTTCCAACGGTGAATTTCAACTACCCATTCAGGAAGACGAAACCGCCCTCGTTCTGTTCTCCTTATGGAATCACTACGACCAAGTCCGAGACATAGAATTCGTCAGTCCTCTGTACGAGCCACTTGTGTGTAAGGCCGCCGACTTTATGGTGAAATACAGAGACCCAAAGAATAAACTTCCATTACCTAGCTACGACCTTTGGGAAGAGAATCGGGGAATTTCAACCTTCACAGCATCGGCTGTTTACGGAGGGTTACAAGCGGCTTCAAGGTTTGCCCAGATATTTGGAGATCGTGAAAGGGCGAAAGAATATAAAACTGCTGCGATGGAAGTCAAAGATGCCATATTGAAGCATCTTTATGATAAAGAAGCAGGCAGATTTCTGAAAATGATCAAACCAGACGGGAAAGGAAAATTTTCGAAAGATCAAACCGTTGATAGCAGTGTATACGGAATATTTGAATTCGGGGTTCTTCCAGCTGATGACCAAAGGGTTGAGAAAACCATGGAGACAGTCGAATCCGTTTTATGGGTGAAGACGGAAGTGGGTGGAATAGCACGATATCAGAATGATTATTATCACCAAGTCAGCAAGGACATTGAGAAAGTCCCTGGAAATCCTTGGCCTATCTGTACGCTGTGGCTGGCGGAATGGTACATTGCCAAGGCAAAATCTATGGAAGACCTGAAAAGGGGAGAGAAGCTTCTGCAATGGGTTTCTAATCATGCCTTGGAATCAGGAGTTTTGGCAGAACAGATTGACCCATATAACAATCAACCTCTATCCGTTTCGCCCTTAACGTGGAGCCATTCGACCTTCGTGCTTACTGTAATTGAGTACTTAAACAAACTGAATGAGATTAAGGTTTGTGAAGCTTGTGGATTACCGATGCACAGAAAAAAACGTGGAAAGTTGTGGTAATTTGTGAAGAATGGGAGAGAAAATTCGTGAAGGCAATCATCGCAGAACCTCCTAAAAGAAATTCGGTTGAGTTGGTTGAAATCCCAAAGCCACTTCCCGGAAAAGGACAGGTTTTGTTAAGGACTTTATGTGTAGGCATAGACGGAACAGACAGAGAAATCAATGAGGGAATCTACGGTACTCCCCCTATCGGTTCTCATTACATTGTTATGGGACATGAGACTGTGGCTAGAGTTCAGGAAATCGGTGACCAAGTAGAAGGTTTTTCTGAAGGGGATGTGCTAGTGCCTGCTGTAAGAAGACCCTGCAAGGAAAACTGCCTCAACTGTCGAAACGGCGAACCGGACATGTGCCTGACCGGAAATTATTTTGAACATGGGATATACAAGTTACACGGCTTCGCTTCGGAATACGCCGTGTCTGATGCCAATTTTCTGATCAAGATTCCTCCAGAGTTGGAGGATCTTGCGGTTCTCTTAGAACCGTTGAGCATTGCGGAAAAGGCGGTTAGACAGTCTTTTAAAATTCAGGAAAGAACGGTATGGGAACCTAAAAGGGCCTTCATCGTCGGAACTGGACCTTTAGGTTTATTGGCAACCATGATTTTGCGTTTAAAAGGCCTTAAAGTTTACGCAGCAGCCACAAGGGAGAAGGAAAGCCTAAAAGCAAAGATTGTAGGTAGCGTTGGAGGCACATACTTCAACGTCAGAGAGACGCCGATAAAGACCATGGAAGAAAAGTTTGACATAGTTATTGAGGCTACAGGGAGAGTTGAGGCGGCCCTTGAAGCTCTGAGTCTCCTCGGGCCAAACAGTGTCATGTGTTTTCTCGGCGTCTACCGCGAAAAAAAGGCATGTGAGGAGTTCGGCAAGGTTTTAACAACCATGGTCTTAGGAAACCGTCTCATGTTCGGCTCAGTAAGCTCAAACAAAAGCCATTTTGAAATGGGCATAAAGGACATGTCTGAGATAAAACGTCGATATGGAAACGTTCTAAACAAGCTGATAACTAAGAAACTGTACCTGGCAGATTTCAAACAAGCATTCAAATCGGAAAGAGAAGAGGTCAAAACAGTAATTTATTTTAAATAGCACTGACAGACAAATATTGTGTGATCAAGGTGGATGTATATGCATAGTGTTTTGGACGTAAACGCGGACGACTGGGAAAGAGAGATTTTGCAGTCTGACACTTTGGTGGTAGTTGATTTTTGGCATGAACAGTGTCCTTGGTGCAAGAGACTGGAGCCCATATACAGTGAGGTTTCCGGAGAATACAGGAACAAGGTGAAATTTGCTAAACTGAACGTCTTAGAGAGCAATGAGAATCAGCAGATCGCTGTTAAGTATGGGATTATGGGCACCCCCACCCTAATTTTCTTTTGTGATGGAAGACCCATTGAGACAGTTGCAGGCTTCCAACCGAAGGAGCGCCTCAAGCAACTAGTGGATGATGTGATCGACAAGCACCGAGACTGCCTAGAAAAGAGTACTGTATTGAAAACTAGTTGACTCGCGCAATAGTTCTTGTTGGGAAAAGCTCGTTTGAAGGTTGATAAAATTGTATGATGTGATAGTCATTGGTTCTGGACCGGCAGGCTTAACAGCTGCTCTCTATACGAGCAGGGCCAAGTTGAAGACCCTTGTTGTTGCCGGAGCTATGTGGGGTGGACAACTGCTGCTCACAACGGAAGTGGAGAACTTTCCAGGATTCAAAGAGGGAATTCTTGGGCCCGATCTTATGGATAATATGTGGAAGCAAGCTGAACGCTTCGGCTCTGAGATGATCTTTGATGATGCCACCGCTGTGGATTTCTCATCCAAGCCCTTCAAGGTAATGGTGGGAAGCAAGGTGTATGAAGGAAAGTCAGTTATCATCGCCACTGGGGCTTCCGCCAGATGGTTAGGCTTGGAAAGTGAAACACGATTGAGAGGCAGAGGCGTTTCGGTCTGTGCTACATGCGACGCAGCCTTCTTCAAGGATAAGAAAGTGGTCGTGGTTGGAGGAGGTGACACAGCCTTGGAGGAAGCTCTAGCCCTCTCCAAATTTGCAAGAGAAGTCAAAGTCATCCATAGAAGGGACAAGCTGAGAGCGTCTAAGACTCTTCAAGAAAGAGCCTTCAAGAACCCAAGGATAGAGTTCATCTGGAACAGCACAGTCCAAGAAATCCTAGGCAAAGACAGGGTCGAAGGTATTAGGCTAAAGAAAGTAAACTCGAACGAAGAATTTGAACTGGCTTGTGACGCTGTTTTCATAGCAATCGGCCACAAACCAAACACAGAAATCTTCAAGGGTCAAATAGAACTGGACCAAGCAGGATACGTGATTGCTAAGGATACCACAAAGACCAGCGTAGAAGGAGTCTTCGTAGCAGGTGATGTAGAAGATTATCGTTATCGTCAGGCCGTTACGGCAGCTGGAGCAGGGTGTAAAGCAGCTATGGATGCAGAAAAATATTTGGAGGAGGTTTAAAAGATGGTTCACGTCTTCTGCCTAGACGAAAAATGCCGAAGAGTTATTCACCTCGACACCCACAAACACTGGAACTTTAAGGGCAAAGTTAAATGCTTAAAATGCGGAGCAGAGATGGAAGTAGAGGTAAAGGACGGCAAACTGAGGTCTTCAAGGAAATCTAAAAGAAAATAGCCTTGCTCGCGCGCGTGCAACGGATGCGTTATGAGGTAAAATTAGCAATTAGTTGCGCGCCCATCTGATGAGAAAGTTGACTACTCATACTATGCATTCAGGTGAATCTTCAATAAAAGTTGTGTTCTGAATGCCAAAAGCTATCAGAGAAGTTGTAGTCGCCTACAACAAAGCAGCTCGCTTATACGATTTGATGAATCTACTCTACTTTTTTGGAAGGGATAAACGATTTAGATCAATGCTTGTTGAAAAACTTGCCGTAGATGCTGATGACACTGTTCTGAACCTTTGTTGCGGAACAGGCCTAGACTTACCATTCTTGCTTCAAAAAATAAAAATCGAAGGAACGTTGATGGGAGTAGACCTATCCTCTGAGATGTTGCAACGAGCGAAAAAGAAAATCGGAAGCGAAAGAGTAAATTTGGTAAAGTCAGATGTTGCCCATCTAGCCTTCCGCGATAAAACCTTCGATGCTGTTCTTGCCTCCTTCTGTCTGGAGATAACTTCATCATACGAAAAGGCTATCGAAGAGGCTGCAAGAGTCTTGAAACCACATGGAAGAATCGGGATTCTAGCGAATAATAAGCCCTCTGGGGGCTTGTGGCTTCTAGGGGTCATAGTTACAAAAGTAGTTGGTGCTATGGCAAAGATAGATTTTGAGGTAGACTTGACGGAACACCTTTCTAAGAAATTTGTAATTGCTGAAGAGAGAAAAATGTACGGAGGCTTAGTGCGATTTTTAGTGGGAGAAAAAATCCAATAATAATCTTCCACAATTAATCTGGAAGACTTATGAACTGAATACGAAGGGAAAAATGAACAATTCATGAAGCAAGCGTTCTTGAGGATTGATTAAACGATCTCCGCGTGCACAGTCGCGATATGTCTGGCACCTTCCCATAGCCATTGACATGAGTTTGTCCATCTGCTCCTTTGGGACCTCTTTATTAGGTTTTAGAAACCTATAATTGACCTGTAAAATCCTTACCATAATTTCACATCTTCAATGTTTTCACAATCTTGTGTGCCTTGCATAGTGCTCAAATTACGTTTCTAAACGCGTGTGACTGTAGCACAACAGCAACATAAACTTAAAAGCGCGTGTGCTCAACTTTTCCTCTGGGATAGGGCGCGCATGGAAAACTCAAAAACAGAATTGATTCTTGTCTATAATGCAGATAGTGGTTTTTTCAATGTTATCAAAGATGCTTTACACAAAACAGTTTCACCTAGCACATATCAATGTAATCTATGCGCCCTTACTTATGGCAGTGTGAGGATGAAAGACGAATGGAAAACATTTATTGCCAAACTTAAAATACCTTCAGAATTCCTACATCGCGATGAATTTTTGAGAAGATTAAAAACACATCCACATAATATAAAGGATGTGAAATTCCCATCCGTTTTTCTTAGTAAAGAGGGAAAAGTCAGTTTGCTCATAACTCATAACGAAATTAACAAATGCAAAACCTTGAGGGACCTAATGAATCTAATAACCAAGAAATTAACAGGCGTAGAGCCATAAAAGGCGCGCGAGCATAAGCTGAATAAAATGAACTACGTGTTTCTGAAGGAGAAATTGGAGGTTTAACTACGAAGCAAGTAGGCCAAGCCATGATTCTAGACTATACCAAAAGCGTTTGTCCGATCTGCTTTAGGGAAATTCCGGCATCCATTGTCGAAAACAATGGTAAAGTCTTCATTCAAAAGGTGTGTCCGTCTCATGGATCATTTGACTCTCTGTATTGGGATGACGTTGAACATTATAAGTGGTGTAAAAAATTCCAGAAGTCTCGTGTCCCTAGAGGCACACAGACAACTGTTCAAAACGGCTGTCCCTTCGATTGCGGATTATGTCCATCGCATGAGCAACACACATGTTTAGCTGTCATTGAAGTTACGGACAGGTGCAATCTGTTCTGTAATTACTGCTTTGCCTCTTCACAAGAGGCGGGGCAAGACGTAGACTTGGGGATCATTAAAAGCATGTTTGAAACAATAGAAGAAAGCGAGGGAGAACCAAGACCGACCCAGCTCTCTGGCGGCGAACCAACAGTTAGGAAGGATTTACCTCAGATTATCGAGGTGGGAGCCGATTTAGGTTTTTCCCACATCGAAGTCAACACCAACGGTGTGCTACTGGCAAAGGAAGAAAACATGGTTAAAAGGTTGAAGGATGCTGGGCTTTCGTGTTTCTACTTGCAGTTCGATGGTTTAACCTCCGATGTATATGAGAAACTTAGGGGAGTGGACCTGCTAAATCTGAAGTTTCGCGCAATCGAAAACTGCCGTAAACACGGTGTTCCTGTGATCTTAGTTCCCACGATAGTGAAGGGTGTGAACGACCATCAGCTGGGGGATATTATTCGATTCGCCATGAAAAACCTCGATGTTGTCAGAGGGATAAACATTCAGCCAATCTCTTACTTTGGGAGATACATGAGAGGCAAGCATCTTTCTTTGGCTGGTGTCGCAAAAAGAATCTCGGATCAAACCGGGTTCATGTCGATGTACGATTTTTATCCGATACCTTGTCCCGGCCTTCACTGTTCTAGTGCTACTATGCTTATTGTGAACGGTAATGAAGTTTTTCCAGTGACAAGGATGATTGATGTGGAAACTTATCTGAATGGAGTTTACGACAAGATTAAAGGTGCTGCCTTCGTCGATATGCTGGTCGATGCTGGAAGCGGCGTGGACATGGCAGAAGAGATCGTGTGTTCATGTGGAATACAGATTAACGGAGCAATTCGGAAAATTTTGGAGAACAGTTTGTTCATCGCAATCATGGGCTTCATGGATGCCTACACCCTTGACCTAAATCGCCTATCGAAATGCTGCATCCATGTCGCCACACCAGATCGAAGACTGATTCCATTCTGCGCTTACAACCTGACCAACATGCAAGGCGAATACCTCTATAGAGAAAAACCAAGACCTGAGAGGGTGTACAAAAATTGAACCAATCGTCCTCCTCAAGACAACCTTTGAGCGATGTCCAATTAAAGAAATCAACCGTAAGGTTTTATGAAGGCAGTTTTCTCAACTCAATTCTCAGGAACGTTTTGCACCCAGGCGGACTAAAACTGACGGAGCAGTTAGCGGTTTTAGCCGATATAGACGAAAAATCCACAGTTCTTGACATTGCAAGTGGGAAAGGTGTTTCAGCCATCTTTTTGGCAAAGAGATTCAGTTGCGAGGTTGTAGGTGTGGACCTATCTAAAGACATGATCAAAAAAGCGGCAAATTTAGCCAAGACTGAGATGGTATCAGATAGAGTTGCTTTCGAAGTGGCTGACGCGGAGAAACTACCCTTCAAAACTGGGGCGTTCGACGCCATATTAAGTGAGTGTGCTTTGTGCCTGTTTCCAACTAAGAAACTTGCACTCTCAGAGATGTATCGGGTTCTAAAAGATGGAGGCAAAATAGCATTGTCTGACGTTACGCTCGACCAAACGCGTAGAGAGCTTCGGGACAAGTTGTTATTTTTCTCTTGTACAGCTGGAGCTGAGTCTTTAGGCGCTCTTCGATCACTTTTTGAAGAGGTAGGGTTTGTTGAAGTCACCGCCATCGACGCATCGCAAGTAATCGTTGACTTATATAAAAGTTTGAAGAGACAAAGCTTTCTTCTGAAGCCATTGTTGAAGATTGTTGGAAGCTCACATAGATGCGTTAATTCAAAGAACATGGAGGAATTTGGTCGAACAGCCGAACAGTTGATTCTTGAAGGAAAACTAGGGTATTGTGTTTTAATCGGTAGAAAACCATTTCATTAACAAGTTCGAGGTGTGCGTGGTTGGAATTCTAGGCAAGGTTATGCTCGAAGAAAACCTTTGAGGGCATCCTTGATAGACTTGAGAAACGTATGTTTGATTTTCTCAGGTTCCTGGAGGCCTTCAAGCTGAGCAATTCTGAAGTAAGCAGGGGGATGTGGGTCAAACCGGATCCATTCAGACCTACGGTAACCTCGAAAAGCGGGCTCCCTCTTATACAAAGGAAAAAGTCTTCTGAAGGCGATCTTCCTCAGAGCTTCTGCCATAACTTTTGGTTGCCCGATCATTTTGGCGGAGTCTAGGTCGGCTCTGCTTTCTAAGAACTTTCCGAAGAAGTAGATGAGCCCTATCGCTACCATGAAATAGAGCCAATAGGAATAGAAACCGAAGAAGAACAGGTAGGGCCAGAACACGTAGAAGCGTAACAGATATTCCGCGCTAGATAAGGAGAACATCACCATGGGATCGTGGGCCCTCAGATGACTTAGCTCGTGGCCGACTACGCTTAACAACTCGTCTTCCTCAAGTTGCGTCATGATCCCCGTTGTAACCATTATGGTTCCAAGCCTAGGGCTTGGGCCGGCGGCTGCAGCGTTTGGAATGATCGTGTTTGCCACCACGATTTTTGGCATAGGAAGACCAAAATTGTTCGATGCCTTTTTTACAATCTGGAAGAGGTTCACCTTCTTGACGGAGAAATCCTCCTGTTTACAGTCTATGCCATAATTCGCGAAAACCCCACTGGCCGTTTCGCAGTTGATGGGCTTTTCAGCGGCGATGGTGGCCTCGTAGATTTCTTTTCTGATTTCAGGGATTTTTTTGGCGTGTTTTTTACGAAATTCCTCGAACTCGTCGGGTGAAAAATGGTATTGTAAGAGGTGTATTTCAGGCTGGTCTTTAGTGATTTTCCAGTTGCCACTTCTGGCTATCAGCTTTCCAGAAAAGAGCAATAACACAAACGAGACACCTAGAAAGATTAGGGGCGCATACCACCCGAATATCAAGAAAAACAGAAAAGTTAAGGCCATTAAGGCGACGAAGAGGGGCAACATGGAGTCTGTGAAGATTCTTGCAGGCAACCCTGTTTTCTCCCTTTCGGGAACTATCTTTTCCCCTGGCATAAAAGCAAGGTATAAGGTGGTCTTGCGGATTTCCTCTTCAAACAATTGGACTATGAGAAATAGGTCCTCGTGGAGTTGGTCCAAAAAAGATTTTGAGATGCCAAGGTCGCTGAGTTTCATCGTTACTCCTATCGGAATACTGGCATCAACCGTGACATCCACATACTGATTTGTTTTAGGAACCAGGACTCTGTAGGAAAGAAAGTGTCCTCCGTTTTCAGTGATGATTCGTATATTTCTGAAGGCTCTGTATTTTTCGTGTTGAAGCAGGTAGTGGCGTCTCAAATATTCTGGGAGAAATTTCAAGTTTCCAGGGGAAAGCTCAGTATCAATCGTGTACCTTAACTCGGTTTCATCAGCACCTATTTCTTGCAAGCCAACCACATCCAGAGTAATCGCAAAGAAGAATTTTAAGTTTTAACTTTGCGTGTGTTTGTTGTTTTGCGGATAAAAGCGTTGAAGTGACACGCTTATGCCTGCTGAATTATATGAAGTATTTCTTCTTCCAGCGTGTTTTCGGGTTTCGGGTTCTCAATGATCGTTCCAAGATGTTTTCCTTGCTTGTCGAATATGATTATGTGGGGAGTTTTCTGAACGTTAAATGTTTTTACTTCCGGTGGAGACGGTGGGATTCTGCATCTTTCTTTAGGGTTCAATGGGTCTGTTTTGAGACCTCCGAAAACCCTTACCTTCACGCCGGTTTTTTCGGCAAGTAAAGCCAAAACTGGCACATTAGCGGCGCAGTCCTTACACCATTCAGCCGAGAAAACCACAATCACTACATCTTTCGCGTAGCTTCCTAGCTCCTGAACCGCTTCTTCATTTAGCTGGTAAGTTAGTTTTCTTTCTGAAAACTTCTCCTTGAAAGGTTGTGCCATTTTATTGATGTATTTATCCACCGAAACAGTTCTCTTCATTATCACCTTCAAGTTCGCCGTTGCCATAAATTTCGCCTTCATTCAACTATGTATGTGTTCATACTACCAGTTTAAGTTTTAATGACTATGCGTTTTTTTATGTTTATGCGCGTGCACACAGTATCTGGCTTGGTATGAAAAATGTTTTAATTAAAATGAAGATATTTTAGTGGGTGACTATTATGGTGGAAATTGTTTGCAGATCTCCTAAGCAAGTGGTTATTTTAGAGTGCACGAGGTACCCTTCTATAGAAGTCCTGTCAGAAACTATTGCTACTCTCATTAGGCTCGGGCACCGCATCGTTCTCAAGTGGGCTGAGGGCGTGGCGTTTTCATATGACTTTCTGCAACCTACATCTGACAGTTTAATGAAGGAATACTTGGAAGGTCGAATTTATTGGTCAAATGTAATATTCGCTTTAATGCCTGAATATAAACCATCTATTAGAGTAGGCACGTTAGACATTCCGGTGATCGACGTGAGTCCAAATCCGATTTTACGAGAGGCAGCCAAATGGATGAAACTCAGCGCCCAAAAATGATTAAACTCCCAAGAGATCATTTGCTGGCATGCATGCATAAGTCCTAAACATTTCTAAGGGTATCCCAACAATAAAAGCCATAGATTTAAGTATAATCCTGCTCCGAGTGAGGAAATCAAAATCAGAGAGGCAATTGTCTCTTTATAGAAATCATAACGTTCGCTAAGAATTATCATGGAAATGGCAACTGGCATACCGTGCATAAGTATCAATGTCGACCTTTCTACATCATACAGATTAAACAACATTGTGGTCAAAAGAGCCACGATGGGTAGGAACACTATCCTCAGCAGACTTAATCTGAAAGCTGTAACTAAGTTTGTATATTTCCTTCCGTAGAGAAAGACTCCAAGCATAAAGATAGCTACCGTAGAGGTGGTGCCTCCCAGCATATGTAAGACGCTCGATATAGGAGAGGGAACTTCTATTCCAATAAGGGATAGCAGAATACCTGAAAAAATCGATATGATCAGTGGGTTTTTTGAAAGCCTTTTTAAAACGCGTTTTAATCCATTCCATATCGTGGATTTTTCAAGCTTATACAATTCTAGGACTGTAATAGAAATTGTAACGCTTACAATCGCGATAGAAGCCGCTGATAATGTTGCCAGGTGTTCTCCTTGTTCTGTTGGAAAAGCAAACATTATGAAGGGTATGCCGAAGAAGGCCAGGCTACCGAAAACAGTGCTTAAAATCAACAGGTAGAGGGTGTTCTTCGAGAATCTAAATGTAGAGTAAAGAAAAATGTAAATTACCAGCACTACGAAGACAGGGATAATCCCCGCAAATATGAATCTGAAAGTTTCTTCAGTAAAATTCGTTTCAGTCATGTTGACAAAAAATAGAGCTGGCAGTGCGAAATAATATACATAAGCGCTAAGCACTCGTTCATCGCCAGATTTTAAAATCCCTAATTTTCTTGAAAAGAGACCTGTTCCGATTAGAAGAAGAATAGGGACGATTGTTCGTATAATAATATTATTCATTACCTTCTCCTTGTGGTGTATGTTTTTGTTCCGTTCTTAAATCCTTCTTCTTTTATTTTATGGTAGTAAAGATTCGTCATGGACATGAACACCACACCAGAACCGCAAAAACGTTAAAAGAAGACGAGGAATTAAACACTCCCAGCCCCTTTGCTTTGCGCTCTACTCGCCATACGAAAATGTGGTAGAGGAGGCGCAGAAACGGGCTGTACACCCCTCCTTTGAAGTATGATTCTTTGGCGCGATCAGGCTCTCGAAATCCTGTAGGTCGTCGATAAGCTCGATCGTTTTTATGATGTCTCCCTCTGTTTCCTGCGGAGCTTTTTGTAGCATCCCTTACAGTAGTATCGTGTGTGATTTCGGGTGAGGTGGCTCCACGCCTCCTCCCCAACCTCTAACCTGCGGTCGCACCGTCGGCAACGTAGCTCTCCATACTTTGTGACCAACATCTGCGTCACCGTGATCAGCCGCCAAGCCATCGCTTCTAAACCTCCATACTTTCACATTTAGGGCATTTCTTCGTAGAGAACCTCCATCTTCTCCAGCCTTCGCCGAAGATTTTCCACAGCCTCATAGATGTCCTTCTCCTTTTTGGCGCCCACGCAGACGATCTTGCCCGTAGAGAATATCAGAAAGACCACTTTAGGGCTGTCCATTCGATACATTGCGCCTGGAAACTGCTCCGGCTCATACATGAGGCTTCCACCCTCGCGGGCTCGCTCGCACAGCCTTTCGAGATCAATCGGTCCGCTGAGGCTTCCGGAGGCAACGATGTTCTGAATCTTTATCTCGGGCTTTCCTGTGATGATTATGCCAGCTGCTCTCAGCTTTCTGGCGACCTTCAGGATCGCTCTTCTAGCCTCCTTCTCTGACTTGGCGCCTGTGCACACCATCCTTCCCGAATTGAAGAGGAGGGTGCACGTCTTGGGCTTCTTCAGCCTAAAGGGGAGCCCAGGGAAAACTTCTGGTCGGTACTCGACGTGTGGAAAAGCCCTCGCTATGGCGTCAATGTCTAGGGTTTGGTTGAAGGAGGCTGTGGCCACGACGTTGTGAATGCGAATTTCACTCTCAGCCTTCAAGAGGCTTCCATCCTCAGGTCAGGATTTGTCCCCACGTAAAAAAACGCGTGAAACGATAACTGTTTCGGTTCATCTTAAGAAGTTCTTCATTGGAAATGTTTAGACAGTAACATGGGTAAAGAAATAACGCTTCTAGCTACCATGCAACGCTTAGGCCACAGGTCAATTACGAGCACCCAGCTTTACACACAGCTGATAAAGGGGCATCAAAGAGACGAATACACCTTCAAGGCTGCAATAACCCTAGAAGAGGCGCAAACGTTAATAGAATCAGGCTTTGAATACGTCACAGATTTAAAGCAAGGAGAAAC
>JRER01000056.1_pt1 | contig 21109 bp, 26 predicted proteins | sample 210161 | NCBI WGS metagenome assembly JRER01 (sample SAMN03019618, study PRJNA260268) | marine sediment metagenome | biome: Marine; feature: Sediment; material: Clay; isolation source: clay from marine sediments 136 meters below sea floor depth collected from... | place: New Zealand: Canterbury...
ACCCCAAGCCGAAACCGCGGCCGATTCCGCCACCTAGGCCGCCCGACAAGGTACCGGTACTCCCTCCGTGGAAGAGAAAGTAAACTCGCGGCGATAGTCCAAAGGACAGAGCTCTCTGAGGGAGTATGCCTTTGAGAACCCTCGGTTGCGCTTTTCAAATCCTGGCCCTGGCCTTGGGCCTCCTCTCCCACAGGGATCCTTTACGGACTGGCCCTGCCCAGACCGAGGATACGAGAGAGGCGGGTATACGTCTTTAGGCGATGGTGGTAACCGCGCAGATTCTACTTGCGAGGTGAAGTCATGGGCGAGATAGACAACGTGGGTTGGTTCATCGTCGGGGCTGCAATGACCGCGCTCTTGGCCCTAGCCGTCTTTCTCGCTTGGCTACTCTTTCCCCTGTTCCAAACTCTCCTGTAGATGGAGGTGAAAGACATGATCTGTCCCCGATGCGGTGAAATGAACCCTCCCGAGGCGGAACAGTGCACCAGTTGCGGGGCTAACCTTCCGTCCTCGAGAATGATAGTCTGCGAGGGGTGCGGCACGGAGAACCCGATAACCAACCGGTTTTGTCAGGGTTGTGGTCGGCTCCTCTCTCGCCCTGAGGTGGCTTTCCGCCGAGAGGTGGTAGAGCCAGAGGTGGAGGAAGGGCCGAGCCGGGGGCTCTCGCTCACCTCCATCCTCCTGGTGGTTCTCCTCGTTCTAGCGGCGTTGACATTACTCGTCTATTTTATGAGCCGCTGAATTCCACTGGCCACACTTGTGAGATTGCGTCTCTCCTGGGCCTCCGAGAGGCTCTCTAGAAGGGGCGGACTTATCCTGAGAGGGCCCGGCTATGTAGGAGAAGATGGGCCAAGTGATGGATCATCGATGAAGAGATGTAAAAAGGGCAAAAATAGGTTATAATATAAAAAATTTGGGATGCGTTGGCAACGGGATAGGGAGTCGATGAGGCGGAAAGGGAGGCTTTGAGATGGTCTGGGACGGGACAGAGCGAAGGAAAGGGGAGAGGAGAAAGAACTGGCCTCCTGGGCCGGGCCGAAGAAGGGTGAAGCGGCGTAAACTTTGGCCTTGGCGCGATAGCTCCTCAGCCTTCATCCCAGGGGTTAGGCACCCTTGGCACGAGTTGGAGAGGTGATATAAGCATAACGGATAGAGCCTTAGAGTGTTAAAGAGATAAACCCATCCTACCTAGTCTTAGCCCCAGTACTCGGGGCTAAAATCATATCATCTAACAGGAGGAGCGATGTCGCCAGAGTATCAGGCTCCGGATGTTTATAGAGACGAGGAACTCCTCAACCGGCTGGGATACGGGATTGTGGACATCCCGTTTCGCAGCGGGGTAGGCTTCGAGGATGTCTATCGCTTCGCCTATATGGTACAACCTGAGCGTGATCCGAACTTCCACAGCCACGTGCTCTTTCAAATCTTAGGGAAGCGGTTTGAGCGACGGATGGCAGATGCCATGTGGACAGAAATCCTGCGACACAAGTGGCTTCTCAGCGAGGAAGCGGGAAAAGATGTAGGGATAGAGGCCGCGGCCAAGGATTGGTACGAGAGACATGGTCCCCAGTTCGAAAAACATTGGTACCTAACTAAACCCCAGGTCCCTCGACGTTTTCCCCATAAGAAAGAGGGGGGGCCTGGTCTCCCTGAGAAGGCGCTGGGAGCCATCCTTCCCCCTCTCAAGGAGTTGCTAGAGGCTGGCTTCAGCGCCGTGGACATCATCAGTGTGAGCCGACGCTTTCCAGGGGAGGTTCTCCATACCCTGTTACTTCACCGGGTACCAGAGGAGGAGAGGGAGAGGTTCTACGTGAGGTTGATCGCCAGGCTTGTCGGATATGAACTAGGCGAAGAGGAGGCCCTAAGGGCTTGGGGGGAGATATTGGAACATAAGTGGTACATGAGCGAGCAAAAAGGCAGAGATGTGGGCATTCGGGCAGCGGCCTTGGATTATTTCAAGCGCTTGAGGTTAGCCGAGACGTAGAAGGGATTTTTTCGACAGAAGGGCACCGACTAGATGTGGAGGTTTGACAGGCTCCAGACCGTCTGCTAGATTAAGGTTAGATGGTTGTGAGGTTGGGGTATGGCTATTGAATCCTACACCTTCGGCCGCATCGTCATCGAGAGCCAGGCGTACACCTCGGATCTGATCATCTATCCCCACCGCGTTGATGCCCGCTGGTGGCGGAAAGAGGGCCACCGCCTCCAGCCCGTTGACCTGGAAGAGGTGGTGAGGGAGAAGCCAGAGATATTGGTGGTGGGAACCGGCTACTTTGGACACATGAAAGTGCCTCCGGAGACCAGCGACTACCTCGAATCTCAAGGGGTAGAGGTGATTGCGGAGAGGACACAAGAGGCTTGGCAGACCTATAACCGGCTCTCCCAGAACCGTAGAGTCGTCGCTGCTCTCCACCTCACTTGTTAGAGGGACGCCTTGCCCCATCTCTTATATAAGATAGGGCCGGTCGCATGACCGGCCTGGCAAGATACCGCTTCGAGGAACCCTCTTCTTGGGGATCAGAGGAGCACGGTAGAAAGCGTCATGGACGGGGAGCAGGTTGCAGGCTCAACTCGAAGGGACATCGCTACAGATGTCACCGATGCTCCTATATTTGTGTCCCCAGGGCAGCCGCTTTAAATCTCCCATCGCCAACTCCATGCAGTGTTATACGCACGTGGGCCGCAAGGGCGTGAGGCGGATTCGCAGCCCGTTAGACAATTTGGCGTTGAAGAAGGAAGAAGGTGTGCAAGGTTGACGAGGTAGAACCGCCGTTTTAGTCACTTGCGCATAACGCGCAAAACAGGTACGATATGCGCAATACTGCGTATACTAACAAGTTAGATGAAATATTGTCAATAATATGGCCATGAATTTTTAAAAATTAGAAGATGTTCTTAGGTTTCTAAAAGAAAATGGTAACTGGGATAGTGTATATGAGCATAGCAATGCTTTAGAAGTGGCTTTGACTTCTCCAAGCATTGATCATGTATTTGAGTTAATAACTAAAGATAGTATAGCACCATTGATATACGAGAGTGGTTGTGGTAGTGGAGTTACAACTGCTCAAATATGCAGTCATTTATCGGAAAGGGGGATTAACAAGTATAGGTTAGTTGCGCATGATGTTCGAAAAAGTTTAGTAGAACTTGCACGCAACAGATTTTCTGATAATGACAATGTGGAGCTGGAGTTAAGAAGTGGTTCTGATTACTCAGATATTCCTGATGAATCAGTAGATGGAATTTTTTCACTCAATACCATGGTTCCTTTTTTATATGCTTCTTATTGCTATAGAGAAGGGGATGATCAACAACATAAAGGTTATCTTAGAGAAACTGCAAGGATACTAAAAAGGGGGAACCACTCATTTTGACTTACTTGTGGAAGCCCCTTGTGCTAGTTAAAGATTCCAAAATAGACAAAGACATACCATTGCGGGTCAAACTATATAGTAATCATCCAGCTATTGAAATCTTTCTGAAGGTATTAGATGAGCCGTTGAAAGAACAGAAACTTTTATAAAACTTTATAAGTTAAGCTGAAAGGAGGATAAAAATGGAAGAAGGAAGGCCAATTAATGTGGGGGATGAGGATTTTGAACATGAAGTATTGAAATCAGACATTCCCGTGCTAGTAGATTTCTGGGCTCCTTGGTGTGGACCTTGCCATATGGCTGCTCCAGTGCTTGAGAAAATAGCCCAAACATATAAGGGGAGATTAAAGGTATGCAAGTTGAATGTTGATGAGGGACGGCAAACAGCTATTAAATATGGGATCATGGGCATACCCACATTGAATATTTATAAAGGTGGTGAGGTAGTGGACCAAATTGTTGGAGTCACACCAAGTTATGAATCTGATCTTAAGAAAAAGACAGAACCGCACTTAGAAAAAACGAAGGGTGATTTTTAAGATGAATGATATTACGAATGATGTCATTATTGTAGGAGGTGGTCCTGCAGGTTTGACTGCCGCAATCTATACCTCGAGAGAAAGGCTTGACACCCTTTTATTAGAAAAAGGTCTATGTGGAGGGTTACCCGCAACCACTGATTTGATAGAGAATTATCCCGGTTTTCCGGATGGCATAAACGGAATGGAATTGATAAATAAGTTTAAGGAGCAGGCGCTAAGATTTGGCACAAACATTATTGAATTTAGGGAAGTAAAAAGAATCGAACCAGCCGGAAAAAGGATAAAAGTACAGACGGCTGAAGAAGAGTTTAATGCTCATGCGGTGATAGTAGCTTCGGGTAGTATCCCAAAGAAGTTAAATATTCCTGGCGAGGAAAAATACACGGGCAAAGGAGTTTCTTACTGTGCGACATGTGACGGGCCACTATATAGAGATAAGAATGTAGCAGTAGTGGGGGGAGGAGATGCAGCTGCTGAAGAAGCCTTGTTTTTGACTGAATTCGCTCAGAAAGTCGCTTTAGTCCATCGCCGCTATGAATTACGCGCTACAAAGATATTGCAAGAAAGGCTACAAAATGATGGCAAAATAGAGTTCTTTCTAAACCATATACTCACTTCTATAAATGGTGATACTGGAGTCAATGCCATTATAGTACAGAACCGTCAAACTGGTGAGGAAGAACAGATTGGGGTTTCAGGTGTCTTCATATACGCGGGATTCTTACCTAACTCTAAGTTTTTGGAAGGTATTGTCGAATTAGATCACTTAGGATACATCGTTACTAATGAGGAAATGGAAACATCCGTACCTGGCATATATGCAGTAGGTGATGTACGCTCAAAGAAGGTGCGTCAGATAGATGTTGCTTGTGGAGAAGGCACAATCGCAGCCATATCAGCTAGAGATTACATAAAAGAACTCACGTGAAAGATGGGAAAATATGAATTTTGGGATTAAAAGGCGTTAAAGTTGGCCGAGAGGTAGAAGGGAGGCAGGTCTAGTCATGGCTCTTAGAGGGTCTCCCAAAGACCGCTTTGACGGGAAGGAAAGGGCGTTCGAACGTGGACGCCCTTTTTACGACAGAAGTGCACCGACTAGATATGGAGGTTTGACAGGCTCCAGGTCGTCTGCTAGATTAGCGTTAGAGGGTTGTAAGGTTGGGGTATGGCTATTGAATCCTACACCTTCGGCCGCATCGTCATCGAGGGCCAGGCGTACACCTCGGATCTGATCATCTATCCCCACCGCGTTGATGCCCGCTGGTGGCGGAAAGAGGGCCACCGCCTCCAGCCCGTTGACCTGGAAGAGGTGGTGAGGGAGAAGCCAGAGATATTGGTGGTGGGAACCGGCTACTTCGGGCACATGAAAGTGCCTCCGGAGACCAGCGACTACCTCGAATCTCAAGGGGTAGAGGTGATCGCGGAGGGGACGCAAGAGGCCTGGCAGACCTATAATCGGCTCTCCCAGAACCGTAGAGTCGTCGCTGCTCTTCACCTCACTTGCTAGAGAGGAGCCCTCTTCTTAGGAATCAGAGGGGCACAGTGGAGTGTAGATAGATTTTGGGTGGTCTTTAAGAAGATGTTCCCCATCAAAGAGATCGATGACCAGATAAGGGCCATCCGAGACGATCACTTCTCGGGAGCCCGCGGGTTGGCCCAAAAAGGGGCGCATGTTCTCATCGCTCTAGCCGAGAGGAGCAGAGCGGTCAGCGGGGAGGAGTTCCGAAGGGAACTCTCAAAAACGGGCCGGGCTCTCATTAAGGCCCAGCCCTCCATGGCCCCTCTGGTGAACTTGGTGAATAGGAGCCTCTTTGCTGTACAAGAGGAGATCGATTTGGAGGAGGCTCAAAGGGCCCTCTTAACCACGGCCCAGGGGTATGCCGACCATCTGGAGAGGAGCGTAGAGCGGATAGCCCAGAGGGCTCTTCCCCTCGTACCTAATGGACTCGTTTTGACTCATTCCTTCAGTTCCACGGTGTTAGCCGCACTTTTGCACGCAAAGCAGGAAGGACGAACCTTTGCCGTTCTTTGCACCGAGTCCCGGCCTCAATATGAAGGCCGAGCGCTCGCTGAGAGGCTCGCCCAAGCGGGGGTGGAAAACCGACTGGTAGTCGATGCCCTCGCCCCCAGCATGATGGGGGGTATAGAGGTTGTCTTGGTGGGGGCAGACAGCCTATCAACCGAAGGGTTGGTCAATAAAATAGGCACCTACCCCTTGGCTCTCGCCGCTAGAGTCCATGAGGTACCCTTCTATCTCCTCTGCGGCACCGAGAAGTTCCTGCCCCTGGGCTACACGCTGCCCGAAGAAAGCCCTAAGGGCTCTCAAGAGGTCTGGCCCGATCATCCCCAGAGAGTTGAAGTCATCAATCGATATTTTGACCTCACACCTTTGGATTATCTCACTGGTATAGTGACTGAAGAGGGGATGCTGAGCCCAACTGAGGTGAGAGGAATCATAAACAAGAGGAGGCTGCATCCATGGTTGAGGTAGAGGTCATCGCCATTGGAAATGAACTCTTGTTGGGGGACGTCCTGGATACCAACAGCAACTGGCTTTGCCAACGGGTCACCGGGCTGGGCGGGAGGGTGAGAAGGGTCGTCGTGGTGGGCGATGACCTGAAGGCCATTGTGGTAGAGATCCGAGATGCCCTGGTGTGCAGAAGCGACCTCGTCATCACCACCGGGGGCCTGGGACCCACCGCCGATGACATCACCTTGAAAGCCGTAGCCGAGGCTACCAGCCATCCCTTAGAAGTGAATCCAGAAGCCCTGAAGATCGTGAAGCGCCGATATGAAGAGGTGGCCCGGGAGGGTTACGTAGCCGATAGTACCCTCACCCCCTCTCGCCGCAAGATGGCCCACTTTCCCCGAGGGGCCACCCCCATCTTCAACCCTGTGGGCACGGCTCCGGCCTGCACCCTCCGCCTAGAGGATACCATGCTCATCTCCCTTCCCGGGGTGCCTGAGGAACTGATGGGCATCTGGGAGGGGCCGCTGAAACCTCTCTTGCATGAGATATTTGGGGAGGGTTACTATCAGGAGAAGATGATCTTTGTAGATTGTAAAGATGAGTCGCTCCTGGCCCCAATTCTAAAGAAGATAGCAGGCGCTCATACCCAGGTGTATATCAAGTCCAGGGCCAAGGTGTTCGGCCCAGAGGTGAAGATCAAGGTCACCCTTTCCTCCGCCGGAAGGGATAGGGACCAGGTTGAGGGAGTCATAAACGAAGCCTTGAAGGATCTGACGAGGAGTTTGGGTTCTTCAGGTCTTACGGTCGAGATGATCGAGGGGCCATAGAAGGAGGGGTAATGAGCGAAGTCGTCATCTTGGTCACTAACAGCGGGCTGGGCGACGGCGAAAAGGGGTTACGGGAGAAGATGATGGGGCTCTTCCTGCGCACCGTCGCTGCCCTTCCCACCCCACCGGAGAAGGTGGTGTTCTACACCGAGGGGGTGAAGTTAGTCGTCGAGGGCTCTCCGGTGGTTGAAGAACTGAGCGGCCTTGAGCGAACAGGGGTGCAACTCATCGCCTGCGGAACCTGCCTGGATTACTTCGGGCTGAAGGACCGGGTTGTAGTGGGGCGGGTAGGGGGCATGGCCGAGATAGTGAAGGCCATGATGGAAGCGGAGAAGGTGCTAAGCGTCTGAGAGGTTTCTAATGGCGTCAGCCCGCTCCCTGGCCCGCCCGTGCTGAGCGCAGGGTGCGAAGCATTGATGCCAGCCTGCCCCCGTACTTGCCAGGCCGGGGGCGAGACAAGGAGCGAAGCGACGCACAGTTCCGCCTTGAGACGACTATGCCCTAATGAATTCTTCCATTTCTCTAATTTGCTGATTTAGCTTTGTCTTATTCTTTATTTTCTCATAGAGCAGGTAGCCTATTTTCCCTTCTTTGACATGCCATCTTCCGATAATTTTTCCATTTCTAATTATAGGATTATGAAGTGCTCCATATTCGTTGTAGATATTGGTCAAATATTTTTCACTTACAAGCCTAGGACATATTGAATATTTGTAAGTAATTACATATTGGTCAACGCTGGACATTAGCAACAAACTTTCCTCACCAACTTTGGAATTCTCAAAGTCTTCGGCTTCTTTTTCAAGCAATAATAAGCCATCTCCTATATCTATTGTCTTAATCTTTTCCAAAATCTTCTTCGACTCTTTCTTGCTAAATCCACTCCACCAGGCAATATCCTTCAGAGTTGCGGGACCAAAAGACTCGAGAAATTTCTCAATCAGTAAAAGTTTTGCCTTTTCTCTATTCATTCTTAATTTAATGTTTTTTGGTAAGAGAGAGTATCTAAACTGCTCACCTTTCCAAGTCCCGAGTGGTTTTCCTCTCAACAAGGGGACATCCTCCATCAAAAGTCTTAGGATTAGTGAAATGCTTATATTTGTCCCCAATTCTTTCCGTATCTCTACTGCGGTTTTCTCCCCCTTTCCAAGCACAGTGATAATCTCATCTTTGAGTTCCTCAAATTCTTTTTCAGAGAGTTTGTAGCGCCTCCGAAAACTAGCTAATCGCCTCTGGGTCCTATCAATAGTGGCTGAATAGGCTATGGGAAGAAAGTTCCTGGCGACAATGAATAAAGTGGCTCTCATCAGTCTTAATCGATAAAGTCTTTTCTTTTCATAGATTTCTTCATCAAGCATTGACTTTTTGAAATCTTTTATTCTATTAAAGAGAGACAAGTAGGGTGTGGTAGCTGTTATTGAGTTAAGTCCAGCAATGTCCTCAACACACTTCAAAACATTATCGCTCTTGCTCGCCAAATGTTGCTTTTCTAGTACATAATGATTTATCTTTTCCCAATCCATATTTTGCCATCCTATTTCTGTTGGAACTATACGATAGAACACTCCGTTTCAAATTTCGTTGAGAGTCGGGGCGGAATTTCATATAACGGATCATATCCGCGTCATTTCACATATTCCTAATGTAGCACAATTTGGCGCCGAGGCAACTTCGTGTATGACCCAAAATAGTAGGTCGGATATGGAAATCCGACCTACTTACAGCAGGTATGGCCTGTTCCGCCTGTCCCGGCGATGACAGGCCGGGGGCCAGGGATGCTACCATCTGATTCTTACAACCCTGGCCCTTAGGAGGAGAATAGAACCTAACACTAAGCCGAGGGGATTTAGACTACTCATAATAGCTCATCTCCCACCACCCAGCAGCCAGGATCCGTTGCCAGCATATTGCCTGTTTCTTCATAAGCCCTTCCACGGCACCCGGCACATCTATCCCTATAAGTACATCGACCGCATTCTTCTTCCAATAAGTTTCGATTTCTAAGCTTTGACAGAATTTGAGAATTGTCCCATATTCGGGTGATGCTTTCCTCTCTAACATTACCCAGTTTTATCTGGAGAAGCATGCACGGTATTACATCCCCATTTGGAAGGATTGTGAGATAGCCGTTTGGCATGCCTGCTGCACACCCTCTTCCGTAATAAGGGATTCTTTTCAATAAATTGGCCGGAAAATGTTTGGGCTGTATATCCTTCTCCTGAAGTATTAGGGTATACATGGGGCAGCCGGGCACTCTGATTATTATGGGGCAATCTTTTTGTGCTTCCGCTAGCCATTCCATAACTTCTTTTCTTTCATCTGGTGTTAACACCTCGTCTGGAATTTCCTTTTTGACCCTTGGAACTTGGACCAAATCAAAGAATTCCCCAGCGTTTGCCCCGCAGTCCACGGCTAGTTTCAACATATCGGGTATTTCGTCCAAAGTGCCTCTCCTAATTGTCATGCCAAATTGAAAAGGCAAACCCACTTCCTTACATGCTTTAGCTCCTTCCAAAGCTTTGTCGAACGATCCGTCCACTCCCCGAAACCAATCATGCGTCAGAGCTTTAGCACCATCAATGGATATCTGCACCGCCATAATACCTGACGTTTTCAACCGTTTAGCTACACCTGTATCAATTAGTGTGCCATTGCTACCGATAACCACTCTTAGACCTTTTTGGGCTGCATACGTAGCGATATCGAAGAAGTCATCCCTATAGAGCGGCTCCCCGCCATCGAAGATTAGGAGCTTTATCCCCCAATTTGCAATATCATCCAGAAGTCTTTTTGCTTCTTCTGCTGAAAGCTCATCAGGTGCCGGCTCTTCGGTAGCATCACTATAACAATGCTTGCACTTGAGATTACATTTCCTTGTAACAGCATATGAAATAAGAAACGGCGGTGGAATAAGGGTTTTGTGAGATTCCTCGTTATTCTTCATCTCCCCTTTCATAACAATCTCTCCTTAATTTGTTGGTATATCACAATGTGTACCTCTCTGTTTGGCATCACACCTAACGGATCATATCCGCATCACTTGGTAATTCTTATTCTAGCACAATTTGGCGCCGAGGCAACTTCGTGTATGGCCAAAATAGAAGTAGGTCGGATCTCTGTATCCGACCTACCTAATTCAGGCCAAAGCAGAGGCGATACCTAGTCCATGGCTCCCAATATGCTCAAGAGGATCTCCCCTATCGACCGCAGGACGTTGACGTAGAAGTTCCCTCCCAGATCGCGGAATATCTCGAAAGGCAGGCCCGGGGCCCCGAAGAAGGGCCGGAGCGTCCAAGCCATCTGCGTCCCCACGAAGCCGTAGACCACGATCCAGGCCCAAAGGGCGAAGGACCTTAGCCTCGTCCCTTCGCCACTCTCTACGTGGCGCATCCCCTGCCAGAGGAACGAGAGGCCGGAGAAGCCGGTAAGGGTGAGGATAGCCACATTCAAGAGTTTGAAGAACTGGTAGTGGGGAGCGGTGAGCCAGAAGAAGAGGGCGATGGGGGCGAACGATAAGGTGAGAACCGCGGTGACCGCTATGGCGGTGAGGATGAGGGCCAGGGTTTGGGAGAGCCTCAATCGGGAGCCGAAAAGCAGGTTGAAGAAGTAGAGGGTGGGGAGACATATCACCAGGGTGATGAGGAAGAGGACCGGGAGTTTCACCGCCGAGGAGATCGCCTGGAGCAGGCTGTTGGAGAAGCCCATCACCGCCCCGTAGGCGGCGAAGAAGATAACGGAACTTATGAGCATGCTCTGTATCTTTCGGGAGACCCCATCACCGTTTTTTATCTCGTCGAAGAACCCTCTTCGGTCGCGCAAGATCCGTTCGATGACGTAGAAAGCCTCCATGCTTCTTTCCCCCCTTTACAATTGAGTAACAGGCCCTTGAACTTTTTATCAACCTCCCCTAGTCTTCCGATTTCTCCAACCCCAGGCTCTTGAATAGTTGGGGGAGGATCCACACCCACAGGGCCAGGGCCACAAGAGCGTAGCCCACGATGTCACCCGGGACGGGCCGACTCCACGAAAAGAAGTAGAACTCGATGAGTTGATAAAGCCCCATGGGGATGAGGACGAGAGAGAGGCCACCATAGACCACTCCGCTCATCATGAGATACCCCTTGTTCAGGAACGAGAGGCGTCGCTCCTCCGGGCTCTCCACCCGGTTACGAAGGACCCAATGCAGCGCGAAGAAGAGAGCCCCCGTTCCTACGAAGGTCACGCCATTCAAGAGATCTCTTAAGCGGGCCCGCCCGGAGGATATTGACGATCCCCCGTAACTGAACTCCATGCCCAGAGGGTAGGAGAGAGCAGCCTTCAGGAGAAGCCCCCCACCTATGAGGAGTATCAAAGAGGAGATGAAGAGCATGGCGTAGGCGTAGAAACGAAGCAGGAAACGCCGTTGGAGGGGATCCGGCTCCTTCTCGCTCCTGAAGTAGACGATGGCGGCCACCAGGAACGAAACGAAGGCCAGAAGGACAACCAGAGGGAAAAGGATTGACAACCCCGTATCCATGTCGTTCTCCTTTTCTACATTTCGGCGACAGGCCCTCGATCCTAGAATTGGCCTCCCGCTATTCTTCCGATCTCTCCCCTCCCAGGCTCTTAAATAGTTGGGGGAGAATCCACAGCCACAAGACCAAGGACACAAGAGCGTAGCCCAAGGTGTCCCCGGGGATAGGCCAACTCCAGAAGGTCTCCGCTGTCGGATCGCCCCGGGGCACGAAGTAGAACTCGATGAGTTGATAGAGCCCCATGGGGATGAGGACGAGAGAGAGCCCGCCATAGACCACACCGCTCACCATGAGGTAGGCCTTATTGAGGAAGGAGTGAGGACGCTCTTCTTGGCTCTCCACCCGGTTGCGCAGGGCCCAGTGTAAGGCCAAGAATAGGCCTCCCATGACAACGGAAGCGGTCCCGTTTAAGAGGTCCCTCAACCGTTCCTCCTCACGGTATTCTATGTCCTCGATGGACGGCGGTCCCGCACGCCAAGGCTCCCCCTCGGCGTAGATGGCCTGCCCCCGGTAACTGAACTCCATGCCCAGAGGGTAGGAGAGAGCAGCCTTCAAGAGAAGCCCCCCTCCAATGAGGAGTATCAAAGAGGAGATGAAAAGCATGGCGTAGGCGTAGAAACGGGGGAGGAAGCGCCGTTGAAGGGGATCTGGCTCCTTCTCGCTCCTGAAGTAGACGATGGCGGCCACCAGGAACGAAACAAAGGCCAGAAGGACAACTAAGGGGAAAAGAATCGATTGACCCACACTCATCTTGTTTCTCCTTTGGTTTCCAGCATATCTGAAGTTGCGATCGACGGGAGCGAAACCAGATATGCTGTGCTAGGCGATCTTCGCTCTTTTGTTCTTCCTTCTTAACCCGATGAAAATCATAACTCCAAATATTATCATGCTAAAGAGAATCATCCCATATTCCGCATATAGGTTTGGCTCACCTTTCAAGATGTCGTGTAGTGCTACCCAGTCAAGGGCGAGCAAAAGCACTACAATGCCAACTAATAGAAGAGTTTTCATTTCATCATCTCCTTTCACCTGTGTTTACAACAATTAGTATAAGGAAAAGAGCAGATTTCGCCTAACGTGATCGGCGTAAGCGAAGTGCTCGGAGCATAGTATAGCGGCGCTTATGCTGTGCTATGCGCCGTTGCTGATATCGGGCTGATGTTGGCAGCATCCCGTGACACACTTTCAGTTTCGATGTTTCCAGGCCTGTACTGGAGCCTGTCATACAACAACACTGTCAGCACCAATGCCAGAAAGAATTCAATTGCCCAAGCCATGTGCTGCATCCACAAATTCCACGAGTACGAACGAAGCAAGCCAGGGACGATAACGGCTATCATAAGCATCGCGCCCCATGGAAGCAAAATACCCCACCTTTGACAGCGTTGAGAACGGGCAAGCAGGACCCAAAGTGGGCAGATTAAGATAGGCGCGGTCAGGGCAAGGCTTACAATGCGTCCCAGCGGATAGACTGCCATCGCATAGTCGGGTTCCGCGAGGAACGCGTATATGATGGATTCAGCAACAACCAGCGAGAGCGCGGCCCGTAGGCGGAAGCGTCGAGCCAACAACAAGCCGATTGCTACGGGCACAAGCGCGATAGCAGGAGTGGCAAGCGACCTTCGCAAGCAGGTTACGGTGTTGAGCTCACCGGTCACCGCTCTGCACGTCGCAAAGTCGATCATTCCAAAGGCTAACATCAACGAGGGCAAGACCCAACCAGATGTTGGGATATTCACGCCCCGCCAACGCAAAATAAGACCTGCACCGAAAAAAACAAGCCAGAGCCATCCGCCTGCGAAAGCGAAGGGCACGCTTGCAAGCACAAGAACAATGCCCAACGCGGGCAAACTCCAAATTGGCACATGGCGAACGAGACCCACGAGAGCCAACGTGGCCCACAATACCAAGCCTAAGATGGCGGGCCATCTGCTCTCTGTGGGCCCAATGAACAAACTGGTGCTGACGGAGTATAGGCCGAGCAAGGCTGCCAACCCGACCTCCTGCCAGGATATAACCGCAAGTACATTACTTTTGGTTTTCACACTTCCCCCTTCCGGCTACTACTCTAAAAAGCAATGGTGCATAACGTTCCGCACGTTTGCGAAGTGCCGCGCCAACGGCGTCCCTTTGGGAAAAGCATTTGAGTGAGCGAAGCGACCGCAAAACACTGTTAGACGAAGTTCGGTATCCGATGTTTGTCCTCAACCACCAACAATAGTCTTGCTCTGTTTCTGGGTCCGCCACCGTTGAGATAACGAAAGCAATATGGTAAGAAATACCGCTTGCAAAGCCACCATGAGGAGAAATGATATCCCCTGCCCTATTTCGTCATCAATAAATCCTCCGAAATGTCCATGCCACCATATACTGGGTTGTTTCTCAATCCACAGGGTTGGAATGCTCCAAGGAAAATTAATGACGGTAAAAACGCGACCAAAGACAGGCCAATAGAACCTGGCAACTCCAACAAACCAATCGATTCCAAAGAGAAGGGTGGCTACCAAAACGTATGTCTTTAAGACTTTCCTAAGCATAACGCCCTCCTTTCATAGAGTGTCTACATTTGGGCGATGGCTATAAGGCTGAAGAAGGCCCAAGCCGCATAGCCGTATCGCCAGCGGCGCATGGTGAGGCCGGGGACGAGCAAGGCCAGAAGTGCTAGGGAGATGGTGATGGCCGGGGTGGGATTGCCCTGCCAACTACCTAGTCTCTCCAAGAAGGGCAGGATGACCCACTTGAAGGCCATAGTCAGGGCCACAGGGAGGAGAGCAGCCAAGACGGCTTGATTGGCCGACTCAACATACACCTGGCGCATCATCTGGGCCACTTTTTCCGCCTCGCCGAACCGGCCGATAGCCAAAGCCATGCTCTCCTCTGGGCTGTACCCTTTCCGGTGAAAGTCCGCTGCCGACTCCACCAGGTGGGAGCGGATCTCCTGTAGGATCTTCTCCTTGGCTGGTGTGTCAAGATATAGTTGGCGGACTAAGTGTGAAAGGTACTCTTCTAGAGATGGCATCTTTGCGTCCGGATTTTGTCTCAGGTGGAGGCTGGCTCTTTCTCCTGACCTAGTATCTTGAGCAACCGCTGGGAGAAGGTCGTCCACTCCGCCGCGGATTCCTCTAGGATTCTCTTGCCCTCCTCGGTGATATGATAATACTTCCTTGATGGCCCCTTCTCCACCACTTGCCACTCCCCCCTCACCAGACCTTCTCTCTCCATGCGGTGAAGGAGAGGATAAAGGGTTCCCTCTTTGAAGTCGAAGTAGCCCTCGCTCCGGCGCTCTAACTCCTTGGCTATCTGGTAGCCATACATCGGCTCCTCGGCCAGGAGGCTGAGAACCAGGACTTTAGTGCTGCCCCTTCTTAGATCGGTCATCATTTAGATACCTAGATTATCTATATACATAGATATTATACTACCTTTTCGGCGATTTGTCAAGGGTTGCTGGAATAGACAAATGGTGTTATACTCTCCTCCAATTAGGAAACGGGGGTTCCAATATGCTCATCATCGGCATCTTCTATCTCCTTTGCGCGCTCTTTCTCGCCCTTTACGGCTTCAACACCTTCATCCTCATCCACCTGTATCTTCGCCACCGTAACGAGACCCAACCGCTTCCTCCTCTCGACGAGTGGCCACAGGTGACGGTGCAGTTGCCCGTCTTCAATGAGGTCTATGTAGTGGGCCGGCTGATAGACGCCGTGGCTCATCTCACCTATCCCCGCGAGAGGCTTCAGATCCAGGTTCTCGACGACTCCACCGATGAGACGACAAGCCTGGCCCGAAGAAAGGTGCAACAGTACCGGGGCCAGGGGGTAGATATCGAACTCATCCATCGTCATGAGCGGGTGGATTTCAAGGCTGGCGCGCTGAGGGAAGGGCTCAAAAGCGCGAAGGGAAGGTTCATCGTTCTCTTCGATGCCGATTTTGTGCCTCCGTCCGACTTCCTCCTGAATACTATCCCCTATTTTGGGGCTCGACCCCGCCTAGGGTTCATTCAGACCCGGTGGGCGCATATCAACGCTTCTTACTCCTCCCTGACCCAGGCTCAAGCCATCGCCTTGGATGGCCACTTCGTGGTGGAACAGACGGCCCGTCAACGCTCCGGTCTCTTCATGAACTTCAACGGCACCGCTGGGGTATGGAGCCGAAGGTGCATCGAGGAGGCTGGTGGCTGGCAGGGAGACACCCTCTCCGAGGATATGGACCTAAGTTATAGGGCCCAACTCAAGGGCTGGGAGTGTCTATACCTCCCCCATGTCGTCGCTCCGGCGGAGATCCCGCCCCAGATCCACGCTTTCAAGCGACAGCAGTACCGGTGGGCCAAGGGCTCCATCCAATGTGCCCTCAAACTGGGGGGCACTCTTTTGACTGGCTCGATGCCCCCCTTCAAGCGACTGCAGGGGCTTATCCATCTCACCAACTACTTGGTCCACCCTCTGATGACTTCGCTTCTCCTCCTCTCTTTGCCCCTTCTTCTCTTAGGCCATCCCTTTAACCTACATCTCACCTTCATCAGCCTAGCTAGCCTGGGCCCTCCAGCCCTCTACCTCATCGCGCAAAGGGCTCTATATCCCGACTGGTGGCGACGGTTCGCGCGGTTCCCCCTCCTCGTCCTTGTGGGGACGGGTATCGCCCTGAACAATACGAAGGCGATCTGGGAGGCGGTTATAGGGAAGGGGAGCGACTTCGGGCGCACGCCCAAATTCCGAGTGGAGGGGAGGGGAGACCGCTGGAAGGGGAAGCGGTACGCTTTGCCCTTGAATGGCGTGACCCTGGGGGAGGCGCTTCTCTCTTTATATGCCCTGGCGGCGGTAGTCGTTGCCGCGCAACGGGGTAGTTACTACGCTATCCCCTTCCTCCTCCTTTACGGACTGGGCTTCGGATACGTAGCCTTTTTGACCGTCTTGCATTCACGACCTAGGGTGAAGGAGCGGAAGCGTAGGAAGAAGCCCGCCTTCAAGGCTCCCTCCCTTCCCGAAGCCCTCTCGGAGTAGGCATTTGCGCCTAGGCCTAGGGGTGGCCGTTAGGAAGGAGGCGTAGGATGAAAGCCGATAAGCCTCGCATCCCACCGGGGCAGGTGGTGACCAGAAAATTTCCGGTCCTCCATGTCGGGCCCATCCCCCCTTTCGACCCCCAGAGATGGGATTTTCGCATCTTCGGCTTGGTGGAGGAAGAGGTGGTCTTCTCTTACCAGGAGTTCATGAGCCTGCCCAAGGTAGAGATGGTATCCGATTTCCATTGCGTCGACCGTTGGAGCAGGCTGGGTAACGTCTGGGAGGGGGTGAGTTTCCAGGAACTGATGAAGCGTATAAGGCCCAGGCCTGAGGCTAGGTATGTCATGGTTCACTCGGATGGCGGCTATACCACTAATCTGCCTCTCCCAGCCCTCCTAGACGATGATGTGCTTTTCGCTTATGGCCATGATGGCCGGGACCTGACCCCGGAGCATGGTTGGCCTCTCCGGCTAGTGGTGCCCAAGAGATACGCCTGGAAGAGCGCCAAATGGGTGCGGGGGCTGGAGTTCATGGAACACGACCGGCCCGGCTACTGGGAGGCGCGGGGTTACCACAACGATGGCGACCCCTGGAAAGAGGAGAGGTACGCAAACCAACGTTCATAAGGCTGCAAAAAGAGGCCAAGCCACCAGTTGGCCTCCTTTCCTATCCACTCCTTCGGCGCCTCTTCATTCTCGGGGTAGATCACTTGGCTGACATATTTGCTCTTAAGCCACGACTTCGATCTTATCGCCTTCTATCACCTCCCCTATGACCCAGTGCTCCTCGCCTCGCTGGGTGAGGAGTTCTTGCAAGAGGGTCAAACGGTCGGGAGGTAGAGCCATAAGCAAGCCTCCCGAGGTCTCGGGGCAGAATAGGAGATCTATCATCTCCTCTGAGAGCCCTTCTGGAAGCAGGGCCCTATCGTTTTCCAAGATATATTGGCGGTTGCGCACTAGTCCTCCGGGGATGAACCCCCGGGCTGCATAATCTAGCGCTCCGGGGAGGAGGGGAAGAGCGCTGACCGAGATCTTCAAGCCAACCTTGCTCCGCTTCGCTATCTCCCAGGCATGGCCCAGAAGAGCGAAGCCGGTTATGTCTGTGCAGGCGTGAACTCCCACCTCCTGCATAATCTGGGCTGCGACTCGGTTGAGCCGGAGCATGCTCTTTACCGCCGCCCGCGCATCTTCTTCCTTCGCTGCCTGGGCTTTGAGGGCGGTGGCGACCAACGCCACGCCGAGGGGCTTGGTGAGGACCAAGAGGTCCCCCGCCTTGGCCCCCGCTTTGGTGATCACCTTGTCAGGGTGGACGACGCCGGTGACACAGAGGCCGTACTTGGGCTCATCATCGAGGAGGGTATGGCCGCCGACCAAAAGCCCCCCCGCCTCTCTTATCTTGTCCGCTCCCCCCTGAAGGATAGAGTTGAGCACCTCCATGGGCAAGGTGTCGGGGAAGGCGGCCACATTGAGGGCCAGAAGCACCTCTCCTCCCATGGCATAGACGTCGCTCATGGCGTTGGCGGCGGCGATGGCTCCATACTCGTAGGGGTCATCGACGATGGGAGGGAAGAAGTCTACCGTCTGGATTATCGCCACATCTGGGGTCAAGCGGTAGACGGCTGCATCATCGCCTCCCCCCAACCCTACCAGAAGGTCGGGGTGGAGATGCTCCTCTATGGGCAGCAGGAGCTTCTCTAGGTCGCACGGACCCATCTTGGCCGCTCAACCGGCGCTAGAGACCGAAGAGGTTAGCCTTATCTCCTCGCGGGTCAACGCTGTTCTCCTATGCTGATTGCCTGCGTCAGATCGCGATCACGGCGGATATTATAGCCCATCTGGCAGGATGAGGCAACCCAATGAGGATGCAAATATACCTCACCACAAATCCCATGTCAGCCGTTGTCGGCTGGCAGCCACCGATCAGGGTGTCAACGTGTCGATCTCAAAGTGTCCCCCCTTCCCGGTCAAGCAGGTGCATCGGCCGCGCCCATGGGCAACCATCCTCGCCGTTGGTCACCAAGAGGGGAAACTTGACCGAATCCACGATTCTCCAAAACCGCTCAGCCATCGGGTAATCCCCCCTCTCCGACTGAAGGCGGCGCTCCCCGTTCAGCCTGGAGGGCTTCGAAACGCGCGATGGAGAAAGTGCGCACGACCGCATCGAGAAACGACGACCGGACGAGTAGGATTGGAAGGGCTTTCGAGCGCAGGAGGACGCGAACCGCCGGAGCAAGACCACCGCCAGCAAGCTCCAGGCGACCAACCTCATCGACAAACACGACCTGCGCGGTGGCAGCCGCCCGTTCGATCGCGCTGCGAGCGACCGCAAGTCCCTCTTCAGCGATGAAGAACCTGCCTACCGCCAGCCCCGGCGGCTCGAGGCGGGCGAACGGCCGCTGCATACCGCTTGCCAGATCACAGACCGTGTAGCCGACCGTCTCACCATCCTGAATGATCCGCGGGGAGAGAATCCCGCCTATGGAAAAGCCCCGCTCCTTTAGAGCCGCAGCGAGCTGCTCGCTTGTGCGAGTTTTGCCAGCGCCGATCCCACCGCTAATGATGACGCAGGAGCGCTCCCCTTTCTCCTCTAGATGAACCAGGAGGCGAGAAAGAAGATCACCAGGCATAGAGCGGTCCCTCCGAGGAGAAACGCGGGGCGATACGCCCGCGCGCGTAGCGGGGCGGATCCGACGGCGAGGGCAGCGACCCCACCAGCCAACGCCGAGTAGGGAACCGAGACGCTCAAGAAACTTGCGATCCCTGACGCGGAGAGGGCCCAGGAAGGAAACTTCGTCCCCAACTCCTGGAGCACCGTAAGAGGCGGATAGATCCACAAGCCGGGACCGCGCACCAAGCCGACGTACAATAGTGATTGCAGGGCTCCTGCCCCTGCCCCAATGAGCCCGAAACGAACCGGAACGGCCATAGACCGGTGCTCTACAGCGGCGGCGACCAGCGCGAACGCAGCCCCCTGCGCGAGGATGGCGAAGGCGGGGTTCATCACCACAGGAGCGGAAACGGGAAGGGCGAACACGATAGCGGAGAAGAGCTTGAGCGGCGCGGCAATCAGGGCCATCCCCAGAGGAATCCAAGGCTTTCCCGTCCGGCGGACGGCATAGGCCATCAGCCCCACCGCCAATGCAACCATCACCTTCCCCGGATACGTTGGGGGCAGCAAGAGGTGGAGAAGTCCACCGAACAGCGCCTCCACAGCGCCCCACAGCACCCCAAACCAGAGAACGGTGAGTAAAAGAATCCCCGCCTCGCTCCGCTTTACCGGCGGCCTTCTCATCGCGCATCACCTCCCAACGGCTGTTCCTCAGAGTGCGCTATTGGACGATTGTCACCACCAGATCGTCGGTGGCTGCATCGCCTTCGTCGTCGATGGCCCACAAGCGGATGATCCACTGCCCCCGATCCTCTTCCCTGGCTATCCAGGGGCTGGTCCAGACCGGCTCCTGGTTCCCCTCCACCAGCATCTCTCCCCGTCGCTCCTCTCGCCCTTCTGGGGTCCCTGCGATCTGCCAATTGTAGTTGACGACCCTCCCCCCATCAGGGTCATAGGAGAGGGAGCCGTCGAGGAGTATCGGCTGGCCTACAGGTGTGGTCACATCAGGCCCGGCGTTGGCCACGGGAGGGACTTTGGTCGCCAGGCTGCAACCCGCGAGCAGGAAGATAAACACTAAGAGATACCAGTTTCTCATCGCACCCTAGGGGCAATTTTCTCTATTCTGTCAACCCCTCAACGCACCTCTGGCAATACCCTTTCAGATCGATATGGACCCCTGTGACCTGGAAATGGTGCTCTTGGGCTATCTGGGCCTTGACGCGGTCGGTGAGAGGGCTCTCGAACTCGATGATCTCCCCACAACCCAGGCAGATGAGATGGTGATGTTCCGCTCCCCTCACCTTGATCTCATAATGATGATGCTCCTCATCGAAATGCAACTCTTCGATGAGATCCAGCTCCTTGAGGAGGTTCAAGGTACGGTAGACCGTGGAGAGGCTGAGGCGTGGCTCTCTTTCCTTGGCTAGAAGGTAGAGTTCGTCGGCGCCCAGGTGCCCTCCATGTTCCTCCATAACCTCGAAAATGAGTAACCTCTGGGGGGTGACCCGTTTCCCCTGGGAACGAAGTAGCCTTCTAACCTCCTTTAACCCCTCGGTTGACATCTTCCCCTGTCTTTTTGCAACTCATTTGCAATTATATATTACCATACGACTAGGGGGTTGTCAACCGTTCTGCCAGCCTAGGCACTACCTCATAGAGGTCTCCCACTATCCCGTAGTCGGCTATCTTGAAGATAGGGGCTTGAGCGTCTTTGTTGATGGCCACTATGATTTTCGAGCCCAGGATCCCCACCGTGTGCTGGATCTGGCCCGAGA
>JRER01001642.1_pt1 | contig 20976 bp, 29 predicted proteins | sample 210161 | NCBI WGS metagenome assembly JRER01 (sample SAMN03019618, study PRJNA260268) | marine sediment metagenome | biome: Marine; feature: Sediment; material: Clay; isolation source: clay from marine sediments 136 meters below sea floor depth collected from... | place: New Zealand: Canterbury...
AGCCATAACCCCATCTTTATTAGGTAGATAGCCACATATATAGATTACTTCTTATAAGGATTACTGCCTCAAAATTAAGATTGAGAAAACATGTTACCAACGAAAAAAGTTGAGAGCACAAATCATTTCTTTTGGTTCTGCTTAACTTTTCCGCATTTATCACCTCTTTTTCATTAATTAGCCGTACGCTTTCACTTCCATACATGGGAATAGGTTTTCGAACCAGATCATTAGCTCATCTATGTGGTCTAATATTTTCTTGGCTTGTTCTTTTCCGTTCTTTATTCGTATTGTGTATTTGGCTAGTGTTTCGGTCATGTTTGAACCTCACAAAAAAGTGTTACACACAAACATATAAATTTTGCGTGAACAATGCTATGAGTTTTAACACTTCTATGAGTTCTATGGTCTCCCATTAATCATGCAATGAAAAACATTTATATACATCTATTGTAGGCTCCTGTAATGATATGGAGTTAAACAAAATGGCGGGAGAACAAGCAAAGAAAAGGCAAGTCTGTATCCGTATGGATGAATCACTTGTTAGGGATATGGAGCGTGTCAAGGAAGAAACGGGTGTTCCAATCAGTCAACAGATAGAACTCCGACTGAAAGGATATAAAATATGTAAGGAAAATGAGGAATAGAGCAAAAATGTCAACAACAAACGATTTGATAGAGTTTCTTGTCAAACTTCTTTATCCTAACCCAATATCTTCACAACAAAGAAAAACTTGTCATAGAGTGAAATATCACTTTAGAAAGGGTTCTTTTGTAAAACCACATTTCAGAGGATTCAGTTTTGTAATGCCTCATTATAGAAGATTCAGTGTCGTGAAAGGACATACAAGGTGCAGAACCCATTCGACTAAGATTTGAAAATTCATACTCCTTAGTCTCCAAACTTTTCTTTGAAGGATAAGGACGTTTTGGACGTAAATTCACCATTTCTGCTACTCTTACCCATTACACCCTCTTTTTCTGTTTTGAGGGGTTTGGTAACAGTTGTAAAAATAGCGTCTTTTGCGTCCTTTACGTCCTTTGTTACCTTCATTGCCACATCATTAAAAAGCACTATGGAGATTTTTAAGGGGGTTGTGATTACTGTTTATACTATGCTATGAGGTTTATATTAAGTAGTGTAGTGGTGAACAATCATAGTAGGGTGTGGGTTTACACTTGTGACTACTATCTTGAAAATTAACATTGTGTTTTCTACGATTAAAGCACTATGGTAATTTTAACATAGGTTGTTGGTGCCTTAACTACGAGTTATATATGTCTTATATTAACTACTGTAGTTCTCATCATAGATATATGAGGGATGTGAGGGTAGCAAACACTATCTTAAAAACGTTATAGTGTTTCTGCTTGGTGTGGTGTTTAAGGTTTTGATCTGTTCTGCGAGTTGTTGCTCTTGCGGTGTGTAAGGTTCTTCTAGGTGTTTCGCTCTTGAATCACAGAAGCTTTTTAGAAGTGTGGCTATGCGTTTTGTTCGTTGGGTTCTTATGTATGGTGTTACTTGTTTAAGTAAGAATGCCATGTCATAGATGTTTGTGAGTGTCCATGCTTTTGTGATTGTGAAGGGTGGTGTAGCTATTCTTCTTGTGTTGCCGATTTCTCCTAGTTTAACGATTTGTGCAAGGCGGTGCAATGCGTCATAGTTTGCGTGCCTAATCGTGATTCTTGGGATAAGGTGATCTTGGAATTTGCGTATTTCTATTTTGGCATTGAAGATTAGAAGCCATGCTATGACTTTTTTAATGTATGTTTGATATTTGGGATAGGCTTGTTTCGGTCTTTGCTTTTGGGATAAAGAAGCGATTTTTTGGAGTTGTCGGTGTTCTTCTGCTTGTATCAGTTGTTCAAGTTGAAGTATTGTGCTTATGTCTTCTTGTGACATATAGTGTTTTTCTGTTGTGATTTTGTGTAATTGTTCGGGCATTGGGCTAAAGTCCTCTTTTGTTGAGGTTTTGCACTTCTCTTTGAATTTCACGGTTTCTTTCGCTGTGTGGTTTTGGGTTTCTGCGTTCTTTGCCTGCTTGTGTCTGTTCTTGGATTCGGTCATTAAGAAATTCTATCGCTAAGTATGCGATTTTCCTTTTTCTTTCGCATGGTATGTATTCGGCAATTTCAGTTAAGAAATAATAGGCTTCTTGAAAGTTGTCGATTAGCCATATTTTTTGCGGTTTTATTCCTTCTCTTGTAGCTTGCGGTTCAATGTGTCCTAATTTGGCTATATTGTGAAAGTCTTCGAGTAGTTTAAAATCGGTGTTGCAGATTGCGATTTTTACTCTAAGCTGTGTGTTTATGGTTATCATGCCTTCCCATGCTATTGAGTAGGCAATGATCCTTTTGTCACATTCACTATAGAAGGGTTTGTCTTCTTCTTTGAGCGGTTTGAGCCAAAACGGAAGTTTTTCAAGTGGTTGGAGTTGTTCGGGCATTTTTAATCTCCGTTAAGCACTTTTCACATTCGGCTTTTACCATGAGAATATGATAGCCTATGCTTACAACTTTTTCTATTTTTTCGCTTCGGCTCTTTCCTGATATTTCGGTTTCTATGTGGCTTAGAAGGTTCTTAGGGATACTCACGCTTATCTTGGTTTTACGATCTTTCATGGTTTTTCACCATTAAGGTATTTGAGTGTTGTTTTTCCTAGTTCGCTAAGGGTTTGGATCATGGCAAAAGGTAAGATTCCCGATAGTTCTTCAATGGTTAGAAGTTCGTTTATGTTAGAGTTTTCCATAAGGGTTTTAAGTTCTTTGGCTATGTTTACGGTGTTGTTCATTGAAGTTTTGAGTTCACGGATTTTAAGTTTGATTTGCTCGTTCATGGTAAGTCACCTTTCGGGGAAAAGCTAGGAGGGGGAAAAAACCTAGCCTTCCTTTAGTTCGTGCAGATTAGTCTTCAACGTCACCAATTCCGATATGAGCCGTGATCGTGCAATTTGTGTTTACCGTTATGTTTAAACGGTATTTCTCGAAGCGTTTTTTAGTTGCGTGTGCTGATCTGAGATATTGCGGTGAGCCGTCTTCGGTGACATAAGTGTCTTCTCCGATTGTCTCCCATGTTGTCTTCATTATTTGCTTGCCTTGAAGTTGAACGGTTATTGTTGTACCATAAGTGATTGCGAGCTTTGCTAGAATGGGTTGGCTTGCGTGTTGGATACGAAGCTGTTTTCTAGTTACTTCCGTGCTTGTGCCTGTGCCTGTTTTTGCGCTAAAGACTTCTTGTGGTCTACGCATAGACTATCAATCCCATACGATTAAGACAAAAATGAAGTTGCCGAATCTGAATGAGGATATGCTGTAAATGTTTGTCGGTGTTTGAGTGTCCAAATAGCTTTTCACGTTTGCTTCTATGTCGCTGTCTAGGGCTTTTATGAGTTTAACCGTGTATGCCACATTTCACGCTTCCTTAGATTATTTGAAGGGCTACTGAGCATGTGCCTATGATGTCTTTGGGGCTACTTCTTCGGAATAGCTTGAATTTTTTGGTTATGGCTTGTCGGCATTCTTTACAATTGAAGCCTGTCGTTAGTGCGTGCGTTAGTGTTGTGTTGGATGTTAGAAGTGAACTCCAATGGGATAATAGGCGTTGTTTGGTTATGGGTGTTCTTCCATAAGTGAATATTTCGGAGATATGGATTTTTTTGGTGTGTTTGCCACATGAGAATTTTAGCGTGATGTTCTGGTCTTCATCGGGTGTTATTCTTCTGCCGTTTACGGTTAGCACGATTATGCGGTTTGTGGTTTTGAATAGATCGTGTATTTTTCCGAGGGCTTTTGCTTCTTGAATGGCTTCTTTTTTGCCGATTAAGATGTTCATTTCTTGTATGATGTTTGCTCTTTGGGCTTGGCGTTCTCTTTTAAGGGGTGTTGTAATGCCTTCTCCCTCTGACATGATTAAGCTGTGTAGTTTGTCGGCTTGGTTTTGAAAATCGGTTATTTGAGCGTCTAAGCTTGGTTTTTCCATTTTTGATTCCTCTTAATCGTGCTTGGCTTTTCTTAGTTTGAACAGTTCTGGATAGCCTACGGGTAAAGGCTCTTGTAATGTTCCGTTGAATGAGCGTTGAACGTGAAGATCGGGTGCGTTTTCTATTGCTTCGAGTCTAGCGAGATAGGGCTTCATGGTTTTTTGTATTGTTTCTTTCATTATTACCTCTAGCGACTTGTTTTTGTGTTGCTCGAATCTCATTTGACATGGCTTGCCAAAATTTTCTAGAGTGTAAAAGCCACAAGTTCTGTTAGGGCATTCTGCACTACAGATTTCTGGATATTTGTGTTTTCTGTGTTCTTCTTCAATGTTTACACCTTTTAGGTCTTCTTGGCTTACGCTTCTTTCTTCACCGTCTAAAACGGCTCTAAATTGGCTTTTCATTTTGATTTTTCACTCTCCTTTATTCTGGTTTGATTCCGACTTAGATGTCTAAGTTCGGATATGTGTATAGGGGATTTTGGGAGTTTTGGCTTTGGTTCGGATTCGGGTGGTATTAGACTTTTGCTTCCATCGGGGTTTTCGTGGATTTCGTAGAAGTTGCCGAAGCCGATCATGGTGCATTTGGGTTCGGGCTTGCTTGGTTCGAGGCTTCGCTTTATGACTTTGCATGTTTGAAGGTTAACGGTTTCACTAGCTAAGCCGATTGCTCTTTCGAATCTTTCGACGGTTTCATCTTGGGTGTTGCCACAAAGGATTTTGATTCTTTCGAGTTCTCTTGCGTAGGCTAAGATTTTCATTATGTCTTTTTTACGTTTGGCTCGTTCAAGGTCACGAATGATACTATTCATGTATGTGTAGTCGTTACAATCAAGTTTCTTAATGCCTGTCCACATTGCTCGTTCTTCGGGGGTTATATCGGGAATTTGACATATTTTGTTGCATGGTTTGTTACATGACATTTTAGGTTTCTCCTATTATTTTTTCATATTCGGCTTCTGTGAATCCTGCTTTCAACATTCGTTCTTTTAGGGCTTTTAGTTCTGATTCATTTTTGTTAATTCTCGCTGATTCTGCATAATCTCTTAGGCATTGCGTCATGTATTCTGTGGTTTTGTTTTGAATGCCTTGTTTCTGGAAGTCTTTGAGAAGCTTGGGGAACCATTCTAGGCTATGCTCGCTTAACCATTCATTGAGTAGCTCACGGATAACGTCCGACCCCGTACATTGCCGAATTTCACCTGTTTCTGTAGAACACATTAGCCGACCTGAGATTAGCCTTATGATGTGCCATTGGATTCTGTTGTACCTGAAGTTGATGTTCATTTCATATTCGGTCATTGTTATCTACTCGGTAATGATACTCATTACTTCAAAATATATAAATATTCTTGGTACTACTTTTGACATTGGGATAAAGGATAAGCGTTTTTCGGGGTTTTTTGGTGAAAAGAAGGCTAAAACAAGCCTTATAAGCAAGCAAGCCTAGATTCTAGGTGTCTAAATATGGAGAGTAAGAGCGAATGACAACGCCAAAACGAAGCGAGATCAGAGACTTAGCGCAAAAGATGAGCCATGAAGATTGTCGTGAATTGCCATACATAAATTCTGAGGATAGCGAATTGAAGGAAAACGGCGCATGGCACGAAGCGAGAAACGAATTAATGCGAGATAGCGAAAAAGCTCAATGTCTTAGTTATCTTGAACAAGAAGCGTTATCGCTAGGTTATCGCTTAATTCCAAAAGCACGGTTTAATGGGCAACAAAACTATGTTGACTTAAAAACGCTGTGCTCAGAAATTGTTAAGTTTGGAGGGCTTTTTATTGTAAGCAACAAAGGATGCGGCAAAACAAATAGTCTTATGGAGATAGCTAGAGAGCTAAGAAAAGACCCTAGAAACAAAGTTGTGATCTTCGAGACTTTTCCGAAGTGGCTACACGAATTTGACAGTATTCCATATCTCTACATTCAAGATAGTGACGTGATTAAAAACGATAAGAGCTTTAAGAGTTTACGACACAGAGAAGTACAAAGGATTCTAAACATACATAAAGACTTGCTGTTCTGTCTAGCCATTGAAGACATAGAACGCTTAAGCTTTTTCATGTCGAAGGTAATTTATGACTTCTACAGAAAACGGTATCTCACAATGTACAAGTATGGCACGGAAGCAATAAAAGAGAACGTTATCTTTGTGTGTGAGGAAAGCCAAAACCTATTCGATTCTACGATCCTGAACAAGATAGTGTTTAGAAGACTTAGAAAAATCTACTCAGAATCTAGAAACTTCAAAATTCACTATGTCATGGCTAGCCAAAGGATTCAAGACTTGAACACTAAAATTAGAGCTAGAGCTAGGCTTCTAGTCGGAAGAGTGTCGCTAGATGACTTCGAATTGAAGATTAGTCGGTTACTCAGAAATAGCCAATATAGAAGAGAAGTCTTAGAATTTGAGATCGGAAAATTCCTTTATGCCGACACAGATTCATTGATTCGCTTCGACAAGTTTCAACAACATGGTAAGCCTTATGAAGTGTCTAAAGAATTATTGGTAATAGCGCAATGACAAACCTTAAACCGATAACTCGAAAGTTTGTCGACATGTCGGGAGATATCTCCACTCTTTATTTAAATAGCTGTTCAACTACACTATTGCACTCTTAAAAGAAAAATCTGCTTCCCTTATTGGAGGAAAAATGTTGGTTGGCAAACCTCTTGTTTCAATCGTGTCTGCCGGATTATCAAAGTTCGGTAGACGAAAGGGAGTGTATGGACGAGAGCTTTTCGCTGAAGCCGTGACAGAGGCGTTTGAGCGATGCCCCAATATTGACCCCAAAAAAGACATTAAAGCTGTAATTATCGGTCACATGGGTGAATCTTATGAGCATCAAGGACACACAGGTCCAACCTTGGCAGACTGGGCTGGATTAGTGCCGTCAGCCGCCATAAGAACCGAAGCCGCATGTTCATCGTCTGGAGTTGCCTTACGCATCGGAATTTTCGCCTTGCTCTCTGGACTCTACGACATAGTGCTTGTAGGCGGCGTTGAAAAAATGACGCATAGAACCACACCAGACGTAACCGAGTTTTTAGCCATGGCTTCAGACTTCCCATTTGAACAGTGGCACGGCATAACCTTCCCAAGCCTCTTTGCGCTTATGGCTACAGCCCACATGCACAGATACGGCACAACCGAAGAGCAAATGGCGTTAGTCGCCGTCAAGAATCATCATAACGGAAGTCTAAATCCGAAAGCACACATGCAAAGAGAAGTCACCCTAGAAAAGGCTCTAAATTCACGCATAATCGCTTGGCCGCTGAAACTCTACGACTGCTCCCTAATCACAGACGGAGCCAGCTGCCTAGTTCTAACAAAACCCGAGCTGGCAAAAAAATTTACAGACGCGCCCGTACATATTATAGGGTCAGGGCAAGCCAGCGACACAATTGGCTTGTATGAACGCAAAGACTTCACAACTTTAAAAGCAGCCAAGCTCGCGGCAAAAGAAGCCTACAATATGGCTGGAGCCAAGCCAAACAACATCGACATAGCCGAAGTCCATGACTGCTTCACCATAGCTGAAATCATAGCCTACGAAGACTTAGGCTTCTGTGAGCCAGGAAAAGGTGGAAAAATGATTGAAGAAGGCACAACAGCGCTTGAAGGCAAAATCCCAGTCAACACAAGCGGCGGCTTAAAGTCGAAAGGTCATCCTGTAGGCGCAACTGGCACTGCACAGGCTTGTGAAATCTTTTTACAGCTAACAGAGCAAGCCGAAAAGAGGCAGGTGAAAGGAGTAGAGATAGGTTTAGCCCATAACGTAGGCGGCTCAGGCGCTACCGCCACGGTGCATATCTTTAGGAGAGGATAAGCATAGCTGAAACTCCTTTGCCGTTTACGATTGAAAGCTTCTACAAGCTTATCTCTGAAAGAAAACTGATGGCTGCCAAATGTAAGCAATGCGGAAAACTGCTTGTTCCACCTAGGCCGATGTGCACAGACTGCTACTCAAAGGATTTAGAGTGGACCCAACTCAAGGGAGAGGGCAAACTGCTCACCTACACAGTTATTCACGTTTCGCCAAAACAATTCGAAAGCATGATTCCCTATGCCGTGGGCATTGTAAAGTTGACTGAAGGCCCTCAACTGCCAGGCATAATACGTGACATTGAACCTGACAAAATCAGGGTTGACATGAAACTAAGAGTAGACTTTGACACGGCCTTGCCGTCTGAGTGGCCCAAATGGCCAAGATACTATTTCAAACCGGTTTGAGGCTACTTCTTAGTTCCCCTTTTTGTTCAGTTGCTCTACCAATGTGATTATGTCGGTTGGCGAAGAAACTAGGCAGTGGGCTCCTGCGTTAGTTAGTTCATGCGGAGACGCAATTCCAGTTGTCGTGCCTACTGCGAACACCTTAAGTGCTCTGGCGCTTTTCATGTCCCAAACGCTGTCTCCGACAACAACGGCTTCCCTCGGCTTAACCTTAAGCGCGTTTAGTGCCGTCTTCAGATGAAGTGGATTCGGCTTAACCATCAAGACGTCGTCTCGGGTGATGACCGCATCAAAATATCGTTTAAGATTGAAAGTTCTAAGAACGTGGTTCACCGAGTTTTTGCCGTTAACCGTGAACAATGCGAGTTTAAGCTTCATCTTTCTCAAAGCTTTCAAAGCTTCTAGGATTCCAGGTATGAGGCTGGTTGTGCGGGCGGCTTCCATTTCATATTTTTCAGCTACGGAGAAGATAGAGTTTTTTATTTTTCCAACTTGTTTCTCTTTATGATGATTTTTCAAGAAGATTTCTGCTTTGTTTAGTATTTCGAATAGGTTGTCGTTTACGGAAAATATGGACTGAGGGAAGCCTTCTTCTCTGAGGAACTGGATAATTTCGGCTCTTGACGCCTTGTAGTCGAGGTTAAAATCTACTATTGTGCCGTCGAGATCGAAGATAACAGCCTTGATTTTCAACGAGCGCTCACCGTTTGCGTTTGGTTGGTTAAGAGTGCGTATTGCTGATAATCCTATAAGATATATTTTGCGGTTTCCAACTGTGTATTTAGGGTTCCTTATGAGCTGGCAAGAATACATGAATAATCCTCTTTGGCCGATTCTTATTGAAACTGTTCACGCCATGGTTATGTACCCACATCACAAAGCTTACACAAGGGATGTTGCCTTGCATGAGCAACCAGACATAAAGCCAACAGACCTCGTAGCCAAAGTTGGAATCCCGCTTGGCGAGGCTCTCGTCATCCTTTATGAACTGGAAAAGGAGAAAAGCGAAGGTAAGCCATGACTAAACCGCTTGAACCGCTGAGGCCTTGAAAACAAGAAAAACCTCGGAGCCGATGTTGAGTTTCATCTCGTTAAACGACCGCCTAGTCACTTGGACGACAAATTCTTTACCAGCGTTAACCTTCAACCTCATAACTGACCCTAGGTCGACCATCTCAACTATTCTTCCTCTAAACACGTTTCTTGCACTGGACATCACAGGATTTCTTGATAGGATTATGTCTTCAGGTCTCACATAGACCGTTAGTTTTCCAGATCTTTGGAAGGCGGCCTCAACCTGCACTTCATTGCCAATCTCTACAACTGAGATTCCGTCAGGGGTTACCTTTGAGACGCCTGTGAAAATGTTTTCAATCCTTGCAAAGTCGGCTAGGTATTTTGATTGAGCCAGGAAAACTTCTTTTGTTGGTCCAATTTTCTCTATCTTGCCATTAAAGAACAAGGCAACATTGTTTGCGAGGTTTTGTGCTTGAGCCATGTTGTGGGTTGTCATAATCAGCGTGGTTTTTTGTTGCCTGTTTATCCATGAAAGGGCTTCTTCGATTATTGAAACATTTTTGGGGTCCAAATTGGCTGTGGGCTCGTCTAGAAGCAAGAGTTCTGGTTCAATTATTAACGCTTGAGCTAGAGCCACTCTTTGTGCTTCTCCGCCTGACAAGTCTAGGGCGTTCTTGCGTTCAAAACCTTGCAGACGAACAAGTTGGAACACTTCTTTAACCTTTTCCCTTATGTTTCTTTTGTTTTCGCCTCTGATCTTTAAGCCGTACGCTATGTTGTTGAAGACGCTTGTGTTGAAGAGAACCGTTTGTTGGAAAACTATTGCGATGCGTCTGCGTAGGGCTAGTAGGTTTTTCGCGGAGTAGTCTACTGCCACGCCGTTAAAGTATATTGTGCCGCTGGTTGGTGTATCGAGTAAGTCAAGTATTCGAAGAAGCGTGGTTTTTCCTGCTCCGTTAGGACCAATAACAGCGAAGACTTCTCCATCCTCGACCTTAAAATTGACGTTTTCTAACGCCTTGGTTCCTAGATATTCTTTGCAGAGGTTCTGCACTTCAACTACGGGCATCTCTACCTCTTGACCCCCTTAAGTTGTAGATATGTTAGAGTTAAATTGACCACAAAGGCAAGGGATAATAAGACTATTCCTAGTGCAATGGCTAACCCGAAGTTTCCAAGTTCGGTTTCATACAGAATTGCGGTTGTTAACACTCTTGTGTACCATCTTATGTTGCCGCCTACAATCATGATTCCACCCACCTCAGAGATTGCTGCTCCGAAAGCGGCTACCATGGCGGTTAATATGCCTGTTCGGGCTTCTCTTAGCACAACAAACGTTGTTTGCCATTCGGTTGCGCCTAATGATAAGGCTTTTTCACGGATGGCTTTGTCAACGCTGCCCACGGCGGACATGGTTATGCCGGCTATAATTGGAATTGTCATTATGAGTTGGGCGATGATCATGGCTGCAGGTGAATATAAGAGTTCAAGTGGACCTAGAGGACCAGAAGCTGAAAAGATTAGGTAGACAACAAGTCCAACAAGAATTGGGGGAAGCCCCATAAACGTGTTAACAACATTTCTAGATAAGATATTAACAAGATTAACTACTGGTTTTTTGCCTCTGAAGCCCCTCCAACCAAGCAACGCTCCGAGGGGTACACCTACAACCGCGCCTAACAGAACCGCAACGCCGGAAACTCCGAGAGACAAAACAGTTATGCTGACAACCTCCGGGTTGAAAGAAACCATTAACTTAACTGCGTTGAATAAGCCTTCTAAAACTGGGGTTGAAAGTTCTCTCTTTTTGGAGAGCCACGTTCCTCTGTCAACCAGCGTGTAGGCTTGTTTTTCATTTGACATTCTCAAGACGGTCGCCATGCTGGCGCCAGCTTCCAAATACCAAGCATGCTGAGGCGTAGATGGCTGAATACCTAGTCGAGACCACATTTTCATCTCCAATAGATGGGTGCCCGATTTGTCGGCTCTAGAAATGAAAAGGGCTTTGCCTTCGGCGCCAGCTTCAGCTATTTTCCTGAAGGCTTCGGTGGCGTTCACAACGTTCCTTATTCCTGCTGGGTCGCTTCCGGGACCGATTATGACAAAGTCGTTGTACATCACTCCGACTCGGTGAACGCCGTAGCCCTCTCTTACAAAGGCTTCTTCCAATTCTCTCGAGTGCACCAAAACAACGTCAGCATCGCCTCTCTTCGCTATTTCTATGGCTTGACCCGTGCCTACGGAAATCGTGTAGACTTCAACATTGAATTTTCTTTCAAACACGGGAATCAGAGAGTCGAGAAGTCCAGATTCATATGTGCTCGTAGTCGTGGCTAAAAGCAGAGGCTCCGACTGGTTAACAACGTTAGATGTCGTTTGAGAATTATACCATTCAACTTCTTGTTTCTGGTTTGGAAAGCCAAGTCTCTCAGCAAGTGTAAAATTGTGAGCGAAAGGAATAAAGAGAGACTCGCCGTCTTTCTTAAAGTCCGCTATTAAATTTTGTTCTTCTTCTGAAATCAGAAATTTTATGAATGCTACGGCTAGGTTGAAATTTGTTTGCGGATGCTTTTCTGTATTGACTGGAATAACACTGTAAGGGTTTAGTAAAATTTTGTCATTTTCAACCAAAACAACTAAACTTGTTCGTTCGGATGGTTCCACAGTGTAGCCAAAAGCAAGAGTTCCACCAAAAACTGTTGTAGCTAATAAAATTAAGGCTATAGTTATTTTGGCTAAATTTTTCACGGTGCAGTTCCTCTATGAACGTTATGTTTAGGCGTATATATCGACGTTATAACTTTAAAAACATAACGCTACATTTTTACTTTAAGGGTATAACGGCGAATCATTTGCGCGCGCTGATACTACCATTTTTGGCTCTATTTCTCTAAACTAAATATAAAATAAACGACTATTTCTTTCAAAAGTGAAAAGAGAGGCGGGGCATTTATTGTGTTTCGCCTTTGCCTAGTGACCTTTTAGCTTGCTCTTTTAGCTCTCTAATCTTCTCTACCGTTGGCATGACTTTCTGAAAAAGGTTTTTGCGTGCTTGAATCCCCTCTTTGATAAAGAACGCTGCAGCTTGAGATCTGCTTTTGAAGACTTCTATCTCAACAAGGGCGTCTATCTGTTTTAGGTCATCGTCGTTCAGTCTAGTCATCACTACGTTACCCCTGCCCTCCAACTTCTCACTCAACTTCATCAGAATTTTCTTTCTAACTTTTTTCGCAATTTCTGCGCCCTCTTCTTCTGGACAACAAATCATAACGCATTCCTCATCTTTTTCACCTCTTTTTTCGTCCATGTGCCTCACCTCCATGTTTGTAATGAGTATCATGTAATTTGTAATGTAGATACTTAAATCTTTCGGCAATGCGCGCACGAGGTATACGAATGAATCATGTGCGTTTGTTGTTTTTGGGAAATGCATAAAGCCTTCTACGACGAGTCTTGTAGTGTTGTGGTGAATGCTGTTTGATACGGGTTAGAGTTCAACGTATAGAATCAATTAGAGACCCTGAAGGAAATCTTGGAAAACGCATAGAACTGATTGAAGAACGGATCATTCCTAGGTTCGCTATACAGCCTAAAACCGAAGAGGCTAAGATAGTTCGCGATATGGTTCAGGCTCTTCAGCAACAGCTTCCAATGGCAAGAACTCGGTCACAATTCGCCTTTCCAAAAATAATCCTATTCCTAACAGAACAAGAATACGAGTTGCTCGGCATAGACTTCGACGTGAACCAAACCTACGAACTAGAATTGTCAGGGCAAGCCATAAAATTCCGAAAAGCACCCTAGCTCCGCTTTAAGGGTCAAATCAGACAGGGCTCCTTTAGGTTCCCAAAATTCTTCAGCGTGCACATTACAAATTGCCAATGCTTATATGTTCAAGTTCAGCCCAACATAGCTTGGAGCGGCTCTACACAGAATGAATAAGACTAAGCGCATAGCCATGGAACGAGTTCACATTCTTTTCCGCCTAGCAAAAGAAGCCATACACGAAGAGCCGAGATTGGCGCAGCGTTATGTTGAAATCGCCAGAAGAATAGCTATGCGCACTAGGCTGCGCTTGCCAGTTGAGTACCGCCGACTGATCTGCAGACATTGTAAAAGCTTTATTTACCCAGGCGTAAACTGTCGTGTCCGTATCCAACAGAGGAGAGAACCCCACGTGGTTATCACATGCCTCAACTGCGGCAAGCACATGCGCATACCACTAAGGAAAAAGGAGGAAAGAAAACGCTAACCAAACGAATGAAACGCCGAATAAAACAGGAACTCAACACAGAAAAACCCACAATCTGGATAGGAAAAGAAGGAGCAACAGCTCAGCTAATAAACGAAATCAACAGCCAACTGAAAAAACGAGAAATAATAAAAGCCAAAATTCTGAAAACAGCCCTCAAAGAAGAAAAAGCAAAAGACATAGCTACAAAAGTCGCAACGCAAACAAACTCAACCCTAATCGAAGTTCGCGGACACACGTTTATGCTTTACAAGCCAAGAAAAAAGAAAAGAGAGGTCCATTAACTTTAAGACATCCACGCGTTAAACTCTAAACATCAACACCAAGGTTGGCACCAGTTTGCAATTCCTTAAAAAAATCAAAATTGTGAAGATTGAGGAAAGACCCGAAGACGCCTGGTACGACCTCAGCCTACGACAAATGCGGAAGGGAGAGGTGTACTTTTACCGAGTTAAAGATTTCCTCACAGGAAAATGGCTCTTCAAACTATGCGTTGACAGAGAACTCGGCAAGGTTCTCGTGAAAGCAATCAAGTGTCCGCCCGGCGTGCGTTTCGCCCAGCTTGAAGGCAACACTATGGTTTTTCAAAAAAGCCAAGATGAAAGCATATACTATGACATCATATCGGTTGCTCGTGCAGACGAAAACGACAAGGTTCGCCGAAAAGTTGTAAACCAGATAGAAGACGTTCCCCCTGTTATTCGAGAGAACTTTCAAATCCGAACCTACGAGGAAGCAACAGGCAGAACAGCGCCAGGAAAGCATATTGTTACATTAACAAAGGCTGACGACGAAAAAGCCATGATAACCTTGTTCCTACTCGAACGCGGATGGGCATTGTCGCAACTAACACCTGAGGAAGGACTGAAAAAATTCGAAGAGCAGAAACAGTTGAAAATGCTAAGTAAAGAGGCGGTTAGGCAAATAGACACTGGGCATGTTTGGACATGTCCCATCTGCGGCTTAGATTTCAACTTCATCCATGTTGAAACCGAAACCAAACGCAAACATAAACTGAAGAGGCGGAGGCTCTAGAACAGTTTTTCTAGGACTTCTTCCGGCTTAAACTCCTCCCTCGACCTCACCGAAGCCTCTTCCACGTACAACTGCGTCGCATATTCAAGCGCGTCTTCGCTCACTGGCACATAGTCAAGGTTTGAATGAAAATAGTTGAGAAGCGAAGCCGCACAGGCAAATTGCATAGCTCTTTTTTCTAGCCGCGCAGAGAAGCTTACAACTTCACGTGAAATGTGCTCCAAAATGAGTTCTCTAGCCTTCTTGATTAAGTCATAGGCTTGAGGCGTAATCATCACCGGCCTATAGGGAAAACGTCCTTTCACCAATGGATGACTAGTTTCCATGGCATAAACAAGCGTGAGATGGTCTCTAACTTTTCGAGCCCCCTTTTCGGTATCAATCTCGCCCAAGGCAAGTCTCATCTGGCTCTTGGCGATTTCCACGAATCTCGCTTTTGTTAACCGATGCAAACGACAAAGCATGCGGTCTTCTATGGCGTTAAAGTTCGGGTCCTGAACTGTTACTTCGTAGCCTCTGCCAAAAGTTGTCACGTTATAGTTGACACTAAAAAAGGAGTTAAACGTGTACGGACCAATCACTTCTCGATGCAGTTCGTACTTGATTACACCTCTCTCCATTGCCAGCTTTAAGGGCTCCACCATGCCCTTATACCGAAACCAGTCGTTAAATTCCGGAACAACAAAATTGAAAGCTCGACCGACATAGGCTTGACCAATTCTTATAAAACGAGCAGGCGTCATGCCACCCGCATAACGGTTACGCCCAGGAATTCCATGCGCATAAACTTTGGCATCAGGCTTCCCAAGAACCATGTCACGCGTTGAAAAGCTTTTTCCGGTGCCTGGCTCACCGAACAAGGAGAGATTCCAGCCCGTTCGCATGCCCGTTTTTCCATGTTGAGAAACTATTTCCACATCAGCCAGTCCGTATTGCTGCGTTATGCTGAGCAAGCTGTCGAAATACAATATTGGTCCAAAAAGGTCTTTGAAATAAGCTGCCAAAAGGCTCACCGAGAAGGTTTCTCCAAACTTAATTGTAGCATCAAGTCTATGCTTCAGCAAATCATTCAGGTATTCGTCGAGTTCTCGGTCCATTCGGCTGATCTGTTGACGTTCTAGGGCTATGTAATCCACTTCTTCTGCTTTCTTTCCAACAGCAGGTCTAGCTGAAACAACCGCAGAAGGAGCTACCTTTAGCGGCGCTCCCAGCACTTGCCATATTAAGGGAGCAGTTTCTTCCAGAATTTTCCATTCTTGATATTGGTCACCCTTGTAGGCTGTTGTTATTACCTTTAGTTGTTCCAGTTCAGTTAAGATTGGAAGAGGGTCAACGCTCCGCTTTAGATCGCGTCTAATATCTTTTAGGCTGCAACTTCTGCCGGCCTCTACTAGAGCCTTCAAAACAGCGAGAGCGTTTCTTCTAAACTTTTTCTTTGCTTGACGAATATTTGCCTGGAGATTTTTCCAAGAACCTTCTAAGAGAAAAGTTCCATTTTCAAACGTGTAATATTGACCTCTAAAAACAGCCCATTTCCGAGGCTGAAACTTATCTAAAACCTCCTTAAGCTGTGCCTCGCTTATGTTAGAGGCTATTTCTAATGCAGCCTCATCTTCGTCGATGTCCCACTCGCTGGAAAAACGGTTAAAATAGGCAAGGTTTAGGTTCTTACCAATTTCAAATAACTTACTTATTGAAAAGGCACGCTTCAAAAGAAGTTTCCGTTCCACAGTTTTGTCCTCGGTTGTCACCTATACCCCTTCCATTGTGGAATTAGCCCCGCACATTTATAACCATATACTACATTTTTAGGTCATTTATGTTTCAAAAGAATTTTAACTTTAGTCTCCAACATGCTAATTGAACGGTGGAGTAAAGATTGAAGGCTGATTCAGAAGCAAAGCAACTGGCGGAGGAGATTAAAGAGGTTGCCTTGAAAGCTGATGCCGACTTGGTGGGAATTGTTTCTGCAAGCGCCATTGATGCCCTTCCAAGTATCTGGGTTGGCTGGACAATTCAAGAACGCACCAAGAAAACCACAGATATCATGCCTGACGCGAAGTCTATTGTTGTAATAGGCTATCATGTTTGGGATGACATGCTTGAAATAGCCATATGGAAAGGCGAAAAATGGGTTTATCCAGGCTATTTTCCGCTAAGAACTTCAAGGCTCAAGGTGATTCATCACTTGGAGAAGAAGGGCTACAAGGCAGTTCCATGTCGCTCTGTTTCATACAAACGGTTAGCGCAGTTGGCTGGATTCGGAAACTTCGGCAAAAACGCCTTAATAATAAATCCCACTTTTGGCCCATGGATACGCCTAGCCCCAGTTTTAACAAATGCAGAAATGACGCCAGACGAGCCTTTTGACCAAGACCTATGCGGCGATTGCGAAAACTGCATTAAAGCTTGCCCAGTAGGCGCCTTAACACCCTACAAGGTGGATGACACCAAATGTCTCGTCGGAGTCCACATCATAGGCAAGGAAACTTCCAAGTACGCTGAAGAGCTAAAACTGTATGAACCATCTTTAACGAAGAACTCTCATCTGATGTGCACAGAATGCCAAAAAGCGTGCAAATATGGAAAAGAAAAGCACTAGAGATAGGCTTTCAAGAGGGCTTCTTTTTCTTCTCGGCTTATCCAGCCTTCGTTTCTCAGCTCTTCAATTCCCTTGGTTAATTTTTCCTTAAAACCCGAACTGTGAAAAATGTTGTTTGAAACCCCAAGTTCATGAACAGCCTTTTCAAGGGTGTTGTCGCTTCGAATTTTCTCAAGTAAAACCTTTCTTAACATTTTTTCCAGTGCCGTTGACTTTGAACGCAAAAGCAGCTTGATGCGGGATTGTAGGCTGAATCTGTGAATGGCTTTTTGAAGCTTCCTAACAATTCCTTTGAAATCCATGGCTACTACAGGCGGAAACATGAGGTATCTGGTTTTTTCTTTGGTTTCGTATCGAACCAGGTAGAAGGGCAAACATAAAAGCGTGATTTCTTCAATTCTATGCGGAATTGTGGCTTCCTTAATCCTAGATGCTTCAGACCTTTTCAGTTCGGTAAGTCGCCAAATCTGTTCAACTATGATTGACGCATCTGCTTTCATTTCTTCAATCTGTTTTTTCCCAGATTCAACTTCCAGCTTTCGAGATGCTTCAAGGTCCAATATTTCTCTTCTCTCGTTTTCAATCAAAAGTTGATAGTCAGTTTGCAGCTTCTGAACATCAAGCTCGCCCTGTTTCTGAACCTGTTCAATCAATTCTGACACAGATCGCAGTTTTCTCCTGGTTTCTGAAAGCTTGTTTTGATAGACTTTCATTCTGTGTTCCCATTTGGACGCGCTGATGTCGTCGCCTCTGCGCTTGCTTAATTTCCGTCTTTTCTTGTACTCTATCAGGTTTCTTTCCAGTCTTTCCAGTTCGCGTTCATGTCTTCTCTTCGCTCTTAGTCTAGCTGTCAACTTCCTCTCTATGGATTTGTCTAACTTGGCAATTCTGGCATCTCTCTTCAAAAACAGTTTTTCTATCTTTTTCTCAACGATAGGTCTTAAAGGAGCAATTTTGGCTTCGTAAAGTTCCCGTACGTGTTCGATTTCACGAAGAATCATCTCCTCTTCAAAACTTGTCTCCTCGTTTAGAACGCTGATGGCATATTGTAAACCTTTGATGTCGGATTGAATCTGTTTCCATAGATCCACTGCTTTCTCCGCCTTTTCCAACGCCCTCTTTTCACTAAGTCTGGGAGGCACCAATGCCACACGTTCACTACGCCGCTCTTTCAGAGCGGAGACTTGTTTAAAATGCTCACTAAGGATCGACAAAAGGTTTTCTTCAGCGAAAATTGCTTCCAAAGAGATTTGAGTTAACTCGGGCTTTTCAAATGTTTGAGCATGCTTTTTCAAAGTATTAAGGAACTGCTCCTTGTTAGCTACGCTTCTTTTCATTTCATCTGTAAGAAGCTCTACATCTGGAAGTTTCACATAAGGAAAAGTGGGGGAAAAGATTTCTAACCCGTCTACAACTAGGCATGAATCTTTCCAAGGAACAACCCACATTGGATAGTGCAGTTTCGAAATGAAAGAAACCTTCTCAGAAGATGCATCTAATATTCCAGGCTTTTTCCTTCGCGCTTCAGCGAGGCATAGAATAGCAGAGATTTCCATGTCAAGAGTAAACGGTTTCTTCCTAGCCTTATCCTCAACCACGTACGGCAGAATCAAAGTTGGATTAGGCATGGTTAACCTCCGCGTGCTGTGTCTCAGATGTCTTAAGGCTATGGTGCAGTAAGTTTTTTAGATTTATAATCTCTTTGCCACTTAAACGGTGAGTTCGTTAAGTCTAACGGAGTCTTCATTCAAAAAGATAGGACATCAATTTTTCGACGAGTTTGTGGTCTAACTTTTCGTATGCTTCTATGCTGCCGACATCGTACCAAAACGCATTAGACAGGTAGCCATAAACTGGTTTGTCAATTTTCACGAGACGAGGGATCACGTCTTTCATCAAATCTAAACTTCGTTTTGTCCCTTTTAGTTCCTTCATATCCTCCAAGGTTTCTCCTTCAAAAACCATTATTCCTATGCTCACAGGCTTTTCTAACTTCGGCTTTTCAACAAATCCCTTAATTTTGCCATTCTCATCCATGTCGGCTAATCCCACTCGAACAGTGAAGCCAGAGGCTAAAGCAACCGTTGCCGCGGTTTTCTTCCTCTTATGATAATTCAACAAATCTTTGAGATTCATAGTGGTTAAGATGTCTCCGTAGTATGCAACAAATCGATCGTCAGTATCTAGAAGTCCCTTATCATATGCATTAAGCACAGAGCCAGCCGTCCCCTTAAACATGGGATCGTCATGCAGATAAGAAATGGATACATCAAACCTTGAACCGTTATTGAAATAATTCATAACCTGTTCAGCCTTATAGTCAACAAGAAAATACAGATCAACAATTCCATGAAATTTCAGCAGTCGAACCACATATTCCAGCATTGGTTTCTGCCTTAACCCTATGGGAATCATAGCCTTTTGAAAATAGTATGTGATTGGACGAAGTCTTTTGCCAGGTCCTCCACAAATAATTAAGCATTTAACTCTTTTCATTTGGAGCACTCCAGCTTAAGAAGGTGTGTGGAAGAGAAGGAAATGAGGCCTGTCGCTGGTCTCTTCTATTATTCCTTTTTCTCTTCCTCTTCTTTCGTCTCTTCTGCTTCGATTTCCTCTATTGGTTTCGGAGGCGGGGTTGTTGCCATTGTCCAGCCAATCCAAGCGCCTATGCCTAGTATAGCAACAAAGGCTATGAGCACTGGAACTGCAACCAGCCAATATTGGACAGAGCTTGCTCTCCAAGTAAGGTTAAGCCAGTCCTTAATTGATACGCCGAGCGAGGGGTTGTCATAGAAGAATAACCCTATAATATATCCGATTGCAACGACTGCACAGACTATGAATATCAACCCGCCTATCGCTTGATCTTTACTCACAATAAGTCACCACCATGTAGCCATTTTTATCCAGCAACCTTATTATAAGGTTTGCCATAAAAATCAGATAGTTCCAGCTTCCCACGTAGCAATGTACTTTCTCTGCTCGTCAGTAAGCTCATCAATTTCGATGCCTATTGCTTTCAATTTAAGCTTAGCTACGAGTTCATCGATTTCCCTTGGCACGCTATACACCTTGGGCTCCATTTTACCAGTTTTCGCCAAGTGTTCCACGCACAGGGCTTGGTTGGCGAAGGACATGTCCATAACCTCTGACGGATGGCCTTCTGCTGAAGCGAGATTTACCAGTCTTCCTTCGGCTAAAAGGTAAAGCTTTCTTCCGTTTTGGAGGCTGTACTCTTCAAGGTTTGATCGAAGAGTTCTTTTCGAGGTCGATATGCTCTTAAGGTCGGGTAGGCTGATTTCCACGTTGAAGTGCCCACTGTTGACCAGTATGGCGCCGTTTTTCATTTTAAGCATGTACTCTTTCCGAATGACACTCGTGTTTCCAGTGAGCGTAACGAAGATGTCGCCTACAGCTGATGCCTCAGTCATAGACTTAACCTCGAAACCGTCCATGACCGCCTCAAGCGCTCTTAACGGATTAACTTCAGTCACGATGACATGGGCGCCCATGCCTCTTGCTCGATTGGCGAGACCCCGACCACACCAACCATAGCCGCAAACTACAAAGTTTTTTCCAGCCAACAGAACACTTGTGGCTCGCAAAATTCCGTCGATTGTGCTTTGCCCAGTTCCATATCGATTGTCAAACAGATACTTTGTGTACGCATCGTTCACTGCTATTATGGGATATTTGAGTGCGCCAGCCTTTTCCATGGCTCTTAAGCGTATAACACCGGTCGTGGTTTCTTCTGTGCCTCCTTTCACGTTAGCTAGCATTTCGGTTCTTTTCGTGTGAATTGTGCTTACAAGGTCGGCGCCATCGTCTAAGGTTATTTGGGGTTTATGGTCGA
>JRER01000870.1_pt1 | contig 20769 bp, 18 predicted proteins | sample 210161 | NCBI WGS metagenome assembly JRER01 (sample SAMN03019618, study PRJNA260268) | marine sediment metagenome | biome: Marine; feature: Sediment; material: Clay; isolation source: clay from marine sediments 136 meters below sea floor depth collected from... | place: New Zealand: Canterbury...
CTGAAGGACAGCCTTCACATCACCAACAATGGGCACATCCACGCGCACGTTTTTACCTATCTCTGCCGGGTCTATATCAATATGGATAATACGGGCATGAGGAGCGAAGCCACTTACCTTAGCTGTAGCTCTATCATCGAACCTCATCCCGATAGCAATAACGAGGTCAGCAGCATCAACCGCCAGGTTAGCATAAGCCATGCCATGCATCCCCAGCATCCCGTAAGATAGAACGTGAGACTCAGGGAAACAACTAATGCCCAATAAGGTAGTAACCACCGGCACTTGTGCTTTCTCCACCAGCTGCTTGAGTTCATTATATGCCCCAGAGATAATTACCCCCCTACCAGCAATAATAAGAGGTCGCTGAGCCTCATTTATCAGCTTAGCTGCCTTCTTAATCTGTGCTGGGTGCCCTTGGAGCGTCGGTTTATAGCCGGGCAAATCAACCTTGCTCGGGTAGTGGAATTCCGCCTGGTCTATGAAGACATCTCTGGGTACATCAATAAGCACCGGTCCAGGTCGACCACTCCTGGCTAGATAAAAAGCTTCCTTAACTACTTTAGCCAGTGAACCAGCATCAAGGACAAGATAGTTATGCTTGGTAATAGGCAGGGTGATGCCGGTGATATCTGTCTCCTGAAAGGCGTCTTTGCCAATAAATGGTCTGGCTACCTGACCGGTTATAGCCACTACAGGTGACGAATCAAGGTGAGCATTGGCAATACCGGTTACCAGATTGGTTGCCCCAGGACCTGAGGTAGCGAAGCATACTCCCACCTTTCCTGTAGCTCTAGCATAGCCATCGGCGGCATGGGCTGCACCCTGCTCATGGCGCACCAGAATATGGCGAAGCTGAGGATATTGAGGGAGGGTATCATATAGGGGTAAAATAGCTCCGCCAAGGATACCAAAAATAACCTCTACCCCTTCCCTTATCAGACTCTCACATATCATTTGAGCCCCGGTCATCTTCATGATTCTCAACCTCACCCCCTTAATCCCCCTCTCCATGATATGGATATGTATTCCTATCATGAGGGGGGAAAGATTGCTTTTGAAGGGGCTTCACCCCTTCATTCTTCCCTTAATAAGCGAGCTCCTAGCTAGTTGTTACAGAATCTTTCAGCGATTTTTAATTCCTGAACACTGCGCCGGTGCTAGCTGAGCATACCTTCTCTGCGTAATATCTTAGATAACCTGTTTTAACTTTAGACTCAAACTCGGCTAGCTGTGCCAGACGCTCAGTTATCTCTTTATCATCGAGTTCTACATCAAGCCGATAATTGGGAATATCAATCTTTATTATATCCCCATTCCTTAAGGCGGCAATAGGTCCCCTGCTGGCTGCCTCTGGGGAAACATGTCCGATGGCTGCCCCGCGAGTGGCTCCAGAAAAACGCCCGTCAGTTATAAGGGCTACCTCTTTATCCATACCCATGCCGCTGAGGAGGGCAGTAGGGGTGAGCATCTCCCTCATCCCAGGTCCCCCCTTAGGTCCTTCGTAACGGATAACCACCACTTCACCTGGCTTTATGCTGCCACCCATAATGGCAGAGGTAGCTTCTTCCTCGGAGTCGAAAACCCTGGCTGCTCCCCGATGAACCATCATTTCAGCAGCTACCGCTGCCCTTTTTACCACTGCTCCCTCTGGCGCTAGATTACCAAAAAGGATAGCAATACCTCCCGTAGATGAATGGGCATCGGCAATGGGGCGGATAACCTCTTTATCCCTAATCCGGCTGTCAGCGATAACCTCAGCCACCGATTCTCCTGATACTGTTTTTGCATTCAGGTTTAGCAGCTCCTTTAATTCTTTCATCACTGCGGCTACGCCACCAGCACGGTCTAAATCCTCAAGGTGATAATCGCCAGTTGGTCTTAGCTTGGATAAGTGAGGGGTGCGTTGGCTGATTTGGTTTACCATTGAGAGAGGGAAATCAACCCCGGCCTCATTAGCCACCGCCATAAGGTGCAGAACTGAATTAGTGCTACCACCTAATGCCATATCAACGGTAAAGGCATTATGAATAGAATCCCTATTTACAATATCTCTAGGGTGAATAGCATCAGCCAGAAGCTGCATAACCTGCTGTCCTGCTTTTTTGGCTAGCTGGAGCCGCCTGGCATCAACAGCCGGAATGGTGCCATTGCCCACCAGTGCCATTCCCAGAGCTTCAGTTAGGCAATTCATGGTGTTGGCGGTGAACATCCCAGAACAACTGCCGCAGCCGGGGCAAGCATACTCCTCCAGCTGCTCCAATTCCTCCTCATTCATTTCACCAGCGGCTACCTTCCCCACTGCCTCAAAGACAGAGCTAAGGTCGAGCTTTTCAACTTTGCCATTATTGTCCAGACGCCCCGCCAGCATTGGGCCACCGCTGATGAAGATAGCTGGTAGATTTAATCTTACCGCTGCCATGAGCATTCCAGGGATTATTTTGTCACAGTTGGGAATAAAAACCAGGGCATCGAAAGCATGAGCCTCAGCCACTATCTCCACTGAATCAGCTATTAATTCCCGGCTGGGAAGGCTATATTTCATACCCGGGTGGTTCATAGCAATGCCATCACATACAGCAATAGTATTGACCTCAAAGGGAACACCCACGCCACTGCACACTCCAGCCTTAACTGCCTCAGCAATAGCTGGTAAATGTATATGTCCGGGGACAATCTCGCTAAAGCTATTGATAACACCGATAAGGGGCTTATCTATGTCAGCCCGCCTCCAGCCTACGGCGTGCAATAAAGCCCGGTGGGGGGCACGCTCTATGCCTCGTTTAACAGTATCGCTTTTCATCTCTCTTCACTTAACATAATAATTAAAAACCGCCCCTGCGGGGACGGATTGAAGTCTCCGAAATCCCAGCTTTAGCCCTATTGATATAGCATAACATAACATAACAACCATTCATTGTCAACCAGCCTCGTTTAACATTGTTTATTAACCTCACCCCCTTTAAGCACCCAGAAAAATCTTGATTTTTCTGGGAACCCGCTTTATCCCCCTCTCCATGATATGGATATGTATTCCTATCATGAGGGGGAAGAGATTTTAGAGAGGGGCTTCGCCCCTCTCTTATATGCACTCCCCCTTCCCTTATTAAGGGAAGGGGGTCAGGGGGATAGGTTTCTAAATAGTCTCCTCTATGGCTCTTATCTTATCTAGCCTTTGCTCATGCCTTCCGCCTTCAAACTGGGAAGCAAGAAAAACCTCAATAATTTCACGCACTGTATCTTGTGTCTTCCCTGTCCCTAAACAGAGGATATTGGCATCATTATGCTGGCGAGCCCGGCGGGCGCTGAAGGCATCATGACATAGGGCGGCTCTGATTCCCTTAACCTTATTAGCAGCGATACTCATACCGATGCCGGTATCGCATATTAAGATACCGCATTCAAAATCACCCTTGGCTACCCTTTCAGCCACCTTTTTGGCAATATCGGGGTAGTCCACTGAGTCAGCGGTATAGCAGCCAAGGTCCTCACAGCTATGCTCCATCTGAGTGATTAGCTTTATGATAGATTGCTTGAGGTTTAGCCCTCTATGGTCACAGCCAATGGCAATATGCACCGCCTTAGCCTCCCTCTTTAAACCTCCTGTTCTGGTATACTTGCTTTAGTTCTTTTCTTGATATAGCGCCTTCCCGCAAAACCACGGGAGTCTCCCCGGTCAAATCGATTATAGTGGATTCCTTGCCGCCTGGGCATCTGCCGCCATCAATAATCAAGTCTACCTTATCACCCAATTGAGCGTAGACCTCGTCAGCAGTCAATGCGCTTGGCTTGCCACTCAGATTGGCGCTTGTGCCCACAATAGGAGCACCCAGACCTCGGGCAAGGGCAACAGGGACAGGGTGGGCAGGAATGCGAACTGCCACTGTTGTACCCCCCCCAGTGATGATATCGGGGACCGATTCGGACTTGTGTAACACCATGGTCAAGGCACCAGGCAGAAATTTGTCGGCTAAGAGCCAGGCAATCAATGGCACTGGCTCAGCAACCTCACCTATCTGAGATGCATCAGCTAGAAGCAAGGGGAGTGCCATACTGCGTGGTCGCTCCTTTACCCGGTAAACCCGCTCCACAGCGTAACCAATGCCGATACAGGCACCCAGACCATAGACAGTATCGGTGGGAAAGGCAACTATCCCCCCCTGTTTAAGGATAGAGATACCCTGCTCAACTTGCTGCTGGATGGATAAAGACAGCTTATTCTCCATTGCCCTTCTTCTTGACGACAGTATATCACAGTGGTAATCTGTGTTCTATAGATATGGCTAAGGATAAATCAAAACAAACCCCAAAAGGTAGCCGCCGGGTAGCCACCAGCGGCGATATTGAGGTCTCCACCTATCTGGAAATCGCCAAGGAGATAGGTGGTGAGCAGCCGGCGGCGACAAAGGAAGCTATACCCGGTGGTGAGCGTGAGGCTATAATTGTCATTGACTTTGGCTCGCAATATAGCATGTTAATCGCCCGGCGAATACGCGAATGCCAGGTATATTGTGAGCTAGTACCCCATGATACCCCCTGGGAGAAGATAGCCCCGTTGAATCCCAAGGGATTTATCCTCTCCGGGGGTCCAGCCAGCGTCTATGAACCTGGTGCGCCTCTGGCCCCGGCTTATATTTATGAGAGCCATCTGCCAGTATTGGGCATATGCTACGGGATGCAAGTCCTCACCCACCAGCTAGGCGGACAGGTTATACCAGGGGCAAAGCATGAGTATGGTCATGCCATTCTTCACCTGAGCGATGTAGATTCACCTCTATTTGTCGATTTGTCTCCCTCCTCTCCGGTGTGGATGAGCCATGCTGATAAGGTTGAGGAAATGCCGCCCGGTTTTACCGCCTTAGCCTATACTGAAAATTCGCCCTTTGCCGTCATGGGCAATGATGAGAAAATATTTGGTCTCCAGTTTCATCCTGAGGTAGCCCATACCCCTGAAGGAAAAACTATCCTGAAGAACTTTGTCTACCGGGTATGCGGCTGCAGAGGAAACTGGACAATGAGCAGCTTCATAAATGATAGCGTGTCTAGAATTAAGAAACAGGTAGGCAAAGGCAAGGTCATCAGTGCTCTCTCGGGAGGGGTAGATTCGGCAGTAGTCGCCACCCTCATCCACCGAGCTATCGGTGACCAGCTTACCTGCATCTTTGTCAACCATGGGCTACTGCGTCGTGAGGAAGTGGAAAGAACCTTTAATGTCTTTCGCCTCAATTTAGGCATGAATATCATCTATGTTGATGCCAGTGAAAGGTTCCTTGACCGCCTGAAAGGGGTAATAGACCCGGAGATGAAGCGCAAGATTATCGGCGAGGAATTTATCCGGGTATTTGAGGAGGCAGCCAAGAAAATAGGTAAGGTTGACTTCTTGGCTCAGGGGACCCTCTACCCTGATGTCATTGAGAGTGCATTAACCACCAGTGCCTCAGCCAAGATAAAAACCCACCACAATGTTGGTGGACTGCCAGCCAAGATGACGCTCCAGTTGCTTGAACCCCTGCGAGACCTGTTTAAGGACGAGGTGCGCCAGGTGGGATTGGCTTTAGGACTTCCTGAAGAGATGGTATGGCGCCAGCCCTTTCCCGGTCCAGGTTTGGCTATTCGCATTATTGGCGAGGTAACCAAGGAGAAACTGGAGATACTGCGCGGTGCTGACTTCATTGTAATGAATGAGATTAAGAAGGCAAAGCTATACCGGCAACTTTGGCAGAGCTTTGCCATACTCACCGATGTCAAATCTGTGGGGGTAATGGGCGACTACAGAACCTATGGCTATTTGGTTGCCATCCGTGCCGTAACCAGCGAGGACGCCATGACTGCCGACTGGGCGCGTGTCCCTTATGACCTGCTGGCTCGGATTTCCAACCGCATCGTCAATGAAGTCCCCGGCGTAAACCGTGTCGTTTATGATATAACCTCCAAACCCCCATCAACCATAGAGTGGGAGTAGGAATGAATTGAATAAGGGAGAAACAGATACAAAATAATGATATTTTAAAAAGGGAAACAATTCAAAGCTAATTAGATAGGGAGAATTGTTTTTAGAGTTATGTTAACTATAGAGTGGGAGTGATAATGACTCGATGGAAAATGCTGAGACAATACTTAAAAAGATAAACGAAATTTACAAGCAGGCAGGTAGAGAAAAGCAAGGGGCTTTACTTAAGGTTAAGAAGGTCTTCGAAGGTTTAGATAACAGAGATAAACAGCTAATAGCAGCTGCTAATATCAGTATAATTGCACCTCCTGCACGTTTGTCTACTCGTCTGGAGACTTACAGGAGCATATGGATGAACTCCACGGACTAGAAACGCGAGAAGGCGTGTCACCTATCGATAATGAACTGGAAGCGGAAAGAATATTACTCGAACAAAGATGGTGGAGCGACTTTGCCAAGGAATGGAAAGAAAAATGGTCTATTTACAATGAAGATGATATTGGCTCGTGGGGCCATAGGTATAAAAAACTTCAGCCATATATTTATGAGTTCGGATATTTTTACCAAACACCCGCTGATTACAAGAATAGTGGCCCATTTAAACCAACAATGGGAATAGGGCATGTTGGGCCGAGGAGATTTGTTTCTTGGCGAATAGATATTAAGTCTAATGAGGTCATACCGCTAGCACTACCTGCTTCAGACCAACTTGAAAAGGGATTAATGCTCGCCTCAATGGGTAATAATAAAGAGGCAATTAGCGAGTTTAACAGATGTATCAAAGTTAGGCCAAACGACCCTGTAGCGTATGTAGTTAGAGGGGACTTGTACTGTGATACAGGTCAACTTGGCAAAGCTATAGGTGATTATTCAACTTCAGTTGAACTAGAACCAAAATTAGTTGAGGCTTATGATAAAAGAGGCATAACTTATGCAGAGCTCGGTGATTTTGACAAAGCCATCAAAGATTGGAACAGAGCAATTGAACTTTATCCCGAAAACGCTATGTACTATTTCAACATGTCCATAGCATACGATAAATTAGGCGATGTAGATGGAACGATAGCTAACTGCACAAAGGCTATAGAACTAGATAAGAATCACGCAAAAGCTTTTTACAATAGAGGTATGGCCTATAGTGAGAAGGGTCAGCATGATAAAGCTATATCAGACTACGATATAGCAATTAAATTGCAGCCTGATTTTGTCGTAGATGTTTATTTTAATCGAGGCATTGCTTATCAAGCGCAAGGTGAATATAAAAAGGCACTAGAAGATTTCAAATGGGTACGAAAGAATGTTAGTGACCGTGAAGACATCGAAGTTGTAGAGCGGAAGATTAGGGAGTTGACTAAAAGGGGGTAGCCTGAAGGGGCTTCGCCCCTTCAAAAACTTCTCCTCCCCCTTCCCCTTATCAAGGGGAAGGGGATAAAGGGGATAGGGTTACCAAGTAAATGCCTAAGGGGGTGAGGTAGATAAAAATACTGGTTGTTGGCGGTGGGGCTAGGGAGCATACCCTGGTGTGGAAGCTAGCTCAGAGCCCTAAAGTGGAGGAAATTTATGTGGCTCCGGGCAATGCTGGCACGGCTCAAATTGCCTATAATCTTGATATTAGCCCTGCTGATATAGAGTCGCTGGCTAAGATAGCCAGGGAAAAGAGAATTGACCTTGCTGTTATCGGACCAGAGGCGCCCCTGGCAGATGGCATTGTCGACCACTTCATAGTCAGGGGTATTCCTATTTTTGGTGCCACCAAGCGGGCCACTGAGATAGAGTCGAGCAAGGTGTTTGCCAAGGAGCTGATGCAACAATATAATATCCCCTGTGCCCGAAGCACCAGCTTTTCTGAGCATACCCAGGCAAAGGAGTATATCAAGCGACAGATGCCTCCTATTGTGGTTAAAGCCGATGGACTAGCTGCAGGGAAGGGGGTAACCGTAGCCGATTCAATCCCACAAGCCTTGGGCGCTCTGTCCAATATAATGGAGGCTAGAGCCTTTGGTGCTGCTGGGGAGCGGGTGGTCATTGAGGAGTGTCTATCGGGAGAAGAGATGAGTGCTTTCGCCTTTACCGATGGCAAAACTGTCATCCCCATGGTATCAGCCTGCGATTATAAACCGGTATTTGATGGTGACCAGGGACCTAATACCGGCGGTATGGGTAGCTATAGTCCGCCGCACTTTATGAGCCCAACTCTGGCTGAAACAGTAAAGGAGACCATTATGGAGCCGGCAGTAAAGGCTATGGCTAAGGAGGGAAGACTTTACAAAGGCGTTTTATATGGCGGGTTAATGATTACCAATAACGGACCAAAGGTGCTAGAATTTAATGCCAGGTTTGGTGACCCGGAAGCACAGGTTACCCTCCCCCTGCTCAAAACTGACCTGGTAGATATTATGCTGGCAGTGATTGATAATAAGCTTGAGCAGATAAGCGTGGAATGGAGTGATGATGCCTGTGTTGGGGTAGTAATGGCATCAGCCGGCTATCCCGGCAGTTATAAAACGGGCTTCCCCATCACCGGCTTGGATGATTTAGACCAGGACATCCTGGTCTTTCACGCCGGAACCAAGCTCGGTTCAGAGCCGGGGCAGGTGTTAACCAGCGGGGGAAGAGTGCTCACTGTGGTAGCTACGGGTAAGACCATCGCCGAGGCTAGAGAGAAGGTTTACGCTAATATCCCTAGAATTCACTTTGAGGGCTGTCATTATCGTAAAGACATCGCTGAAATAAGGAGAAGTCAATAGGGGGATGATTGAAGGGGCGAAGCCCCACTTTAATAAAATACTAAATCCTAAACACTAAACACTAAACTTTAGGGATTTGAATTTTGAATTTGTTTAGGATTTAGAAATTAGAGTTTAGGATTTCGCGAAAGGGGGGTGAGGTAGATAATATGCCATTAGTAGCCGTAGTCATGGGTTCTAAATCAGATGCTGAAGCCATGCAGCCAACGCTGGAGGTATTAACCCAGCTTGGTATTGATTACGAGGCGTTAGTAATATCAGCCCACCGCAACCCGGAAAGGGCGAGGCAATTTGGACTGGCGGCACAGAGTCGTGGGATTGAGGTTATAATTGCCGCTGCTGGTGGGGCGGCACACCTGCCCGGGGTTCTGGCTAGCTGGACTACCTTGCCGGTAATTGGCGTGCCACTAGCCACCAGTGAGCTGGGGGGCGTTGATGCCCTGTACTCAATAGTTCAGATGCCAGCCGGGATACCTGTAGCCAGTGTAGCTATAGGCAGTGCTGGAGCCAAGAATGCTGCTTATCTGGCTGCCGAAATCTTAAGCCTGAAATATGATGAGATACGAAAAGCCTACCAAAAATATAGAAGCGAACTACGAGGAGATGGAGGTGTTTAATTAAGGGTAGATTGAAGGGGCGAAGCCCCAAATACATTATAGGGAGTTTTAGAGGGACGGAGTCCCTCTTACATAACTTCTCTTCCCCCTCTCCAAGAATGGAGAGGGGGACACAGGGGGTGAGGTTGACACACAATCTCAAGGAGAAAAACAATGATTGAGCGATATTCCAGACCCCAGATGAAAAGGGTATGGTCGGACGAGAATAAGTTTGACAAGTGGCTTAAGGTAGAGGTTGCTGCCTGTGAGGCATGGGCTGAACTGGGCGTCATTCCCAGAGAGGCTATACCCAAGATAAAGCTAGCCCGGGTTAACCTTAAACGCATGGAGGAGATTTTAAAAGAAACTCACCACGATATGACTGCCTTCCTTGGCTCGGTCTCAGAGCGCCTGGGGGATGAATCGCGCTTTATCCACCTTGGTCTTACTTCCTCAGACGTAATTGATACCGCCCTCAGCTTGCAGCTAATTGAGTCCGCTGAACTACTGAGTCAGGATATAAAGGAACTCATCTCAGTATTGGCGCAAAAAGCGATAAAACATAAATATACCACTATGATTGGTCGCACCCACGGGGTTCATGCCGAGCCAATTTCCTTTGGTTTTAAGCTGGCGCTATGGACTGAGGAGATGAGGCGCAATTTGCAAAGACTGACTGAAGCTAAAAAAGCCATCGCCGTGGGTAAGATTTCAGGGGCAGTGGGGACATATGCCACCTTATCTCCTGAGGTTGAAGAGAAGGCTTGCGCCCGGTTGGGGCTTGCCCCGGCTCCTGTTTCCAGCCAGGTCTTGCAGCGCGACCGCCACGCTCAATTCATTACCACTTTAGCTATAATCGCTAGCTCACTGGAGAAATTCGCTACTGAGGTTAGGGGCTTGCAACGAACCGAGACGCAGGAGGTAGAGGAGCCCTTCGCCGCAACCCAGACCGGCTCTTCGGCTATGCCACATAAGCGGAACCCAGAGCTTTGTGAGCGAATCTGTGGCTTAGCCCGGCTGGTGAGAGGCTTTGCTCTGACCTCAATGGAGAACATTGCCCTGTGGCATGAGCGTGACATAAGTCATTCCTCCACCGAGCGCATTATATTGCCCGACTCCTGCCTGGTGCTGGATTACACCCTGAGCCTTTTCACTTCGGTAATGCGAGGGTTACAGGTTTATCCACGAAGGATGAAGCGCAATGTAGAGCTTACCAAAGGCTTAATCTTCTCCCAACGGGTAATGCTAGCCCTTATTGATAAAGGGCTAAGTCGGCAAAAGGCATATGAACTGGTGCAGCGAAATGCTATGAAAGCGTGGAAGGGAAACAGGAGCTTCCTCAACTTGCTCAAGGCTGACCCTGAGGTTACTGCTGCCCTGCCTGAGCCAGAGCTTGAGCCGTTATTTGACTACCAATACTACCTACGTTATATAGATGACGTCTTTAAGCGGCTGGGCTTAACCGAGGCGCAATGGAAAGGAGATATAGCTAAGCCCCCAGACCTAGCGCCCAGAGCAATATAATGAGTATTAGCCCATCGCATCCTAATTACGGGTAGATTGAAGGGGCTTTGCCCCTTCAAAAGTAATCCCTTCCCCCTCTCCTTTGAAGGAGAGGGGGATAAAGGGGGTGAGGTTGATAAACAATGTCAGTTCATCAGTTTTGCTGAATACAGACTTGCCCCTGCCATTGTTTTTTCGGGGCAAAGTGCGTGATACCTATGACCTGGGCAACCTGCTGCTCATTATCGCCACCGACCGAATCTCAGCCTTTGATGTTGTCCTACCCTGTGGCATTCCCAATAAGGGCTTGGTGCTTAACCAGCTCTCTGCTTTCTGGTTCAACCAGACCAGGGATTTGGTGCTCAACCATCTAGTAGAGGCAGTGGATGATGTTCGCTGTCTTGACGCTTATCTTCCCGCTGAGAGCCGTTTTCCTTACCCTTCTTACCTCGCTGGACGGTCTATGGTGGTTAAAAAAGCCAAGCGCATCCCGGTTGAATGTGTGGTGCGTGGCTACCTTTCTGGAGCGGCATGGGCAGAGTATCAGCAATATGGCACTATCTCCAGTTTGCCTTTACCCAGGGGACTGAAACAAAGCCAGGAATTACCTCAGCCTTTATTCACCCCCACCACCAAGGCAGAAACCGGGCATGACCAGCCGCTATCCATGAATGAGGTGGGGAGGCTGGTGGGTGAGGCTCAAGCTAAGGAGATGAAGCAGAAAAGCCTGGCCATCTATAGCTATGCCCAGAGGTATGCCATAGCCAGAGGTATCATCATTGCTGATACCAAGATGGAGTTTGGGCTGGACGATGATAGGCTAATCCTTATTGATGAGCTACTGACCCCGGATTCATCCCGTATATGGGATGCCGAGCTATATACCGTTGGCAAGTCCCAACCCAGCTACGATAAGCAGCCGGTCCGTGACTGGCTCACTGAGTCCGGGTGGAACAAGGAACCCCCAGCCCCCATGCTCCCCCCAGAAGTTATTGAGGCTACCACCAAAAGGTATCAGCAGGCTTACCAGAGGCTAACTGGAAGGGAACTAAAATAGGGAACAAAAGAAGTTTAAAATATTGGATTAACCGCTATTCTAAAATTAAATCTGGATTATGTGGAACTACACCCTAGGTAGCCCGTCGTCCCCTTCTAAATCCCTTTGGCCTAGGAGGCAAAAGTTCTCTAAATACCTCCGGATACTTTCTGCTTAACTTATTTAGATTCCGTTTGAGACTCTTAGCAAGCCCCTTCTCCTTTTGCTCGATAACTACTAACAACAAGAAGGTCAAGGCCTCTTGCTCTTGGCTCAAATCAGGCACTTTGGACATTGTGTCTAAAACACTATCGATCATTCCACTAAGTTCATTTGAAGGAAGCAATTTGTGAATGCCCCATAGTAATGATAGCATCTGGTATGAAATTTTCTGATCGGGCTGACCTGAGAGCGAATCGAATAATCTTTCCGTTTCTTTTAATAAAAATCTGCTCTCAAATGATAACTCAGAGAGAGCCATTACAAGAACATCTGAAAATATCCTAGGAACAGGCACTTTGCTTTTATCTACGAGCCCTAAAAATTCCTCCCTTACCGCTGGTGCAAAACCTATTGCTTTCTCAATCCCCCAATATTTTATTTCAGTTGGCGAGTGCCAGGCTGCTTGTAATAACCTTCCGCTTAGGAACTTCTCAATATTAGCTATTAGCCCTTCTTTTTGGAATTCAAAAATCTTACTAAGCAGCTCTACCCTAATATCCCGTCTTAGTCCTATGTAGAAGGGCGTGACATCCCCCCAAAAATCATCGAAATAAATTTGCACAATAAAATCCTCTAGATTTTCAAATTCCTCCCACTTATCAGAGATACGAAAGGCCGCGAAATAGTCCAAAAAGGAACGATGTTGGAAAGCCACAGCCTCCCCGAGATCAAGGATTCCGGCCCTTTCTATTTCTTTAACAAAGCCTTTCAATGCATCTTCGCCCCAATCGTAAAGCCTAGCATAGTTGCTTAAGAACTCCTCAAATTCTTTTGCAGGAATTTCTAGCCTCTGTTTTTCCAATAATTCCTTGAGCGCGAGTTCGGCTAGAAAACGCTTCTTAATAAGATACTCAAAAAGCACTTCGATGCCTTTCTCTCTATCATACCGTCCTAGAGCAATATCAGAGAACCGATCAAAAAGTTCAGCTAGCGAAGCAGGGAGCTCCTTCTCATTCTCAGCTATCTCTATAAGAAGAAGTAGCGATAAGGGGGTCATTGGTATCTGATATTTGACTTTCTCTAGGCCATCTTTAAGGGTATCCAATATTTTTACATCGGTAACCAGTTTCCGGAAAAATTCCAGAGCTTGTCCGAATTCGAAAGGTAAAAGTTCATACCTTTTAAATCCTGGTGGTGGATTTTTGATAAGGTCGATTTTGCGCGAAGTAATTACAAGAGTAGCGGTTAGTTGTTGGGAAAAATCTACCGCTCTTTTTAACACCTCATCCCTTTGTGCTGGTGGAACCTCGTCTAACGCGTCTATCAATATCGCACTTATCTTAAGCCGATCCATTATTTCTTCTGCAAACAAAAGGTACTCTGCTAAAAGCGCCTTGACGTCGGTAAATTGCAGAAAATCCTTTGCTGGGATTAAGATTGGAATTCCTGTTTGTTTTCCTAGTTTCTTCCGAGTTGCAAGATCCCAGGCTTCCCGCAATCCATCGATCACAAATTTGGTCAAAGCCATAGTCTTGCCTACTCCTGGGTCGCCTGCCAGTATTACTCTTATATTATGTTGGAAAATAGTCTTGAACCGAGAAAAGGGAACCCTTTGTTTTTGAAGAATCAAGGCAAAATTCTCTTCGTCAAACGTTGCCGGAATATCGATTACAGCAACCAGAGGTTCAACAAAATATTCTGACAAATTCCTCCCTCTTCTCGCCGAGAAGGTGTATTTTTCTTCCAACTCTTGGATTTTCTTTTGGAAAAAATCCATAATTTTCCCTTCAAAAAAGACCTGAGGATAGTAATCTGTAAAATTTTCAGTAAGCGAGTCCAAGCCAATGATCTTGACATTCCTTTTTTGCCTCTCTCTTTCTAGCCTTATATGAGCAGTTTTACTTAGTTCTCCAGCTAACATCACCCACACTTCAGAAACAAATAAAACATCTGGCCTTGTTTTCAATCTGACGGGATGAGCAATGGATTGTTCAATCTGACTCTTTACCTCGTCTACCTTTCCCGCAGTCTTACCACCGATTTTCCCGACTTTTACAATAATTCCCGTTATAGACTCTCCAAATATGTCTTTTCTCACCCGCACAAGGTCATTACCATGCTCTTCAGACCCATGAGTTATCTCTACAACGCTTTCAGGGTCCATTGCTACCAGGAGTTCTTTTATATGTTTGTGTAGTTCCGTTTCTTTTAAAGAGGCGAGAATTTTTTTCCTCTCATCTATAGAGATCGCCTTTGCTTGCCGAACTAATTCCGTTTGCTCAGTCATGGTATCCCTCCAATTTTCTTTGGCTAATTAGTCAAAAGACATTAAATTGCGACTCCACATCTTCCTATTGAGAGCATAACCAAGCTAGCTTTCCTTTTAGCAAAACTTAGCTCTTAACCCTCCAGCAGTTCCTTGGTGCTGGGCAGTTCACCACTAATCCGCTCATCAATTCTGGTAGCTATATCCAGGGCTCTGCCTAAGGCTTTAAACAGGGCTTCTGCCTTGTGATGGTCGTTGGTGCCGTATAGAATCTTGGCATGGAGATTAAGCCTGGCTTCATAGGCAAAAGTTTCAAGGAAGTGGCGGATAAGGTCGGTGGCAAATCCTGCCATATCATTATCGGTGAAAGGTAGCTCCAGCACGGTATATCCTCTGCCACCAATGTCTATTGCTACCATAGCTAGAGCATCATCCATTGGCACAGAAGCATCGCCCATTCTGACAATGCTCCGCTTTTCCCCCAATGCTTCACTGAAGGCTCTGCCCAAACAAAGGGCAACATCCTCCGCCACATGGTGCTGGTCATCTCCGGTGGCTGAAATCTTCAGGTCAAACCTTCCATGCTGAGCAAGCTGAGCCAGCAGGTGGTCAAACATTTGTATCCCGGTATCAATCTCCCATTTCCCACTGCCATCTATATCCAGTTCCAAGTTGATGTTGGTTTCTTTGGTCTCTCGCTTGATAGCGGCTGTTCTTTTCTCCATCACAGCTTCTCCACCTTCTCTATTCTCATCAAGCCTCTTCTTTTGGGTCCAAGCCCTAATCTTTGTATAAATGAGAGTAATTCAAGAATGATGTCTTCAGCAATGTCAGACTCGACTCTGATGATGACCTCTTGATTGTGCGATAGTTCAGTTTCTTGCTCCAAGACTTTCCTCCACCTCTAGTTTAACACATTTCCCTTCCTAATTCTTGTAGAAATTATTTAGGAACCTATCCCCCTGACCCCCTTCCCTTACTAAGGGAAGGGGGAGTGTAGGGAAGAGAGGGGCGAAGCCCCTCTCTATAGCACCTTTCTTAGCCCTACAAGCTTTCCTATTGACATAGAGATACCGGCCAGCAGCCATTTTAGTAGGTTGAAGTAAGGCGGACAAGTGTTTAGCACTTGGCCGCCTTCTTTTTTACTCAAGACCCCAGCGGTAAAGAAGCGGGGAATAAATGAATTGGCCCGGTAAGGCTGACCGGGCTAAGTAAGGAGGTTTATATGCCACTACCCGACCCAAAGAGTAGCAACATAGAGTGGAGGAACGCAACCATTAGCAGGGATTCCTTGGGTGACAGTCGGGGGTAAACAATGACCAAGGCCTATTTGGAAGTCGACGATGTGAAAAGACTCGAAAGAGCAGCAACTTGCCTACGGGATAGACTGCTTATCAGGGTCCTTTTCCATCTGGGCTGCCGCGTCAGTGAGGCCCTGAATCTCGAGGTCAAAAGCGTAGACTTCTCTGAAGGCACCCTTACCATTGAACATCTTAAGGCCAGGATAAGGTTATCTTGCCCTCAATACAGAGCCAGGCTAGGTAAGGGCCATACCTTCTGCCCCAAATGCGGTGAAAAGGTAGAGGAGGCTGTGGCTGAGGAGAGAGAGCGCCGGCGCATGAGGACCGTACCTGTGGATAGACAGACCCTCGAATTACTTAGAGATTACATTACACGGGGAGGACCTATTACTCGGCACGGAAAGCAACTTATCTTTGGCATCAATCGGCATAGGGGATGGCAGATAATCAAAGAGTGTGCCGATAGGGTGGAGTTGGGGAAACTGGTGAATTCGGAGACGGGTAAGCTACATAACGTAAGCCCCCATCGTTTAAGAGACGCCTTTGCTGTGATGGCTGTGCAGCGGGATGATTCTACCGATGGCATCCGGATGCTCCAGGAGCAGCTTGGTCATGTCAGCATTGCGACAACCATGCGCTATCGGAAGGTTGCTGGTCAGGAGCTAAAACAGTGGTACCGAAAGCTCTGGGAGGAGAGAGGTAGTGGTTGAACGGCTAAGACCAGCTAGAGGCGGTTTTCTGCGCCCCTTCGGCTGCGGGTGGTTTATCCGGGAATTTCTGCTAGGGCATGGTCCCAATGGTTCACCAAGAATAGAGCCAGATGTCGGCGCTCCTCAAGCTGACATCTTTCACTACTATAAGATAGCCCTTCTCAAAGCCATCGCTGAAGATAGAGCTACCAGATGGGAGGAGAGGCAGGCTCGGCGTGAGAAGCGTACCATTAGCCCTGAGGAAATCGAGAGGCTGACCGAAAGATATCTGGCTCGCATTCCCTACAAGTCCACCGGCTGCTGCTACCATTCCTTTGTTGTCTATTTCTCAAACCTTCAAAGGCTCGGCTGGGTAGAGGCAACTGGGATAGAGGAGGCATCAGCCTTTCAAGACCACTACCCACCGGGTCCACCCCGGCGGTACTTCTGCCTAACCAAAGCGGGGCGGGAGGCTGGCGACGCCGCCTGGGCAAACCCTCACCTTGCCCTATATGGTGAGGCATAGGGGCAGAGCTAGCAGGCTTGGCACATAGAGGCAAGCCGCAAACCATAATCCATTACAATTCCACTTTTTCCATTGTCCAATTCTTGTGATGAAAATATAGGTTCATTTTTTAATTCAACAATAGTTCCTTTTGTTCAATAATCAAATAGTGGACTAGACGGGTTTTTCAAAAGGCTCTTTTGTAAAGTAATCTTATTGTAGCAGATATGAGATTTTGAGTAAATTGAGAGGTGATGTAAAGCTAAAATTCTCAATTCTACATTGAATTGCCAGCCTAGCAAGCTGGAGCACCTTAACAGAATAGCTAAAGCCAAAGTTGGACGCTTGCCCTCTTCGGGCAAAACAGAGCAAAGGGGGTAAGCGATGACTGGACACTGTAGCAAGTGCGGTAAAATCTGGACACTAGAAACGAGGCAAGGCATGTGCCAATGGTGTGGTAAGTCAGCAACCTGCCAAGCCCAAAGGACACAAGCCTTGCGTAGTATCAAGTCTAGGTCAAACGGTAGAAAAAGGCAAGCCCGCCCGGTCGGCGGTAATGGCTACGACCAGCTAGCTGGTGAGTGGCTAACCTATTATAAGGTAGCCTCTCGGTTTAGCCACAAGGCAAAGGCGCAGGATAGAGAAGACCTGCTACACGATATAATGATAGCCCTTGCCGATGTAGCTAGGAATAACGGACACAAGCCCATTAGTGAAGTAGCTATGTGTCGGGTAGCAAGCGTTACCGTAGTCCACTACTGGAGAGAGCAATACAGGCTAACTAACGGACTGGATTGCGGTAGCTGTAGCAAGGCACAAAGGCACAAGTGCCGAGAATTTCCCCGGTTATTGTTACCTCTACTATGTCCCCGACAGTGAGTATTGCCTGTACGGCAGCTCTATCGAACTTAACCATTAGGTCAGGTATGCCATCACCATCATAGTCGCCGATTTTGGTTGGCTTTGCCAAGGCTGCAATCGTGCCGTTCAACCTAATGCTGGAGATGTTAATTTGACTTACATCGTAGCCAAGCGGAAGCTCAATGTAGACTGTGACGTAATTGCCTTTGCTCTTCAGATTTAGGGTGTCTGGGTCAAAGTCTATGGTCGTAGCTATTTGCAATATGAACTCGTCCTGAGAAAGCTCGTTATCAGCAGTAAAAATGCTCTCAAACTTACCATCACCATCAGAATCTACCTGGATGGTGACTGCCTCTTCACCTTGGGACAGAGCATCCCAGTCAATACTATACTGATGTATCGCCTCAGACGCCGTGGGAATAGCGGTGGCAGTAAAGACGGTGGTCTTTCCATCGTTGACAGAAGCTGCCCCGAGTCCATATGACCCCACATCTGTGCCTACTACTTCATACCTATACGGGTTAGATGAGGGAAGCATAATGACGATATTATCTTTGTAAGCCGAGTGTGGAATCTCCTCTTTTGTCTCTCCGTTTATTAAACCTGTCACTCTCCCCTTTGAATCGTAAACTCTGAGCTCAGCAGGGCAATGTAAGCTTGCCCAGAGCAACTCTCCTATAGAACCACATACTTGGGCAGAAGAGGGGTCAAAACGACAGTAAGCTGCTTCCTAAAGTCTCTTCCCCCTCATGCAAGGAATACATATTCATATCATGGAGAGGGGGATTAAGGGGGTGAGGTTAATAAACAATCTGTTCTCCTATTTCTTTTAGTGCCTTAATCAGGGCGTCGGTATGCTCTGGTTTACCCACGCTAATGCGAATAGAATTTCTCAGCAGCGGTAGGTCAAAGTAACGAATCAATATTCCTCTGTTTTGCAATTTTTGCTGGATTTCGCTTGCCTTGCCCTTCAGAACATGGCAGAAAATAAAGTTGGCTTGGGATGGGAAGGGTTTTAACCACTTCAGCTTGTTTAGCTCGCCAAACAGCCTTTCTCTCTCGGCAACTATCGCCCTTACCCTGTCCATCAGATAATCAATGTCCGCTAACGTCTCGCGCACTGCTACCACAGCAGCGACATTTACACTATAGGGTAGCTTGATTTTCAATAGATATTCAGCGATTTTGGGAGGGAAAATACCGTAACCAATTCTCAGACCAGCCAGCCCTGCCCATTTACTGAATGTTCTTAGCACCATCATATTCTTATACTGGCTAACTAACCGGGTAACTGTTTCACCGCTGAATTCAACATAGGCCTCATCCGCTAGCACCGGCACTCCGGTATCCACGAGCTCCAGTATATCCCGCTGAGGAGTAGGTGTTCCAGTGGGGTTATTGGGATTAGCTAGAATTATTATTTTGGTTTTTTCGCTTATAGCCCTCTTTACTGCGCTTACATCAACAAAGTAATTTTCATCCCTTAGTACCTCAACCAGCTTGCCATTGCACAGTGCGGTACTAAAACGAAATATATCAAAGGTAGGGACACAATTTATCACCTCATCCCCAGGAGCAACAAATAGGCGTAAAACAAGGTCTATTAGCTGGTCACTGCCATTGCTGGCTACAATATGCTCAGCACCAACGCCGGTATAGCCTTGTAGCAGTTCCCTGAGCTCTGTTTGCCAGGCGTCAGGGTAAATATTGAAGTAGGGATAGGTGCCCAGAGCCTGTTTTACTCTTGGTGAACAGCCATAGGGGTTCTCATTAGCATCCAGCTTAATGATGTCCTCCACTGGAACCTTAACATGCTCTGCCACAGTCTCCGGCGACTTACCGGCAACATAACCACAGACAGCAACCAGGTCTGACCGTATTAACCTCTCTATCCCCGTCGTTGAATCAGAAGAAGCCATAACAGATTACCTCCTGACCTAAAGCCGCTCGGGCATTGGCACATTCTAGCACAGATTCATAGCTGATTTCAAAGTAGCGGCGATAAAGGGGGGAGTTTAATTTGATTTCAGCCGCCTTTCCACTGCCCGGGCATGAGCATCTAGCCCCTCAGCTCTAGCAATTATTGCTGCTGCTCGACCTAGTTGCTGCAAACTAGCCTCATCCACATCGACCAAGCTGATAAACTTAATAAAATCGAGTATATTAAGCGGTGAGCTGAATCGGGCAGTGGCTCCGGTAGGTAAAACATGGCTTGGTCCAGCTACATAATCGCCCAAGACCACCGTTGAGTTGTCACCGATGAATATACAGCCTGCATTAGATACCTGGTCTATATAGGCGTCAGCCCCTCTTATCATCAGACAGAGGTGTTCAGGGGCATAAAGGTTTGCTAATTCTATAGCCTCATCTACATCAGCAACTACCGCTATCATCCCCCTGTTTTGTAAAGATTCAGCAGCTATGGCTTGGCGTTCCAAGCCCTTTAATTGTTGCTCTACCTCCTGATTGACTTCGTCAGCTAACCATCTGGAGGTAGTTATCAAAATAGCCGAGGCTAAGGGGTCATGCTCAGCCTGGGCTAAAAGGTCAGCAGCACAATACTTGGGGTTAGCTGTTTCATCAGCTATAATTAACACCTCGCTAGGTCCAGGCAGTCCATCAATGTCAACTATTCCATATACCAGCTTTTTAGCCAGAACAACAAAGATATTGCCCGGACCGCAAATCTTGTCCACTTTAGGAACGGACTCGGTGCCAAAGGCAAGGGCAGCGATTGCCTGAGCACCACCAATAGAGAAAATACGGTCAACCTGGGCAATATCGGCGGCTACTAATGTGGGTGGAGGAACTGCCCCATTGGATTTTGGTGGCGTAACCAAGATAACCTCCCTGACCCCGGCAATCCTAGCTGGAATAGCGGTCATCAACACTGTAGATGGATAACAGGCGGTGCCGCCGGGAGCATAGGCGCCGATACGCTCCAGCGGGCGTATTAGCTGACCTGAGCCCGGTTTAGCGGCGCTGCTCCAAATACTGCGTTTTTGTTCAAGGTGGAAGGAGCGTATCCGCTGTGCTGCCAGTTTCAGGGCTGACACCAGCTCCTCATCCACCTCCTGGTAGGCACTGGCTATCTGCTGTTTACTCACTTCCAGTGAGGCGAGCTTCACCCCGTCAATCTTCAAGGTATAATCA
>JRER01000227.1_pt1 | contig 20464 bp, 18 predicted proteins | sample 210161 | NCBI WGS metagenome assembly JRER01 (sample SAMN03019618, study PRJNA260268) | marine sediment metagenome | biome: Marine; feature: Sediment; material: Clay; isolation source: clay from marine sediments 136 meters below sea floor depth collected from... | place: New Zealand: Canterbury...
TACGGGGCCTGGATCGGCGGCGAATGGGTCGTGAGAGCCGCACTCTCAGACCTTCAAGGCTTGATAGACGACTACCTTGGACCTGAGCCAGGTGAACCATACACACAGGTAACCGACTTCATTATACCCGAATCACTCCCCGCAGGAGCAACTATCGGAGCACTCACCGTAGTAACAAGGAATGCAGGGACAGTCGCTGGGTATCTAGAGGTGGCCATAAACTCAGAAAGATACACCGTGGTAATTGGAAATTCCTACCCCACGCAAGTAGCCGTTGGAGGCACATTCACCTTCTACCTCACACCCCAGATAGACCCAAACATGCCAAACGAAGACTACACCCTCACCGCCACAAACTACGACGGAACCTCCTATATCACCAAAACCATACTACTGCAAGTCGCCAAGAAGCCCACAACGATGGCCCTCGACGTCTACCCGACATCGGGAACCCCTCCCTTCGACGTGATCCTCACCGCAGAGCTGACGTCTGCCGGTACGCCCGTGGGATACAAAAACATCGATATGTATATGAGTGCTCCGGAAGCGGGCATACCGGAAACCCTCATATCCAGACGAGCTACCAATTCTTCGGGTGTCGCGGAGTTCACCTTCCGAATCGGGATCTTGTTCCCCACCTTGTTCTATGTCTACTTCGCTGGGGATAGTGAATATGAGGAAAGTGTCTCACCCACAATAACCGTCACCATAGAGGCAGTTGGCATACCAACCACCCTAACCTTGTCTGCCCCAGACAGAGCAGGGGTTGGGGAGAAATTCAATATTTCAGGCATACTCTACGAGACAGAGTCTGGCATTCCGATACCAGCCCAGCCGATCAACCACAGCTACAACGGTAAGAGCCTAGGTGGATCCACGACCGGAATCGACGGAGACTACCTCAAGGAAGTATCCATACCAGAAGCCGGCGTCTGGACGCTCAAAGCCGAGTTCCCAGGCACAGCGGAACTGCAGGCCAGCAGATCACTTGTCGACGCAGTCGTCGCCGCCACACCCACCGAAACGGCACTCCTCATAGCAGGACCCATAGCCACAGGAATAGCTTTAATCATATATGGAATAAGCTGAAAAAGGGGAGGGGCCCGTCGCGCGCGCGCAATGAAAGTGGGACGCATCACCGCTTAAGCATCATGATCTGAGTTTTTGGGCCTTACAATATGGAAATCTTCAGGCTTTAGTGTAGTGGGTCCATAGAAATCTTTTCTCATTTTCCAGACCATATAACTTGTCTTCTCATCGGCGTCACTCGATGGTTCATAATGTGCACCAACAGCTTCATAGAATTCGTTTATCGCTATAATTATTTCGTCTGGAACGTATAACCAAGCAGCACGATAATGCTCACAAAAATCTAATATTTCCTTAGGATTAATGTCACCAATAAATCCTCCAAGTTTTGTTAATAAATTATAGTAACGTTCTTCCTTTTCTTTTAATATTCTTCTTTTGGGTTCGTTTCTCCACTTCCAATATTCGATGATCCAAGGTCCGATTATAGCAACAATTAGAGCCACAGTGATAGGAACAATAAGAGGTGATGTTTCAGAAAAAAGGGGGGGTATATTGCTGTGGTGCAATGCGGCCCTACTCCTCTTCGGGCTTCTTTTCCTTCTCTTCCTCTTCGGGCTTTTCCTCTTCAGGCTTCTCTTCCTCGGGTTTCTTCTCCTCTTCAGACATAGGTTATTCACCTGTGAGCACTTCGCGTCCCCGCAGGGACCAGGCGGCTCTCGCCTCCACGGCTGCGTGCCATGGATTGAAGAATTTGTTTATGTTTTCTCATATAGGCGTTTTCCTAGTTATTTGCAGTGGGCCTACAAATTTCATAACCGCTAGAATCAGCGAGATGGCAAGGGCGGCGTATGCCACTAAGTTCATTCCTCTGGAGGATTGCAGGGCTCTCTCTGCATCAGCCTTGGCCTCTTCAGCCGCAATATTCGCCTCATCCACATTATCTTTCAACTGGTCAGCTATGTTCTTCGCCTCCGTGGCCAGCGCTTTTGCATCCTCTGCGTCTTGCTTGATCTCGGCTACGTCCTCAGCGATATTTTCTAGGGTTTCTACGAACTCGTCGGACTCCGCCGTGGAACTGGTTATTTCCTCTATAGTTTGCAGTACCTCCTCTAGAGCGCTATTGAGCTGGTCTATTTCTTCATCAAGGTCCTGAAGGCTCTGCTGGATCTCTTCTATGACTTCATCAGGGATTTCGTCCCCGTTGTCATCACCATCGTCTCCGTTGTCTGGCGTTGGTTCCTCGACGGTGAATGTGCCGGAGGAGAGGGTCACGTCATCGCCGTCGTACCAGGTCCACGTCCATGTTCCCAGTGGCGCGTCGGTGTCGAGGGTCAGGAGGTTCCCAAAGGCTGTCTGGGTGAAGAAGGGCGCGACGTAGGTAACTTCCGCCTCTATCCACGTGTCCAGGTCGTCGGTCTTCCAGACGAATTTTCCGTCTGAGTCGTATATCATTATGTAGGAACCCACTTCCTCGAAGGAGCTCTCGATGTTGAACCTCACCGTGTCACCCCTGTTGTAGGCCGACTTGTGAGGGGTGATGGATATGAACTTGGAGACGACCTCGAAGGCAGACTGGGAGAAGAGGCCCTCATCGTCGGTTGCGTTGACGGTGTAGCTACCCAGGCTGAGGATGTCGGGGACCACCCACCAGGCCGTGAACGCCCCTTCCTCCTTCGTGGTCACCGAGTCGGTTCCCTCATAGACTTCTATTTCCCAATCGTCTGTGGAGTTGTAGAGGACAAATTCGACATCTATGTCCCCAAGGCTCTCCGCGAAGTACATACCCTCGACCGTGACGTTTAATCCGATAGGCGCCGATGCGGGGTGGATGGATAGGGACGTGCTTTCTGTCACCGTGAAATCTATCTCAACCTCGATGTCCTCTTCCAGATCAACCACGGTCACCGTATACTCACCGGATTCCACGGTTGGGATGTAGAAGAAGCCGGAGAGGGTAGTATCTCCGCTCACATGCATGTCATCGAATATGAGGACATCTCCGAAGTAGGCGTCCCACTTCCCGCTCGGAGTGAATCCTATGCCCGTGAGGGTTACCCTCGTCCCCGTTGGCCCAGTCTTGGGGGCCAGTATCATTAGTATAGCCCCGGCTCGGAAGGTCTTACTCGCCTCGATGTTGTAGCTTTGTTGCTCGGCCTTAACCTGGTAGTTGCCGTGTGATATGGCGGGAATCATGATAGTGCCGCTGATATCTCCCTTAGAGTTCGTTTCTAGGGTTTTGACCAGTTTTCCGTCGAATTTGATTGCGACATCCAATCCGGATATGGCGGCGAAGTTATGACCCGTTATTCCGACGCTCGACCCGGGAGCGCCAAACTGGGGTTCCAGCTCGATGGTGGTGATATCTGTCACAAGAAAATCCGAGTCCGAGCTCTTGCCTCCGTCATCAATCACCTCTAGAACGTATTCTTTATCCGCTGTGTCGACGCTGGGGATGACAAGTTCTAAGGTGAAGATCTCGTTACTTTTTATATTCAGGTCTCCTGCGTCCAGGACCTCACAGTCGACGTCGTCGAGGGTGATTGAAGTAATTTCACCGGACGATGTGAATCCCCTTCCGGTGACCTCTACCACTGTTCCCACGGAGCCCTCCGTGAGATCTAGGGTCATCGCAGGACCCACTTTGAAGACGACCGAGGCCGTGTTTCCGACCTCATCCTCCGCCGTGATCTCGTAGACGCCATCTATCTTTTCCGGGACTTTGAATGTCGCCTCCCATGAACCCACTCCATCGGTCACGGGGATACTTGGATTCGTTGTAAGGGGGCTACCGTCAAGCTCGATGGTTTCCACGTCCACCTCGTCGCCGAATCCGTATCCCTTGATGGTTACCTGGTCGTTCTTGATGCCGCTCCTCGGGGAGACGGCCATGCTGTTGCTCACGGTGAACAACACAGGACCAAAGGTGTGGGCTGGGGTTTCTGTTTCCCTGATCCAGAGGTAGTGGGGGCCATTCACGGCCTCTGGCACCTCGAAACAGAGCTCGAAGAGCCCGCTTGGATGTGCCTCGCTGGAGTTGAGCAGCCCCGTCTCGCCGTCCCATGCCACGACATTGTCCCAGTACAGGTTCACTTCGAGGCCGGCGATGACTCCGTCGCCGAAGACGTAGACCAAGTCTCCATAGACACCCCCACTAATGGGGGTAAGGTCTTCGTCGGTCACATCGGTTATTCTCAGTACCGCGTTCACGGGCACCGGGGTCATGGACATTAAGAATATAGCGATTACGAGGATCGCTATCTTTCTCTTCATCTCTCTTTATCTCCTTTCATACTGAATTTGAACCATAAGCTTGAAAGCTAAATAAAAAAGGGGGAAAGTTTTGTTAAGCGATCTTCTTGCTTATCTGCATCAGGGATATTACTGCTGCGAGAGCAGCTATCAGTGAGGCGCCTATCGCGCCGTAGACCAAGGGCGTCAGGCCCTGCGAAGTTTTCTGTGCATCCTCTGCGGCTTCCTTGGCATCGCTTGATGTTTTCTTGGCATCTGCGATGTCATCGGCTAGTTGGGCTGTCGCTTCGGCTAAGTCACCGAGCTCATCCCCTAGACCCTCAACGGCTTCTTTAGCATCGTCGGCCACGGTTGCGATGTCTTCGGCGAGTTCACTGGCGACATCGTCAACGATATCGTCGATCATGCCTTCGACATCGGCAATCCTGTCTGCGAACTCGTCGGATAGTTCACCGATGTCGTCGGTGACATCCTCGAATTTATCGGTGAGGTCAGTCACTTTGCCGGATAGTTCGTCTAACTGTCCGGTGAGCAGTGCCGATGGTGACGGGCCGACATCGAATGTGCCGTCGGTCAGGTTCTTCGTGCCTGATTTGTAGAATGTCCAAGTCCATGTGCCTAGCGGTGCGTCTGGTGCAAGTAACATCGGGTTTCCACCGGATGTCTGCGTGTAGTAGGGTACGGTTTGTAGGCCTGCAACTTTCAGCCATGTGCAGGGTGCATCGGTTTCCCAGTAGAGGTTGTCATAGGGGTCCCAGATCTTCATGTATGCATCTGGGTACTTGAAGTCGTTGCTCACGTCGAACTGCACTACGTCGCCTCTGTTGAACAGGGGCTTACGTGCCTGCACATCGACGACTTCAGCCGCCAAGCTGAAGGGTACCTGTGCGAACAGTCCCTCGCTGCCTGTGACGTTGATCATGTAGTCTCCAATGCTTAGGATCTCCTCATCGAGGACAATCCAATATGCAGTGAAGTTACCATCAACATCAGTCTCGGCATCGACTTCTCCTGGGTCCATAAGGACATCCATCTCCCAATCGTCTGTGGCGTTGTACAGAACGAATTCCAGTTCACCGACTGTGTCTGCGAAGTTGTAGCCCTTCACGGTCAGGTTATAGAGGTTTGGTGCATCTGCCGGGTCGAGTGTGACCCTCGTCGTGTCTGTTACGGCGAATGGTGTTGATAGTTCTATCTCGCTCTCTATGTCTAGAACTAATAGATCGTAGGTTCCCACATCTAGAGTGGGGACGTAGAAGTAAGCTGAGATAGTTCCTTCAGGAGTAGCTGTACCTTCGGCTATAAGTTCTCCACCTAGAGTCGCGTTCCAATCCCCTAAGACATCAAAGCCCGTACCAGTTAGGTAGATGCGTTCTCCGGAAGGCCCAGAAGTTGGCGATATGATGACGATCATCATCCCAAGCCTAAAGTCTGCGTCGTCGCTCAATCCGTATTCGTCAGTGGCTAGAACTTCATGGTCTGGAGGGCTGAATTGTAGTGCTTGTGCCTGGAAGGTTCCGCTGAACTCGCCGTCGGAATCCGTCTCATAGATTTCTATTGCCCCAAAAAGTTCTCCGAAGTATAATTTGACCTCAGTACCCTTTATCTGAGTGAAGTTGTAGCCCTCGATGTCTATCATCGCACCTGGGGTTCCAAATCCTGGTGAAAGCTTTATCTTCGGGAGACCCGTCACCTCGAAGTCCTCGGATGCAGGTCCCTTGTCACCAGATTCTGTTGCCGTTATCTCGTACTCATCAGCGGTGGCCATATCAGGTATGACGATATCGGCTGAGAACGTGCCAGCGGACTTGACAGTTACCATGTCATCATCCACAACCTGAACGATTGTATCGTCTATTGTGAATGAGATGGTCGCGTCCTTAGTCCAGCCTCTACCCTCTACTTCGACGACGATCCCCGTGGGACCCTCGTCTATTGATAGGGTGATGCTGGCTCCTAGGGTGAAATCCGCAGAGTCCGCGATGCCATAGAAGTCCTCTGCCCTTACCGGATACGTGTCGTAGTCATAATCTGGAACCTCGAAGGTGTACGTGAAGTAGCCGTCTTCGTCCGTCTCAATCTTGGTTGGATCTGTTAGTTGAACTCCGTCGAAGGTGATGGATGTAAAGTTAGCCTCTTCTGTGAATCCGTAGCCTTTGATGGTTATGTCGTCTCCGACTAGGCCTGAGGAGGGTGACAGCTTTATCTTGGGCACCATGGTTATGGGGCCGTAGCTGATTGTATCTCCCGTGGATTCGTCGGTTGCCCATAGGTAGTGGTCTCCGACTTTGTCTGAGGGCACCTTTATCTCGCACTCGAAGGTTCCGTCTGGTTTACCCTCCGTCGTGTTCAGAAGTAGAGCGTATGTACCAGAAGCGTAGTCCCAGAATACAGTCACTTCAGTGCCGGCTGTGACTCCGCTTCCACCCACTGTTAGAACGTCGGCATAGTCAACATAGCCTACGTGTACAAGATCCACGTAGTCTATGGAAAAGTCAGCAGTAGGACCAACAGGTATCTCGACGTAGATTCCCTCGACCTCGGTGGTTGTGTCCGCAGTTACGACTGCTTCCTGAGAGGCAGGTGTGGTGTAGCCGTCCTTGTCTTCGAAGGTGACAGTGTAGGTTCCGACCTCGACTTCCTTTGACTGAGGTGCGTCTCCCCAGGAGATCCCTTCGACGAACACCTCTCCATCGACTGGAGTGGTGGTTATGCTCAGAGTCCCTGTGTCAAAAACTATCTCGACGTAGATTCCCACGACCTCTATTGTTGCGTCAACAGTTACGACTGCTTCCTTAGCAATTGGAGTGAGGTAGCCTTCCACGTCTCCGAAGGAGACCGTGTAGGTTCCGACATCAACTTCCTTTGACTGAGGTGCGTCTCCCCAGGAGACCCCGTCTACAAACACCTCTCCCGTTACGGGGGTTGTGATTATGCTCAGGGTTCCTGTGTCAGGAATTAGAACTTCGAGTGGTGTATACGCACCCGTGTAGCCACCTTTAAATGCGTATAGCTCCCATTCGCCAGCCTCGTCGGCTGTGAAGGTGCATGTGCCCAAGTCGTCTGTGACCTTTAGGAGTTGCATATCTCCTTCAGGATTGATTATAGTGACATCTACATTGACTATCGGGGCTTCCTCGGCCTCTACGGTAACTGTTACTTCGTCGTTAAGGTAGACTGTCTCTGGTGTGTATGTTATCACAAGCTGAGGTTCAACAACTATCTCTTCGTAGATTCCCTCGACATCGGTGGTTGTGTCCGCAGTTACGACTGCTTCCTCAGCGCTTGGAGTGGTGTAGCCGTCCTTGTCTTCGAAGGTGACAGTGTAGGTTCCGACCTCGACTTCCTTTGACTGCGGGGCGTCTCCCCAGGAGACCCCGTCTACAAACACCTCTCCCGTTACGGGGGTGGTGGTTATACTCAGAGTCCCTGTGTCAGGAAGTATCTCGACTATGAAGGTCGTTGAGTCCGTTGCGCCTGTGATGCTGACGTACACAGTGTATTCGCCGAGCGTAGCTGGCGCACTCATGATTGATTCATAGGCGCCTATACCATCAGCCAGTACCGAATCTGTGTATATGGTTACGTCATCTGGATTCTTGACTTGTATTCCGACTAGGACGTTAGCATCGGCTACGCCGCTTATGGTTACGAGTTCATCTGGAGCGTATGATGGTTTATCGGTTATTACGGTAATATCTGCCGCAAGGGCCGGTATTGGGATTAGTGCTGAGACTAGTATGACTAGCAGCACCAAACTCAGGATTCTTCTAGATACTTTCATTTGTTTTCACCTCTAACTCACCGTGAAGGTTATTATCACTGGCAGTCCTATCGGTACTCCGCCCTGGGCGGGCCATGTGTCGAAGACATTTATCTTCGCCGTCCATATTCCTGGGGTGTAGTCTGGGAGTATAGTGAGACCGGGTGCATATCCAAAGCTTTGTTCTGGATCAAGGTATACAGTTAGGAAGGCCGGTGCATAGACAACGTTGTTTGGATCCTTGAACTGTACGACGATGAGCATTGTCTGTTTTTCATTTCCGACGTTGGTAATTTCTGAATAGGCATAGACCGTCTCGCCCGACGCGAAGCTATCTTTGGGTGCTCCGTTGGAGTCCAGTGTCTCTTCGCCGGTTGTCTCAGCAGGGAGTTCAGGTATCTCAGCGTAGGTTCCCTCGATCTCGATGAGTGCGTCAACAGTTACGACTGCTTCCTCAGCGCTTGGAGTGATGTAGCCGTCCTTGTCTTCGAAGGTGACAGTGTAGGTTCCGACCTCGACTTCCTGAGACTGCGGGGCGTCTCCCCAGGAGACCCCGTCTACAAACACCTCTCCCGTTACGGGGGTGGTGGTTATGCTCAGGGTTCCGGTCTCAACAACTATCTCGACGTAGGTTCCCTCGACATCGGTGGTTGTGTCCGCAGTTACGACTGCTTCTTGAGAGGCAGGTGTGGTGTAGCCGTCCACGGCTCCGAAGGTGACATCGTAGGTTCCGACCTCGACAACCTGTTCCACAGGGGCCATTCCCCAAGACTCCTCATCGACGAACACCTCTCCACCGAAGGGAGTGGTTGTTATGCTCAGAGTCCCGGTGTAAGTAACCCCAACAGCGAAGGTCCCAGTAGCCACCTCTCCTGCGAAGTCTGTATCGATGGCTGTCCAACTCCATGTGCCTGATACTGCGGTGCTTGGAAGGTCGAAGGAAGCCTTATACGGAACTATCGAGTAGTCCCCGACCCGTATCCAGTGCTCATCCTCAAGGCATTCGATAGTTGTATATGGGAAACTGGTTGGATCTGTGATTTCTATGGTTAAGTTGAAGGCGAATGAGGCTTTGACGTAGAAGTCCACGGTGTCTCCTGAATCATAATCAGTAGATAGCGTGTACATCTCCATGGTCGCGAGTTCTTGGATTAATACCTCAGCTAGCGTGGAGGCTGTGTTATCTGCATAGTCTGTTGCAGTCACGTTCAGGTAGTATGTTTCAGCTGGGATTAGAGTTCCCACGGTTAGGGTTGCAGTCCAAGTGTCAACATCCAGAGTCATTAGCTTAGGTTCAGCTATACCGATCTCAGTCACGTCTATGCTTACGGTATCAACGCCTGAAAGCTCATCAGTTACGATAACCGTTACGGTTATCTCATCTCCCTCTCTAGCGGTGATCTTTTCAGTCGGATAAGTAACATCCGCTGATACGAATATAGGCGCATCCACGTCCGCGATTACCCTTAGAGTGATCACCTCTAGATCGTTCTTGTTACCAACATCGTCGGTCGCAGTGATTGGCAGGTCATAATCGCCTCCCAAGGCAACTGTATAGGATGCCTCATATACTGTGTATACTCCAGTACCAGCAAATGGCTCAACATCTTCCAGAATCTCAGTCATTTCTTGATCTACGGCTCCATCTATCTCCGAAAGGTCAATAGTTACTGTATCGACTCCTGAGAGTTCATCGGATACGCTTACCGTGAAGGTAACAAGTGTTGGATCTTCTGGCTGGATTACAACTGGATCAGCTTTTGCCTCTGTTACTGATGGCATCGTGTTGTCTAGGGTTGTATTGAAATCGGATGTGGCAGTGTTTCCGGCTGCGTCTTCAGCTGTAACCGTTATGGTGTACAAGCCGTCGACCATCGTGTTATCCTCATTGATATCGTAAGTCATCGTGTAGACAGGTCCACCTGTAACTACTTCGTCTCCTGCCGTGTATTCGCTGTCTATGGCTGAAAAGTCCACGGTCACGTCGTAATCAGTAGCATCAAGTCCGATAGTCAGTGTGATGGTGTCTTCGTTATTGTAGAAATCCAAACCAACTATAGGATCTTCTTCATCGAATAGAGGTGCTGTTTCGTCTATGGTTGCATAAGCAAAGGTTCCAGAATGTTCGACGGTGACAAGATTACCTTCATCGACGGCTAGATACCCCACAGGTGGAGGTATCACATCCGTTATCGGGAAGGAGCCAGTGAAGATTCCTGTGTTAGCACCAGTCTCTGTTAGCACGACTGTGATACCTGTCGTATCAATAGTACTTTTGGCATCAACTGTTATTGTATCAAGCCTAATTGGGTCTTGGTTCATATCAGCGTTTGAAGCTTCGACTGTTATCTCATCGACCTTCTTGTAGAAATCGGAGTCGAGTGTCAGTCCTTCACCTAGACCGAACGGGGTTCCTTTCATCTGTGATAGTGATGGTGATGTTTCATCAGTTATAATCGCCCATATGTAGTTGGGTTCTGTTTCAACTCCTGTGTTTGAGCATGGGCGCCAGTTCGTTTCGTCGTACCAGTACATGATAAGCGTTACTTCTTCCTCTGGTGAAAGATCGGTATCATCGTAGGAGACAGTTATCGTTAGCGATGTAACTGTAAGGGGATCATCTACCTTAACATCGACATATTCGCCGACGGCGCTGAAGGTGGCCTCCTCGACCTCATCCTCAGCTAGATCCTCGACAGTTATGGTGCATTCATTTGCTCCGGTGTAATCTACAGTCGTGTCGGCATCGGGTGCATCAACAGATCCAGCGCCCGTTACGGTCGCCTCGGCGGGATCGCCAGACGGCACGTGGAAATAGATCATATTGCTGTCCTCTATGAGGATTGTATCGTAGACGTTGTCCTCCCAGATATCAACGGGTCCTGTTGCTCCAAAGGCGTATATGTCGTATTCTGTGGAGCCAGTGATGGTGTTAGCGTCCTCTCCGTCCTCTTCGCTCCCTATGTTGGTTCCATCAACAGCGCCCAATAGATATATACCGATATTATTGTTTAGGAGTGTATTTTGTTCAATGGCTGCTCCATGGCACAACTCTATACCCATCTGAGTGCTGCCGGTGATAGTGTTGTCATCTATTACAGCACCGGACAATGTACCAAGACCGATAGCCTTCCGACAGCCTTCGAGCGTGTTACCAGTAACTGTAAAGTCATAAAGATCAACATGATCAAGGTAGATGCCAAGCTCGCAGTCCGTTATTGTGTTGCCGATCACACTCCCGGCACTGGCCGGAGGTGAATGTGTGTAGATAATGCCATCAACTCCACCAGTAGGACCTTGGCCAACTATTGTGCATCCAGTGACAGCTACATTTCCCGCCGTCCTAATGTGAACCGCGTCTCCACTGGTCGGCTGGATAGTGAATCCGTCAATGGTCGTATCATCAGCATCGTCTTGTATATCAATCGTTCCCAAGAGCACTGGAGATGAAGCAGCTTGCAAGGTCAGACTCTTACCGATTGTGAGTGATTCATCGTATGTTCCCGGGTGGACTAGCACAGTGTCGCCTGTGCCAGCGGCTTCGATTGCTGCCTGAATCGATGAGAAGATTGGAAGTTCTGAGTCCGTGAATGTTGAAGGGTAGCTAGGATGAGCCTCAACAGGATACTTATTGTAGCCGAACGCCTGTAAGCAGAGTCCGATAGTGTCTCCCGGTGTTATCCCTAGGTAACTAAGGGGTAACTTGAACTCTACCGACCCGAGGCCTACTGCACCGTATCCATATTCATCTCCATCTGAAGCGAATACAGCATTAGGGAAATCAGTTGAGAAAACTCCCTCCTCAAGCCAAAGTCCCTCACCCCCTACTAGATACCAATTTTGATGGGGATATAGAGATAAGTCGTCGGCGTCAACATCGTCATTATTGTTCACATCTATGTGGACATTTAGGGCGTTTCCAAGACCAAGATTTCTATAGCTTGCCCCTTCGTGTACCTCAGTAACTTCGGCTGCGATGTAGAGGTTCTCGTCATCGCTAGTTATATACAAACTGTAATCTACTAATGTGTTCTGCGGTCCAGTATATACCGGGTCTCCCCAGTCAGCTTCGTCGACAAATCCATCGAGGACTATATCTGGTAGGGTTCTAGGGCTGACCTCTAGTATCCTAGGTTCTACTCCTTTTACTATTGGCGTTAAAACAGCTAGTGTTGATATTATGAATACTGCTATCAGCAGTGTTGCTATCGCTTTCTTTCCTTTCATCTTTTTTCCTTTCCTATTTTTCTTTTAAGCTCTCTTTCAGGCAGCCTTATCCTGCCTCCGTGGTTGGCTCACGCCCCCGGGGTTTCATGGCCTCGGGGCTTTTCCTCAGGATTATCTCGATGGTGGAGACGTTCCTGGTGCGTCCTTCCTCTCCTTCCAGTTGCTCGGTTCCTATGCTGACGCTGGGCTTGAGATCCGATAGAAACCTGTTCCGGGCGATCTCCACTGCGTCCACGGCGTTCGATATGGCCCGTCCCCGGGCCTTGAGGACTACCTCTTCTGGGTTTCTGTTTAAGCTGGTGATTATCGCCATCACGTAGCTCATCACCGGCTTGCTTCCGACGTATACGATGTTGTCGCTCATTCGGCGGTTCGTCCTGAGTTCTTGGTTCGGGGGGTAGAGCCTTAAAATGGTTGTGAACACCACTAAATGGTCTCTTACCCCACCGGTTGGTCTTTTATTTTCCTTCTAATATATTAAATTATGTATACAGATAACAAAAACTCTGTACACGGCGAACCTTCAACTACGTGTAAATACGTATAAAATACTGCCTCGTGGCTTTCGGGGAGAACTCCAGGAGCTTGTTTAGCACCGTCCGGGCCACCTCTCCCTTGAAGTCCTCCTCGTCCAGCTTGGTGGAATACCTTCCGTGTATCCCGCCCTTCCCCGTCTGGGGTCTGTTCTCCAGCACCCCCGCCTTGGCCATCCTATTCAGGAATTGTCTTAGGGAGGTGCGAGAAATTTTGTAGAGGGGGTAGATGTGCTCCCAGAGATCCTTGGTGGTGACTACATCGCCCCCCTTCGACCACACGTACCTCAGAGAATCAGCCTTCCACGGCGTCATGATGGCCTCTAGATCAGTCTTTGTCGTGTCGAAAACCACCTCAATCAAATTGATATCCTCCGTGTCGTGTGTGCGATGATTGTTTGAAAATTCTGTGTTTGCTTTATATATGTATTTGTATACTTTAGGAGTGGTGTTATTTTGGAAGATGGGTTTGAGAGGACCTGGCGGTTGACTAAGAGGTCTTACTCTATCCATGCGGTGGTGAACGCCCCCATATACGACGCCATACTGAGGATCCAAGAATACGGAACCCACCTAAACCTCTCCGAGTACATGGCAGATCTCATCGAGAAGGACATTGAAGCGAGGGGAATCAAACTTGCGCCCATGGAGGCCTTCGGCGGAGAGGGGAGGGAGGATGTCATTAGAAGCCCCAAGACCTTCGATTCGGGCATAGTCTCCGCCCGGGTGACGATGCCCATGATGGAGATGATACACGGAGTGTTGGATTCCGGGCTTTACATTAGGGTCTCTGACTACCTCAGAGACATCGTCAAGAAGGACCTAGAATCCAGAGGTATCGAACCTAGACTCATAAAGGCGGATGCAGAGGAGGAGGAGAAACCTGTCAAGAAGTGGAGGCCAAGCGAGACGGCCACCGTCTCCACCCAGGTTCCGATGCCCATGATGGAGGATATAGATCGGCTTCTGGCCTCCGGGTTCTATCTCAGGGTCTCTGACTATCTAATAGACCTTATCAGGAAGGACTTGCAGTCGAGGGGCATTTGAATAGATTAGTGTGAGAGTCGTGGTGGGGAGGGCTAGGGGCCTAATGGAGACCGTGGGAACCTGGAATATCGGGGAATCGTTGCAGGGAGGGGCTGTCGTTGCCGTCGTCGCCCTTTTCAAGCCCAGCCAGGTGTGTTCTGCTCCCGGATTTCATGCCCTTGCTCCAGGGCCGGCAACACTCCCCACCACTATCGTAAGAAGGTATTGAAAAATGGAACATTCTAATTTATTCCTGCTTTTTGAAGAAATTTTCGGTGTCTGCATCTTACTCTTGCTTCTCTTTATGTACCTATTCTACGTGAAATTTCCACTCAACGTTGATAAAGGCGAAGTGAGTTAATACTTTTTAAGCGGTGATGAATCACTTTCACGCGCTCCAGGGCCAGCAACACTCCCCATAAATTTTAAGCGGTGATATCCCCAAGTGTTTTTTATAGATAGTGCCAATATGAGAAGTGGGGTGGAGTCCTAGGTCTCTGACGACCACGTTTAAGACCCGGGGGATCCTCCGCCCCACCCAGAGTCCCTGCCTCTGCTTTTACCTGTTCTGGACTCAGAAACCGTGTTACTGAACTGGGCACACGTTAAAGATAAATAGCCTGTAGCACAGGTGTAAAATAGTGGTCGTCAGAAATGAGATGTTTCTGTTCAGCCAAAGTGCGCGCAGTTGCACGTGCGAGTGCCCGGAGCCGTGGCACGCCCTACCCGCCCCGAAACTGCCCTGGGCTCTTCACCTCCAATGAATTTTCCAGGGTGGTCGGGAGAGCGGAGGGCGAAAACGGGTAACTGAAGGAGAATGAAAATGAGTGGGGAAGAGACCAGGGAGTGCCTCCTCTGCCTCAGGACTCCGCTTGAGAAGATAAGGGAGACGGTCAATATCATCCTTCCCGCCAGGCACGACAACGACACAATCGACAGGATCTCAAAAATGGCTGCGAAGCTGATCGCCACGGCCTATGAGAAGGACAGACCAGCCCTCTGCGGCAGAAAGCCCTCCGGCATAATGGCCTCAGCAATATACATCGCCATAAGGATGGAAAAAGACGTAAACATCAGCCAAGGCAAAGTCGCCAAAGCCCTAGGCGTCACGGACGTGACACTGAGAACGGGAGTCCGCCAAATAAAAGAGATACTAGGCCTCGACATACCGAAGTTCCCTGATCGTCGTGATCAGTACGTATGCCCCTTCTGCGAAGAGATTTTCACCTCCTTAACCGATCTTAAAATACATCTGAGTAGGAATAAGATCAGGCCCTCATCGACTCTGAAGGCTGAGATGTTCAACGACGACGGAATACTCGAACACAGGCCAGCCCTTGAAAGAATGAAAAGGGGAACTAGACAAACGAAACGGAAAACCGCGAGTGCACACATACGCGAAATGGCCATTAGAAAGCTGAAGAAGGAAGGACGATCACCCGGAGAATCCGTTCCAGAACCAATCATGCTTCTCGATAAGGATAAGCGGAGAACCGGATGATGCTGACCAGCAACACTCTCCATAAAGCCTTGCATCTGGACGGAAGAGTAAAGTACCAAGCGCGCGCGAAACGGAGGAATAAAATATGTTTGATAGGTTTCGGCTCTGGTTGAGCGGCATGTTCAAATGCAGGAAGTGTGGCCTCAAAGTTCACGCAATGACCTTCGGATACGGGACAACGATATGTCCCAGCTGCTACGAGAGTGAGGAGAAATTCATATTCTTCGACGAGGGCTACTGGCTCAACAGACTCCTCTCGCGAATGTATAAGGGATAGATTATGGAATTTGTTACGAGGGAGGAGGCTGAGAGGGAGAAGAGGAGGATCCTCCGGAATATCCTAGGTTTTATTGTAATCGTCGTAGTTATCCTATTTATACTTCTAGAGATGTTTGCGAGTTAGTAGATATAAAGGTCGTAATTACACCCCTTATAATACATGGTCGCCGCGCTCTAACAATCAGACTCCCCCATTCCCCTTGTACAAGCCCACCCTGTATCCTAGTATGCAGCCGATGAAGAAGCCCAAGGTGAACCCGATGAAAAGGGCGTAAACCACATTAATCAATATTGAGCTCACTCACTAGCGCGTCTCTTTCTTCCCTTCTATATCTAATTATCTATGAGTTGCTACCGTTTGCGCGCGCTTTAACACTCTCAGTTAGGAAACCTCATGAAAGACCCTCCAATATGAATCGTTTTAGCTGTGCTGGGAGTTCCTTCCAGTTATAATAGGTGCTTACGCTATTGGTTGCAAGAAACCCGATTTTCTCGGGGTCGTATCTCGTCCAGATGTCTTCGCCGTATTCCGATATGTAAAGTTCTTCTTCGTTTCCGGCGGTTATCTTCCTCCACTTCGCCCTATTCCTTCGCCAAATGCCTTCCGAATCATAGCCTGGGACTATAAAGAAAGTAAGCGGCTTACCTGCCCTGAGGGCCACATCGAAACTTGGGGACAGTTTCCGTACAGCGTCTGCTTTTAACTGTATCTCAAGTTTGTCTATTTCATTCGTCCACCAGTTGCCTCCATATTCCACCTTCTTCTTTCCAGAGCGGATTACCTCGGTCGGTTGAGAATCCTCATACCATAACCAAGGCAACCTGTCTACCTCCGCCCTTCTGCTATCTCCAGACTTTGATCCCCTTTTCGTGGAGGTAGGTGGCTGCTAGGTCGGCGATATCGGGTGTGCTGAAGGGTATCTTGAGCTCCTTAACCTGGATGATGATCTCCCTGTAGGTTATCTCTGTGACCTGCCTCGGAGTGATGTAATCGTCAAGAATTGATTGGGCTACTTCCTCGGCTATCTTGTACTTCGGGCTGATCATCCGGTAGTGAAGATTAAGGGCTCTCGCCACCTCCTCCGACGTAGCGCCCTCGAGGACCCATATTTTGGGGCGGGGGCCTCCCTTGGAGCCCTTTACCTTTGAGACCTTTATGGCTGGCGTGATGAAGCCCAGGGACCTCAGTTGTTTCAGGGCTCTGTAGGTTGTGGACTCTGGTATGTCGAGTTTGCATTGGAGTATCCAGGCCGTGGATGCTCCGTTTAGGCAGAGGTAGGCGAATATTTCTGCAGTTGAGTCGCTTCCTAAGATACCCCTGATTTTTGAGAGAATCATCCGGGCGTAGATAATTGAATTTGGGGAGTTACTCCCACGGTTTAGTAGTAATAACTTGAATGTCAATATAATATCATATACGGGGTTACTCTCATCTCGTGGGGGTATCTTCATAATCGGGGCTCCATTAACTCCCCGCGCGCTTCTGGGAGGACCCCTCATCCTCTTGGAGCTCGATTAGCATACGGTCCAGAACCAATTTCAAGTTCGGCGCATATTTTCCCCTACGTACACGGATGATGATTCCTTTGTCCACAAGAGCTTCTAGGGCGACCTGAACGGCGTAGTAAGGTAGACAGCTATCCTCTTTCATGATTTTTTGGATTTCGCCTGTTCGACTCGCCTCTTCATTAAAAATGGCATGGGATACCCATAGTTCATCTTCATCGTCTGTAAGTTTGTCGAGGGTTTGGAAGGCGAAGTCTGATATACTTTTCACTCTCATCAGTCCTCAGCCTCCAGTGTGGGCAGGATCTTAACCTCCGTGTAGTCCTTGGTCATGCCTTAGCCTCCTTCGGTATCTTCCAGCAGTTCGCCTCCTTGTCCCAGGATCCGCCCATGCGCACCACCAGCTCGTCGACCGTGTACTCCATCTCATCCTTGAGGCGCTTGACCTTCCCAACCCGGATGAAATATCTCCTGTCGCTGACGACGATCCATTCGTCGAGGCCTACGATGTGCTCAGAAAGTCTCTCCTTGATGTCCTCGACGCTGCGTGGGGGCCCTTGGGGGGGCTCCTCCCCGACGGGATCCTCCTCGGGTGGCGTCTCCCTCTCCTCTGCCTCCCTGGCGAGCCGCTCCTCTCGGTCTTTCCTCGCCTGCACCCTGATCCGCGTGACCTCTTCGGAGTCGACCTGCTTCCTCTGCCTGTAGGACTCCACCTCATCGGGCGGAACATCTCTGACCCGTCCCTCCTCGATGGCCTGCTTAATGAACTGGGCGATCATCTTATCGGGGACGTGGGCGCAGATGGCATTCCTCTGTGCCTTGTTGAGGGCTATGGTCCTTGAGTGCTCGTCCGGCTTCTCCAAAAACTTCCAGGATCCATCCGGATTCTTCACCCATTCGCGGTTGATGTCGACCACGTGGATCTGCTTCATCTTTTTGGCCTTGCTGGTGCCCCAGAGTCCGAGGCCCGTTGCCTTGTCGACGATCTTGACGTCTGCGTACCAGGAGTCCTCGTCCTGGGTGATATCCTTCTCGGCGGCGTCTAGCGGGTGCCCCTTCTCGGCCATCCACCGTGCAAGCGCCTTGGCCCCTGGCCACGAGAGCCCCGTGATGTCCCGGCCCTCGATCTTGAAGCTGTAGATGAGCTCCTGAGCCCCGTACTCTATCAGCCCCGCCAGCTCGGAGCTGATCATTGCCTCGTCTAGGCGGTCGAGGACTGCGTATGCCTCCTCCGGAAGTTTCTCGATGGCCATTTCAGCCCTCCTCGGAGGCCTCAAGGACCTCTTTAAGCACGTAAACGAGCTTTTGCGCCCCGGGAATCTTCAAATATATTAATTTCCACTTCTTTATCTCGTCCTTATCGCGTGCGTAACCCTTCTCCCACCCCATGCTCGTATAGTCGAGGGCGTCCTCGAACTCCTCTCGGGATTCGTATTTACCATCAAGCGTCTCTATCACGACAACGGTCTCTCCGCCCGGGGGCTTGACGGTCTCCACCAGAATTGTGACGTCCTCGTTGGAGACTCCGCCGGTCACCGTGAAGAGCTTGCTGTTCTTTACGCTCATTCTTACCCATGTAATATGGGGTCAAAAATGACCTTTTGACCGAGATCCAATATATAAATACATATGGTAAAAAGGTCAAAAATGACCCATATACAATAAATATTATATATATTTCAAGGTAAGTTTATACGATGTCTGGTGTAAATAGATGAGACAGCGGAACAGCCAGATATTTGCCATATTCATCTTTCTTGATGAACCCAAAAGAATAGAGTTTTATGAGGTATCTTTTCACCGTTTTCTCCGAAGCGATCCTATATCTCTTCGCCAGAGCGACGCACTCTCCGGTCGAAAGATGCCGCCCCGTCTGAAGCATCCTATAATATAGTTCGAGGAGTGGGCAGGGACGTAACAGGATATACAGTGAATTCTCGGGTATGTAGTAAACTTTAGGGGGTTTGTCAAATTTATTTTCAACGAAGTCATCAAGTTCCTTGGATTCCTTATTTAATTCTTCACGGGCCTCCTTGACTTTAAGCAGTCTATATTTTAACTGGTCACCTATGCTGAGGAGATCATCATTGTTGAAGCCGTCCTCCTCCATCTTCCTAAACTCCAGACTGACTCAGGATAGCCCGTGAAAACCAGAGTAGCCTTAAAGCATCTTTCAAGGATTACTATTTACTTCATAAGGGTATAGATTTTCGGGACTAGTAATAAGTGTCTCACATACATAAATCGCGCTCGCGCGTTCCTCAAGTTTATGCTCATGAGCACTAATAAAAATGAGGTGCACCTTTGTGGAGGACGGAACTGGGTGAAAGTGTAGCATATTAAAAAATGAATTAGCCGGTGTCCTCATTCTGTTGAAAGGGAAGCGTCCTCAGTGCGCGCGCGCGAGTCCCATTCATGATTCATGGCCCACATCATCTTGCTTTGTCGCCCCTCGGTCAACCTCTGTCCCGGTTGAATATAGTTTTTCGATCTCCTCAATTATGCCCTCAACCCGATCAAACTTAAACAGAGATAGCAAATCGGAAATGTGATCCCTCAGCGCCACAATAGCTAACTCGGTCTCATTGAGGAGATGTATCGCCTTAGCATCCTCCCGCCTCCATTTTAACTCCCTGAGTCTTTGGATGCAGGAGAGGCATTTTTGGTGGTTCACCTCCGGGAAGAGCAGGTGAGGGCCCGGCGTATCGTACCGGCCGCACAGACTTCTGCGTCGTCCCTCAATGCCATAGTGATAGACACGTACCCTCTTGGTTTTTGGAAAAAACCAGCCCTCCCTAGCCATTTTCACTCACCTCCACCCGATCAGCTGCCCGAAGCGGTCGCAGAGGGAAGATTCCTCAGTGTTGCTTTAAGTATTTGACTGATGCCATGTCTGGTCGTGAGGTGGCCCCATCTCCTCCGGGCTTCGTCGTAAAGCTTGCTTATCCGCTTGGGGTCCTTCGATAGGCCCTGCTCCAAAGCCCATTCGAGGAGGATCTCGCCTCTCTCCTTCGTCTCCATCTCTCAAACCTCCTGGGCAATTGGGATCGGGGGCTCTTTGAGGATTCTATGAATCCTCTCCCTCTTCTCGTTTACCATACTCTGTAAAATTGGCCTCATCCACTTCACCTCTTCCACCAGGTCTCTGAACTCCATATCCGTTTCGATCTTATTTCTCCGTTCGGCCTCCAGCTTCGATTCAAGTTCCTTGATACGCCTGCTCTGGGCGTCTACCTTCGTCCTTATAGCGTTCTCCTCTAAAACTCGAAGTCGGTAGTATGCCCCCATATATGACTGCATGAGCTCTCCCGGTAGATCCTCCGGGTGGCTGTAGGGCCCGGTGCTGTC
>JRER01001342.1_pt1 | contig 20249 bp, 21 predicted proteins | sample 210161 | NCBI WGS metagenome assembly JRER01 (sample SAMN03019618, study PRJNA260268) | marine sediment metagenome | biome: Marine; feature: Sediment; material: Clay; isolation source: clay from marine sediments 136 meters below sea floor depth collected from... | place: New Zealand: Canterbury...
GGTTTGTCAAGGTCGATGAACCCGTCGAGAATCACCAATAGCGCGAATGGAGCGAAGGCGGGTTCTTGGGGTTGTATGGCTATTGACCTCTCCTGGTGGCTATGGTAGAATAGAATACGAGGTCTAGGAAGGGCCCACATCGTAGCATCGTGGCAATAGCGTTGTGGGAGGCGATAGCATGAGAGATTGAGGCCGACCTTTTTGCCTGGCTAAGGCCAGGAAGTGGTCGGCTTTGTCGTTGGGGAGGACAAGGGAACCCTGAGCAGCCCGGGTGGGTGCAGGGAGTGAGGGAGTGGTGGGAGAGGAGGAGAAAAGGATGAAAAGGTTAATAGTGCTGGCAGTCGTAGTGGGCTTGTTGTTAGTTCTGATTTCCCGCTTGGGGTTCTACACGGTTCAGCCGATAGGAGCATTGCCTGAGGGTGTGACCACGATAGTGTGGCGTGCCTCCGGTGAACCATTCTTCAATTCACCAGATGCACTTTGCCTGAGGGTGCAAGGAGGCGTGTCTCTACTGTGCAGGGGTTTGGCACTCGAGCAGGCACCTACCGACCGAATCATTCTGCGCCTGCCGTATATGGAGTGGGCTTACCTCAGGTCAACAGGCGGTAGGACGTTTGAACGATAGAAGAAGGGAGAATGAAATGAAAAGGCTGGCCTTGATAGTTCTGTTTGCAGCGTTAGCGGCAGCTTGCGCCCCATCATCCTCAGGTGGGCTTACGCCAATAGAAGAGTATACACCATCTGGATACAGCGTGAGATATCGAGTGGCGGGGACAGCAAAGGCTGGCGGTATGGTCTGGGAGAACTCGCAAGGCGGCACGGAAATGGGCGACTATAACCTTCCATGGCAGAAGTCTTTCACTTTTGCAAGAGGCGATTTCGTGTATATCTCTGCCCAAAATCAAGGGGAGACAGGCTCAATCATCTGCCAGATTTGGGTAAATGGCCGCAAGTGGAAGGAGTCCACCTCAACTGGAGCCTATAGTATTTGTACCTGCAGCGGCTCTGTTGGTCGCGATTAACAGTATTTTGGGCCTAGCCCTCTTGGGTGCAGAGGCTCAGGGCGGGGTTGGGTCCTATAGGGAGAAGCCGTAAGACAGGGTGCAAGAAGGGAGCAGAAGATGGTGGAAGATATAGACCTTTACGCAGACATAAAGATGGAGGTCGAGACGATCACTCAAGCGCGCTCAGCGATCAAGAAATTGCGATTCAGAAAGAAGCAACTCAGGCAGCGAAAGAAACTCATAAACTTAGAGATGAAGGAAATCAGGGCAAAGTATAGAGACAGACTGAGCGGACGGACAGGGAGAGGATTCTTTGGCGCAATCCGCAAGGCCGGGAAGGAATCAGCCAGAGCCCAAAGAGATAGAGAGCTGAGGCCGCTCCAGGAGGAAAAGATCAAGATTGATGATTTCATCCTTCAAATCGACCAAGGTATCCTCAAACTGGAAGATTTCGTAGAGGAGACGAAAGAGCGAGGCTAAATCAAATCATCGGCGTGGTGGTGGAATCAAGGAGGGAGCATAGGCGTCAATAGACAGTAAGTGGTTTGGTGAGAGGCGGATGCTATGACAAGGTGAGCCAGGCGCGGATCCTTGGTGTAGCGGTGGATCGTAGAGAGAAAGACCATAAGTAAGGAGGGAGCACAGATGAGGAATCGCAAACTCATGTTGGGGTTGGTGCTGGCCTTCATGGTACTGGCCATGCTCGCTTGCGGGGAGACTGCTACTCCCACTAAGGAAGCTGCGGTCGCCCCGACACAACCCCCAGTCGAAGAAGCAACGGAGCCTCCAGAGCCAAAGGCAACGGACACTCCCACAGTTCCTACCCCGACGCCAATCCCGCCCACTCCGACGGCAGCCCCACCGGGGCTGGCGTATGGGAACCCTGTTCCCTTGGGGCAAGGCGTAGTTGCTGACAATGACATTGAGGTCATGGCTCTCGGTGTGACCCGGGATGCATGGCCGAAGGTCCAACAGGCGAATATGTTCAATGACCCTCCAGAAGAGGGCCACCAGTACGTCTTGATACAGGCACGAGCCAGCAACCTGGGCTCTCCTGACGAGACCAAGAAAGTTGAAAAGTTCCACTTCCGTGTAACTGGCTCTCGAGGAGTGATCTACGAACCCGCGTGGGTTGTCATTGACAATCCTCTGGAAGGGGAATTCTTCGGAGGCGGCGTTCTCGACGGCGAATTGTGCTTCGAGATCGCGCTGGACGAGACGAACCTAGTGCTGATCTATGACCCTGGCCTCGAAAGTTCCGCCCGCTGGCTTGCCTTGGAGGAGATTGCATTCCCCATAGTTGCTCCAATCGAGCCTGCCCAAGGGGCGGAAGACCGTGGACGGGAGAAAGGGGAACCAGCGGGTTTCGGGACCGCCATCTTATCCGACGAAGGATTGGAGATCACCGTGCTTGGCACCGAACGGAACGCCTGGCAGCAGATCTATGCCATGAACGAATTCAATGACAAACCGGCCGCAGGCATGGAATACATTCTCGTTGAGGTTCAGGTGCGCTATATCGGCGGGCGAGAGCAGACTGCTACCGTTGACCCATTAGCGTTCAGAGTCGTAGGCGAGAAGGGGGTCATATACGAGCGTCCCTGGTTGGTCATTGACAATGAATTGCGCGCGGAACTCTTCCAGGGAGGCACATTCATAGGTCTGTTGGGCTTAGAAGTCACTCAGGATGAAGGAGGCTTGATCCTTATCTACGATCCTGGTTTGGGAAGTACAGCTCGGTATCTATCGCTAGACTAAACGATACTGTCACACTATGACCGTGCCGCCCGCTCAATGATCTGAGCGAAACGACGCCTGACACGTACGTTGGCGGTTGCCCAACTCTTCTGCGGCAGGGTGAGAAATGATTTCGTACTTGATCATCGGTTTGGTGTTAACCGGGACGGTGTTGACGATCTTATGGTATACGCGTCCCCGTGTACGCTGTCCCGAGTGTGGTAGCCTCAAAGTAGGGCAAGTCTCGAAAGAGCCATTGGGTATGAGAGATTTTAACTTCCCTACTACTCTTTCAAGGGGAGAGGGGTACACGATGGTTCAGATCTCATATCGGATAACCTATCGCTGCAACGAGTGTCGGGCGCAGTGGAGCAAGACCATCACCGAAACAAGATAGCGTCTCATGGGCAAATATTTCTCTTCTGCGGCAGGGTGAGAGGGGAGAAGGGAAAGAGGGAGCGGTTGGTGGGGATATGAAAAGGGCAGGTACAAGCAAACCTGCCCTACTACTCCTGCCAGTACGGAAACTCGGCAATCTGCTTAGACAGTGATACTGAGGAGATTAGGATGATAAGGAATTTGGTACTAAAGAACAGGAGTTATCGGCGATTTCATCAGGAAGTTGCCATAGAACTAGAGACACTGAGGGAACTTGTTGACCTCGCGAGACTTTCTGCATCAGCACGCAATTTGCAACCGCTAAAGTATATCCTCTCTTGTGATCCTCCAAAGAACGCTTTGATATTTCCACACCTTGGTTGGGCTGGCGACCTCAAAGACTGGCCTGGTCCGTCCGAAGGGGAAAGGCCATCGGCCTACATCGTGGTTCTTGGCGACACGGAGATAAGGCGGACTTTTGGCTGTGACCATGGGATAGCGGCTCAATCGATTCTTCTGGGTGCGACTGAGAAGGGTCTAGGTGGCTGCATCATTGGTTCAATACAAAGAGAGAGACTTCGCGAGGCTCTAGACATACCAGCCCGCCATGAGATACTTCTTGTCTTGGCTCTTGGCCAGCCCAAGGAAAGGGTAGTGATCGAGACAGTGGGGTCCGATGAAGACATGAAGTACTGGCGCGATAGCGAAGCGGTACACCACGTGCCAAAGCGACGCCTGGATGACATCATCGTGGGTTAGATTTGTGCCGAGTTCATACAGGACCGTGTTTGCGGTTCCCCTGATGATGCTGGCTATCGGCTAGCAAACTAGCCCAACTCTTCTGCGGTAGGGTGAGAGGGGAGAAGGGAAAGAGGGAGCGGTTGCCGGGGAACGTAGGGAGTGAAAACGGGCGGGGACCCTTCGCTACGCTCAGGACAGGCAAGCCCTTCGCTGCGCTCAGGACAGGCCCCGCCCCTACAATTGCGAAACCGTCGTCTAAGTCGCTGCTAGTCTCTTTCGCCTCGCTCCGGCATAGACAGGGGTGACCCAGTGGGCGTACTTCTTATTCTTCCCCCGGGCGATCTCGAAATAGAGGTCACGCAGTCGCCTTACGATGGGGCCTATCTCTCCCGTGCCTACCGTGCGGTGGTCTATAGAGGCGATGGCCACGATCTGGACGCCCGTGCCGCAGAAGAAAGCCTCCTCCGCCACGTATAGTTCGCTCCTATCTATATGCCTCTCCACCACCTCTATCCCCAGTTCTTTTTGGGCCAACTCCATCATCCCGGCGCGGGTTATCCCCTCTAGGATATCTTCCGTTATGGGCGAGGTGATCAGTTTCCCCTCTCGGACGATGAAGAGGTTCTGCGCGCTGCCCTCGGAGACGTGGCCGTCCTCGGCCAGGACGATGGCTTCATCGAACCCTTTCATCACGATGTCGGTCTTGATGAGGGAGGAGTTTATGTAAGAGCCGGTGATCTTGGCTCGCGCAGGGATGGCGTTGTCGCTTATCCGTCGCCAGGAGGAGACCCCGACTTTGGCTCCTCCCTCTCTCTCGATATATCTGCCGAAGGGGGTAGCGAAGATGGCGAACCCGTCCTCTAGGTCATGTAGCCTCACGCCGACCCCCTCAGTGCTCTTATAAGCCAAGGGCCGGATGTAGGTATCCTCGCGGAACCCTTCTTTGCGCAAGAGTTCGAGGGTGATGTCGCAGAGGGTATCCACGTCGTAGGGTAGGGAGATGTTGATGATGTGGCAGGAACGGTGGAGCCGCTGGTAATGCTCTCGCATTTTGAGAGCGTATAGTTCCTCCTCTTCGTCGTTCCAATAGGCGCGTATCCCCTCGAAACAGCCGGTGCCATAGTTCAAGGCGTGAGTCATGATGCTCACCTTGGCCCTCTCGATGGGCACGATCTGACCTTCAAAGAAAGCGTACTTGGTCCTGGCCATTTTTCTCCTCTCTATGAAGAGTTCACTGTCCTCCTCAGAAGCGGCGCATCACCGTCAATACCCTTGTTCAGGCTTTAGATCGTCTTGCGAACGAAGCACCTCTTTCAGGTCTCGCCGAGGTGTTCTGCCCGCCGGAGGCCGGGCTGGGTACCCCAAGGGTACGATGGCTACTGGCCGGAGATGGGAGGGGAGATCGAGGGCTCGGGCGGCCTCCTCCTCGTTGAAGGCTCCTACCCAGCAACCTCCTAGCCCCAAGGCTACTGCGGCGAGTAGCAGGTTCTCCGTGGCCGCGGCGGTATCTTGGAGGCAGTATAGGTTCACCCCTCGCTCACCGTACCGCATCGCCGAGCGGCCTGGATCAGCACAGACGACCACTACCACCGGAGCCCGGGCGATGAAGCGCTGATTCGCGGCCCGAGCCAGGGCCTCCTTTTTCTTCTCCTCCCTCACCACCGCGAAGAACCAGGGTTGTAGGTTCCCCGCGGAGGGAGCCCTGATCGCCGCCCGCAGGATCTTCTCCACATCTTCGGGAGCCACATCTCGGGAGGGATCGAAATCGCGGAGGCTGTATCTTCCCTCGATAACTTCCCAGAAGTCCATTAGGTCTTGACCTCCCACTTTTTGAGTTCAGCGATGAGGGAATGATCGGTCATATCCAGTTGCAGGGGGGTGATCGATATCCGCTTGTTGGCCAAAGCCCAGATATCGGTCCCCTCTTCAAGCACCCCTCCTGGCCTCTCCCCGCCGATCCAGTAGTAACTGTGGCCTCTTGGATCCCGTCGTTCAACGAGGGCGTCCTTATAAAGCCTTCTCCCCAGGCGGGTGATCTCCACCCCGGCTATCTCCGAGGGGGGGAGGCAAGGCACGTTGACGTTGAGGAGGATCCCTGGGGGTAGGCCCCTCTCTCCCATTTGGCGCACCAGTTGGGCCGTGAACTGGGCTGCATAGGTGAAATTCGCCTCCTCTCCAAAGGTATCCAGAGAGACGGCTAGAGAGGGGATGCCGGAGATTACCCCTTCCATAGCCGCGGCCACCGTCCCGGAATAGAGGATGTCATTGGCCATATTAGCCCCCGGGTTGATCCCCGAAACCACCAAATCTGGGGGTTGGGGGAGGATAGCCAGGAGGGCTAGAGCCACGCAGTCGGAAGGGGCTCCGTTGGTGGTATAGGCAGGGTAGCCGTCGGAGAGGTGAGTTTCCCTTATCCGCAGCGGCTTATGCATCGTTTTGGTGAGGCCAGCGGCCGACCAGTTATGGTCGGGCGCCACCACTACTACCTCCCCCACCTCTCGCAAGGCTACGACCAAGGCCCGAAGGCCGGGAGCGTCGATGCCATCATCGTTGGTGGCTAGGATCTTCACAAGAATCTCTCCGGTTCCCTATCCCTCCAAAGGGACACTTTTATCCTTAGTGGCTCTTCTTTCTCGGGGATGACGTTGATCTTAACCTTCTCGCTCTCCGTGCGATTCCCTGCGGCATCGACGGCCACCACATGGATGGTGTGGGTCTCCATAACGGCGGATCCCATGGTGATGGTCCACTTCTGGTTGTAGGGGCTCACCGTGTCGTAACTGAGGAGGTGATTGTCTAGGTAGAACTCTACCCTCTCTATGGAGAAGTTATCCCGCGCTTCCGCCTGGATGCTCACCCACTCATCGTCTTCCATCACGTAAAGGGCGCCATCTGGGGGATAGGTGATTTCCACCTCGGGAGGGGTGTTATCCACCGTGACCTGAATGGAGGCCTGCTCGTAACTATCGTCATTTCGGACCACGGTAAGTTGCAAGGTGTAGAGACCGTTCAAACCGCTGGCATCCCACATCTCTAGGAGTCCGTGGTCAACTTGGTTGTGATGGTCCCCGCCGATCCGGACCCAGGATGAGGGATTCAACCCCTCGCCGTATTCCAGCCGGTAGAGGCGGAACCTGGGCCCTCGTGCGCTCCCTTCGATGGGCACCTGCCCATGAACGTAGGCGTAGGGGCGAGGCCGGGTGATAGCCACGTCTCCCGTAGCCGGGCCGGGCCCGTGGAGGTCGCAATACTCGGTAGGTGGCTGGGGGATCTGGTTTTCCCGCACCCAATCGGCCGCCTCTGGAGGGTAGATCTCATAGACCCTTTCCTCCACAGAGGGACAATAGACGGTGGCCAACTTGCCTGATTCTGGATCGATGCGGAAGGCTTGATGCACATTATCATAGGTGGTGGGAGCTGTGCCGGGGAGGAATATCTCCTCTACCGTGCTAGGGGAGTACTCGGTGGGGAGAAGCCCCGAGGTGGCGTCCACTACCAGATGCTCCAACCCTGGCGGCTCGATGAAACCCTCCACCGGATAGGAGGCTAGGATCTCCTCCATGTAATCGTGCCAGATAGGCCCGGCGCCCAAGGAGCCGGGAACGCGCTCCATGGGTTGGTTATCAGAGTTCCCTACCCAGACGCCGGTCACCAATTGGGGCGTGTAGCCGATGGTCCAGGCGTCACGAAAGTCGTCCGTGGTTCCCGTCTTGGCCGCTGCCGGTCGGCTAAGAAAGAGCGGGCTGTGGGGTCCGAAGGCGGGGGTTCGCGCCGCGTTGTCCGAGAAGATGCTGGTCATGAGATAGGCCACTTTGGGGTCCAGGACCTCTCTCGTCTCGGGAGTCAGGTACTCCTCCAACACGTTCCCTTGCGCATCCTCCACTCGCAGGATGGCCACCGGGTCCAACTCCCGATAGCCGGGCCGGATCTTATCGGGGGAGACCGGCCGCCCAGCCATCACCCCTCCATTGGCCACCACTCCGAAGGCGTAGGTCATATCCAAGAGACGCACCTCACCACCCCCCAAGGTGAGGCTCAACCCATAGTAATCCTTGGTTAAGGTGTTGATGCCCATATGATGAGCGGTGGCGATGACGTTCTTCACCCCCACCATATGGAGTACCTTCACCGCTGGGCAGTTCACTGAGCGAGCCAAGGCCTGGCGTATCCGCAAGGGGCCATGGTATTTGCGGTCGTAGTTCTCCGGGGTGTATGGAGGATTGGGATAGTCATCGAAGGTGGTGCGCACATCCATGATCATGGTAGCCGGGGTATAGCCCTGCATGAAGGCCGTAGAGTAGGTGAAGACCTTGAAAGAGGAACCGGGCTGCCGAGAGGCTAGAGTGGTATTCACCTGCCCATCTATATCGGGGTTGAAGTAGTCGAGGCTCCCCTGCATGGCCAAGATCTCCCCCGTGGAGGGCTTTATGGTCACCAGGCCGACGTTAGAGACGTTGCGCTCCTGAAGCCCGGCAACATGCTCGTTGGCGATCCGCTGGGCCACTTCCATCATCTTCAGATCTATGGTGGTATAGACCCGCAACCCTCCCGAGTAGACTACCTCCGGACCATACCTCTCCTCCAAGAGTTGCCGCACATACATCACGAAATGGGGGGCTATGATATCGAACCTTTGCGGAGCGTAATGGAGCGTCTCGCTCTTGGCGGCCACTATCTCCTCATAGGTGATGTACCCTTGATGGAACATAGCATCCAGTACCAGATGTTGCCTCTCCTGGGCTCGCTCTGGGTAGTCAAGGGGGGAATTGGCACCAGGAGCCTGGGGAAGGGCGGCTAGCATGGCCGATTCTGCCAGCGTCAGATCTTGGATATGCTTCCCGAAGTAGGCTTGGGCGGCTGCTTCCACCCCGTAGGCCAGGTTCCCGTAGAAGGAGTTATTCAGGTACCATTCCAGGATCCGATCCTTGTCGTATCGGCGGGTGATCTCTAGGGCCAATATGGCCTCTTTTATCTTCCGGGCTATGGTCCTCTGCGTCCTCTCCTCCGGGGGGATGAGGACGTTTTTCACCAGTTGTTGGGTGATCGAACTCCCCCCTCCTCGGTAGTAAAAGCTGGTTCCAATAGGTTTCGGTAGAGCCGATTCCAGCGCACCGCACAACGATGCAGCACCCTCCATTTGGCAGACTATACCGGTTAGGTTCCCCACAGCAGCCCGAGCGATGCCTCGGATATCTATCCCTGGATTCTGGTAGAAATCTTTGTCCTCGATGGTTATGGTGGCCTGCCGAAGGTGGAGGGGGATCTGCTCCAGGGGGACCACGGTGCGGTTGCCCCACTGGGGGTCGAATATCTCCCAGAGGAGCACGCTTCCCGTACGGTCGTATATCTTGGTGGTCTGGAAAGTAGCCTGGGAACGGAACTCTATAGCCTCTGGCGGGGGCAGTTGACGGGCGTAGTAGGCGTAGACCGCCACCACGCTGCCCAGACTGGCCATCATGGCCAGGATCGTCGCCAGAGCGAGGAGGATAAGACTGGAGGCGAGCAATTTGGCGATCTTGCTGCCGTTATTCCGGTGAACCCGCTCTCGTCGTCGGCGGGCGATTATCACTTTGGTGTCGTTTCTCATGCTTCGACTTTCTTCAAACCAATCATAAAATATCTTACTTCAAGCGGGCTGAAAGCGCAAGCCTGCTTCAATGAGACTGTTGAAAAACACCTGCTCGTTTAGCAGAGTGGGAAAGAAATTGCATCGGCACTATGTCTTCCTGGTTTCTGTTCCTACAATCATTCAAATTCTAAGGGCTTGTGGGTGAAATCATCGATGGCCAAAGAATCTATCCCACTTTTGAGCAGTCTGCTTCAATGAGAAGGGTGCGTTTCTCTCTTCTCTACCACTAGAAAGTGGGAGAGGCCGAAGAGGCAGAAGGGTGTCCTCTCCAGGGCATAAGTGAGGCGGCGGAGAGACCGGGCCAGGGTGGGGGATCGAGCCTCTATCTTGTCGTACCCAGGGTAGATCTGGGTATGAACGATGATCTTATGGGGCAGGCCTTCCAAGAGGCAAAGGAGCCCTCCTGTTGTATAGGCGCGCACGTGGGGAACGAGGCGTCGCCGCAGGCTATCCGGCAGGTAGTTTACTAGGGGGGTGTTTCCGAATCTGTATCTCCCCCGCCAATATATCCCGTGGGTCTCGAAAGGGTAGAGCCTGTTAGGGGCGAAGATGACTATGCGGCCCTGGGGCTTGGTCACTCGATAAGTCTCTTGCACCACCCCTCTATCGTCCTCCACATGCTCTATCACCTCATGGAGGAGGACGACGTCGAAGCGGTCTTGGGGAAAGGGCAACTCCTCGGCTTGAGCAGCGGCCAGGTTAGGCAGCCTCCTGGCTGCCTCGGCCACTCTACTCGGCTCTAGATCCACACCGTAGACTCGGTCGCTGAAGCGGCGGAACCTCTCCACGTAAGTCCCAAGGCCGCACCCTACGTCCAGGATCGTCTTGTCAGCCAGGGGGGCGTATCTATTTATGAGGGCTAGACGCCGCTCCTGACCGAAGCGCCAGAGATAACTGGGGCAACCTAGAACAGCGGCCTCCCGTTCCTCAACCTTCATCGGCATCTCCTTTTAGATATTACAAGAGGAAGGAGGAAGGCACAACTCATCTTGCCAACGGAGGTAGACAAGGATATATTACTATGGAGGAGGCGATATGCATAGGTTAATCATCATCGGATCTGGCCCCGCGGGGTTGGCAGCGGCCATCTACGCCGCTCCTCCTCACCAAGTTCGCCACCAAGGTTTACATTGTGCATCGGCGGGATCAATTGCGGGCTGAACAGATGGTGCAGGAGAGGGCCAAGAGGAACGAGAAGATAGAGTTCATCTGGGTGGGCAATACCCCTAACACCGCTCTTTTCGAGGGAGAGTTAGAACTGGATGAGGAGAGATATATCGTCACCGACCTTGCACAGCGGACCAGCGTTCCCGGGGTCTTCGCCGCTGGGGATGTCCAAGAGTGGGTCTTGAGGCAGATAGCCACTGCCGTGGGCACGGGGGGAAAGGTACATCGCCGAGTTGGAGGATAGAGCCTACCCAGGGTGGAAACCTTTAGAGCTCTGATGGAGGGCAGATGAGCAAGGTGACTATGGGCAAAGATGAGATATTCTATCTTCAAAAGGGAGGAGGAAAGCCCTCCTTGCTTTTTCTCCATGGAGCGGGAGGCACCCATCGTAACTGGGGAAAACAGATAGAGGGCATTCGGGATGCTACTCTTGCTTGTCTCGACCTCCCCAGCCATGGCCGCTCCAAGGGGAAAGGACGCCAGAGTGTCGAGGGGTACGCGGAGTTGGTGGTGGAGTTCATGGCCGCTCTCGATCTGGAGAGCCCTACAGTGGTAGGCCACTCCATGGGTGGAGCGATAGCCTTAGATTTAGCCCTCCGCTACGGGGATCAGGTAGGTGGCTTGGTGCTGGTGGGCAGCGGAGCCCGATTGCGGGTGATGCCCAGCCTTCTCGAAGGGCTGAGGGGAGAGTTTGAATCGACGGTGGACCTCCTCTGTGGATACGCTTATGGCCCCTCGGCCAGCGAAGAGATGGTAAGGTTGGGTCGGGAGGAGATGCTGGCTATCGGCCCGGAGGTGCTTTGGGGGGATTTTCTGGCCTGCGACCGCTTCGACGTGATGGGGCACCTGGGCGAGGTTCGACTCCCCACTTTGGTGATCTGTGGGGAGGAGGATCAACTGACGCCGCTCAAATATTCGCAATTCTTAGTCGATCATATCCAGGGGGCCAGGCTGGTAACCATCCCTGAAGCGGGCCACATGGTGATGCTGGAGAAGCCGCAAGAGACAACCGAGGCTATTGCCAGATTTTCTCCTCTAACACCTTCTTGATTTTGAACGCCGCTCGAGCGCGATGGCTGATCCTGTTCTTCGCTTCCGGTTCCAGTTCGGCCATGGTGCAGCCCTGTTGGGGAAGGTAGAAGACCGGATCGTAGCCGAAGCCATGCTTCCCTCGAGGGGCGAAGGCGATGACCCCTGGGCAGGAGCCCTCCGCGATCTCCACCTCTCCCTGGGGGGTGGCCAGGGCGGCGAAACAAACGAAGCGAGCCTGCCGCTTCTCCTGGGGGATATCCTTCATCTTCTCTAGAAGAAGTCTATACCTATCCTCATCGCTGGCCTTTCCCCCGTAGCGGGAGGAGAAGATGCCCGGTGCACCTCCTAGAGCCTCTACCTCCAAGCCTGAATCGTCGGCTAAGGTTAAAAGGCCGCTGGCTCGGGCATAGGCTTTGGCTTTCAAGATGGCGTTCTCGGTATAACTGCGGCCGCACTCCTCCACGAAGAGGCTTATCCCCTCTTCTGGGGGTGAAGTGACGGTCAAGGCTAACTCCTTGAAGATCTCTCTATACTCCTTCAATTTTCCGGGGTTACCGGTGGCTATGAGCAGCCTCCGCACCTGGCCTCCTAGGTATTGACTAATCAAAAATTGTAGCATATAATGGGACATCGTACAAAGCCGAAAGGTGGTTTTTCCCTACGGGATCCCGAGGGAGAGGTGCAGATAGATTTTGCTTTCTTTGAAACATACGCTCCCTTCTTCTGGTTTGGGCTCCTCCTCTTGGATGTGGTTCTTCTCATCTGGCTCCTATTTCTGCGAAGGGGCCAGGGAGCCCTGGCCCGCCGTTTTCAGGAACCGAAAGAGGACCAGGAGTGGAAGGAACAACTCAGCGACCATCTTGAGGAGATCCGCCTGACCGTTGACCGGGCCAACGAACTCTTTCATCGCTCGGAGGAGGTGGGGAGGAGGCTAGAGCGCACCATCCAGAGAGTAGGGGTGGTACGCTTCAACGCTTTTCCCGATGTGGGTGGCGACCAAAGTTTCGCTATCGCTCTCTTAGACAACCACGGCCATGGCGTGGTCATCTCCAGCCTTCAAGGTCGGACCGAGAACCGGGTCTACGCTAAGCCCTTGAAGAGATGGGATTCCACCTATGCTCTCTCCGACGAGGAGAAGCAGGCCATCGCCAAAGCCTACAGGATGGGAGGATAGCAACCTTAGATGGGGAGGGAAGAGGCTTGAGAGAGAAGAGCGGCGACAGTCCCATAAGCGATAGGATCGAAAACATCATCGGGCCCACGGCCAGTTTCGACGGGGATCTCAAGTGCGATGGTGGCGTGCGGATCGATGGCGTTCTTAGGGGAAACGTGGAGACTATGGGCAACGTCATCGTCGCGGAGGCGGCCAAGGTGGTGGCCGATATCACGGGCCGCAACATCTCCGTGGCTGGAGCGGTGAGGGGGAACATAAAAGCCAGCGGCCGACTAGAGATCCTCTCCACCGGTCAGGTGTGGGGCGATATCTCTGTAGAATCGTTCCTCATCGACGAAGGTGGATTCTTCAATGGACTGAGCACCATGCGGGGGGAGATGGAGCCTCTCCTTGTGGAGGAACCCCCCAAGACTGAGAAAGTGGAGTAACCAAACGTTCTTCTACAGGCTTCTTCTCTGCTAAACGTCGCGTTTTCTTCGCTTTCACGGTAGTATGAGCAACAGGTTGGACGGGTATGACGTGATACAATAGTGGAGAAGATCGAGGAAGTGCCCACATCGGAGCATCCTCTATGTGTAGTTGTGTGAAATTGCCCAGCACCTTGCTGGATTGAGAGTGCAACAAGAAACAAGTCGGAGGTAAAGCAGATGAAGCGCACAATTTTGTCCTTACTGGTCATTGGGGTGATTCTGCTGCTGTTATCCCTATTCCCTTCTGGCCCAACTGATGCTCAGCCGGTTGTACAAGCCACCATGACCCCCACGGCTTTCATCTACTTGCCTCTTGTCCTCAAGAACTGGACCTGTGTTCCATCGCTGATTTCGCCGGAGGAAGGGGCAGTATTGGACAATGGGCGAACAGACAGATTGGATGACATTGTCTGGGATTTTGACTGGTCTGACTGTCAAGGGGCCACCCAATATCACTTATATGTAATACATTCCGGTGCGCCATACCCAGTGGGCCCAGTGATTGATGATGATACCATTGGTGATTCATCTTATCACTCTGTTTGCCAGGGTTGTTATATCATAGATCAGAACCGGTACGGGTGGACATGGAAGGTTAGGGCGAAAGTAGATGGTCAGTGGGGAGGATGGTCAGAGACGCGGACCTTCGATGTGGAGCCCGTCAATTCTGACCCGCCCTCTCCATAAACAACTGCAGTCGCTGATGGGCCACTTGGGAAAGGCACGCGACCTTATGCAACGCTACACTTCCGCAGAGCTCACCATCTGGTGGCAGAGTAGGACAAAGAATGTGAGGGGATGGCCACGTTGATCTGGAGCTTGTTACCTGTTGGGTCATCGGAGTAGGACAACTCCCATCACTTCTCGGCTATCTCTCTTAAGCCCTCCGCATCCAAGATCTGTAACCTCTTGCGCCCGATCCTGATTAGACCTTGTCTCTTGAAGCGGCCCAAAGTCTGGGTAGTGGTCTCCCGGTAGGTGCCTATCGTGTCGGCCAGGTCCTGGTGGGTATAACCGGCGATGATGGGCCCCTGATCCTTCATCAGACGAAGGAGAAGAGAGGCCAAACGAGCCGAGACGCCCTTGAAGGTGATGTCCTCTAAAAGTGATTCCGCCTCCGATAGCCGCTTTCCCACACCTTCCACTATCCGCAAGGCTATCATGGGCCTCTGAAGGAGGAGCCGCTCCAAAGTGGTGCGCCCTATCGTTCCTAGGGTGCAATCCTCTACCGCCTGGGCGAAGGTACCATACATCCCTTGTCCGATGAGGGGCATCTCTCCAAAAATAGTGCCTGGGCCAAGGGTGTCGACAACCCGTTTCTCCCCCTCTCGGGTAAGACGATAGAGTTGAACCATCCCCCCTTTGAGGAGGAAGAGGATCTCTTCTTCAGGGGTATAGATGACCTCGCCCCTTCGGAAAGTGGTCTCCGAAAAGGAACGCTCTATCTCCTCCCGCTCCTGAGGGCCAAGATCACGGAAGATATCTTCGACCAAAAGGTACCCTATTCTCTTCTTCATCTCGCCCCCTTTTCGTATAGAATTAGTCGCCTCAGCGGTTTCCCCTAGATGCCTCTGGCGGGTTGAAGAGCCCTCTCTTGTGCATGTAGGCTGGCCCCAGTTCAAACCAGCGGTTGTAGAAGAAGGCCTATCTGCCAAGGTTGATTCCATTATACCGTAGTATCTCACTTGGGGCAAGCCCTCTCGTTTGACTGAAAAGGGTAGAAGGTTTATAATGAGGCGAAAATTCCAGAAAGGGAGCGAAAAATGATAGACCCTGTCGCCTTCAGGATCGGTCCTCTGGCCATCTACTGGTATGGCATCCTCATGGTGTTGGCTATATTGGCTGGAGGGTACATAGCCAGCCTAGAGGCCAAACGGCGGGCCGAGAACCCAGATCATGTCTGGAACGGACTCCTTCTCGTCGTCTTGTTCGGCCTCATCGGGGCTCGCCTATATCACGTCTTCTCCAGCCCCGAAGGGACGAGCGTGGGTTGGGAATATTACCGCCGGCACCCTATCGAGATTTTGATGATCCGACAGGGAGGGTTGGCTATCTACGGGGCTGTAGTGGGAGGGGTATTCGCTCTCTGGCTTTATGCTCGGATCAAAAGGCTCGATTTTCTCACTTGGGCGGATTTCGCGGCTCCCGGGTTGTTTTTGGGGCAAGCGATCGGGCGGTGGGGCAATTTCTTTAACCAAGAACTCTACGGCTACACCACCACCTTGCCCTGGGGGATACCTATCGAACAGCGGTACCGTCTCCCCCAGTTCGCTGACCTGCCAGAGACGACCCGTTTTCATCCCACCTTCCTGTACGAGTCCCTCTGGTGCCTTTTCTGCTTCGGCCTGCTCTTCTACATCGCACGGAGGTACGGGGATCGGCTCCTCAGGGGAGACATCTTTCTTCTGTGGGGGATACTTTACCCTCTGGGCCGCTTCTTCCTCGAGATGCAACGCCCCGATGCCTGGCGGGTGGGAGACATCGCCGTGGCTCAGATAATAGCCGCAGCGGCCATCGTGGTCTGCGCGGGGGTAATGCTCTATCGGCATAGATTCGCTGGGAAGCCTAGACAAGCCTAGTCGGCTCCCGGGACTTGGATTTATCCTCTAGGAGTGGACCTCGTTGGCGCCAGGTCCGTAGAACTTTCTAAAGACAATTGACACTAGTTCTAATATATGGTAAAATACATATAATACGTCAAATTCAGTTGGGTTTGTGTACACTTTTGCGCGAATTAGGCGTTAACCAAATTCGCTCGCCGGCTCAATAAATTCGAAAGGAGGTTTTTGCGATGGGAGACAATAAACTATGGCTCCTGTTGGTAACGCTGGGGTTAATGCTCTCCTTGGTAGCCTGCGGCCCGAAGGCCACGCCAGTGGTAGAGGAGGCCACCCCGACGCCTGCAGAAGCTACTCCAACACCAAAACCTGTAGAGGCAACACCCACACCCGCCGCACCAGAAGGCGTAACCGAGGTAGAGCCCAACAATGGACCGGCAGAGGCTACGGAAACTTCGATGGGCCTCTCCATCGGCGTCTTGACGAATGATGAGGATGAAGACTGGTACAAGTTCGAGGTTCCCAATGGTCACGTCCTGAGCGTGGCTTTCACCCCCGCTGAGGATGCCCAACCGACGGATGTCTCGCTTTTCACCCCCGACCAGGAGGAAATCTGGTGGGAGTACGGTGTAGGCCCCACGGTGACGAAATCGACCACCGGGGTGATGAACACCTCCTCGGGCGGAACGTACTACGTGAGGGTCTCTGACGGGTATGGCAGCTACAGCATTGAGCTCTCCTCGCGAAGCCAGGACGACGCCGACTCGGGCGGCGACGCCGGAGACAAGGTAGTCGATGCCCTCGAGGTTCAGATGGGGTTGGCTTTCTCGGGCCAATTGGGTGACTTCGATGAAGAAGACTGGTACAAGTTCGAGGTTCCCAATGGTCACGTCCTGAGCGTGGCTTTCACCCCCGCTGAGGATGCCCAACCGATGGACGTCTCGCTCTTCACGCCCGACCAAGAGGAAATCTGGTGGGAGTACGGTGTAGCCCCCACGGTGACGAAATCGGCCACCAAGGTGATGAACAGCTCCTCGGGCGGAACGTACTACGTGAGGGTTTCTGCCGGGTATGGCAGCTACAGCATCGAGCTCTCCTCGCAAAGCCAAGACGACGCCGACTCGGGCGGCGACGCCGGGGACAAGGTAGTCGCCGCCCTCGAGGTCCAGACGGGGCTGGCTTTCTCGGGCCAACTGGGCGACTTCGATGAGGAAGACTGGTACAAGTTCACCCCGACTGAAGGGCAAATGGTTAGCTTTACCCCCGGCGAAGACGCTGAACCGACGGATCTCTCGCTTTTCACCCCCGACCAAGAAGAAATCCGGTGGGAGTACGGTGTAGGCCCCACGGTGACCGTGGCCTTTGAGATCACCGAGGTCGTCGGGGGGTCCTACTACATTCAGGTTGCATACGGAAGCGGCAGCTACACCATTGAGATCAAATAACCACCAAGGGACAGCATAAGGGCAGTAGAGTACACTTCTCCATCATCACCCCTTGCGATATAGCTCATCCGAGAAGGAGCGGGCAAACTCTGCGCTAACTTCGATCGCTTGCCCTGCGGGTCGGTTAACACGGAGTTGCTGACTCTGGCCTTCGGCCTCCGCCCAAATGCCGTCTTCGGCGGCCCTTCGCAAACACGCGATAGGTTAGGCTAATTCGCCCATAATAACGATATAGAAGGAGTTCAGGTCAGTCCCACCAGAAGTCCCCGCAGGTATTCCCCCTGTTCCGTCAGGCCCTTGTCGCTCCCCAGCCCCAGTTCTTTAAGGATCTCTCCCCTCCGATCTAGTAGCGACTGCCCCAGTTGGGAGCGGGCCAGTTCCCTGAGATCCTCAATAAGGGGGGTTCCCACTCGATGATCGTCCACGATGCGGCCGTCCTCTAGGGTGAGGATACGCTGGGTCGTACGAGCCACTTTACGGTCATGGGTGACCACGATGATGGTCATCCCCCCTTCCCGATTCACCTTTTGCAGGAGTTCCATGATCTCCTGGCCGGCTGTGGTATCTAGGGAGCCGGTGGGTTCGTCGGCCAGGAGGATGGCCGGTTGATTGGCTAGAGCCCGGGCCACAGCCACCCTCTGCCGTTCGCCTCCCGAAAGTTGGCTGGGCAGATGGCTTGCTCTGTCGATGAGACCTACCAGAGCCAGGAGTTCCTGTGTCCGCTTTCGGCGTTGCCCTGCCCTGACCTGCCCATGCATCGGTATCTCCACGTTCTCCAAGGCGGTAAGGGTGGGGATCAGATTATGAAGTTGGAAGACAAAGCCCACCTCTTGGGCGCGGAAGGCGTCTAGATCTCTAATGGAGGAGAGATCTTCGCCCTTGACGACCACCTGGCCGCTAGTGGGGCGGTCGAGGGCCCCTATCATGTTCAAGAGGGTCGATTTGCCGCTGCCGGAGGGACCCATGACGGTCACCAGTTCGCCCCGACGGATGCTCATAGTGGCCCCATCGAGGGCCCGCACCTCGGTCCCATCTCCGTAGATCTTAACCAGGTCGCGGGTCTCGACGATTACGCTTCTCTCTTCCATCATCTTCCCCCTCTACCGATCGACTGAGATATCCACAAAGGCGGTCATCCCCCAGCGGAGGTCGGGATCTTGTTCCTCTAGTTCTATGATCATCGTGTAGTTCGTGCCTCCCTCCCCCAGGCTAGCCATAGGGGCGATCCGGGTGACCCGACCCTGTATGGCCCTCTCAGGCAAGGCATCGAAAGTGATCCTCACCTCCTGTCCCACCCTCACCAGGGGGATATCGATCTCGTTTAAGTCGGTGGTCTCCACTCTTAGGTGGTCTAGATCGCCTAGAGTGAGGAGTGGCACTCCGGCGTTGACCATCTCTCCCTCTTTCACCCTTATCTCGCCGATGATGCCAGTGAAAGGGGCTCTCAGTTCGGCTTTCTCCAAAGCCGACTGCACTTGGGCCAAGGCCACCTCCGCCTGGGCCACCTGGGCTTGGGCCACTGCTATCTCTTCTGGTCTGGCTCCTGCCCTCAGAAGGTCCAATTGGGCTTGGGCCTGGTCGACCTGGGCTTGGGCACCGGCTATCTCCTCCCTCGAAGGTCCAGCCATGACCAGATCGAGTTGGGCTTGAGCCGCGGCATTGGCGGCCGCAGCGGCATCCCTTTGATACCGGATTTGTTCCTCCGCGCCCCCTCCTCCCGGCTCATCACCGACCCAACGCCACCTATCATATCGGTTTTGGGCGTGTGCTAACTCGGTGGCCGTTTGCTGAAGTTGGGCCTGGGCCAGGGCGATCTCTTCCGGCTGGGCTCCGGCCAGGAGGCGCGCTAACTCCGCCTTGGCTGCAGCCAATTGGGCCTCGAGGGCAGCGATCCCCTCGGACCTGGCTCCCGCTTCCGCTAGGGCTAAGGTGGCTTGGCTGGTGGCCAAGGCCGCTTGCGCCTGCGAAACGGCGTACTCTAGATCGGTGGAGTCAAGTTCGATTAAGGGTTCTCCCTCCTCAACCTGGTCTCCTGGCTCCACCATCACTCGATCCACGCGCCCGCCCATCTGGAAGGCCAAAGCGGCCCATCGGGCGGGGACTACTACACCCGTGGCTGACACCACTCTTGCTATATCTTCCGCTGGGGGTGGGGTGGCTTCCGGTCGAGCGGCTCCAAACCCGGAGCAGCCCCACAAGCCAAGGCTCAAGAGACAGATCGCTGCTATTCTGATTAGAGTTTTCATCTTCTCCTCCTTTTCAGGGAGTGCTATTCATATCGCAATGCTTCTATGGGGTGAAGTCGGGAGGCCCACCAGGCAGGATAGAGCCCCCCGATCATGCCTAAGACCAAAGCCATAACTAAGGCTTGGACGAAGGTATAAGGGCTGAAACTTGGCTCCAAGAGGCCGCCGATGAAGGGGAGGAGCCTCAAGGCCTTGCCCATCGCTACCCCCATAACTACACCTGCCAGGCCGCTCACTACCCCCAAAAGCAGCGATTCACGGACGACCATAAGGAGCACTTTGCTCCTCTGCCAACCTAAAGCCCTAAGCACCCCTATCTCTCTGGTTCGCTCGAAGACCGACATGACCATGGTATTCATCATCCCCACCCCGCCGACGATGACGGCCAGGAGAGAGATGCCCCCCACCAGGGCTTCCATCGCCTGGAGGTCAGGCAACCTCTCCGCGAACTCCGAGGATATGGAGATGGTGATCTCCGGGAAATCCTCCTCGATCCGCTGCCGAACCTCTTCGACTCGATGGGGGTCTTCTACTTTGATGCCTAGCAGGCCAACCTGGCGGGGCTTTCCGAAGAGAGCCTGGGCCTCGCGCAGGGAGATCACCCCGCCGCTGTCCTCATAACTCACCCCTGTCTCGTAGATGCCCACGATGCGAAAGGAACTGTCGAA
>JRER01000218.1_pt1 | contig 20009 bp, 15 predicted proteins | sample 210161 | NCBI WGS metagenome assembly JRER01 (sample SAMN03019618, study PRJNA260268) | marine sediment metagenome | biome: Marine; feature: Sediment; material: Clay; isolation source: clay from marine sediments 136 meters below sea floor depth collected from... | place: New Zealand: Canterbury...
CCCCGCCGTACCTTCGAGAAGAGGGTGAAGGCTTTCCTCTCACGAGGAGAAGGCCCCTCGCTTCAGGCTGGAGCGAACCGGTGTTAAGGGTGTCACAAGAAGAGGGTTTCGGCGCGGTCATCAGGAATAGGCACTTCCTTTCCCTTTGGGTCGCCCAAGCCATCTCTCAAACCGCTCAAAACGGCATCCATTTCGTGCAGATGGTGCTCATCGAGAAGTTGACCGGCTCCACTAGCCATATGGCGATCATCATCTTGGCCTTTAGCCTCCCTGGTGTCCTCTTCAGTTCCTTCGCCGGGATCGTGGTAGACCGCTTGTCGAACAAGGTGGTGATGATGGCCTCCAACGCCCTGCGGGTGCTCACCGTCTCTGGCTACATCCTCTTCCTCTATACGCTGAGGGGGGGCTATCTCCTTTTGGCCCTCTATATCCTCACCTTTATCTCCTCGGCTATCGGGCAGTTCTTCAGCCCGGCCCAGGCGGCAACTATCCCCCTCCTGGTGGGGGAGAAGAGGCTGCTCTCGGCGAACGCCCTTTTCAACCTCACTCACATCACCACTCAGGCGGTGGGGTTAATCATCTTGGCCCCACTGGGGGTTAAACTCCTGGGCATCGACCACTCCTTCGTCCTCATAGCGGTGATGTACTTGGCCGCTACGGTGCTCGTCTCCCTTCTGCCCCGCGATGCGGCCAAACTAGAGCGCAACTCTCAACTCTCTCTCCTAGAGGAGGCGTGGGAGGAGATCCAGGAGGGGTGGCGGTTCGTGGTCTCTCGCCGCCCCATATTCCTGGCCATCTCTCAACTCACCCTGGTAGCCACCCTCTTTTTAACTTTGGCTATGTTGGCTCCCGGCTTCGCCGCTCGGGTGTTGCACCTCGCGCCAGAGGACGCTATCTACGTCTTCGCCCCGGCGGGGCTAGGGTTGGTTCTAGCCACCATCTTGGTTGGTCGCTACGGCCATCAGTTTCGCCGGGAGAGCCTCTCCAATACCGGCCTACTCACTCTAGGCCTCACCTTGATGGGGCTCACCTTTGTGGCAGGGAGGATGGGATCTTTCTCGCTCATCTCGCCCTTGACGGTGATCAGCACCCTTGCCTTCTTTATGGGCGCGGGGGTAGCGATGATCACCGTTCCCGCCCAGACGGTGATGCAGGAGAGGTCACCGGCCGAAATCAGAGGTCGAGTCATCGCCTTCTATTTCATGACCTCCAACCTGGTAGCCATCCCCCCCATGCTCTTTATAGGGGTTGTGGCTGATCAGATCGGTCGCCTCTTAGGTGACCCCAGCAAAGGCATACTCTCGGTGATGGTCTTCCTGGCCTTAGTTGTTCTTTTCATCGCTGGGGCCAGCGTGTGGCGAATGCACAGGCTATCGCCGAGGGGCGAGAGGATAAGAGAACTGGCTGGCGAGAGACGAGAACGGGTTGCTAAAGCGCCTGACTCAGAATCCCCCATCTAGCCCTCTTGCGAGATGGATTTAGAGAAGCAAGCCTCAAAAGCGCTCCTTCGCCTGGCGACTCCTCTAGGGATGACCTGCGTCGTAGTGGCTATCCTCCTTTTGGCTTTCGCCCTCCGTCTCTATCGCCTAGCCGATAGCAATATCTGGTGGGATGAGGGGTGGAGCGTCTGGCTGGCTAGGCAGGATCTTTGGAGCATCGCTCTCCGCACGGCGGCTGATACGCATCCTCCCTTTCACTACTTCTTGCTCCACTTCTGGGACGCCATAGTGGGGGAAAGCGCCTTCGCGGTTCGCTTTTCCTCTCTTGCGTTAGGCGTTTTGACCGTGGCTTTGCTTTACCAGATGGGCAGGACGATGGTAAACGGTTGGCTTGGGCTCCTGGCGGCGCTCCTCCTGGCGATATCCCGCCTCCACATCTGGTGGTCGCAGGAGATAAGGATGTACAGCCTGGCCTCTCTTTTATCCCTCCTCTCCCTCTATCTATTCCTCCGCCTCCTGCGAGATGGAGAGTGGGGCCTCTGGCTCTCTTTCGTCTTGGTGAACGCTCTAGCCCTCTGGACCCATTATCTCACTATCCTCATCCTCTTGGCTGAGAATGGTACCATGCTGGTCCTCCTTTTTCAGCGGGCCAGGAGAGGCGACTTTCGGCCGCTCCTTATCCGCTGGGTGGTGGCTCAGATCGGTCTGATCCTTCTCTTCGCTCCCTGGCTCTATCTAACGCTTACTCATCCCACTACTTTGAGTTCCCCTCCTCCCTTCAACTTCCCCCTTTTCCTTCATATGGCCGCTACCGTCCTCAGTTTGGGGGTGACGGTGGAGATCGAGCGGTATCTCTGGCCCACAGTGGGCTTTATGGCCCTGGTCTTGGTGGGTATCGTCTCCCTTTTCCAGGGCCCAAGAAGGGAACGCCAGGACGGTCTCCTTTTGGCGCTGACGCTCTTTTTTCCTCCTCTGACCATATACCTTCTCTCTCTGCACCCGGTCACCTCTTTCTACGCTCCCAAGATCGCAGCCCCCCGATTCCTCCTCTTATTCTTGCCCGCTTACCTTTTGCTTTTGGTCTGGGGTATTTGCCTCCTGGGGCGACGCTTTTGGCTCTTGGGCCTGCTCGCCTCGTCGTTTGTACTAGGTAGCCTGGGGTACACCTTACAAGACTACTACGCTGGCCGGTACCTGAAGGACGACTATGCCACACTGGTGGGCTACATAGAGAGTTACTGGCGAGAGGGGGACGGTGTAATCCTAGATACCGACTTCTCCTGGCCTATCTTTCTCTACTACTATAAAGAGGGCCCCTGGTACGGCATACCCAATGCTCTAGAGATGACCGCTGAGGAGGCGGAATATCTCCTCTCCCCTATCTTGGCTCAACACCCTGGGGTGTGGCTCCTTATGAGCCCCGATTCCCTGGTTAAAGACCCTCAAGGGTTGATACCCGCCTGGCTGGGTAGTCATGCTCGTGAGGTGGTAGATCTGAAATATGGCGACAAGAGGCTCCTGCTCTATTCTCAAAAGCCACGTGACCTCTGTGTCATCCCCCCAGAGAATTTGGAGATCCAACACCCTCTTTGGAGGGAATTGGCCCCTGGTTTGTGGCTCGAAGGCTATGATCTTCCCCTGCGAGAAGTGTGTACTGGAGATCTCCTAAGGGTTGTCTCCTACTGGCGCAGCAGTTCAATGGTTCACCATATCACGGTAGGGTTGATGCCCGCCAGGGGAGAGATGGTCAAAGGGGTGACCTTGCCTCTGGAGGCTGGCTGCCCAGAGGGTGAGTGGAGAGAAGGAGGGGCGATACGTTTACAACACGATCTGGTCATAACCTCGGAGATACCCTCGGGAAGGTACACCTTGGTTTTGGGGGTAGAAGGGGGCGAGAGGCAGACTCTAACGGATATAGGTTTGACTCGTACGAGGGTAGGTGTAGTCGGGGTGGAGCCCCAGTACCCTACGACTCTTCTATTGGGAGAGGAGGTTCGCTTTAAGGGGTTCGACCTGCCTGCCCCAAGGCGTGCCAGGCCGGGGGAGCGCACCACTTACGCACCGAGGGAGGTGATGAGGCTCATCCTCTATTGGGAAGCCGCCTCGGAGATGGAGACCAGTTACGTAGTCTTTACCCATCTTCTAGGGAAAAGTTATAACCCCCAAAGGGGCAATTTCATCTGGGGACAGGTAGATAGTGTCCCCTTAGGGGGCACTTATCCCACCACTGGATGGAGCGTGGGGGAGAGAGTGAGAGATGAATACCGGATACCGATAGAGGCTGATGCCCCGATGGGGGAGTATGAATTAGAGATAGGGATGTATGAGCCGGTTACCGGTGAGCGGCTCTTGGTCTATAGCCAGGAGGGTACCCTCTTAGGGGATAGGATCCTTCTGGGGCAGATAAGGGTGGGGGAGTGAGTACGTGGCGAAGGAGACCGCGGCGATAGACTATGCCTCCCTGGCTAGCCTGGGCCCGGGCACCAAGCCCCTCCACATTGGAGGGGTAGAGCCAAATCCAACCACCATTTCCACTGGAGGGTACCGTTTGGTGCGCCCCTTTTTACCAGTGACAAAGAAAGACCTGGGCGAGGAGGTCCAGGCTTTCGTTGAATTCTGCCTCAGTCTGGCGGGCCAGGTGAGCGCTAGGGTGCCGCGCACAAGAGATAGATGGGCCTATACATCGCTGGGGCTATCCACTTGATTATCCTCTCCTCGCTTTCGTTCGCCTTGAAGACTGTCTCAGCGATATGCGAGCACTGAGAGGAGTCCTCTAGTTCACTCGCTAGGGCACGAATATCTTTCTTTCCCCCTATGAACCATGCCCGCCTGCCTTCAGAGCAGATTTCCTCCGCCTTAGCCTTAGACCCCCCCAGTTCCCACTCGTTTTCCAACTCAGGATTATAGTGGAGCAAGATCCTTTTGATCCAAAGCCAGTCGATGAAGATGGCATCGGTAGATAGAGCCTCCCTTCCCAAGTAGGCGGCTATCTCCCCCAAGGAGGCTCTTCCTTCCGCATAGTATGCCTGCATGGGAGCAACGCTCACCGCGCCAAACACTACGGCGATAGATAGGCTGAGGGCAAGCAAGTTGGGCTCGAATCTCGTCATGGAGCGGATTGCTTGGACGAGGAGGCAACCGATGCTGGTTATCCCTCTAGCGATGAGGGTGAGATAGAGGGGCAGGACGAAGATGAGGTATCTGGGCCTGAAGGAGTGCCTCATCGGAAATAGCAGAAAGAACCCCATGGGGATCGCTATCCATAGGAGGCCCAGTAGCAGAACTTCCCTATGTTTTCTGAGGGAGGTTATCGCTCCCCAGAGGAAGGTGCCCACAAAGATGTAGAGGGGGACCCCGGAGCCCGCTCCGAAAAGACTGAACAGGGTCACTAACTTGGGCAACGTCAAACCGATCTTAGGAGCGCCTTCCGCCTCAGCAACTGGAGTGTATTTGAGGACTTGGGGGATCATAGGAGAGTAAAGTGATAAGACAGCGAGCGCGCTGAGGCTAAAGGGGATGATTGGCACGCGGCGCAGGGAGTCGATGAGCCTCAAATGAGCGGGGCGCGAATCGCCAGAGTTTGCCTCCTCGCCAAAGAGTAGGGCTTTGATCCAGAGGGATCCGACGAAGATGCCCTGGGCTAGCAGGATAAAGAGGCCAAAATGATGGGCATAGAGATTTAGAAGAGTGCTAGCCGCAAATCCGGCCCACCATTTCCAATTGTCACTTCGCACTCCTCGATAGAAGAAGTATAAGGATATAAGCGAGAGCAAGGCGAAAAGAGAGTAGTAGCGGGCATCTTGCGAATAGCGGATGTGGAAGGCGGAGATGGAGAGGAGAAAGGCGCTGAGCACTCCCTCCCTTTTCCCGAAGAGGATGGTTCCCGCGAGATAGATAGCCGCTATTCCCAGGATGCCGAGGAGGGCTGCTGGGAGTCGCATTAGGAAGTCGCTGCTGCCGAACTGCAGGAAGAGATGGGCTATCACAAAGTAGAGAGGGGGCCGGGCGGGAGCCTTTAGGGATATTTGGCCCAGTTCGACGTTTTGGATTCTCCTGAGGGCGTAACCGAGCACCGTGGCGAGATCATTATCCTTATCTGAGATAACAGCCGTTACTATCTCATCGTACCACAGGCTCTTGGAGTCGAGATGATAGAGGCGCAAAAATGCCCCCAGGATGAGGATGACCACCATCAGAGCAATAACCGACTTATCTTGAAAGGGACTTTCTCTGACTTCCCTTGGTCCCCCTGTTTCTTCCTCCATCCTTCCCTAATTCCTGAGACATGATACAAAGTAGGATCATTGCTAGATGACAGGATATATCCTACCACATTCGGCCTTCTGTGAGAAGCCGTATTCGTTGTCAAAGGTCTCGGGTGGTAAAGGTTGTCTGGCGAGGATAGGTGGGGTATAATCAAATACTGTTATCACATCTAGCAAGGAAGCGTCGATGATTAACAAGGTGCTAGTGATCGGATTAGATGGGGTTCCCCTTAGCCTCATCGAGGGGTGGGCGAAGGAGGGGCTGCTCCCCACCTTTCAAGAGGTGATGGAAGGAGGAGCCACCGGGTTTCTTAAATCTACGGTACCTCCCACCTCCGGCCCTTCTTGGTCTTCCTTCATGACCGGCAAGAACCCGGGGAAGACGGGCATCTATGACTTCCTCTACCGCCGCGAAGGTGGCTACATCTTCCCCCCGGTGAACGCCAACCGGCGGGATGGGAAAAGCCTCTGGAGGCTCCTCAGCGAGGAGGGGAAGAGAGTAGGGGTGGTGAATGTCCCTATGTCTTACCCGGTGGAGGAGGTGAACGGCTTCCTCATAGCTGGTTGGATGACCCCCTATAGCGCCCAAGATTTCATCTACCCGCCGGAACTCTATGAGGAGTTGAAGAGGGAGATCGGATACTATCGGATCTACCCTGTCGAGACCTTCGCTGAGGAGAGGAAAGAGGGGTTCCTTAAGGCTTGCGACGATCTGTTGGACCTTCGCACCAGGACCAACCTCTATCTTATGGAGAGGTACCCTTGGGATCTCTTCATGACCGTCTTCTTCGATACCGATAGAGTCCTGCACCAGATGTGGCATTACCTAGACCCCACCCATCCCTGGCGGGCCGAAAGTGAGGATAAGAGCGGCCCCGTGAAGCGGTACTTCCAGAGGGTGGATGAGGCCATCGGAGAGCTCCTCTCTCGTGTGGACGATGATACGTTGGTCTTCATCATGTCCGACCATGGTATGGGGCCAGCCCATAACTTCATAGTCTTGAATAACTGGCTCCTGGACACTGGGCTTCTGAAGTTGAAGAACGACCCTTTCCGCTGGCTCAAGAGGGGGCTCTTCCGCGCCGGCTTCACCCTGCGGAATGTACATAAGATGGTCGACCGGTTGGGCTTGGCTAAGCATGTCGAATATAAGGGTCTCTACTCCCTGGATTATCTCATGAAGTTGGTCTTCCTATCTTTCTTGGATGTCGACTGGTCCCGTTCTAAGGCCTATTCCTTTGGGAGGCACCTGGGCTCGATCTACATTAACCTCAAGGGGAGGGAGCCAGAAGGAGCGGTGCCTCCAGAGGAGTATGAGGCTGTGCGAGAGGAGATAGTTCAATTGGCTAAAGGGTTTGTCGATCCCCGGAGTGGCGAGCCCCTCATCGGTCAGATCTTGCGCAGGGAGGAGATCTATCAGGGTCCTCACCTGGATTGGGCTCCCGATCTCATCCTGCGCCCCAAAGACGTAAGGAATATCTTCTTCGGGCTGGCCGATTTCGGCTCCAACGTTACGGTGGATACCGTCTACCGTTACTCCGGGATGCACCGTGACCACGGGATGCTTCTGATGAAAGGGAAACCGGTGAGGGAGGGGGCTAGGATTGAGGGGGCGAAGATCGTGGATCTAGCGCCCACCATACTTTACGTTCTGGGGCTGCCGATACCTCAAGATATGGATGGGAGGCCTTTGCGAGAGGCTTTCCAAGAGGAGTATCTGCATGCTATGTCCCTGGCCTCTAGTGAAGTGGGTTCCTCCACGGGGTCGAAAGAGACCGGCTATACCGAGGAAGGGGAGAGGGAGATAGAGGAGCGACTTAGGGGGTTGGGTTACTTATGATGAGAAAAGTTCTAGTCATCGGGCTCGATGGAGCCACCTTCGATCTCTTGGCTCCCTGGATAGAGATGGGGAGGCTCCCCACCCTCGCTCGCCTCATCGAGGAGGGGGTCTCGGGGACCTTGGAGAGCACATCGCCCCCTATCAGTTCCGCCGCCTGGGCCTCTTTTGCCACCGGTAAGAACCCCGGCAGGCACGGGATAGTGGACTTCGTTCACCCGGAAGAGAACGGGTACCGGGTCACCATAGTCAGTTCGAGAAAGCGGGGCTCCAAAGCCCTCTGGAACCTGGTCAGCGAAGCCGGGGGCCAAGTGGGGGTGGTGGGTGTCCCGGTTACCTATCCCCCTGAAGAGGTCAACGGTTTCATGATCTCCGGTTTCCTCACCCCCAGTTCCAAGAGCGATTACACCTATCCTCCTTCCTTGCGGCAGGAATTGGATGAGAAACTGGGAGGCTTTCAACTCCTGCCCAGCGAGAAGCACCGCTCTACGGCCTCCACCGATAAGTTCATAGAGGATATGATCGCCGATATAGAGAAAAGAACCGAAGCGGTGGTTTACCTGATGGGGAAGCCTTGGGATCTCTTCTCTTGCGTCTTTTGGAGCCCCGATATGATGCAGCATGAGGTGTGGCGGCTCCTGGACAAAAGCCACCCTCAATACGACCCTATTGCAGCCCAAGCCTACGGGGAACAGATAATAGGCTTCTATGAGAGGTTGGACGACTGCGTGAGGCGGATCCTGGCTCAGGTGGACGAAGAGGTCACGGTGGTGGTCATGTCGGATCATGGTTTTGGCCCCACCCACAACTTCTTCTTGGTGAACACCTGGCTTCAGAAAACGGGCCTACTGAGGTTGAAGAGGGGTCCTCTTGCCTTAGCGAAATACCTGATCTTCAAAGCGGGCTTCACCCCCCTCAACGCTTTCCGGGTGGCCAAGGCTTTGCGTCTAGGGTTCCTCCGTCGTTGGTTTCGCTTCCAGAGGGGAGGGGGCCTGATGAAACGGCTGTTTCTCTCCTTCGCTGATGTGGATTGGTCCCAGACCAGGGCTTTCGCCGTGGGGAGTTTTGGGGAGATATATATAAATCTGGCTGGCCGCCGCCCCCAGGGCATCGTCCAGCCGGAGGAGTACGAGGGGCTGAGAGAGGAGATCATCGAAAAGGCGCTGGAGATCCGCGACCCCCATAGCGGGGAGCCGGTCGTGGAACGCGCCTACCGTCGCGAGGAACTATACTTTGGACGCTATCTGGAGAGGATGCCGGATATCATCCTCGTACCGCGGCGATATGAGTACATGGCTTTCGGCCATGCCGACTTCGGCTCCCACCGTTTGGTGGAGCCCATCTTCGGCCTCTCTGGCCATCATCGTCCCCAAGGGGTGATGATCCTCTGGGGGGAGGAGGTTAAGCGGGGTGAAACTATAGAGGGGGCCCGCATCATCGACCTAGCACCCACTATCCTCTACCTTATGGGCCTGCCCATCCCCGTCGATATGGACGGTCGAGTGCTCACCGAGGCGCTCAAGCCGGAATTCGTCTCCCAGAACCCGCCTCTTTTCAGCGATCTGGGCTCTGACCGGGAATCTGGCCGAGATGTGTATTCCCCCCAGGAGGAAGAAGAGGTTCGGGAGCGACTGAAGGGTTTTGGCTACGTAGCCTAGGGTTGTCCGTCAAGGATCCCTGTGGGAGGGGTATCGGTTGAACAGAAGGCAACTTCTCTTAGGGGTGGGTGTGGGCCTCGTCCTTCTCCTCTTGGTCTTGGTCAAGGTCGACCTCCAAGCCACGGTGGCAACCCTTAAGTTGGCCAGTTACGGCTATCTGGTGCCTGCCGCTCTCTTCTTAATGCTCTTCCTGGCTCTCAAATCGGTGCGTTGGAGTTATCTTTTGGGTTCCGCTGGAAGGGCGAGCCGGGAAGCGATCTTCTCCGCCGTCTTAGTGGGTTACTTTGGGAATCAGGTACTCATCGCCAACTCCGGGGAACTTTTGCGGGCCTTGATCTTGGGAGAGAGGGAGAATCTAAGCAAGAGCGCCATATTAGGCACCATAGTTGTGGAGAAGATAATGGATGTCTCGGTGCTTTGCTTCTCTCTCTTGCTCCTCCTCTGGCTGATACCCTTGCCTAACTGGGTGGGCCAAGTAGGTTTAGGAGCCACTCTTATATTGGCTTTGGGCCTAGCCATGGTGGCCCTTCTTCTCTATCGGAATCGGAAAGCCGCTTATCTCTTAACCTCCCTTTTGGACCGCCTCTCCCCCGTTTGGGCCCAGGGTATGGCTAGGCTCTTTAACTCTTTCGTTGACGGACTGAGGGCTCTAGAGCGGCGAGGGGAGGCCGCGGTGGCTTTCCTTTTGGGTTTCCCCATGTGGGCCCTTCTAGTGATCAGTTTCTATTTCGTGGGGTTAGGAGCCCGCATCACCTTACCCCCCCAAGCCTATACCCTTCCTATGGTGCTTGTCGCCCTGGGGGCTTTCATCCTCACACCCGGAGGGATGGGGACCTTGGAGTTCTTTGGCATCGGTTCTCTGGCCATCCTCTCCGTGGATAGCGGCCAGGCTTTAGCCTTCGTCATCCTCGTGCGAGCGGTGCGTCTCTTGCCCATAGTCTGGGGTTACCTCCTCTTTAGCAAGGAGGGCTTTGGTCTGAGGAGCCTGGTGCGAGAGGCCTACGATACCTCCAATCCCCGAGATTGATCCCCCTTTGTGGTTCCTACCTCCAACTTAGGCAAAAAGGCCACCTGAAGGACGTGGTACTTCTTCACTGGCTACCACTTATGCCCTGGGGTTGGTATAATTGCTAGGGAAAACGATGCGCCTAGCCATCACCGGAGCCGAGGGGCAGTTAGGTAGAAGCCTACGAGGAGTTTTTGCTAATCAGGAGATGCTCCTCTTGGATTTGCCCCCATGGGATATCACCAGCGAGGAGACGATCTCCTTCCTTGCCCGATGGGCTCCTGATCTGGTCATTCATGCCGCAGCCATGACCGATGTGGATGGCTGCGAGAGGGATCCAGATGCTGCCTTCTCGGTAAACAGTCAGGGGACGAGGAACGTGGCTCTGGCTTGCCAGCGCTGCAAGGCGACTATGGTCTACATCAGCACCGATTACGTCTTCGATGGCACAAAAGAGGAACCGTACCTGGAGAGCGACGAGCCCAACCCCATCAGTGTCTACGGGGAGTCGAAACTGGAGGGGGAGAGGCACGTTCAAGAACTGTTGCAATATTACTACATCGTGCGTACCGCTTGGTTATATGGCCCCGGGGGCAGGAACTTCGTGGAGAAGGTGCTACAACTGGCTGAGGAGCGCCCCGAACTTCACTACGTAGTTACAGAAGTGGGTTCCCCTACCTACACCCGTGATCTGGCGGAGGGCATATCCCGCTTGGTTCGACATCCCCGACATGGCATCTATCATCTCACCAATGAGGGGAGTTGCTCCCGGTATGAGTTCGCCAGAGCGATATTGGATCTGGGAGGAAGGGGGGAGTTCCCGTTGTATCCAGCGGAAAGTTACCCCCGACTGGCTAAGCCGCCGCCCCACGCTATTTTGGCCAACGTTCGGGCTGCCGAGTTGGGGATCCGGTTGCGGCCTTGGCAAGAGGCCCTGGTTGCTTACTTCCAGGAACGGAGCGATGGTTAACATATACAAGGCTCCCTCGGTTAGTGTCATCATCCCTCATTGGAATAAAGCGGAGTATCTCTCTACTTGCCTAAACTCGCTTTTAGGGCAGAGTTATCCCCACTTCGAGGTGATTTTGGTGGATAACGGCTCCACCGATGACTCGTTGGCTATCCTGGAGAGGGATTACCCTTGGGTGCAGGTGATAGCCTTAGAAGTCAACCTCGGTTTCGCCAAGGCGGTCAACATCGGCATTCGGGCCACGAGAGGGGAACTGGTGGCCCTCTTCAATAACGACGTGGAAGCGGATCGGCGATGGCTGGAGGAGTTGGTGGGCGCTCTAGAGCGACATCCCGAGGCTGGCATGGCCACGCCTAAACTGTTGCTTTTCCATAGGCGGGAGATGATCAACGCGGCAGGAGACTTTTATGGCCTCGATGGGGTGCCGGGGAACCGAGGGGTTTGGCAGAAGGACGAAGGGCAGTTCGATGACGAGGAGTGGGTTTTTGGGGCTGGAGGGGCGGCATCTCTCTTCCGTCGCTCTATGCTGGATGCCATCGCCTTACCAAACGATGAAGGCCCCCAGGCCTTAGACGAGGAGTTTGTCAGTTACTGTGAGGATGTGGACCTGGCTTGGCGCGCGCAGTTGGCTGGCTATCGATGCATCTACGTACCCACCGCTCTGGCTTACCATCGTCTCAGCGCTACGGGAGGGGGAGCCTTAGCCAGTTATTACGTGGGGCGCAATTTTCTTTACCTCCTGGCTAAAGATTACCCCACTTCGCTCCTGGTTAGGCATTGGCCGCGCATTCTAAGGGCACAACTGCGCATCGCTTGGGAGGCCCTGAAAGCCTGGCGGGGGGAGGCGGCCAGGGCGAGGCTCTGGGGGCAGATAGTGGGGCTTTTCACCTGGCCTCGGATGCTACCCAAGAGAAGGTTGGTGCAGAGGAGGAGAGGGGTCTCTGATGAGTATCTGATGGCTATATTGGAGAGGTAAGCCGGAGCCTAGATACAAAGAGGGGGAGAGATCTTTCTCTTCCCCTCTTTCTATTTGACTAGAGGTAAGAGTGTGGCTATCATTGGGCTTGTGGAGTGTGTATGTTTCTTTCGGTGATCGTTCCCGCCTATAATGAGGAGCACAGGCTTGCCGATAGCCTACGCCGCATCGTGGGCTACTTGGGGAAGCAGGAGTATACCAGCGAGGTGATCGTCATCGACGACGGGAGCGAGGATGGGACGGCGCAAGTTGTAGAGGAGATGATGACTGAACTCCCCATCCTTTCCCTCATCCGAACGGAGCACCGGGGCAAGGGGCATGCTGTGAAGAGAGGCATGCTCGCCGGGCGAGGGGAGTATCTCTTCATCTGCGACGCCGATCTCTCCATGCCCATCGAGGAACTCTACAAGTTCTTACCGCCGGTCCTGGAGGGTTATGATGTGGCTATCGCCTCGCGGGAGGTCCCTGGGGCCCGACGGTACGATGAGCCCTCCTATCGCCATTTCATGGGGCGGGTATTCAACTGGATCGTGAGGCTTTTCGCCGTGCGAGGCTTTCAAGACACCCAATGTGGCTTCAAATGCTTCAAGAGGGAGGCGGCACGAGACGTCTTCACCTATCAGACCATGGATGGCTGGGGGTTCGATGTGGAGGTGCTCTTCATCGCCCAAAAGCGGGGCTATGAGATCGTCGAGGTACCTATCGACTGGTACTACAGCGCCAACTCCCGCATCCACCCCATCCGAGATTCGATAGGCATGTTCACGGAGGTGATCAAAATTAGGCTGAACGATTGGCGGGGGAGGTATGGGAGGAGGGGATGAAAAGTCAAGGCCACTCGGATGAGTGGCCTTTTGGTATGCAAATGGCGGGAATGGGGAGAGCCGCTCGCAAGAGCGGCTCTTGACATTGTCGAGACACCAGTGCGGTCCCTTAACCGGTGAGTACTCCCACCGCCGCGGCACCTAGGCCCAGCAGGCCGATGATAATACCGCCAACGACCATGATGACTCCCCAGCCGATAAAACCCAAGATGACGGTGGCGATGGTCTGAACCCACTCCAGGTCCAGTGCCTCCTTCGTCGCTACCAACGAGGCGATCAATCCCAAAATCGCGGCCAGAACGGTGACTGGAGTCAACAGGCAGGATAGGGCGGTGGAGAAAGCGGCTAGTGCTCCAATGACTCCCACGATGTGCCAGACGTAGGCCAGACCCAGGGTGCGAACCAGTTCGTCGAAGGTGACATCGGCCTTGAAGACCGTGCGCCCCACCCAGTTGACGATGAAGGCAAGCACGGCGAAACCGATGACCTCAAAGATGGTGCCCACCACGGCGCCGCCCAGCCATCTGATCAGATTTGGTTGTGCCCTTGATCCGAGCTGGTTGAGGAACCCAATCACTATCACTAAGAGCCAGGCCGTGGTGGTGAATGTGGTGTCCTCCTCTACCTCTTTGTAGACTCCGCTACGGAACGTGAACGCACCAATGATGCGGTCGGTAAGCATGAATCTCCCTCCTTAAAGAAAAAACATCATGACGACTCGTGAGCCGAAAGGCGATCTATCGTTCTCCTAGGCTATCTTGTCCTCCTTTCAGTGAAGAGTTGTTGGATTTGGCCTCCTCTCATATCACAACACCTTTACGGTCAATCGGATGCGCCTCCTGGTGGGGATGCGGGCAGGGTGATGTCGAAGCGGGGGGAGGCGAATCGTCCTCACAAGTAGAGGCGGGAGTGGATGGGAGTCGAACCCACCTAGCCGTGCTCTCGCACCGCCACAACGGTTTTGAAGACCGCGGAGCCCACCGGGACTCAACCACCCCCGCGCATCTTAATGATACGCCCTTTTTGGCCCTACGTCAAGGATAAACCGGCTTCTCGCATCGCCTGTTGAACCTCAACCGGGCTCAAAGGACGGGGGTAGTTATATAGTGCCCCTCCCGGCCGCTCGTTGTAGTAGGGGCGGTTGCAGCCAGGACAGCCGGAGGTCTGGAAGGCTTTACCGTCCTTAAGGGCATCGAACAATTCGTGTTCTTCCAGCCCGAAGTCCAGGATACGTCCCTCCGGTGAGTCCTTATCCCTACGGGATCCTGTAAGGACAGATCCCGAGGGAAAGACGAACTCTTCGGCCCTGGCTAGCCCTTCCACTATGAGGTGACGGGCTACCTGGACACGCCGATATGATAAGAGAGGCGGAGCAGGCTGATTCTCCAAGGCGGTGCCGGGGTTGGGGGTGAAGGCGAAGAGGGCTGCGATAACCTCCCAATCGTGGAGACGCTGGATGAGCCGGGCCATCTCCTCCTCCGTCTCCCCTAAGCCGACGATGAGGTGAGTGGCTATGCGGCTGGGGAACCGCTTCGCCGCCTCCTCGATGAGGCCCAAGGCTTGACTGAAACTACCGCCTTTGACGCGGCGATAGACTTCTTCATTCACCGCATCCAGGCTCAAGCCCACTATCTCCAAGCCCGAATCCAGAAGTTGAGCCGCTTGATCCAGGTTAGAAACGACCACAGAAGCGCAGATAGGTATCCCCTTCAATTGGGCGATTATCTCCTCAGTGCGCGAAAGGTACCCTGGGCTCACCGTCACCTGAAGACAGGCACGCTGGATCTTGCCTGACTTGTAAGCCTCCTTCAGCGCAGAAAGTGTTTTCCTCTCCTCGTAAGGAGGCCAGATGACGCGGGAGAGGGCCTGGGCCGGCGCTAGGCTGCTTCTAGCCTGGGTGCAGAAGGAACAATCCCGCTCGCATCTCTCCCCCACTAGAAGGTAGGCGGTAGTAGGAGGGGCATCGATGAACGCCTCGCTGAGGCCCAGAACGGTGGCCGTGCCCGAGGAGACGTTGATCATCTCTAATAGATCAAGAGATCCTTTAACTCCAGGGGAGTGACCTGGCATCGGTAGGCATCCCACTCCAGGCTCTTGGCCCTTACAAACCATTCGTACACGGGAGGGCCGAGGACCTCCTTGATCACCTCATCTTTCTTCAGTTCCTCCAAGGCCTCGCCCAGGGAGCCAGGGAGGGTGTCCAGTTGGAGTCGTCTCTCATCTTCGAGGCGGTAGAGATCTTCTTCGGAGGGCAGGGGAGGGGCTATCTTCTTCTTGATGCCGTCCAGCCCGGCCTTGAGCATCACGGCGAAGGCGAGATAGGGGTTGCAGCTGGGATCCGGGCAGCGCAACTCCAGGCGGGTCAGATCGAGGCGGCTGGGGTTAACCTGGGGTACCCGGATCAGAGCCGAGCGGTTGATGCGCGCCCAACTGATGTAGACTGGAGCCTCGTAACCGGGGACCAGGCGCTTGTAAGAGTTGACCAGGGGGGCCAAGATAGCGCACATCCCCCGCGCATGGTGCAACTGGCCACCGGTGAAATATTTCGCTATCTCAGAGAGGCCGTATTCATCCTCAGGGTCGGCGAAGGCGTTCTGGCCGGTCTCCCGATGAACCAGGCTCTGATGGGTATGCATCCCAGAGCCGTTGATCTCCGCGATGGGTTTAGGCATGAAGGTGGCATGGAGGCCGTTTATTTGGGCGATGGCCTTGGTTGTCAACTTAACGGTTATCGTATTATCGGCCGCCTGAAGAGCATCGCTATACTCGAAGTCGATCTCATGTTGGCCAGGGGCTACCTCGTGGTGGATCGCTTCCGCTCGGATGCCGAACGCTTTTAGGGCGTTGACTATCTGGCGGCGCACATCTATGTCTAAGTCGGTAGGGACATCGAAGTAGCCAGCGTGATCGTGAGGTATGGGAGCGATGCTGCCATCCTCTCCAGGCTTAAAGAGAAAGAACTCGATCTCTGGCCCCGTCTTGTAGAGGTACCCCATCTCTCGGGCTTCTTCCATGGCTTGCGTCAGTACCAACCTAGGATCCCCCACAAAGGGATCCCCTTGAGGGGTATAGACATCGCAGATCAGCCGAGCGGTCTTGCTTTCCTCTTTTTCCCAGGGGATGATGGCGAAGGTGGAGAGGTCTGGCACCAGGTACATATCGCTCTCCGCGATGCGGGCGAACCCCTCCACGGAGGAGCCATCGAACCATACCCCGTAGTCGAGACAGGCTGGGAGTTGATCGAGGGGGATGGTCACGCTCTTCACCATGCCCACTATATCCGTGAACCAAAGGTTCACGAATTTGATACCCTCCGACTCCGCCTTTTTCACTATCTCTTCCTTCTCCATCCTAAGTCTCCTCTCTCCAGAGCGAAAGAACTTTAGTCCCCTCTGCCTGTTTGGAGCAGTTTGAATCATCTTAAGGTCTCGAGGAGGTTTTGTCAAGGGTGGCCTTGCCTTGACACCCCTTCCGATGCGTGATAGAGTTGAAGTGGCCCTTCTATCGGAGGGTCATATTTAGCCTGAAGGGGCTCTCTATTGGACGAGATCGCTAAATCTAAGAGAGAGTGGGAGGAGGGGCTTCTCAGCGAGGCCTTAAAGCGCCATCCCGAATCGAAGGAGAAGTTTCTAAGCGGCTCTGGGATCCCGGTGGAGCGGCTCTATACCCCCGCGGACGTCGATTTGGACTACTTGCGAGACCTGGGCTTCCCTGGTCACCACCCTTTCACCCGGGGGATCTATCCTACCATGTATCGGGGGCGCATCTGGACTATGCGCCAGTATGCGGGTTATGCTACCGCTGAGGAGAGCAATCAACGGTTCAAATATCTTCTCTCTCAGGGTCAGACCGGGCTCTCCGTGGCTTTCGATCTTCCCACCCAGTTGGGCTATGACTCCGATCACCCTCTTGCCGAGGGGGAAGTGGGGAAGGTGGGGGTAGCCGTCTCTTCCTTGGCGGATATGGAGGTTCTGCTTGAGGGGCTGCCTTTAGATCGGATATCTACCTCCATGACCATCAACGCCACAGCACCCATGCTGCTGGCTATGTATGTCGCCGTGGCCAAGGAGCAAGGGGTGGCTCCATCCCGATTGCGAGGCACCACCCAGAACGACATATTGAAGGAGTATGTGGCCCGAGGCACCTATATCTTCCCTCCTCAGGCTTCCATGCGGTTGGTCACCGACATCTTCGCCTATTGCCAGCGAGAGATGCCCCGCTGGAACACCATATCTATCAGTGGCTACCATATGCGTGAGGCGGGGGCTACAGCGATCCAGGAAGTGGCCTTCACCTTGGCCAACGCCATCGCCTACGTAGAAGGGGCTCTGGCCAAGGGTTTGGCGGTGGATGAGTTCGCCCCTCGTCTCTCCTTCTTCTTCAGCGCCCATAACGACCTCCTGGAAGAGGTAGCCAAGTTCCGAGCCGCGCGCCGGCTCTGGGCCCGCATCATGCAGGAGTGGTTCAAGGCAAAGGATCCTCGCTCCTGCGTGCTCCGCTTCCATACCCAGACGGCGGGCTCTACCCTCACCGCTCAACAGCCAGAGAATAATATAGTGCGAGTGGCGATCCAAGCCCTGGCTGCCGTCCTGGGCGGAACTCAATCGTTGCACACCAACTCCATGGATGAGGCTCTGGCCTTGCCTAGTGAGTTGGCGGTGCGGGTGGCCTTGCGGACTCAGCAGATCATCGCCTGCGAAAGCGAGGTCACCAACACCGTTGACCCCCTGGGGGGCAGTTATTGCTTGGAGAAGTTGACTCAAAAGATCGAGGAGGGGGCTCAAGATTATATCGATCGGATAGACGATTTAGGGAGAGCGGTCAGGGCTATCGAGGTGGGCTTTATGCAACGGGAGATCGCAGAAAGCGCCTACAGATATCAGCAGGAGATAGAGGAGGGGAGCCGGGTGATCGTGGGGGTTAACCGCTTCACCAGCCCTCAGGAGAGGCCCAAGAGCCTTCTACGAGTGGATCCCCAAGTACGGGAGAAGCAGATGGAGCGGTTAATCGCTTTACGGAAGGATCGAGATGGCGATGAGGTCAAAAGAGCGTTAGATGAACTTAAGAGTAGGGCCGAAGGGGGTGGGAATCTCATGCCCCCGATGCTTTCGTGTGTGGAGGCTCATGCCACCTTGGGGGAGATAAGTGATGTCCTGCGGATGGTATTTGGAGAGTATAGTCTTTGAAGTCAGCCCTAGAGTTCTGGCTATGATAGCCAAAGCCATGACTGGCAAAGGAGGCGGTTGTGATAAAGAAGATCGATCATATCGGTATCGCCGTAAAGAGTATAGAGGAGACTTTAGCCTTCTATAAGACCTCGGGTCTCAGGATGGCTCATACCGAGGCGGAGTCTGAGCAGCGAGTGGTAGTGGCTTTCTTGCCCGCTGGGGAGAGTGAAGTGGAATTGCTCGAGCCCATAGACGAGGAGGGGCCGGTAGCCCGTTTTCTGAAGAAACATGGGGAAGGGATGCACCACATCTGCTTTGAGGTGCAGGACATAGAAGCGATATTGGCTCGCCTGGAGGAGAGGGGGGTGGAACTGATCGATAGGGAGCCCCGCATAGGCACGGGAGGTAAGAAGGTAGCCTTCGTTCACCCTAGAGACGCCCATGGCGTTCTGATAGAGTTGTACCAGAAACTCCCCGATGAGAAGATACCTCCCCTGGTGGATCTGGATGCCTTACGGGAGAGGTTACGGCTACAGAGCGAAGCCGCACGGGAGAGGTTACGACTACAAAGCGAAGCCGCTCGAGCGGGGATAGAGAGTTTCCTATCGGCTTTGCAGAGGAAGGGCAACGGGCAAGGCGAAGAGTAGAGACGCCGGGAGGTAGAGTGGGACTGAAGCGGGGGTTGGTGCAGGTCTACACCGGTGAGGGGAAGGGGAAGACGACAGCCGCCCTGGGCCTGGCTATGCGGGCCGCGGGCCACGGCTTGAGGGTCTATATCATCCAATTTATGAAAGGCTGGCCCAATTATGGGGAACTGAAAAGTGTGGGCGGTCACCCTCAGATCACCCTCCGACAGTTTGGCCGGCCGGAGTTCGTAGACCCGAAGAAGCCGGAACCCGCGGATGTGGAGATGGCCCAAGAGGCTCTCCGAGAGGCGCGCCAGATTCTCATCTCCGGCTCTTATGATCTCGTGATCCTCGATGAGGTTAATGTGGCCTTGAAATACGGGCTGATAGAATTGAAAGAGGTTCTGGCTCTCATAGAGGAGAAACCGGAGCATGTAGAGTTGGTCCTCACAGGGCGGTACGCCCCTCCTGAGGTCATCGAGCGGGCAGATCTGGTCACCGAGATGCGGGAGATAAAGCATCCCTACCGAATAGGGATAAAAGGTCGGGAAGGGATCGAGTATTGATTTGCTCTACTGGTTGACAGGTAGAGGAGGTCGCTAGAATGGAGAAGGACGATTTGGAGAGGCTGCGCGAGAGCCGGGCCAGGTGGAAGGGGACTCTTAAGAACCGCCTAGCGAACTACCCCGAGCGGAGGGAGGGTTTCTTTACTATGTCAGGGATACCCGTCAAGCGTCTCTACACCCCGGAGGAGGTGAAGGATCTGGATTACCTGCGGGACCTGGGCTTCTCTGGTGAGTACCCCTTCACCAGAGGCATCCATCCCACCATGTATCGGGGGCGGCTTTGGACTATGCGGATGTTCGCCGGGTACGGGACCGCCGAGGAGACCAACGCCCGCTTCAAATATCTCCTAGGGCACGGGGAGACAGGGCTCTCGGTGGCCTTCGACTACCCTACACTCTATGGCTACGACACCGATGACCCGGAAGCGGAGGGGGAGTTCGGCAAATGCGGGGTGGCTATCTCCTCCCTGCCCGATATGGAGATCCTCTTTGAGGGCATCCCCCTCGATGAAGTGACCACCTCCATGACCATCAACGGGCCGGCGGCGGTGGTCTGGGGGATGTACATAGCCGCGGCGGAGAAGCAGGGCGTCCCCCAGGAAAAATTGGGAGGCACTATCCAGAACGACATCTTAAAGGAGTATATAGCCCAGAAGTCGTTCATCTTCCCCCCC
>JRER01000036.1_pt1 | contig 19802 bp, 31 predicted proteins | sample 210161 | NCBI WGS metagenome assembly JRER01 (sample SAMN03019618, study PRJNA260268) | marine sediment metagenome | biome: Marine; feature: Sediment; material: Clay; isolation source: clay from marine sediments 136 meters below sea floor depth collected from... | place: New Zealand: Canterbury...
GGTGCCACCGGCGGTCATTAAACCTCCGATAACTATAGCTGGTTTTTGCTTTTTAGCTACTCCGACCCCAGTTGTGATCGCTCCGCCACCGCCCAACCCTGTTCCGATCCAGAACAATGTGCTTTTCTCCATATTGGCCTCCTGATTTTCCTAGTTCTTATTTTAATGTTAGAGTAATTGGTGGGAGGCGTCAAATGAGCTTGGAGATAGCACAGCGTTGGCTGGAGAAAATACCTAGGATTGAACGGGACCAGCCTCTTCTGGCGATAGATACGAGTGCATATACCCCGAATCAAGTTCTGGACGAAGTAAGGAGAGGAACAGCTCTAGGTAAAGCGCTTCAAGCTAAAATAGAGAAACGAACCTTTAGCGACGTCCAAGATAAGTATTCCTTAGCCATACTTAGATTAAAAGAGAGGTTAGGCAGGATGCCCCCAGACACTAGACTTGTTTACGGTGTTCGCACATTAACGCCTCAACAGGTAATCAATGAAATCCAGCAGGGCACGAAGCTGGGCCGCCAGCTGATTGAAAGCGAGATTACCAGAGTTGCAGAGGTGTTGGGCAGATGAAAACAGAGACTAAGGAGATAGGTGTTTCAACGAGACCTGCCTCTATGTCTATAGACGCAAGACAGTTCTTATCGGCAGCAGTCACTAGCGACACTATCCTTGGACTTACACATGATAAGCTTATTGTGGATAGTCTGCCGCTTCTTCAACCTTTGGAAACAGAGGTACTGTCAGGCACTGGCTATTTTGGATTATACTTTTCCTCTGGAGACTTTGTTACCCGCTCTGCTCCAACAAATGCTGAGGTTTTTATCTGTCCTTCAATAAAGGCAGTAGGAGCAACGCCTGAAGGGACTGTTATAAGATTAATTGACCTCGATGCTGGTAAAGAGCTCTACTCCCTTAAATTGAGGGCATTTGGAGATGGGGAGAAGTGGGTTTTTCGATTTCATTCTAATACTGGCAAGTATCCATTCCCATTTATGCCTTCTCATAATTGGCATCTCCGTGCTCAGCTAGAGTATCCCGAAGGCAGTAAATATGGCCAAGAGGATGTAAGGATTGTAAATGGCCCTTATTCTGGTCAAAATCCGAGAGGAAGGGCTACTGAAATAATTGCCCCCAGTTCTATGAGGACAAATGAGGAATTCGATGTCCACTATGAATGGGAGAATATAGGCAACGAGGTAGGTGTATTAGGGGCATATATTTACTGGCTTGATTTGCCAAATCTGATAAAGGTTAGCCATGGTTATGACATAGTTCCTTGCCACCCTGAATTTAGAGTTGGCAATGTCGGTCTTGGCTTTGGAGTGAATAAGATTCCCATGAAACCTTATACGCTATATCCAAAGCTAGAAGTGTTATCGCTACATAAGGCCAGCGGCACGATTTTACTAGACGATGTTCTGGAGAAGGTCATTATTTGCACAAATCCTTGTTCTTGTGCCTTACCCACCGAATTGCAATGTTATGGGGTCTATGACCTGGATATTCCAAGAGTCTGTTATTGGGAAAACAACTACTGTGGCGCACCAAGCAAAGATTGCTATCCCTTCTTATCTAGGGCTATAAATATTGATTTCCACAAAAGGTATCCCTGTGACCCACGTTTTGATGTTAATGAAGATGGCAAGTGTGATGTGTATGATATTTTTCCCATAGCCGAATATCTGCATAGTAATCTTCCTGAAACATGGAAAATTCTCCTTAATTGCAATCCAGATATAGATGCCTACTCAAGGGAAATAAAAGACTGGTTAGCAGGGCTGGAACTTAAAAGAGGAGATACCTTTTATGCCGGCGCGAGTATCAAAGGTAAGTGTTACAAAGCAGGGAATTACTGGTTTAGTGTGGGCTATAATAAATATGCCCCTGGTGAGACAGAGAATGATTGGTGGATAAGCGCGCCTAAGAAATATACATTAATTGAAGGGGGTTTTCCTGATTTAGATACTAATAGAGTCGGTATCAGGTCTGACACGCCATTGGGTAATAAGGATGTCGCTGTCTTTTGCCTTGATTATTCAACCGGTGAGGTAGGGGAAATATATGCTGCCAAAGGAAAAAGCGATGCTATAAAGGTGGTGGCTTGAATAACAATGCAGCGAGAAACACGAATTGCCGTTGTCGTATGCTCAGCGTTGCTGGGGATATTTCTAGTTGTTCAAAAAGTATTAGCTGCACCGCCTGTGCTTGCTCAGATTTGGGCAAGGGATGACCTGGTTCTTGTGGCCCCGGAGGATGATGCTCCCTGCCGTGGAGATAATCCACCAGCCTTGATCTGGGGTGCCTGCGTTCTGCGAAAGTTTGCCCAGGAAATTGGAGCTGGTCCTTATGATAAGCTCCCAGCCCTGGCTGATAATCTAAGAGGTGTTATCCTTGAGGTGGCCCCAGAGAGGATATATGGATTCGGCCATGGCAATTCTAACGGTTGGACATGTGAAAAATGCGAACTCTTTTTCCACTCATCCGGGCTAAATCTGGATTTAACAAACAATCGTTACGTCCATTTGCTATCGTGCCTGACTGCTCAGACCCTCGGGCACAAAATCATAGAAGCAGAAGCAAAAGCTTACTTTGGCTACTATGAAGAGTTCTGGCTGCTATGCAAAGTTGCTCCATGTTCTGGTCGCTTTGTCGAAGCAGTGGTCTATGGGGATTTAGAGATTGAGCGTGAATTAGCCCGTGGCCAAGAAGACCTTGAGGCCATTTACAACAGGTCTGTTGAGCGATTTAACGAGGAAATAAGCTACTGGCAAGAGCACTGGGATGAGGAAAGCTGCAATGGTGTGGGAATAAGCGAATGGGAAGCCCAGCAGCTGATAAATGTCTTAATACATGATCGGGATGCCTTACGGGCCTATGCTGTAGGTGAAGAATATCCTGCTATCCCAGAACCCCCCTCTTTTTAAGCAATGAGGAACTATGGCAGAAGTAGTAACAGCAGAAGTAATTGCAAAGCCAAAGATAAAACTTGAAGAACAATTATCCAGAGCACTTGCTGCACCAGTTGCTCAATTTGGTTTAGCTTGTGCTAATGGCTTCGGGGCTTATACTTGCTTTAGAGCGGGGGAAAAGGCGGGGGAAGAAGAAAAACCCCTGTATTATGTAGTTGGTTCGGTGCTAGCTATTTTTGCTGGCTACCACTTCTATAAAACAGTAAGCCCAAGGAAATTTGTGTATTAGGAGGATTAAAGTGGCTTTACAGAAATTCAGAATTATAGGTGATCCTGTTGAGGGGGAGCACATCACCGCTAGAATAAGCCTGATTAACCATACCCTCAGCGGGAACATAATGGTTTTCTTCTTTATGGCGCAGGTGGGTAAATATTTCTACGAGTATTATGTAGATAGCGACCTCTATGTTTATGGCTCGCTGCTTGTCATACCGGCTCCAGCGAGGGATATTGCTGCAACCTTTGATATTCCCTTTGTCGCTCTCTGTCCTCCAGAGGGGATCGAGGGAGCAGATGCTTTTGTAGCCATTGGCTCAGTCGCTGATGTGCGGACACACTCCGTAGATGGCAGAATTGTAGGGATACTGGATGCTGATGTTCATTTGCTAGAAGAGGTTTATGCCCAGAAATGGTTTGAGAGTGTTCTTGATGTCACACCTAAAGAGAAGGTGCCTGTGGGCGAAATAGTCGGTGCCAGTTTTTCAGCAATATGATAAACTGAAATAGGGAGGTAGAAATGATTACAGCTTTGGAAAGAGCAATTGGTGAAATAGTTAATGCTCGCATCTTAGGTGGGAGAGCCCTTGGGGCAGTTAGTATTCCCTATGGCAGTGGCTGTAGAACAGCTATTACGTGGAAGAATCTCGGCGCGGCTGGCAGGAGAAAGGTCACTTCATGGTTTGGCCACTATAATGCAGAAACAGGGGAGTTCACTGCTGAGTTCCTTAACACGGTGGAGGATGTCTATATTGACGAAGAGGCTACTATAATAACAAATGTAGATGTGTCTAGCCATATATGCGGATTCTTCCCTGGAACGTGGGATAATTTAGCCGCCGTAGGACCGCCTGGGTTTGGCACCCCTGATGAAGCAGATGACCTCCTGGTAACCAAAGACGCTGTCATTATCGAGGAGAAGCCATTGGGGCCAGTAACCGGGCAAATAACTGGAGTGAGTTTCTCAGCTCGCTGATCAAATGAAGAAACAAACCAAGATAGGGATAACGGTTTCAGCTATCTTAGCAACACTAACCGTGGTGCTGCTCAGAAAGCCTCCTAAACTTGGTGTGCTCTCGGTTTATGTAACCGATGCTGATACTGGTAGCCCGATTGAGGACATTTTATTAGGCTTAGACGGGCTGGAGGCAGCAACTGATGCCAGTGGGTATTATGGCTACACTGAACTTGAGCCTGGAACTTACTGGATGTCAGCCACAGACCCACATCACCGCTACGAGCCGAAGCCATCGGTTGTTCCTGAAGGCATACCCATTCCTGCCACCAAAAGGCTGGACATTGAGCTAGTGCCACTGCCACCAGGGCCACCACCAACGCCAGAACCATTTCAAGCTAGTTTTACCGCTTTGTGCTGTGGCCATTATAAGTTTTACGGAAAAGAAGAGGGGTTGGCTGAAAGCCTGTATGGAGTGCCTGAGCTAAAGCCATTTATAACGAAACTGAAGAATGAAATACTGCCGGAAATAGTCAATAGTTACATCGCTCAATATAAGCCCACCGGGCTGTGTGCAGGGCCAAGGCACTTCTATAAATGGGATGATGAGGGCGGTGAGACAGTCCATGGTTATGAGCTTTTTGGACGGGAATTTGAAGGAAGAGTTAAATATCCCCCGACTCCACAAAGTGGTATAAAGATGGTAGTCCCTGCCCTGGAGGGGAAAAACTGGACTTGCTACCTTGATATTAATGTGCCCTACGCATTTTCCTCAGATTACTTCTTGAACTGCTTGAGAGTGGATGGCAGTGGAAGTCTGGTTAAGTTCAGGGGGCCAACATGGAATCAATATCGGGCGCTGCCCACTGCCGGCCATGTAGCCATGCTCAGGATCGAGTCTGGAGATGAGCGTCTAGCCCTGCCATGTGTCCTCATAAGGCGGTTCCACGGCACTGGCTATGATGTTGGTGGTGCTGTGAATTGGGAATACCAACTGGCCAATTTGTTAACCGAGCACAAATTGGCCCTCTGGAAATATGGACTGAGTCGCTCCAAGTTGATTGACCTGTATAACAAGTATGAGGGGCAGCAAAATGTCTATGCCCATGGAGCGGTATACAAACCAGATTCGGAAGACGCTGAGGAGGCAGGGACAATACTCCTTGATAGGCCTGGCGATATTTACGCTGAGCCAGTAAATGGAGACTGGCTATACCATGTGAATTACACCCTGGATGAAGTCGAGGCGGCATATACCACCAAGGTGTCCGCTGAAGACAGGGAATATGCCGAAACAAAGGCTCTCTTTGAGGGCTTAAAGGCCAAATATGCGCAGAATTGGACCGATCCGTGAAATCCTGGCAGGCTGTTGCTAGCATCTTGGGCTCCATTACCACCATTTATGTCTCCTGGGAACAAATTCACATACTGAGAAAGAAACAGGAGGCTTTCCAGAAGGCAAAATCTCTGGCAAAGGATAAGGGGATCATTAACCTCGGCGCTGGACCTCATCGTTCCTTCTTTGCCCAGAGGGTGATCTACTCACCCGAGGTAGTCGCCAATGTGGACATTGTAGCTGATGGAGTGCCGCGTTATATACAACTGGACTTGGAACAGCCACTTCCCTTCAGGGAGAAACAGTTTGATGTGGCTCTAATGAGTCACAGCCTGGAACATTTGAGTAACTGGCAGCAGGCCTTTAATGAAGCGCGAAGAGTAGCCGACTACGTGGTCATTGCCCTGCCCCATCCCTTTTCTCTATCTGGTCAGCTTCACCCGGGGCACTGGCAGCATTTTAGTTTCGCTGATATGGAGAGGCTCAGAGGCTATCCTGGCGTGTTTGTCTACTACTAAGTTAGTCAATCAGACCGGCATCCTTGAGCAGCTTCTCAGCAGCTTCGGAGCTTGGTGCCTGTAAAGCTTGCTCTATAATCTGCTTATCGCTCTGTGCAACCATCGGATCAGAAAGCAAGCGATTTATGGCCAGTTTACTCCAGAGCTTGGTGAATCTATCACTCTCAACAAATGATTGCTGTATAGCCACCAATTCACGTTGCTGTTCAACGACCTCTTGTATCGCGCTATATTGTCGTTTACGCTCCAAGCGAATTACGCAATCTTTGGCTTCATCATCCCAATCTCGGCATTCCTTCCCAACGCACCGTTTTCCTATTGCTGGACAAAACATGAATCACCTCTCTATTCTAGGGCGCCAACTACACTTTGCCCTTTAACCCTCCTAATACACAAATCTCCGTAAGCCATTTATTTTGGCTCGTTTCGCAGTCGGCAGATTTCTTCGTAGGCCTTATTTAGCTCTGTAGCCTTTTTAGGATTGGGCTTTTTCCCATCGGGATGGTAGCGCTTCATGAGCGCCAGATAGACCGTCTTAATATCTTCAAACGGCATGGCAGGATCCACCCCGAGGACTTTGTAAGGCCGGTTGTCCTCCTCCATCCGGCTTCTTATTTTTTCCCCCGCGTCTCTAGCCTCGGCTTTCAGCCTTTCATCCACCACACTTTTTACAGGATTAAGCCCAAGAGTCTGTCGTAGCTTATCATTTAGGGTAGAGCCGATTGGACTGTGTAAAATAGCATCAATTACTTGGACCGGCGGGCTTTGTCTCTTTCTCGGCATTTCAGGTCCTCTCGTATTAGTACCAGCTCATTGCGGAGCCACTCTTTCTTATCCACGGATACGACCAGAGGAAACCACTCTGCTTCATCCGTCATCGCCTCGATAAAAATGAGAAGCAGGTCATGGTCAATGTTATCAAAGTAGGATTCATAACCGTCAAATTGGTCAAGCATGGCTTCTTTCCAGGGTTGGGGCATAAAATCCCTATAGAACGAAAGGTTATTGTTGACCAGATACCGCAGCTCCTTCTCCCCTATACCTGCCTCGTCCATAGCTTGAGTATATGGAGTTGCCTTCTCCTTTATGCTGGCCTTTATGTAGCCCCGGCCATATCTATTGATGAAGTCCCCCAAGGCCGAGGCTCCCCGCTTGATAAGCTCCTTTCCCTTCATGCCATTCGAGATACTTTTGTATCGCACTTGGGGCATGTGCCTTGCACTGCCCATCTTCCGTTTTTAAGCATAGTCTTGCTGGGGTTCTTTATGGCTACCTTCTCTTTACATTTCATGCAATACGCCGTCTCTGATTTTTCCTGTGCTGAAGCTGTTGATTGTTCCACTGGTGCCCCTTTCCCTGTTCCTTCCAAAGTTGCTATGCTTCCTTCTACGGCCGCTTTAGATAAAGCCCCCTCCTTTCCCTGCATCAGACCTAGTTGCGTCATCAATTGCTCCCTTTGCTCTGAGGAGCCCAGGATATTTAGTTCCCCGCAATTGGGACAAGGTATTATTGATGGCAATGCCGAATAGGTTATGTTTTTGTGGCAATAAGCACAGGGCGTTTGTTTTTGTTCCTCTTTCTCACCTTCCCCTTCTCCAAGCCAGCCGCCTTTCCCCATCGCCTGTTCAGTTTTTTTGGATCGGGCCATATTCTTGAGGGCATCAAAAGCTTTGGGTAACTGTTTTTTCCCCTCTATAATGGCGCTTGTGATAGCCTCGCTCTTCTCATCTTCCCTCTTTTCTTTCCTCTTATGCCTATCAAGCTCAAGGTATGCTGGTAAAGAGAGACCTTTAATATTTCCTTCCTCATCAACAGAAAACGGCTTATTCTCTAAGAACTGCTTACTAAGCTGTGTATTCTGCTGTATTTGTTGATAGAGCAAAAGCTCAGTAACACCGATCTTCGCTTTTGGATTAGGCTCGATTTCGCCATCCCTCAAGATGAAAGGTTGCTCTTCATCTTTTGGTGAAAGTGCTTTATGCAGTTTATTAAATTCCTCTGTTATAGCTTGATTGGTTTCATCACGCATGTCCCTCTTTACAATTTCGATGTCCTTGGGGCCGATAATCTCTTGGCTCCTGGACACTAAAGCCCTCTGCTTGGACTGCGACACAGCACGGGCTTCAGAGAGGGTAAGGTCGCCATTTTCAGGGTCGTGCACCATGGCACCAGTCTCATCATCAACATACCATTCCGTCTTCTTTGTAATCCCCTCGCCAGTTTTCTCCTTGCCGCTCTTTTCCCATTCCTGAAGGGCATTTATCAAGCTGATCGCTTGGTCATACTGTCCCGTCTTAGCTTTGATGGAGCTGGATATAAGCACGGCATCCTTGTAGGTGCATTCGCCGTTTTCCTCATCAACGCCAATAACACCAGTCTCAGGGTCAACAAGGTAGCGCTTGGGATTTGTCTGTTTTTCCATTGATTTTCCCTCCGTGCCCTCTGGCTGTATTCCTTCCGGCTTCAGTTCCGAAAGCAGTTTCCTTCGCTCCGCATCCAGAACTTGCCTTGTCTTTACTCTCTCAATAACTTTCTCCAGGTCCTCCTCTCGGTCCTTGTGTTCGTTAAGGGGATAATAAACAGTGCCCTCGCGCCTCACCAGGGAAGGAAACTGAGTCTCTATAGCATCCGATGGTTTTATTTCCTTTATTCCCATTATGCCCCCTTCCCCTTTATTGCCGTAACCTCCTCAGTAAGAGCTCTCAACTGCTTCTCTACACCCTCAATTTTTTCCATCATCTTGTCGTCTCCTTTGCTTTCCTCCACCGGGGCCAGGGTCAGGCCAAAGCCGCCATGTGCCTTTTTGAAACCATACTCAGCATATTCGCAAAGAAAGTCTACAAAACTTCTATGGTTTGAAAGTCCGCTATCCCTAGCTTTGTGATATAGTTCCAGTATGTGGGTGGGATACCAAGTTTTAATCGGGAAGTAGAACTCACCCGCCTTGCTGACCTCAAATTCTGCGGTCTCTATTTCCTCTCTTGCTTCTTTCTTGGCGATGTAACCCTTGTTGCGAGCCTCCTTCAGGTTGGTCGCCACAGTTTCCCTGGTTTCCTTGTCAATCAGAGCTATCTCGTGTTTTTCCCCTTTGGGGGCATGCCGGATGAAGGACATGTAAGCCGAGTCCGTGGGCTCAGCAGTCTCGCCACATGTTAAGCAACGCCACTCTAGTTCCATTTTAGCCCTCTCAAAGAATTTCTCATACAGAGAATAGAAGAGAAACAATTTTTTGTCAATGTCAACTTCTGTCCGGATTTTCTCTAATCTATTTTTATCCCTAGAGAAAATCTCCCTGTTTGACAAAGAGAGGGAGAAGAACCAAAATAAATCCATGGATCGTTGGGATGTCGGAGCCGGTATCCTCAATTTTATTTCCCGTTTGCCTATCGAGAGGCTTATAGCTCCAAGAAATCCAGATAAAGATTTGGATGAACTTGAGGAAAGGCTCAGGCAACGGGGCTTACTTACCCCTTCAGAAATCGCCAAAACAGCCCCTCAAAACCAAGATGTGGGTAAAACCTCACAAGAGCCTGCCAGACCCCCCACTTTGAAATCCGAAACTGAGAGCCACCCTAGGCCACCAGGGGCGGTGATGGAACGCCAGGGGCTAGAGCAAGAAACTCTGGCCTACCAGGAGAACAAGGCACTGGGCGAAGTTTACCTTTTAGAGGATCATCTTAAAACCGGCTGCCGAGAATGCGGAGAGGCTAGCGACTGCTGTTGGAAGCACAGTGACAAACTTGCCAGATATAGTCACGAAACTATGTCTATGACCACGGATCCGTTCTGGACCAACCTTTACAACTTGGCCGTTGAGATAAGGGACAAAACCCATCCTGAGGACGTCAGAGCCGGCAGTTATGCCGCTGAATATCCCGAATATGCTGTCTGCGTCAGCGAGTTCAGGCGCCCGCTCCAGGAGAAAGCGATGCAAAGGATAAAACCAGCAGTTACTTTGGAAGAGGCAAAGGCCGAGGCAGCCAAGTTAGCGCAAGAGGGGGTAGCGAAGTTATGGCAGTCTCAAGAGAAGAGATAGGAAAGATAGCCAACCAAGCAGCCAGAAGTGCAAGTAAATGCGAAAGTTACACAGAGTTAACTAAATGCAAATGTTGTGAGAAGGAATTTCCTCGCTGCCAGATGATCTATATTTCCACTAAGAAAGAATTCTGGTGCCATAGTTGCTACAACAGTGAATTTTATCAGAAGCCATACCAAGAGCAGATGCGATACTGGAAAGAACGAAGAAGAGAGTTGACCCCGCTGGAAAGGACAATGCGAGACCTGGTAATGAAAATGCTTTATGATGAGAAGGAACGGTATTGTGACGATATAGCTCACCTTTGCAAGCTGGGCTGGGATGATGAATACTTTCACAAACGACTGGATGAAACTGAGAGGCAAATTAAAAAAATAACGGCTCTAGAAGATTTACCCTTGGAAAAAAAATTCAACACTGTCCGAGATTGGTTTGACTACATAGAACGAAAGGCTTCTCAATAGCTGACAATAAGGAGGTGTGATATGCCACTAACCACTGAAGACATAGAACAGATTGCAAAAAGAACCGCTGAAGAGGTAATGGATCGAGTTTATGGTGTTCCTGAACTTGCGTTCCACATAGCGGAACACCAAGCCACCGGGCATGGCATAGTAGTAGACAGGGCTTTAGCTGAGTCGACACCCTGTAAGTGTTTTACCTATGACACGGATGAGTACGCCTGGAGCCCAGGAGTTGTCGGGCTGATCTCCGAAAGGAAAACTCCGGAGGATTTCGAGAGGTTCTGTGCTGCCGGTAAGGAACCTGCCAGCCCCGGTGCGGCTGAACGTTTCAGGAAGTTGAAAGGGGCAATTGGCGAGGCACATGAAGAGTGGGAAAAGAAGGGTGAAGGTTTGCCAGGCTGGTGGGAGCAAGTAGGCAAAACACTCGCCGAGAAAGGAATAGAACTATAGCAACCATGGCTGACAAGAAGACATGCCCTATTTGCGGTGGTCCCCTGGATAAACATGGCTGCTGCCCGCGCTGTGGCATATGTCCAGTGAAAGGAAAGAAATAATATGGCTATAAAAGCAGTGATCTTTACCGATCCTGAGTGTGAAAAACTGTGTAGCGATGCCATTGACTCCATGAGTGAATATGTTGAGACAGGTGAGATGGAGGTCATGGAGGTTGGGGAGGCTATTAGCCAGGGCTATGATTTGGGTGATCCGGAGGGAGTTCCCTTTATCGGCTTTATATCCGAGTCGAGCAAGAAATGTATTAACAAAGCCATGTTTCATGATGAAGACGGTAAGATAGTTCTCCAGCGCTACATATCTGAATTGGAAGGTGAGCCTAAGAAACTCAATAAGCAAGTAAGCCACATCATACCGGAAACAGGCGAAGAGACTGTTGAAGCTGACTAGAGACGAATTAGAGAACGTGAAAGGGCAGGAACTCGAATCCTTCCTTACTCAACGAAGATTTCGATTATCCACGAGTCCATTCGGGGCAGCGCCGGGTAAAGTTATCGCCTACGTTGCGCGAGCAGTTCCCTGGAAGAAGAAGGGGAAGGTTCCGAAGAATCTTCACCTGGTTTAGCACTAGCACGGATATATCGAATTATTGCCTTCTCACCACAATTGGGACACGACAGCTCCATCCCCTGAATGGCATAGGTGGCCAACGCCCCAGAAGACAAGGCGATTAAATATGCTCCCCAACTGATTTTACAATTGGTTAGAGCCTCAAACGTCTCCTTAGCATGGGCTAACACCTTATACTCGGTAGCGGTGATGCCAATGCTTTTCTGGTCCCCTCTCTTCCCCATGGGTGCAATTATAGTGGTTATAAATCGCAAGTAGCAAAATTATAGACCATTTGACGGAAACGGCAAGGGCTTTTACAATGAAATCAAAATACTAAAGGAGGTATTTCATGGCTAAGTTGTTACCAGAAGAGATTACTTTGATAGATGTGGCAGATATGGCTACCGACAGGGCCCATAGAACGGCTACAACCCCTTTCAAGAAAGGGCCAGGAAGTCAAAGGTATGTAGGTCGATCAGTTTCGTGGAAGATGAACTTTGAGGCTGCGCCTAAGGCAGTAAAGGATGGCCTCGACAAGGCTATCAAAGTGTCGAAAAAGTGCGCTGGTATCTTCGGGACGGCTGTCAACCCCTTAACCGGTGGCCTCGTGCCGGCAAAAGTTATCTGCCAACTGAAAGAAGCTGGTAAGATTAAGAAATGAAGAAATGGACTGCTTCAGCTTGAAGCAGTCCATTCCCATTTTGGTTATCTACGTCGGGCAAAGATTCTTGCCTTACATTCAAGGATCTTTCTTCTTCTTTCAGCCGTTTCTTTATCCCCAAGAATTGCTGCCCTACGGTCAAGCAATTTTACCCTTTTCTCAATACATTCTTTACAAGCCTTTCTCAGCCCTAAATAACCGTAAGGGATGAGCTGCTGAGTTTCCTTGCCACAAATGGGACAGTTTGCACCTTGAGCCTTGTCCCAATCCTCTTTACTTAGCGGCGTTCCCTTGTAGGGCTCTGGCGCTGGTTGTTGCACCTCAATAAGGGTTTTGGCCTTTTTCTTCCTGCCGCGGCGCCGCGCCCCACCACTTATAACTGTAAGCCCGGGATCTACCCTGTGAAAGACCTCAGAGATTTTTTCTCTTGCCATTTAGCTCCTTTCTGCCTAAATCTTTCCGCCAGCTGCTTACTGTTTTTCGATGCAGTTCTCTCGCCTCTTTCAGGTCCTTAAGAGATTGCTCCACCGATATGCCGAACAAATCGGCCTCGAGCCTGGCCATCTCCTCCAGATCCTCGTCCGAGGCCATGGAGAGGATAAGATTCCTCTGAGCGTATCTCTTCTTCGCCTCCCTGGTCCTGCCATCCAGGGCAATAAACTCTTGGGTGTGGCTCAAGTGCCGGCGCCATTGCTTGACTATTATACTCTCTTGACGGTCCATCTGGTCACCTCCTACTTATATAATGTATTTGGAGGCCCAAATTGCGACATCCCACTTGACTGCTATACTATCATATTTTACAATAGTGCAGAATGTCCAATCAATCGATAGGAGAACAGACGCTGAAGACCTACCTGGAACCAGGCGAGGTTGAGCGCTTGATCACCGCAACCACTAATTTACGTGATAGGCTCATTGTCCGCTTCCTGTTCAGGACCGGCTGCCGCGTCTCGGAGATGTGCTCCCTGCAGGCTGCCAACATCGACTTCCAGCGTAGACTCATCCTCATTGATCACCTTAAACGGGTTCCCCGGATGGAGTGCCCCAGTTGCCAAAAAAAGGTAGGGAGGAAAAGCCGATTCTGTCCCTATTGTGGCACGGAGCTCGAGGAGGCAGATGCCAAACAAGTGCGGAGACGGCGACTGATCCCCCTGGATAGGGAAACGCTAAACCTTACCAGAGAATATCTCAACAAGAGAAACAACGATGATGACAGGCTGATTCCTTTAACTAGGCAAAGGGTTGACCAGGTGCTAAAAGATGCAGCGGAAAGGGCCGGCCTGGGGGGCAAGATACTGCTCAATCCGGAGTCAGGCACTGGAGCGCGACATTACGTAAGCCCTCACAAGTTGCGCGATGCTTTCGCGCTGCGCTGGCTCCGTGCGAAGAATGATCCCGAAGCACAAAAAGCTCTACAGGAGCAATTGGGTCACATGAGATTTGACACCACCGCCCGCTATCTCAAGTTAGATGTTCAGGACATAGCGAGAACCTACGATGAGGTCTTTGGAGAGGATGAGCACTGAAGTAGACCGATATCTACAAGACAGACCGGCTAAGGCTGATGATGTGCGTGACCAAATGGCTAGGTGGGGAATGGATCCCCTTTGTGGATGGGATTGGCTCAGTCAACACTGGAATGACCCTTATCCGGATCCAACCATGGTCCTCTCCCTGGACGGGAGAAGGATCGCAACAATTAAGGGCCGCGTAAAGCCTGGGGCTGTCAAACAAATCATGGCATCGGTGAGGAGGTAGAGCGGTGGAGATCCAGCCTACCCGTGGAGGATTCAGGAAACCGATCAGGGTAAAGGATTTCATTGTGGACTACTTGGCTGCCCATGGTGAGGCCTACATTGCTGAGATGTACCGGGGATACAAGGCGGAACTAAGAAGGCTCGCTGAGGAAAATCCCGACAGGGTAGTAATGACCAGGGCCGGGCCCAGGGTGAGGTTGTACCATAACCCATGCTATCTTTCATTCCGAGTAAAGCTCTGGGAATTGGCTAGGGAAGGCACGGTGGAGTTTTCTCGGTCAGAAGCAACTGTTGGGCTAGACGGCCAATTCAAAGGCTTTGCTAATCTTCCAGAACGCCGCTACTACAGGTTAAAGGCTTAAAACAGCCAAAATTACCAGCTATCAGCAAAATTTAACCTATAATCGAGAAGGCTGTTAGCTTTAGTTATAATCAAAATATACGTATATTATAAAATTTGACAAGAAGATATATTGTCAATTATACTTTCCATAGCACGTTAAAATTTGAATATCTGATAGCTGTAACTTGAACGTTTGCCAACTACCGGTAGAAAGGGGGTGGTAATATGGTAGATTGGCAAATACAACGTATCTTGGAAGCTAGGCAGAAGGCAAGGCAAGACCACAAGCCAGGCAAGACAGTAACGATGATAGCCCGAACAATGCCGACTTACCAGGTGGACACAAACCTAGATTGGGATACCTTCGCCCAAGTAGCTGACAGGTATAGCCTTAAAGCTCAGTATCAGGATAGGCAAGACGTGAGCCAAGATATAATCTTAAGGCTTGCCGAGCTAGCCAACACGAAGCCCAACAGGGAATTGACCAAACCGAGTATGTATCGCATAGCTAGCTACGTGGTGATGGACTATTGGCACAGCCAGAAACGCCTTTTCACCACAGATAGCCTTAACGAGCAGATAGAGGATAGCGAAGGCAATACCATAGAGCTAGCCGAAACCTTAGCCGATGACAAAGCCATAGACCTAGACGATTGGCTGGATTGTAAAACGTGGCTTCGTGGCTGTCCGCCAAGGCTCATTGAGATTGCCACCAAAAAGGCACACGGCAAGCCACTTGGTAAGGCTGACCAGAAATACTTAGAGCGTTACCGTCAAAAAGACCTAGCCAAACGTCAGCTAGCCTTGCCTTGATGTCGCAATTTGGCTCAGTAAATACATTATATAGTAGAGGGGAACGAGGGGCTAGCGGTAGCAGCTCTCAAGTAACCTTACAGCTTCAATAACCTTCTTGCTCTAGCCGATGCCTAGCAAGGCTCGCTAGGTAAATCTAACAAAAGGGGGTGAGTATTGGAGCAAGTGAATATAGTTGGCAAGCGTTCAGGTGAAGGCTTTGTTGCCCACAAGGATACTCTGGTAAATGCCTTGTCTAGGGTGTTAGCCGAAAGGGTGACACTCTTTAACGAGGACATCACTTTAGGGCGTAAAGGCTTTCTTGTCTACCTTAAGGCTCTAGCGGGCTCAAACATCGTTAAGATTGTGCCCGCTAACGGTAACGCTAGCGGTTCGCAGGTTATCGGGGAAGGCGTCAAGGTAGTATGTGGAAGTCACGAAAGCTACATACCTAACGGAGCTTGGCTAAAGGACAAGATACCTTTCACCTTTAGCCAAATTCGAGTTTCACCGTCAAACGCTGTTACGCCAAACCTAGGCAGTATCGAGCTAGCCGACGCTTTGTCAAGGGTGTTGCCTTTCACCTCTAGCGACGACAAAAGAGCAGTTCTTCAATGCGTCAAGCTGGAAGCGAAGGAAGGCAAGTTGACCTTGGCAAGCTCTGACGGCTTTCGGCTTGCTATTGCTAGCCTTGACTTCGACGATACCGAAGCTAAAGTCTTAATTCATCGAGATGATGCCAAAGGCTTAATATCGGCTTTGCGTAAAGCCAAAAGAGTCAAGCTAGCAATCGAGCAAAAAACCGATAGCGAAGGCGGTTTGCTCAGTAAGAGTGCCATCATTGACACAGAGCTAGTCACGTATACGTTGCCCAACAAAGAGGGTGACTATCCTGACTATGGCAAGGTTATACCGACTGAGTTTAACGCCAATGCTAGCTTCGATGCGAAGGAAGCAATAAAGGCTTGCCGTAGCCTACTCAGTGTTTGGTATGATGATAGCCTTAAGCCATTGTATCGCCCCTTAATCCTAACAATCGGCGAAGGCAAAATCACCATAGACACGAAAGAGGAAAGAGGGAAAGCCCACGTTGTAGCCGAAACCGAAGGCGAAGCTAAGATAGCGGTTAGCGGTAACTACCTTCTCGATGTGCTAAAGGCGTGTAATGGCATTGTCACGTTGCAAGTCACCAACGCCCAATCGCCAATGTTGTTTAGCGTTGATGGCTTTCGGCTTGTCCTTATGCCATTAAACATACCCATAACCGATGCCAAGCCTACCGAAGCGGAAGCGGTAACCGAAGCGGAAACCGAAGCTGAAGGCGTAGACGTAGCCAAAGCCCTAAAGCTAGCCAAGGCTAACTTAAAGCAAGCCAAAGCCAAAGGCAATCCAGAAGCGATAGCCAAGGCTAAGAAGGCTGTCAAGGTAGCCAAGGCTAACTTAAAGCAAGCCAAAGCCCAAGCGGCAGCCGAAGCGGAAGCTGAAGCCGAAGCGGAAGCTGAAGTCGAAGCTGAAGCGGTAGCCGTAAGCTAAGAGGTAGCCGAAGGGGTAACAGTAGCCTAAGCCAAAGATATACGTTTTGCCAATCGAAGAGCCACGCAAAAATAGGGGTTCTGGTCGAGCCTCTATTTTTGCTATTTTTGGGGGGATTGTGTCCCCAAGCGTGGGGATGCAGTCCCCTTTTTTTGCCCAAGCTCCCCAAAGGAGGTGCAATGAAAGGATTTACCATCGTCGGCAAGGCTGTGACTGTCTTCGCCTTGCTTAAGTTCCTAGCCCAGCTTGAGAAGGCAGGGATAATCAAGCTCTGCACAAGCTAGCCTGTAAATTGAATAAGCGCAACTAGGGAAAGGCCAGAGGGTGGGAAAACCTAGCGGAGATCCTACCCTCTCTTTTTGCCCGAATCCGAAAGAAAGGAGGTGATTATGGAGTGCCAGTTGTGTCACCGTGATGTCCCGGGGTTAGCTAGGGTGTCCACCTACGGAAAAGGCATCTGGGTATGCGATGGCTGCCACATACTGATAAACGAGCATCACCATAAGCCTTACTCGCAAGTAATGGAAAAGGTAGCAATGCTTGAAGCTGGCTACCATGTGAATCGTAAGCTAGCAAGGATAAGAGGCTAAAGAGCCGGCTATTCCATAGGGTAACTATTGCCCAAATCTGAAGGAAAGGAGGTAACGGACATGCTTTATACCTTGGGAGACTTTCGCCGGAATCTGGAAGCTCATTACAACCACAACCTACGAGCTTTAGACAAGGTAAATATCCAAAGCGACGGTGCTCTTGAGGCCATCAATGAGTGCCTGCCCAGGAACATGATGGTCAAAAGGATCTTCCATGAGAAAGAGGAGACTGAGAGCATCCTCGATGTAGCGCAGGGATAAAAACTGAAAACCGGTAGGACAACTACGCCCAAAAAATCTGAAGGAAAGGAGGTGAACCATGCCAATCAAATGGAGCGCTCTCGAGGTTGCCGAGGCCATGGACGAGGTCGAGAAACTGGCTAACCAGGCGGAGCCTTTCCTTGCTGAGGCAGAAGCTAAGGCAAGGAAGGCTACCGGCATAGCCTATCTGCCTCAGTATATGGATCAGCGCGTTCATCGGCTCATAGACACCATTCAAGCCAGGGACCGCATACGATACTCCCTGAGCGGGATCCGTGGGGCTATCCCACAAGGGGCTATTGCGGCTGAGAGGCAAGCCGGCCAGAAACAAAAGTTAGACCTATAAGAGGTCGAATCTCATAGGGCAACTATGCCCTGGAAAGGAGGTAATACCATGCAAAAAGAGGGCGAATGGAAGCCTTGCAACGTGAAGGCTTTGGAGCAAAACGTGGCTTTGGTTTTCAAAACCGGAGACATAGGCAAACTCAATAAGCCGGCCTATACCTTCATCATCAGCCACATGGGGTTTATCGCGCACTACGACCTTATCGGCTTCCAGTGTGCGTATGCAGATCTCGATGAGTTCAGGGAGAGGTTACAGACTAGCGAGTATTCAGGACGCCTAGATTATAACCTCAACTGGGCTGACAGGTATGAAGGTGACCGAGACTTCAACAAGTGGTATGGCCCAGCTTATTGTAAGAGTGTAGCCGACGGCATCAGGCGCATTATCACAGTAGCCAAGAATCAGCTCAAACAGCCAGCCCTGCCGATACCAGCTTGGGAATTGGCCCAACGCTGAAATCAGGGAGTTTGAAAGGGAGACTACGCCCAAAAATAAACAAGAAAGGAGGTAATCATTGGACAACCGAATACATAAACAGATAGACGACTTGGTTGGCGCCTTGACGGACCCGATCATCGTCTGGCCCAGCCCTTGGCAAGACACTTTGCCAGAATGGATCAAGCCGGCGATAACCATGGAAAGGCTGATGGAGAACATGAAGGCCTTGAAGGGTGAGAGGCCAACTGCTACCGACGCTGAGGTTCTGGCTTATATCTATCCCCGGGCCCTGGAAGCTCCTATGGATAGCGATTGGACGCAGATTTACCTGTATGTTGCGGCGAAGGTAATGGCTCGACATAAGGAAACTGAGATCCCAGACGATATCAAGGTGGAGTCCCTCACCCAAGATCAGTTGCGGGACCTGCAGGAGCTCAAGGACTGGATATATGAGCATAGAGTCAAGGTAAGGCGAGAAAGGCGAAGGGCACAAAGAAGGGAAGCCAAGGCAGAGGCAGCAGCCAGGGCGCCGGTGCAGCTTAGGCTAGGAGTGTAGCTACTTCGCTTCGCTCGCAATGACAGAGGGTCGTGGATTAAACCCACGACCCCCTTTTTTTGTGGCGGTGGTTGCGGGCGCATCTACAGAACCAAACAGCATCACACACTTGCCAAAAGTTAAGATGAACACCTCTTTTCCTAGCTCCTTCAAAGATAAACTCCACAGATTTTGAGCTACTCTGAATATCTATTCCAGCCTCTACTAATTGTTCTGCCCACTTACGGTAGTTTTTAATCATCGCTCCACTTTAATGTGGGCACTCCTCCAAATCGGCCTAGCTAGGGGTGCCCAGAAGTTTGTTAGCAAAAATGTTGCCAAAAATGTTGGGAGAGCTTAGGAGCTCGGGGACTCTGGCTGGCTTCCTCCTCGGTGATGATTACCACCTCACCTTCCCAACAATCATGAATCTTTACGCAGACGTCTACACACGCCAGATGGCTGCTCAGCACGACTACACCGGCTATGGCGTAGTCCTCAGCAGTGTGGTCGTTGGGGAAGGCTTCGACTTCCTCAGCGAACTCAGCTATCTCAGCAGCGGTCATTTCCCGAGTGCAACTGGCAGCAGACCTTGCCCTGGCTTGGATATGGATAGGCAGAGTAGCCATTAGCTCTCTATCATCAAGATGCTTGCCTATGTAAATCTCAACCTCGTAGTCGCCTGGAAGTGCATCCTCTGGAATGTCTATTGTTGTGTGAATCAAGCCGTTTTCATCAGCACAAGTAGTGATGCCATAAGCCACTTTTCCTTTACTTGTTGAGTAGTTGCCGTTAAAGTATACGTCCTGACCTAGTTCAAAGTTTGAGCCTGAGATCATGAAAGAAGAACCAGCCTCAGTGATATTAGACTCAACCATAATGGCTAGCTTTGGCGTTAGTGGCTCTGGTGCTCTAGCACAACTAACAATAAGTAAACTTGCAAGAACCGCTATTGTGATTATTTTATGTTTCATCTCATCCA
>JRER01002317.1_pt1 | contig 19794 bp, 19 predicted proteins | sample 210161 | NCBI WGS metagenome assembly JRER01 (sample SAMN03019618, study PRJNA260268) | marine sediment metagenome | biome: Marine; feature: Sediment; material: Clay; isolation source: clay from marine sediments 136 meters below sea floor depth collected from... | place: New Zealand: Canterbury...
TTAAATTCCGCTTTGAATTCATACCTGAAGAAGAGCGAATCGCCCATTATGCCGCATGTGACGTGGCTGTTTTCCCCAGCATTTACGAGCCGTTTGGCATAGTCGCCCTCGAAGCTATGAGCATGGAAAAACCTGTTGTGGTCGGAGCCAGCGGCGTGAGCGGAATGCGCGAAATCGTGATACCAGTTGGTCAAGACCAATGCGGCTTTCATGTAAACCCAAACGACCCACCAGACATTGCCTGGGGCATAATCAACGCTTTACAAGACCCACAAAGGAAAATGCAGCTTGGCCAAAACGGCAGAAAACGAGTGCTTCAACATTTCACCTGGGACATCATCGCCAAAAGAACTGTGCAAGTGTACACCGAGCTTTTAGAAAGCCAAAAAGTCTAAAAAACCCATTGAATGATTCTAGCGTTGGAAGAGTGCAACAATGCATGTTCAACCTAACGAGATGCGGAAAGACTATTTGCTAAATCGCTGGGTTGTGATTGCAGCCAAGAGAAAACGGCGTCCAACAGACTTTGTGAAAAAAGCTGAAAAAAGAAAGCTTGACATGTGTCCTCTCTGTCCAGGCAACGAACACATGACTCCGCCAGCTGTTTTGGTTTATCTTCCTTCTAAGGGTGGAATAAAGAAGGAGAAAGACCATAATGGGTTACGTCACAAGAACTGGCTAATTCGCTGCGTATCAAATCTTTATCCTGCTTTCACTCCACCACAGGAAGAGGTTGGAGAACGAGTTTCAGAAGGGTTCATTGCAGAAAGAGCTGTTGGTCACCACGAAGTCTTAATTGAATCTCCCCGCCACGACGAACATCCAGGAGTAGCAAGAGTCTCCCAGTTAATTCATGTTGTTAACGCGTATATTGACCGAATGAACGAACTTTGCAAGAAAAAATACGTGAAGTACGTTTCAATTTTCAGAAATCACCGACTGGAGGCAGGCGCGTCCCTATCCCACGCACACACCCAAATAATCACAACCCCTTCGATTCCAAGAATAATCAGAGAAGAACTTAAAGCAAGCAAAGAAGTGCGGAGGAAAGACAAAGAGTGCGCCTTCTGCGAAATTTTAGTAAGAGAAAAAGAAAGTCCGCGTTTCATTTGGGAGAACCGAGACTTCATTGCTTTTGCTCCTTGGGCCAGTGTTCATCCCTTCGAATTTTGGATTTTCCCAAAGGAACATCAGTGCTGCCTATTAGACCTGTCAAAAACCCAGATTAAGCGTCTTGCTGAGGCTTTAAGGACATGCATGGGTGGTTTAAACTCGCTTCTAAAAGATCCACCCTACAACTTTGGTTTTCATCAGGTAACTGCCGGGGCATGCGATTATTACCATTGGCATCTGGAAGTTTATCCCAAACTGGCTATATGGGCTGGTTTTGAAAAGAGCACTGGAACGTTCATAAATGTTGTCTCGCCCGAAGACGCCGCAGAAAATCTAAGAAAGGCTGTATCAAAAGAAGAAAGCAGAATTTTAGCTGTATAGAGTCATGACTTTGGTTATTCCAATTGGCGTTACATGGTATTTTTCGGTTCCGCCGATTTCAACGAATTCGACGTAGCCTAGCTCTCGCAGCTTCTGCAGATGATTTCTTAGCATTTCAGCGTCAAGTTCGGTCCATTGGGTAATCTGTTCAATTGACATGGACTTTTCCATGGTGGTCGCGCCGATGTTGTGTAACATGCAGAGGAGACGAAACTCTTCAGGCAACGCGGGATGAACTGGAAGACCGCCAGAAGAGGAATTCACTTCGGCTTCACCTTGCCACTTTCCTGTAAAGCTTAACAGTCTTCTTAGCGATTGCCTCCCAACTATAAGCTTTTTGGACAATCTCCCTGGCGTTTTGAACAAGCCATCTTGCATGGTCTGGATTAGAGAAGACATGGTTGATGCCCCAAGCAATCGAGTCTGGATTTCCCGGATAAACCAAAACCCCGGTTTTATCATGCTCAATAATCTCAGCTAAACCGCCAACTCGACTAGCCACAACGGGGACACCCGCAGCCATCCCTTCAAGGGCAACTATGCCAAACGGCTCGTAAATGGATGACATCACCAAAACGTCGGCGCTCCTAGTAAGGGCAATCAACTCGTGGTCGGGAATGAAACCTGTGAAATTGATTCTCCATGCCTGGCCAGTGGTTCCAGCCAGATACTGCAGATGGTCTCGATACCATCCTTCACCAACTATGACAAATTTCGCTTCGGGATAGCGCCAAGCAACGTTGGGAACAGCCTTTATGAGATGTTCTATTCCTTTTTGAGGAACAAGCCGTCCCACAGAGAGAACAAGTTTCTCATGAGGTTGAACCCCATAACGGGCTCTCACAGCACCGCGGTCAACAGACCCATGATACTTGGTTGGGTCAACAGCGTTTGGGATTATCTCCACCTTTTCCCATGGAAGCCTAAAATGATCGCAGACTTCGCTTTTCATTGAACCACTCGTTGTTATAACCTTGCTCGCCTCATAGGTTGCCCACCATTCTATTCCGTCAATTGTATAAGAATCTGGATGGTGAATGCCTGACCTGCCGTGTTCGGTGCTGTGCATGGTTAACATCATTGGTTTTCCAATTGAACGTTTGAAAGTAATGCCAGCTGGTGCTGTTAGCCAATCGTGAACATGGAGAACATCAAACTTCATTTTTTGGCTTACCTCTGCTATTCGTTTTTCTATAAAATGGTTAAACAAGAGAACCCATGTGAGAAAATTTGGATGCCCAAGTTCGCTGGCTGTACGATAGATTTTGACTCCTTCTTCGGTTTCCTCAAATGCTGGGGCACCTGGAAAATCTAATGTGAAAATGTGCACTTCGTGTCCGAGAGCGGCTAGGGCTCTAGCCAAACCATGACAATGGCTTGCTATTCCCCCGACTATTCTTGGCGGATACTCCCACGTTAACATGCCAACTTTCATGGACGCACCAGATGCATTCTGCACGTCAAGTTTTCTGCTGGAGAGTTAAAGCTTTTCTCACATTGTTAGAAGCCTTAATTGTTCTTTCAAGTTCTTTTATTCTTTGCCCAACCAAGCTGAGAATTCCTTCTCTAAGGTCGTCGCCAGTTACTTTACTTTTTGCTGCCGCTGCCAATCTGTCAGCCAGTTTGTTGTCTCCAATCACCCAGCGTATCCATCTTTCGAAGTCTCCTCTTTCCACATGGAATCGAACAGATTCAAGATCGACAATTTTGAGGGTTGAATAGAACTCCTTTAGGCTGTGAACAGCCCATTTTGTGGGCTTTGCAAGCTCGTAGGAGAAGGTGAAGCCTTTCTCGGCTGGAAGCTTTCTCAAGATTCTTTTGGCTACATGCTTTGGTTTTTCCAACTCTCTTAAGACTGTGGCTTCGAAATTTGTTAGTATACCCGAAAGCGTGGCAAAGGCTTCAATTGGACTACCGTATGGATTAAAGTATTCATGAACGTCTCCGGGTCCTCCGCCCTTCGTGCTCATGTAATAAAGGTGGTCACTAACCTGAAGATAACGCCAAAGCCGTATTATTTCAGCGTCGTCAGTCTGCTTAACCAAAGGCTCCAACTCTCTCAAAAGGTTGTAACAAGCCACCTGCATGGGATTGCAAATCCAGGCGCTGGTGTCCCGCTCCAAATCAGCCCAAGAAATAGTGGAAAACTCGTGAACATCGATTTCTCCAACAGAACTATGCCGACGCACAACTTCCGACGGAGTGCAAAACTGGAGATGCTCCCACTTAAGTATCTCGCCTGGTAGCCATCTTAAGAATTCGTGGATGCCGCTTTCTGGCCAATGGTGCTCGCCAAAGGTTTCATAGTCAAGGAAGACATTGATGACTTGTCCCTGTGTTGCCGCCAGCCAGCTCGCATATTTTTCCGCAGTTAGGGGCCATTCTTCCCACCAACGTGAGGAGAATCTGAAGCCTATGTCATCTGAGAGAGGATAATTGCGAAGCAGAACTCTGAGGTTGCTGTTTTTGGCTTTATACACGTAATTTGGGCTTCTCCAATCGAGGATTCTCTCAACGCCTTCGGTTACCATGGCTTCGTAGCCTAGTGCCTCAACGGTTTTTGCAATTGCATTGTTGTATACACATTCGGTGTTTGCCACAACCTTCGGCTCATAGTTTAAGAGGTCTTTCATGAGTTGACGGTGCATTTTTAGCTGTTCAGCGAATTCGGAGCGTTCTGCGTTATACAAGCTTGCGAGAGAATGATAATAGGTTTCGTCTAGAAACTCCACACAGCCTGTGTCTGCGAGCTGCTTAAAGGAATCGAGAAGGCTTGGGTTCCAGCGTTCGCATTGTTCAATGAAAACTCCGGAAAGCCCGTAGGCAACTTTAAACTTCCTTTGACCATGCTTGAACCTGTCGATTTGTTCTAGTATGGCATTGTTTGCTGGAAAGTAACACTTTCTGGCCGCTCTTTCGAAGACATGCTTGTTAAGGTCATGGTAAAAATACAAGTTGAAAAGGTCGTTCTTTCTAACGAGTGGTCTAGCGAGTAGGTCGGAATGAAAATTTCTGTTTAACCGTAATGGTTGATGAACCTCAAATATGAGGCAGATATCTGTCATGTTCTATTACCCTTTTTCCACAGTTCTGAGAGTAGAACAACTATTATGTAAATTTATTTATCTACAAATAAGTGAAGAAGATATCGTTGGCGCGCGCGTTATCGATTATACAAACCTGTTTATGGAACAACTATTTCAAAGATTCGCTGTTCGTAAGGTGGTCTTTCTAATGCAACGTCTTCAATGTAAGCTCTTAAAGGTTCGGCAACACTCCAAGCCTGCGCTATACAACCGTCAGGCTCATGTGGTGGGTCTCCGTCAAAAATCTCGCTGATGGTTCCAAGCCCAGCTCTGAAAGTCTCTTCTTGAAAGAGAGGCTTTAGAAAGTTTTCAAAAGCAAAGCTTCGCCACTTCTGCGCATACTTTTTGGTTTTCAAGAAAGCCGTGACGAAGGGGCCAGTGGGCCATGCCCAAACGGTTCCATTATGGTAGGCTCGGTCGCGTTGCCTTCGGTCTCCTTTATATCTTCCCACATAGCGAGGATCTGAAGGCGCTAAAGTTCGAAGCCCATATCTGCCCCAAAGCCTTTTCCAAACAGTCTCAACTATCTGCTCGGCTTTCGCAATGTCTAGCATAGTAAAATCTAAGGCTGCTGCTGTCACCTGGTTTGGTCGTACCGAGGGGTTTTTGTGTTTATCTTGTATCACATCGTAGAGGCAGCCTTCGTTTGGATTCCAAAACTTCTCTAAGAAACTTTTCTTTGCCTTTTCCGCTAATTCCAAATATTTTTCTGCTTCTCCTTTTCGGCTAAAGCGTGTGGCTAGAAGCTGCATGGTTTTGAGGGCATTATACCAGAGGGCTTGTATCTCCACGGCTTTGCCGTCTCTAGGCGTAACTGGCTGACCGTCTGTTACCACGTCCATCCACGTTAGCTGAGGGCCATGCGTGACTAAGCCGTCTTCGTCGACGTGAATGTTGTATAAGGTTCCTATCACATGGTAGTCTATAATAGACTTTAAAGTGCTCCATAATTCTTGACGCACAAACTCGAAATCGCCCGTATATTTGAGAAACTGAAGAACGGCGTTGAAATACCAGAGCGTAGCGTCCACCGTGTTGTATTCTGGCTTGTCTCCAGCATAGTCGGGAAACCTGTTCGGAATTACGCCTTTATGGCAGTGATGTTTAAACGTTAGCAAAATTTCCCTTGCATCCTCAAATCTTCCAGTTACCAAAGTTAAGCCTGGCAAAGAAATAAGCGAGTCGCGCCCCCAGTCTTCAAACCAGTGATATCCTGCGATAACGCTTTTCATCTTGGTGGATTCACGGTTCACAATGAAGGAATCTGTTGTTAAGACAAGCCATTTCAGCCATTCTTCTAGGGAGATGTTTACATGTTGCCTCTGAAACTTTTGCAGCAGGTTTTGTCGTCGTTTCAACTCTTCTCTGTACAACTCGTGGATGCTTTCTGGGTCCCCGCGCAAGGAGGAAAGCACAGCTCGTGCTTCGTTTTCGCTTTTTCCAGCAGCCGCTACAATGAAAAACTTTCTGGTTCTGTTTGGGGCTACCTCAAAACGAAAAAATCCAGGCTGATAGTTGCCATCATAGCAACTTTCACCTCGAGAGGCTTCAACTGGGAAATAGGTTTTTACCCATTTGCCTTGGCTTGGAGTGTAAACTCCATGGCTTGAAAAGAGAATTAGCGCTGAAAGTGGAATTGAAGGCTGGATGGTTACGCTGTTTGCAGATGGCTTTTGAAGAAAACTCCAATTAATCGCATCCTTATTGGTGACTGAATGAAAATGTCTAGAATTAACCTGCGGCAAGATGCGAATGAAAACTTTGTTAGAAGAATTGTTAGAAACCTTATAACTTACAATAGTTGCGTTTTTTCCATTAGGCATGAAAATTGCTTTTGTAACTTGCACTTCATCGACAACATATTCGTAGGTTGGAAAAGGATCGAGGATGCAACCACGGAGAAAACTGTTAGCTTCAGAAGGCTGGACGCCGCTTTTAAGTTCTCTCGCCCATAAACGATACGTCTTGTTGTTAACTTGAACTTCCTCGTTGAGTTGAGTTAAGAGAACCCTGCGGTCAGTAGGGGGATTAAAAGAGGCAACGAGAAGACCATGATATTTGCGGGTGTTGATTCCCAAAACTGTTGAAGAAGCGTAGCTGCCGAGTCCGTTGGTTATGAGCCATTCTTTTTTGAGCGCTTCGTTTACATCTGAAAGAATTTGTGAGCCGATGTAAATCTTGGGTAGAGAGGTTTCCATAGTTTTCAGTCCGTGGCTAGTTTATGTTAAGGTAGGAGTTTTGCTACATTCTTATCTTTTGTTGTGCCAAAAAACTTTGCGACAGGTTTGCATTTTGTTCGGAATAGTAAGGCGTGAGGTCTGGTTAAGTCTAGTTCGGTGACTGTTTCGGCGTATCCCATGCCCTTTGCCACTACGAGGTCAGCTGACCTATACAAATTTAAGAAGCGCTTTGAGCATTCTTCAAGAATTAATCCAACGGTGTCGGTTCCGTTGGTAATTACATCGTCTGCTATTTCATGCATCTTAACATATTCAGCGTCTTTCATGGTAGCGTCGTTTATTATGGGTTTACCTTTTACCGCCACTGTAACACGTGCTCCCAACCGTTTAAGTTCCTGGACCAGCAAGGTGTCGAAGGCGATTTCTCCCGCATTGTCTGTTAGATACAGTATCTGCTTTGCCTCTTTTGCAAGGCTGAAAATCTCTGATATTTCGTCTATGGCCAACTGTTCCTCGGCTGCTTGAATAAGTTCTTCTAGGTCTTCAAACTCAAATCTATGCTCGGGAATGTCAAACTCGATAATGTTGCCTACAATGGAGCACATGCAAGCCTTTCTAAATCTGGATTCCATTGAAGTCTCTTTTTCAACAAGTTTTTTGGCTGTAGGAAGAAATGCCATGGCTTTCTGATTGCTCATCTGCTTCTTTTTGGCGTAGGGGTCTGGGTTGCCCGTTATGTCTTTGATGATGCGGTCTCTTTTGGTTCCAAGTATGGCTGGAACGGCGTTTGGTTTGAACTCTCTGCTTAATAGGCGTGTAAGAGCGGTCATAGCTTTCCATTGAAGGGCTTGGTCATCCGTTGCTTCTAGGGCTTCCATGTAGCCTCTATGAAGCAAGCAAACTGCGCATTCGGCTTCAACCTTCAAACTGAAACGGCTCCCGTTGCCTATGCTTTTGTTATTGCCTCTGCAAACTCCAATAAAACCTTATAAGGATTCTTCGCCTTCACAATGCCGCTTGCAACCAAAACGCCTTCGGTTCCAAGCCTTAACGCAGCTGCCACGTCTTCACCCGTTGTTATGCCCGCGCCACAGAGCACAATGATGTCGGGATTAATCTGTTTCACAAGTTCTGCTGTGCCGCTTACAACTTCGGGCTTAGCCTTAGACACCGGAATCCCGGTGCCAATCAGTTCAGGCGGCTCAACAGCAATCATGTTGGGTTTTAGCGCCGCTGCAGCTGCGCTTACGGCAGGGTTGTTGGTGCAAACCAAAGAGATTAAGCTTACCTCTCGGGCTCTTGTAATGGCAGCGTCTATGTCAGCAAGTCTCAGCCGTCTTTCTGAATGGTTAATCAATGTACCTACCGCTCCAGCTTCTTTGACTGATTCTGGGAGAATATGTCCTGTGGAGCTGCCTGGTTTAATTGGATCAATATGCTGAGCAAACACGGGAATTGACACGGCTTTAACGATTGGCGGAATATCCACAAATTGGGGAGCCACTCCAACGCGGATTTCGGTTTCTAAACTTATTTTCTCGCAGTTTTTCGCGAGGTCTAAGGCCTTTCGTCCAGTGGCTTCAGAATAGGTTTTGAAGTTCACAAGAATTATTGGCGTGTTAACCTTGGTCAACTCAGCCCTCCGCGTATAGCATGTGCCTCAAAATTTAAAACAATTTGGGAAAAGAACACATAAGCACATACTCCTATTGTTGAGAGGGTTCACGTTGAAGGTGAGAGCGCACGTTTACGTTAGCGGAAGAGTTCAGGGCATATTCTTCCGTTCTGAAACTCAAGACGAAGCTGTAAGGCATGATGTCACTGGTTGGGTGCGAAACCTCCCAGATGGAAGAGTTGAGGCTGTATTTGAAGGAGAGAAGGAAAACGTCGACAAACTAATCGAATTCTGTAGGAGAGGTCCGCCAGGAGCACGTGTAGCCAAGGTGGAAGTTTCATGGGAAACCTACACTGGCGAATTTAAGAACTTCAAAATGCGCTACGGATACTGGCGATACTGAACGTGTAAACGCTTATCTTCTACGAAAACTTCAAAGTTAACCTAAACGGTGTAAGCATCATGAAAACAATTCTTCTCATAAACGACGATGGAATCGAGTCGCCTGGACTAATCACAATGAAGAGGAAACTAGAAAAACTCGGCGAGGTATTTGTGATTGCGCCCCGAGAGGAGAGAAGCGGCATAGGAAAAGCCATAACCTCTTCTGGCTATGTGCAAATTGTAGAAACAAGGCTGAAAGATGGCTCTAAAGCCTACGCCGTAAATGGGACGCCAGCCGACGCGTTTCTTTTAGGCGTAAACAAGATTCTTAGACATCCGCCAGACTTGCTTGTGGCTGGAATAAACTTGGGACCAAACTTGGGAATAGACGACTTGCTAAACTCTGGGACACTAGGCGCGGCGTTGGAAGCTGCTATTCACGGCGTACCCGCTATCGCTGTTTCTTATTGCAAACGAGAATTCATCGACCAAAAGGCGGACAAAGCGACAATTACCAAGAGACAGTTGGAGTTTACTGCCAAGTTCGCCCAAAAAATTGTTGAATATGTGTTGAAAAATGGCATGCCACCTGATGTGGATATAATTTCTGTAAATGTGCCGGAAAATGCTGAGCGTGAAAAGTTGAGGATCACTAATCTATCTTATGTTGGGTATAAGGACATTTTCACCGAAGAAATGGAAGGATATAGAATCGCCAGTTGGAAACTTGCCGACTATGAGGATGTAAACCCCGAAACTGATATGCATGTTGTTAAAAAAGGATACATTTCCATTACGCCGATCAAGGTGCAGATGCTTCACAACAGAGGGGCATTAGAATCGATGATAAAGAATATTCATTTTGAATAAGATGCGCATTTCTGCTTGTATTACTATTTTATTTCTCTTGGAACACGAAAATGCGATTCTTTTCCAGCGCTAATGTATTCTCCGCCTTGGTCACGAATAATAGAGGCTATTTTCGCAAAGTTATCTGAGCCCAAATATTGACGAGGCCTAACAACAATGTATTCCTCTTTTTCTTCAAACAAAAGCATGTCTTCCAAGTCTTTAGGAAAAAGCGTGCGCACATCGTCGGTTGAGCGCTTCTTACCTTCCGAAGGAGGAGGCGCAGGAGCAGCTACTGGAACTTCAGCTTCTTTCAAAGACTTAGCTACATCGGCAAGGTCTTGGGAAATAGTTTTTAAGATATCAAGAAGTTCACTAACGCGCTGTAACACTTCTTCTCGGCTTGGTTTCTCTTCGCTCATAATTATCCCACGCATAACTATTTCCATTAAGCTCCTCTTTTGTTTTACCCTAGTCGCATCACAATATAAAAGAACTTCTTTAACAACAACTGAAGATGACTTGAGGCTTCAACGTGTTACAGATTGACGGCAGCCAGAAAAGCGGAAGCGGAACAATTCTTCGGTTGTCTGTAGCCCTAGCTGGCATCCTTAATGAACCCCTCCACATCTATAAGATTCGACAAAGAAGACCTCAACCTGGACTGCGCCCCCAACATCTCGAAGCCGTGCTCACAGCAGCTAAAATCTGCAACGCAGAAACCAGAGGAGCAAAACTTGGCTCCCGCGAGCTCTGGTTTAAACCAACCGAAATTGCGGGCGGCGAGGTGCGTGCGGAAATTGGCACAGCTGGAAGCATTCCGATGCTGTTGTTAACCATTCTGCCTTTGTGCGTCTTTGCCAGAAAAACCGTGCGTGTTCATGTGGTTAAAGGCGGCACCGACGTTAGGCATGCGCCTACAATAAACTACATCAAACATGTGTTGCTTCCAATGTTGGAAAGAATGGGTTTAAAAACGAAACTTGACGTCCAAAAGTATGGATACTACCCGAAAGGCATGGGCGAAATCTCTCTGGAGGTTCAGTCGTGCTCAGAACTGAAACCTTTACGTCTTGAAAATTTTGGCAGCATAGAGGAAGTAAAAGGTATATCCGTATGCACGTTCCTCGCAGAACGAAAGGTAGCCGAACGTCAAGCCAAGGCATCCAACAAGATTCTAAAGGCTCACGGCTACGAGGCGCAAATCGAAGTTGTGAACGATAGGTCTAATCCTCTCCAGAAAGGAAGCTCGCTCGTGTTGTGGGCGCAAACCAGCACAGATGCGCTTTTAGGCGGAGATGCCATCGGTGAACTTAGAAAGCTCAGCGAAGTCGTTGGAAGAGAGGCTGCAGAAAACGTTGTTAAAGAAATCGAAGCTGAGGCCACAGTGGACATGCATTTAGCCGACATGTTGGTGCCTTATGTGGCGTTTGCCAAAGGCGAGTCCACCTACTTGTGTCGACTAATAACAGAACACTTGGACACGAACATCTGGCTGGCTCAAAAAATCTTGGGCGCAAAGTTTGAAGTCAGCAGAGTTGGAAGCCTCTATCGAGTCAAGAAAGTTGAGGAGGCTTGAGAAGGAGGCTTCTTTTTGGCTAGGGCTCGAGTTAGAGGCATATACTCAACCGCTCTAACAAAACTTCTGCTCGACGACGATTTTGAAATCGTTCAGCCTTCCGCAAGAATAAGGGAAAGATTCAAGCTTGAAGAAAACCAGGAACTGCCAGATTTAGTTATCTATGATCGACGTAACTGGCAAGGAGTTTACGCCCGAGGAAAAGCCGAGCCCATAAGCATTTTTTGTTCAATTCTGGGGTCACGTTTAGACGACGCTGTCATTAGGAGATGGACATTCACAATCGGTGGCATCTACAAGGGACTGGTAAAGCAAGTAGATTCCGCAACTAGCACTGTTCTCGTCGATATTGGACCTGCGATAGGCAGAATCCGCAGAGAAGAAGTGGCAGACCTCAAGTCAAAACAAATTGTGGTTCAAGCCAAAACTGGACTAGGAAGCAAAAAGCCTCTCCTGACCACAAACATAACTATTCCAGGCAAATACGCTGTTTTGACATCCCAGCACATGGTTAAAGTGAGCAAAAGACTTCTCGATTTTAAGGAAAGGTCTCGGTTACTTCAACTTGGAGAAAAATTGGCTCCCCCCAACTGGGGCATTATCTGGCGTAGAACCTCTGCGAATGAGACAGCGGAAATGTTAGAAAACGAGGTATCCAGTCTTGTGAAGGAAGGAAAGCGCGTCTTAAAGAAGGCAGAACAGGTGGAAGCACCAGCCCTTTTGTGGGAAGGCTCTCATCTCGTGAACGTGGAGTTTCCAGCCTTATCTAAAGCTGAACTAGACGAAATTCGAAGGGCGGTGACTCCAACAATGAAAAAGCATCATTTTTACAAGGCTTGCGGAGGAAGAGTCTCCGTTGCGCTTGAAATGGCAGAGAAACTGCTAGAGAAAGGACACGCTTTAAGGGATGTCGAGGAACTTTTTAAACAGACCGTTGAAAGGGAATATCCCACAATTGGATCTCTAATAGAAATTGAACACGTGAAGCTTAATGGAAAGGTTTTCCATCTTGGAAAAGCCTTAATCCAAAACCTCGATTACAACGGTTCAACAGTTTCTGTTCGGTTCCGCCGAGATTTCGTGAAGAAAGGCGTGTATGATGGCTTAGAAATCCCTAAGGAACCTGACGACTATGCAGTAACAGAGGTCAAAATCGGTGAATGGTACTTTAAGACGCAGTACTTCTCTAAGCACGGACAACTCAGAGGAACTTACGTTAACTTGAACACGCCGGTTGAGCTTTATCCCTATGGAATTCGCTATGTAGACCTAGAGGTGGATGTTTGCATGTGGCCTGGCGGCAGAGTGGAGACGCTGGACGAGGAGAAGCTTAAGAAAGCAATGGATGAAGGACTGGTCAGCGAGAAATTGCTTAAGTTTGTCAGGGAGAAACTTGTTGAAATCATTGGGAATATTCATGCCGATAAGCATTGAACTGCTAAAAGAGTAAAGGATATAACTCTCTCAAATGGAGAGGCCTCCGCAAACTGCGCGCGCGCGAGGAGTTCACAGATAAATATTATCCGAGCAAATAGAGACACTCAAAGAAAGAAAAGGATGATTCAAATGAAGGTTTTGGTTCAAGGTAGAAGAATCCTCTATAATCTTGTTAAGAAATGCTGAAATACTTGCAAGAACAAAGGTAGCACGATGAACATGATAATTAAAAGGTCTATGGTACTGGCTATTATCACGGTGTTGGGGACTTTCTCGCTTGCATATGTTCTTGCAGGTCAATTGGTACCGAGTTTCCACGGTGTCGGCGTGCTTAAGAGCGCTGACTATTTTGCCTATGTCGGCGATTCAGTTGAATATCAGATCAGAGTGTATAACCCTTCCGACTATGACTTATGTAACATCAATGTGACGGACAGCATGCTTGGGTTCAACGATACGATTCCTTTTATTGCTGCTGGCAACACTACTGGTGTAACTTACACCTTTTACAGAGAAGTATTAGAAACCGACCCCAATCGTCTGATTAACACTGTTTCTGTTGAGGCTGTCGATTCGGAAGGAGTCTATTCATCGGCTTCTACCCAAGCAATAACAATTATAGCCGAACATTTGATTGACATTCAGAAGATAGGATCTGAACAAGCCTATCAAGGCGAAACGATAAAGTATACAATAACTGTGAACAACACCGCTGACACCGACCTTGTTGATGTGGTTGTCGATGATGAAATGCTTGGCTTCAGCTGGAAAGGAGACTTGAATGCAGGAGAATCTAACGTTTTTAACCTTACCTACACGGTTCCATGTGATGTGGAGGACACCTTGACAAACACTGTCGTCGTCTCGGCACAACTAAACGAAACAATAATTTACGCCGAAGCCTCTTGGACCACAGAAATTCTTCATCGCTATGTTCCTCACAGCATGGGATACTGGAAGAATCATCCAGAAGATTGGCCAATAGACGAGATAGAAATTGGAAACATCAACTATACGAAAGATGAAGCCCTCGAGATATTAGTTGGAGCAAACGCTAAGGATGCAACCAGAATGCTTGCTGCCCAGCTCATTACAGCAAAATTGAATAGATTATCCGGAGCCTTTTTATGTTTTGACCTTTGCAACGAGACAATAGACGTCGACGAGATCATCGAAGAGGCTGACTCTTTCCTGAAGAGCCATCCATTGGGAAGCGATCCACGAGGAGATGAAAGACAAGAGGCCTTACGAATCAAGGACCTACTGGATGCCTACAACAATAGTGGCTGCAACTAAGCACTAGAGAATTCGAAATCTTGCACCATACAAGCAAGCTTGGTAGATCCCTTCCTAAAAGGTAGGCATTGAGCCGAAGGAACAATGTGCTAAATGTTAAATATATTTACTCTGTGAGTAGCAAGATTCGAGGGAAACCAATGGGTGAAACAATTGAAAGAGGACTCAAGAGTATCGGTGTGACAGTCTCAAAACCTATCCTTGCCATGATAACCATCATTTTTGGCATACTTGTGATAGTCTTTAAAGACCTGCTACAATGGATTGTTGGATTGTACTTCACAATACAAGGACTGCTGTTCTTCACCGATTACTTTGAGCTAAGAAAAGGATAGCCGGTGATATCTCCCGCAAACTCCCCATTTTTTAAACTTGATCTCGCGCGGAAAAACCCCTCTTATTGTGAAATGATTCTTTGAGCTAGAGTGGATATTCTCCACCAATTGAAAGAGTTTTAGGTGTGTTCTCTTAAGACATGTAAAGGGATGTTCGTGTTGGTATGCCTCTTAGACCCCTTAGAAGTAAAGGGATTAACACTTAAGAACCGGATCATCATGCCTCCTATGCACACGGGTTTGGCCACCACTGAAGGAGCTGTAACCGACAATCTCATCGAGCATTATGTTAAACGTTCGAAGGCATTGGGCCTGCTGATAGTTGAGCACAGCTATGTGTCCCTTGGAGGAAGGCTTAGCGAGAGGCAGCTGGGAATATACGACGACGACTTAGTTCCTGAACTGCAGAAACTTTCAAGTAGCATCCATGCCACGGGCACTCCAGCTGTGATACAAATCAATCACGCCGGAAGACACGCCGACGTGGAAATCACGGGAACCCAGCCTGTCGCTCCTTCGTCCAGCGGAAATGCGAGGAAACTCCGAGGTGAAGAGATTGAAGCCTTGACTGAAGCCTTCGCCATGGCGGCAGAGAAAGCGATGAGAGCTCGTTTCGAAGGAGTTGAAGTTCACGGGGCCCATGGTTTCCTCCTCAACCAGTTCTTCTCTCCCCTAACCAATAAACGCCGCGATAAGTATGGAGGTTCCTTAGAGAACAGGATGAGATTCCCTCTAGAGGTTGTTGAAAGGGTTAAGGAAAAGGTAGGTGAGAGACTTCTCCTTTACCGTTTAGGCTCAGACGATCTAGACCCAGCAGGAACCCAGATCAAAGACTCTCAGAAATTCGCCGCGAAGCTGGAAGAAGCCGGAGTAGACATCATGGACGTGTCAGGAGGCTTGTGCGGCAGTCGACCTGAGCAATTTCAGAATAGACAAGGCTACTTCATCCCCCAAGCACAACAAATCAAAAAGATGGTAGGCATACCTGTTATCGGTGTTGGAGGAATCACGGAACCAGAGTACGCCGACAAGCTGATAAAGGAAAGACAGGTTGACTTGGTTGCTGTGGGCAGGGGACTCCTAAAGGATCCAGACTGGGCGACAAAAGCCATCAAAACATTGGAAGCAAGTTAGCTCGTACGCGTTAATCTCAGGTGCATGCATCCAAAATAATATATGCCCTTTGGTTTGTATACGTTCAGGTTTTCAAAGATGAAATTCGAGGGCTAAGGGATGGGAAAACTGACTATGGAAGACTTGTTTAAGGCTCTGGCTAAGCCACTTCCCGACTTCGAACTGAAGCCGGGGAAGACTGCCCTGCTTCTCATTGACATGCAGAAGCTCGTGAGCTCAGAAGCCCTTCTTCAAGAAGCACTGGACGCGGGATTGTCCGAAAAAGAAGTGAGAGAAACTTTGCGGGAATACGATCAAAGAGTCAAGAAGGTCGTGGAAAACGCACAGAAGATACTGCAAACTTGTAGGAAAAAGGGTTACGATGTCATGCATATTAAGTTGGGAGCACAAACTAGTAACCCTAGGCATACAGCGAAGATAAACCGAAAAGCTGGGTTTATTGTGCCAATAGACGCAGATAGAGGCAAGTTTTTCGAAGAGGTGAAGCCAATCAAAGGAGAATTGGTTTTCCCAAAAACCAGTGGGGGAGCGTTTAGTGGAACCAATCTCGACTTCGTTCTGAGAAACATGGATATTGAAAGCATTATTGTCATGGGATTCTTAACTGATCAGTGTGTTCTAGCAACCGCTATCCACGGCGGAGATTTAGGATATGATGTTCTTCTGGTTGAAGATGCATGCACGGGGACCACAAAAGAAAATCATGATGCAGTCGTAAGACTTGCAAGAGATGTGTTTTTGAAGGTCAAATCAACGGACGAAGTCTTGCGAACTCTATAGGAAAAAGTCCATTTAAATCCATGCGCGCGCTAACATCGACCGCACATGGGTCAGTCATTTGATGAATCTCAGCATATAGTCGTTCACTGTTTGCAGAAATGCTTTTTCTAATTCTACGCCATAATGTTCCGCTAAAACAAAAACTATGTAAAGCAGATCTGAAAGTTCTGTGGCCAGCATCTCCTTCGTCTTAGGCTTTTCAGGAGGCTTGAAACCCTCTAACCCCTGAACTACCGTGGCTACTTCGCCAGCCTCTTCAAGCAAGTGCGTAACCATCACAAAAGGCGTCCATCCTTTCCCCCTCTCAGGGTCAAGCTTATCGTTAATTTTCCTAAAGTTTTTCCAACAAAGGTATTGAGCATCACACAAAGTGACAGACACACGACTCACCAGCAACGAATTAACAAAACTAGCTTAATAATAATTTTCAAATTTTGACTTTTGCGCGCGCGTACCATCACTGTAACTGACTGCTTCGTAGGTAGTATGTCACGAGGCTTTTCGCCACTAATCTTCCATTGTCATCTTTCACTTCCACGTCACTTACGGAGATTTTAAGGCCTTTATGCACAATTCGAGCTTCAGCAGTCAAACGACCTGACTCTACCGGAGCTAGGAAATTTATTTTCATTTCAACAGTTACGGGAACAGCCTTCAAACCAGCTGAACCTACCGTTGCCCAAGCGGCAGCTGAATCAGCCAGGCTTGCTATGGCCCCTCCGTGAACCGTTTTCAAGAACTGAAGGTGTTTCTCCTCCAAGTTCATGGTTAAACGAGCATACCCCTCCTTCACTTCATCAATCTTCATGTTCAAAAGCACGTAATAGGGACAAGTCTCTCCACGTTTTATCAAATCTCTCAGAGTACCCATGGCTTAAACACCTGAAAAACAGATAGTTATCCATGTTAAATATAAAATCTTTACACGCAACTCATCAACTTTGAAAACCGACGAATATCGCTCAGCAGTAGCCGAAAACTTAGATAAGGGAGAGTAATGTACAAAAAAGAACAGTAAAGATTATAAGCATCGGTTTTCATGGAACCATTTCTGAGGACTAATAGATATGAGCCTCTTGAAACTTCGACTATCCGTAATAGGAACTTTAGCCATCATATTTGGATTATCCACATTATTCTTTACGGTCATCCTCAGCTTGATGGGTGTCAGCCTAATAGTGCTGCCCTTCTTCGTTGTGGCATTCAACATTATCCAATGGTTAATTGCTCCATACCTTATAGACGCCATGTATCGCGTAAAAGAAGTGACAAGGTCTGAGAACCCACGACTATATTCCATGGTGGAGAGATTGAGCCAGAAAAGCGGCTTAAAAATGCCAAGAGTAATGGTAGCCAACATTCCGGTTCCAAACGCCTTCGCTTATGGTTCGCCAATTGCGGGAACCAGAGTAGCTGTAACAAGCGAACTTTTAAAAACCTTAGAGGAAGAAGAAGTTGAGGCTGTTATCGGTCATGAACTTGGACACTTAAAGCACAGAGACGTCCAAGTTATGATGTTTGTTTCCATTTTGCCAGCCATCTTCTACTTTATATACATCTCTATGTTTCTATCTTCAATGTTTGGAGGCAGACGAAATGAAAGAGGCGGAGGCGCAGCCATCCTCATCGCAATTGGAAGTCTATTTGCCTATTTGATTCTCACCGTGTTCACCCTTTACTTAAGCCGGCTACGAGAGTACTATGCAGACCGTCACAGCGCCAGCATCGTAGACGAGGGACCGCGCAAGCTCTCTGAAGGCTTAGCAAAAATTGTGAATTATACGAGTAAAATGAGGCGTCGTCGTCGAGATGTCCGCAGTTTCAGCTCGTTTAAAGCCTTGTTTATATCCGACCCAGACCGTGCTGCAGCAGATGCGTTGTCTATAACTCAAGCAGGAGCCCGCATGGCTGACCAGAAGCTTGTTGAGCGGGTTCTTAGAAAGGAAGTGACTTTCTTTGACAGATTAGGTGAGCTATTTTCCAGCCATCCAAACATAGTCAAGCGTTTGAAAGCATTGCAAGAATTGGCATAAACAGTCTTCAAATTCTGCACGACGGAACCTAAAGCTCCGTAATCATGTAATCTGTTCCAGCAGCGTTAAAACTGCTAACAATTCTTTTGATTAGTCCTTCGAAGGATTCCAGTTTCTAAACCTCAAAATGATGCAGTTTCTTGCGAATGATGCGTTCCCTAACCTTTTCTATAACATGTTTCTCCTTAATGGACACATTTCAGTCACGAATCCCCTCTGCACAAATACGAGTGCATACATCAGTCATGCTCACCGCCAGATTCACTTTTTCTTCTGGTCGCAGTTTACGAATCAATTTCGCCACCAAAATGCTTATTGTCATTTAAAGTTTAAGAAGAATTTCCTATTAAAACTGATGCTCTCGCTAAGGTTCGCATGTTTGTAAATGGGTTCAGAGAGAAATCCTATGCGTTTATAGCGGTCAGTAATTCTCCGTTGCGAATCAAATTTTTTACTGCTTCTATATCTTTATACATCGGCCTATCCTTCTTCAACGGAGGCACCCTCTTTCTTACCAGCGAATATGCAGCTTTCGTTCCTTTTCCAAGTTTTTCCGGACCTCGAAAATCTACTCCCTGAGCCGCACATAAAAGCTCGATGGCTACGATGTACTCAACGTTATGTAGGATTTCCATGGCTTTTCTCGCAGCCGTTGGTCCCATACTCACAAAGTCTTCAAAATTCGCTGAAGTAGGAATCGAATCGACGCTGGCTGGATGAGCCAAAACCTTGTTTTCAGAAGCCAAAGCAGCAGCCGTATATTGAACCGCCATGAAGCCGCTCTGCAAACCCTTTTTCGCTTCTTCATATATTAGAAAGGCTGGCAGTCCCCGGCTTAGGTTTTCGTCAATTAGTCTAGCTATTCTTCTTTCAGCAATGTTTCCGACGCTTGTTAGCGCTGTTCCAAGAATGTCCATTGCCAATGCGACGGGTTGTCCATGAAAGTTTCCTCCAGAAAGGCAAAGTTCGTCTTCTGCAAAAACTAGCGGGTTGTCTGTGGCAGAGTTGATTTCGGTTTCTATCACCTTTCTTACACAGCCAATGGCGTCTCTAACTGCGCCCAAAACTTGAGGCGCACACCTCAAACAGTAGGGGTCTTGAGGATGCATCCCTCGCTTCGTTGCTTTTTCGCCCGAAGTGATTAGCTTGCTTTCAGCGGTCAGCAACCTTATGTTTTGAGCGCTTGTAATCTGACCCTGATGCGGTCTAACTCGGTGGATTCTTTCATCGAAAGCGTCAGAGATTCCTCTTAAGGCTTCGAGGCTCAATGCGGTTGCCACTTCAGCAGCCTTAAACAGTCTCTCAGCGTCATAAACCGTAAGGGCTGCGATGGCGGTCATGAATTGTGTTCCGTTGTTTAGAGCTACACCTTCCTTTACGTCGAGTTTAACTGGTTGAATTCCAGCTTTTCTAATGGCTTCTCTTCCGCTCATTAGTTTTCCTTTGTATTCAGCTTGGCCTTCACCCATCATTATAAGAGTCATGTGAGAAAGGGGAGCGAGGTCCCCGCTGGCGCCTACAGAGCCTTTCTCTGGAACAATCGGATGCACACCTTCGTTAAGCATGCGAACCAGTGTTTCCAAAGTCTCCAG
>JRER01000140.1_pt1 | contig 19577 bp, 14 predicted proteins | sample 210161 | NCBI WGS metagenome assembly JRER01 (sample SAMN03019618, study PRJNA260268) | marine sediment metagenome | biome: Marine; feature: Sediment; material: Clay; isolation source: clay from marine sediments 136 meters below sea floor depth collected from... | place: New Zealand: Canterbury...
TACTATTTGCTACTTGAAAGGGAACGAGAAAGGTGGAACAGAGAAGAAAACCTGTAATCGGCATAACCATGGGTGATCCCACCGGTGCTGGTCCTGAGATAATAGTCAAGGCATTGTTCTCAGAGGAAATCGCTGGTTTGTGTAGAGCTATAGTTATTGGCGATGCTGCTGTGATGCGCTCTGCAGCCGAGATAGTGAAAATACCAGCAGAAATCAGGATTATTAAAAATGTAGATGAAGCAGCATTTGCCAATGGCGTAATCGAAGTGATTGACCTAAGGAATGTGAATATAGAGACATTGGTGCGTGGGCGGGTGGATGCGATGGGAGGAAAGGCAGCCTACGCCTGTGTAGAAATGGCGACTAAGTTGGCTCTAACTAAGGAGATAGATGCTATAGTTACGGCTCCGCTCAACAAAGAGGCGTTAAACAGGGCAGGATATGCCTACTCGGGCCACACGGAAATTCTGGCTTACCTGTGCGATGTGAATGATGTGGTCATGATGCTTGTAGCCGGTAACCTGCGGATAGCACATGTAACCACCCATGTTTCATTGCGCCAGGCCTGCGATTTGGTGGCCAAAGGTCGAATCCTGCGTGTATTGGAGCTAAGTGACCGAGGAGTGCGAAAGATGGGAGTGGCACAGCCTCGCTTGGTTGTGGCTGGGCTCAACCCACACGCTAGTGAAGATGGCCTATTTGGTAAAGAAGAGAAAGAACAGATATTACCTGCAGTAGAAGCAGCTAGAAAATTGGGGTTAAATGTGACAGGCCCACTGCCTCCAGATACGGCATTCCTTCGAGCTATGCGGGGGGAATTCGACGTCGCTATCGCCATGTACCATGACCAAGGCCATATAGCCATGAAGATGGTCAGCTTTGATGAAGGCGTAAATGTGACTCTGGGTTTACCAATTATCAGGACTTCGGTGGACCATGGAACGGTCTTTGGTAAGGCAGGAAAAGGCACCGCACGTCCGCAAAGTATGATTGAGTCTATAAAGCTTGCTGCTATAATGTGTCGCGGCTCACAATGATGTGCCTAAAACAACAACCAAATCACATCACTCAGCAAAGATGGTATAGAAGGAGGAGCAATGTTCAAAACCCGAATTACCGAAATGTTAGACATTCAATATCCTATAATTCAGGGTGGAATGATCTGGCTGTCAAGGGCAGAATTGGCAGCAGCGGTATCTAATGCTGGTGGCCTGGGCATATTGTCTTCTATTACCTTCCCCACAGCCAGGGAGCTACGTGAGGAGATTCGGAAGACAAAGGGCCTCACCGATAAGCCTTTCGGGGTAAACTTCCCCATATTTCCCACGACCAGACCTATAGAGGGGATCGAAAAATATATTGATGCCGCTATTGAGGAGGGAGTGAAAATCGCTGAGACGTCGGGACAGAGTCCAGAGCCGTATATGAAGCAATTCAAAGATGGTGGCGTAAAAGTGATACACAAAGTCCCTGCAGTAAGATTTGCTCAAACTGCAGAGAGAATAGGGGTAGACGCCGTGGTTATATTTGGTTGTGAAGGGGGTGGCCACGTTGGGCTGGATAGCGTGACTTCTCTTGTTCTTATACCTCGAGTGGTGGACTCAGTTAAGATACCGATTATTGCTGCCGGCGGGTTTGGAGACGCTCGTGGGTTTGTTGCTGCCCTGGCGTTGGGTGCTGAGGCAGTGCTAATGGGCACTAGGTTCATGGCAAGCAAGGAAAGCCCAGCCCACCCTAAAATAAAAGATTATCTGGTAAGAGCCAGGGAAACAGATACCATGCTTATTGAGTACTCTATCCGGAATACTGCGCGGGTGATAAGAAACGTAACGGCGGAAAAGACATTGGAAATGGAGCAAAAAGGTGCTTCACTAGAGGAACTTATTCCCGTAATAAGTGGGCTAAGAGAGAAAGAATTGTTTGAAACAGGCAACCTTGACGCCGGGATTATGCACTGTGGTCAGGTGAGCGGACTAATTGAGGAAGTACCTACAGTGAAGGAAATCATCGATAGCATTATTAGTGAAGCCGAGTCTATATGTCATCGTTTGCAGCAGCTTGCTTGAGCCCGGTAAAAAAATTCTGCTGTTTCAGCATTTCGTGCGAAACTGTGAATAATCAGTGAGGTGGGCCAAAGCCCTGATAGCTCTGTCGCAACTGGGGAAGACCAACGTTTTACCGGTCTTTTCCAGCTCATTTTTGGCTTCGTCGCCTGAGGGGCCAAATAGATGAAAGATCAGTGGTTTGTCTGGATAATCTTTGGCTACTTCTTCCACAAGCTGGCAGAGCTCAATATATAGTGCGGGTTTGAAGAGGTTAAATATACAGAGAATCGCACTTACCTGTTCATCGCAGAGGAGGTTTTTCACCGCTGCCTCTTCCATCTGGTAAAGAGTATGTCCTGAGATCATCGTTCCTGGCCATATATCCACTGGATTGCCTACGGCTAACCAGGGTGGGGAGAGGGCACTAAGCCTCTTCACAGTTGTCGGGGACAGCTCAGCTAGCTTCAATCCGAACTTTTCACAAGCATCTACCCCCATGATGCCATACCCGCCAGTATAGGTGACAATGCCAATGTTCCTTTCTGGCATCAAAGGCAATACACAAAAAGCTCTTATTGCATCACAGAAATCTTCTATGTCACTCACTCTAATCACCCCAGACACTTCAAGTGCCGCATCCCATATCTCATCCCTGCCGGTCAACGAACCTGTATGAGATTGGGCAGCTCGAGCAGCTTGACCACCTCTTCCTACTTTCAAGGCAATTATAGGCTTCTTCTTAGCTAGCCGCTTGGCCACTTTTAGAAACCGCCTGCCGTCCCGCACACCCTCGATATGCAAAGCAATCACCTTTGTCTCAGCATCCTGCTCGAAGTATTCCAGGCCATCGGCAAAGTCAATATCACAGGCGTTGCCTAGATCGATTCCCTTGCCCAGCACTCTCAGATTGGCGAAACCTTCGAAGAAAGCCCCAGTCTGGCAAATCAAGCCAACGGGTATCCTCTCCATCTTTGCCCCAATAAAGGACGAACTAAAGTTGATGTTAGCATTAGCTGTGCCAAAGGTGTTGGGACCTAGTATCCTGGTTTCGTTCCCTTTAATGAGATTGTCTATTTCCTTCTGTAATCGCTTACCCTCTCCGTCATTAGCGTCAGTAAAGCCTTGTGTCACTATTGTTATCGCTGAAATGCGTTTGTCAACACATTCCTTAATTATCCCAGGGACCAAGGGTCTGGGTAAACTTATCACTGCTAAGTCAACCTTCTCAGGCAGTTCCTCAACACTGGGATAAGTCTTGACCCCCAGAATTTCACTGGCATTAGGATTCACGGGGTAAATACGACCTTTGTAGCTGTAACTAAGCAGGTTTTCCAGAATATTAAATGCTTCCTCCCCGGTGCGTCGCGATGCCCCGATAATGGCTATAGATTTAGGTTCTATAAATTGCTTCAGTTGCTCCACAACATCCATAACTGCTGTACCTCCGTTTACTTTCAGTTCAAAACACCCAAATTTAAACTATCACGCAACACAATGTCAAAAAATTCAGGCGCTTTCTTGTAATGTTACCAAGAAACGGCTAATTTGATAAACTATTGAGCATCCGGGGGGTAGGCAGCAAGACCATAGTTTTATGAAGCCGAAGCTGAGTAAGCAGACGAGGTAATTAGTTGTTTGAGGAGAGACTTAAAGAATTTGAGCCTGTCTTTTATCCCAGGTCTATTGCTGTTATCGGCGCCTCAGCTGACGAAAGAAAGTTTGGCTACAAGTGGGTTAAGGCGTTAATCTCTGCCGGTTTCGAAGGAGCTGTCCATCCGGTTAGCTCCGGTGGTGGCAGCATTGACGGACTAAGAATTTTCCCCGGCCTGAGATCAGTTCCTGATGAGGTGGACTATGTAATTGCCTCTATTCCACGGCAATCCGTCCTCGGATTGCTCGACGACTGCATTGCTAAGAAGGTTAAGGCGATTCAATTTTTCACTGCTGGATTCAGCGAAGTAGGCACACGTCACGGTCGGGAGCTGGAAGAACAAATGATGACGAAGGCAAGGCAAGGCGGCATTCGCATCATTGGCCCTAACTGCATTGGTATCTATTGCCCGGAGCACAGGATGCCGCTGGGCCCGTCTCACTTGGGGAAAGTTGGCATAAGTGGCTCTGTGGGCTTTGTCTCTCAGAGTGGTGGCATTGCGGCTAAACTAGTCGAGGTTGGAATAGCTCGTCACATTAACTACAGCAAAGGCATTAGCTTTGGCAACGGAATTGATTTAGATGCCAGTGATTTTCTGCAATACTTAGCTGCTGATGCAAAAACTACAGTTATTGGTGCTTACCTTGAGGGCACGAGAGACGGACACCGTCTTTTTGATACTATGAAGGAGGTAACCAAAGCTAAACCACTAATTATCTGGAAAGGGGGGAGGACGGGAGTTGGCGCTCAGGCAGCTATGTCTCACACTGGCTCCTTGGCCAGCTCAGCAGCCGTTTGGTCAGCTATGTTGAAACAAGTTGGTGCCATAGAGGTACGTAGCTTGGAGGAATTAAGCGACAGTTTACTCATGTTTCAACATCTTGGAGATTGGAGAGGCAGCAACATAGCCATTGTTGGAGGACTAGCTGACGGTGGCGGTGGCATCTCGGTATCGGCTGGCGACATTTGCACTGAGAGTGGGCTGAACATGCCACCTCTTTCTAGCAAGACAAGGGAGGAATTAACCAAGCTTCTTGGGGAGGTGGGTGGCATTTTTCGTAATCCGATTGATGTAAGCCAGGCACAAAATCGCGATCCTTTGACTTTATCTAGGGCTATGCAACTAATAGTGGAAGACCCCATTATTGAACTTGTCTTAATTCAGGAAGATGTGGACATCCTCTTATCGTATTCTTCCCTTATGGAAGTAGAGAGAATAAACGACCTCTTTATAGAACTCAAGGGCAGGCAAAGTAAACCTTTGGTAATTGTGTTGCCCCCGGGCTCCGCTGAGCCAGAGCGTCTGAATTTGGAGCGGAGGTTTTCAAAAGCTTCTATAGCTGTCTTTCCCACCATGGAGCGCGCCGCTAAAGCTATTGTCACAATCAATAGCTGGTTCGGCTTTAAGAGAGGAGCAGCAAACAGCGGGCAGCCGTTGCAATAAGCGGCGCTTCAAGCTATAATCAGCGTCAATGCCTTTTCCAGAAGAGATTGATTTAACTTCCATCGCAGAAGTATCGCGTCTGCTGATCCAGAAAGGATATCAAAGTTACCTCGTTGGTGGCTTTATCCGCGACTGTCTTCTGGGTAGGTAAACTAACGATGTTGACATTGCTGTGGACGGAGATGCTGTAACTGTAGCTCGCAAGCTAGCCCGAGCTTTGAAAGGCAAATTTGTTTTGCTTGATGATATGAACTCCATAGCTAGGGTAGTAATAACTAGTGAAGGGTTGCAAGGAGGCACCCCACAAGATCAAGAATCTTGTGGAGCTGAGTGGCATGTTGATTTTTCCTCCTTCTCCCAAAACATCGAATTAGACCTTGCCCGCCGTGATTTCACCATAAACGCTATGGCTGTTGAACTAAGCCAGCTTGTCATGGCAACTGCAGCGAATACGGGCGAAGAAAAGCAATCTCAGGTGAAACTTGTCGATCCATTTTCCGGAGAGGAAGATTTGAAAAATAGAATAGTGCGAGCGGTAAGCGACCAGATATTTGAGGCTGATGCCGCCAGGTTACTACGGGGGGTAAGGTTAGCTGCTGAACTTGACTTCACTATAGAACCAAAAACCGAAAGCCTGATTCGTCACTGCTCCCAATCCATCGTCAAAACCCCCGGTGAGAGAATTAGGGTGGAATTGCTCCGACTGCTCAGCCTGCCTCGAACTGCTTACTACCTCAGGTATCTAGATCAACTTGGCTTGCTTCTAGCCTTGATTCCAGAGCTAGCAGAGAGCAAAGGGGTAGAGCAGCCCACTGTTCACTTCTGGGACGTTTTCGACCATTCCCTGGAGACAGTGGCCACATTAGGGTTCCTACTTAAGGAAAATGACTGGGAATATGGCAGCGGAGACATGCTAGCTGATGTCCCATGGTCAGATTCAATAGCTCAGCACTTTGCCCAGGAGGTTTCCAGAGGTGGCAACCGTAAAGCTTTGCTGAAATTAGGGGGATTACTCCATGACATTGCCAAACCAGGGACGAAATCTGTTGATGATTCTGGCAGAGCACATTTCTTAGGACATGCCAAGCAAGGTGCAGCTATGGTGGAAACTGTTATGAGCCGACTAAGATTTAGTCGTCAGGAAGTAAGTCTGGTGGGAAGCCTCGTTCATCACCACCTCCGCCCTGCTCAGATGGCAAACGAGGATTTGCCGACTCAGCGAGCAATATACCGTTACTTTCGGGATACCAAAGATGCTGGCATTGATATTTTATTTCTGGCCTTAGCTGATTACTTGGCCAGTCGGGGTCCACTGGTGAATATGAAAGAATGGAGAGGCTATTGCCGACTGGTAAATTACATATTAACTGAGCATACAAAACAACAAGCCAAGGTCTTGCCGTTGAAGCTCGTTGATGGGCATGACTTGATAAATATATTTGGCTTAACTCCAGGGCCATTGATTGGTAAGCTTCTAGCCTTGGTACGTGAGGCTCAAGCTAGTGGTGAGTTGACTACCAGAGAGGAAGCACTGGCTCTAGTAAAGAGGGAGCTAAGTAAACAACAAGATGTCATAAAGGTTGGTTGATTGAAGAAGAAAAATATTGGTCTGCTTATCTTTATCCTTGCCCTGCTTGGCCTCGCCTTGTGGTCAATTGTGCCGTTGAATACCAAATTACTCGGTCCCAATGGACTGACCCTTGGGCTTGACCTTAAGGGTGGCAGTCAGTTGCTGTACAAAGCTGATCTATCCAAAAAGAATCCTTCTGTTACCGACGCGGAAGCCATGTCATCGGTGACAGAGAAGATTCAGCGGAGAGTCAATCTATATGGTGCTGCCGAGCCGGTAATTCAGAGGCAGGGCACCGATCGAATATTAGTTCAACTTCCAGGAGTGGAAGACATTAATGAAGCAATTAAGCTTATTGGGCAAACAGCTCTGCTTGACTTCAGGGAACAGAAGCTTGATGAAAATGGCCAACCAGTGCTTGATGATAAAGGAAATTGGGTGTTTAGAGATGAACCTGCCAAAGCAGAGGGTAGGGATGGTGAACAGAGAGAACTCACTGGCGAATACCTGAAACTTGCACGTACAGATATAGACCCTTACACGGGCAGTCCGTTGGTCGTTTTCGAATGGGATAGTGAGGGAGCATATCTTTTCGAGCAAATAACAGGGCGGAATTTGCAGAAGCCACTGGCTATTTTTCTAGATAATGAAGTGATTTCGGCCCCAATAGTGCAGAGCGTAATTAGAGACCGTGGGCAAATCGATTTCAACCGTCCCGTTCCTATGGCTGAAGCTGAAACACTGGCCATCCAGCTTAACTCTGGCGCTCTGGATGTGCCCCTGACAATCATCGACCAGCGAGATGTTGATGCTAGTTTGGGTGCTGACTCCATAAAGAAAAGCATGCTGGCTGCCGAGATTGGGGTGGTATTGCTATTGCTGTTCATGCTCCTTTATTATCGCCTCCCCGGTTTAGTAGCTTGCCTTAGCCTCGGCATTTACGGCGTTTTTCTGTTAGCTATCTTCAACCTTTTTTCGGCATATTTGACTCTGACCCTGCCTGGCATTGCCGCCTTCATTTTGTCTTTGGGTATGGCAGTGGATGCCAATGTGCTTATTTTTGAGCGATTGAAGGAGGAATTGCGAACTGGGCGCACGCTAGGTGCTGCTGTTGAGGCTGGCTTTGATCGCGCCTGGACAGCTATCCGTGATAGCAATATCACTACCTTTATCGCCTGCATCATCCTTTTCTGGCTCGGAGGTACCTTTGGCGCTTTTATGGTTAGAGGCTTTGCCTTGACTTTATTTATTGGTGTGGCTATGAGCATGTTTACCGCCATTGTCATCACTCGAACTTTCCTCCGTCTTATTGTGGCCAGTCGTCTAACGGCCAACCGGGCAGCCTATGGAGTAAGAGCATGATTGACTTTGTGGGCAAAAAACAATGGTTTTTCCTCATCTCAGCCGTAGCGCTAATTGTGGTCATAATCTCCTTGGCTGTTTTCAAACTGCAGCCTGGCATCGATTTCACTGGTGGCACGTCTATGACGCTTCATTTTACTCCGCAAGTAGAGCAAAGCCAGTTACGCCAGGAATTCATCAATCTGGGGCACCCTGAGGCCGTGATTCAGAGAACTGGAAGCGATTTTTTCATCCGCATCAAAGGGATATCAGCTCAGGAACGGGAAACCATGATGGAAGGGCTGGAGATAAGCCTGGGCAGTGAAATTACAGTCCGTGACTATAACACAGTTTCCCCCTCTATAGCTACTGAGACGGCACGCAATGCTGGCATCGCCGTGATAATAGCTGCTGGCGCCATGTTATTCTATATCGCTTGGGCTTTTCGCCGCATGCCCAAGCCATTTCGTTGGGGCACCTGTGCTATTATCGCTTTAGTTCACAACGTGCTCATTGTGGTAGGCATTTTTTCTATTTTAGGGCGAGTGGCTAATGTGGAGGTAGACGCTATGTTTATCACTGGGGTGCTCACGGTCGTAGGCTACAGCATCAATAATACTGTTGTCGTTTTCGACCGCATTCGGGAAAATATATCTAAGGGTATTAGCCCTGATTTTGGGGTAACGGTGAATTGCAGCCTTATGGAAACGCTGGCGCGCTCCTTAAATACCACCCTAACCACTCTTTGCGTCATCTTGGCTCTGCTGCTCTTTGGCGGAGCCACCATTCATTACTTCATCCTGGTATTATTCATAGGTTTGCTTGCTGGCACTTATAGCTCTATGTGCATTGCTGGCCAGCTCTTGGTCGTCTGGGAGAAGAAAGAGTGGGGCAGACTTTTACCCTTTGCTAAGTAGCCAGCATAGAAAATTAAAAGTCAAAAGTCAAAATTACAATTCAAAATGTAAAAAGAGTTCATTTTTGATTTCTGCTCTGTCATTTTGCACTTTTATTTTTGAATTTTGGTTTAGTACTCAGATAGGTGGTGTAGCTCTTTTATCCTCTTGATATGCCGTTCAAACCCACCAGGTTTTCCCCTTGATGATTTCCCTAGTGGGTCAACTACTTCCGGGCTATCCAGAAGCACATCGAAGGTGGCTCTCACTGCACAACCGGCTACTTGAAGGTTATAGCCACCCTCGAGGGTAAGAACAAGGCGCCCCTGGCAAAGTTCACTAGCCAAGCTCTTTAATACCTCCGCCATTCGAGCAAAGCCTGTGATGGTCACTTGCATCATGGCTATGCTGTCAGCCCAGTGAGGATCGAAGCCAGCCGAAACGAGTATAAGCTGTGGCTGAAATCTCCGGGCCACAGGAACTAAAACTTCACTGAAAGCGCTAAGGTATTCTTCATCGCCCCAGCCAGCAGTCATAGGGAAATTAACTGTAAATCCTTTTCCTTCACCAGTCCCGGTTTCACCGACACTTCCTGTCCCGGGGTAAAAAGGATACTGGTGGGTGGAGAAATAGAGGACTTTAGGGTCGGCGTAAAAGCTATCCTGAGTCCCGTTGCCATGGTGCACATCGAAATCGGCGATGAGAACACGATTGAGATTGAAGTTATCTAGGGCGAATTTAGCTGCAACAGCCACATTGTTGAAAATGCAAAAACCCATTGCCCGATTGCGAGTGGCATGGTGCCCTGGAGGTCTAACTAAAGCGAAGGCACTATCCACCTTTCCTTTCATCACTGCCTCCACAGCAGTTAGAACACCACCGGCAGCATACAGAGCTACTTTGTAGGATTCCGAACACATCACAGTATCGGGGTCAAGCCAGCCACCACCCCGTTCTGCATTGGTTTGAATATAAGAGGTATATTCTGGGCTATGCACCATTTCTAGCTCTTCTACCGTGGCCGGACGTGGTGAAAGCAAGGTGAGCTTTTCTTTGGTTCCCGTCTCCTCCAGATGTGACATCATGGCCACTAACCTCTGAGAATTCTCCACGTGGGTTCCCGTGTCATGTTCTAGGTAAATTGGATCATAGACTAAACCCACTTTCATATTAATCGCCTTTTCCCCAATCATAGCAAAGCTGTTCGGGCAGGGCAATGATGACTTTTGTAGGGATCAAACCGCTCTTTTTCTCCGTCGCCTGAGCCAGATTACCAGGATGGGAATCCAGACCCAGCAGAAGATGCCGAGCCAGATGAGCCCGGTAGCGATACCTCTTCCAAACGCTGTTAGTCCGCGTACTGCTGACTTAAAGGCAGCCGAGGCACTCCAAGGCTCGGCTAACCCCCTCGCTTCCTCTAGGCTTACCTCAATAAGCGACATATCCGAAGTGCGCTCAAGGTACTTCATACGGCCTTCGATTCGTTCGATCTCCCCACGCAGGTCGGAAAGCGCCTGCTGCACCTTCAGCATTTCCTCTACCGTTTTTGCCTTTTCTAACAACGCCAGATATTGAGCCTCAGTCGCTTCCAGGTTGTGTAACCGGGCCTCCAGGTCGACATATTCTTCGGTTACATCCCTTGCCTCAGTACCCTCGAACGGCACATTTATCGCCAGCTGGCGAAGCCTGTCGAAGGCTTCATCAAATCTTTCAGCGGGAACTCGAATGGTGACGTAGCCTGAGATATGTTTCTCCTCTTCATACCTATGAGAGGAAACTACATAACCGCCCAGTTCATCGGCTATGCTGGCAACTTCGTCCATCGCCTCACCTATTTCCTCTACCTCCAAAGTCATGTTGCCTGTTTTTACAATCTTACGCTCTATGTTTATCTCGCCTGGATATCCTGCTTCTTCAACAAATTCTTCTTCCGGGGCAGGGGGCGGTCTCGCTTCCTCGATCTCCGCTGGCGGCGGTCCTGCTTCCTCTGGTGCTGGCGCTGGCATTGATGGAGCACCTGCTGGTGCGCAGGCACTGGGCAGCATTAACCCCAAGACCAAAAGCAGCGGCAGCAAGAATTTGAGCGGCTTATTCATTTCCTCACCTCCTCAATTCCTAGTTTAACATTATAAACGGAAAAAAAACCTGGAGGGTTTATGTCTTTGGTTCAAGGCTGCTGTCTATCTTTCCGGGAAGTGCAACTGTGAGTCGCGTAGTTCTCTCTGGCTAATTTGAACCTCAGCACGTAGAAAAAAATACTGCCATAGCTTCCTACCAATTCAAAACCAGCCTTCCGACACCAGCCAATCTCCGTGTTACAAAGTGGACAGTCGGGGTCAACCACACCTTCGCCCAGTACTAGTAACTCATTCTTCTTTAGAACTCTACCGACCGCGCAGAACGCCCTCTGTTTGTCTGGTATCTCTGGCAGACTGGACTGCACCCTGTTTGATTCTTCTAAGCTTTATTAGAGGCCTCCTGTGCTAAGCAAAACCGTAATCATATACAATTTGCTCTTATCCTCTTAGACTTAGGAGAGCGATCACACCAAATCCCATAATGACTATGCCTGAAATTCTATTTACCCAGCTCAACCCACGAGGGTTAAGCCTCGTCCGAAACATGCTAACACTACTACTCAAGATAAACCACCATACGGCTGAGCCGGTAAATACACCAAGGGCTAGTGCCGCTGCAGAGCCATAGCGCCGGGTCACGCTTCCCAGCCCCAATCCGGCAAATATCGCGGCGAAACAGAGAATTGTTATTGGATTGGTGAGCGTTAAGAAGAACGTCGAAGCATAAGCGCCAACAAGACTATTCCCTTTGGCTGGGGCTGCCTGTTCAGCGGGTCTGGACAAGAAGGTCTTGACGCCCAGATAGCAGAGAAACATGCCGCCAACAAGATGAAGCCATACCTGTTGGCTGATCAAGAAGTTTGAAATAAAGGTCAGGCCAAATCCGGCAATGCAGCCATATATTGCATCAGCAGTAGCAGCCCCAAGACCTGAGAGCAAGCCAGAGGTTCGGCCTTTAGCTAAGGCGCGCCGTATGCATAGTACACCAATTGGTCCGACAGGTGCGGCAATTGAGAAGCCAATGATGAACCCCTTAAGCAGAAAACTGATGTCCATTTATCTCTCTTGGGGTAAAGCACAATTCAATATAATAAGTCTTAAGCGCATCTTTTTAAAGCCCACGACAGGAGCAACTATGAACTCCGTAGATTGTCTGCTTGTCAGCAGCTAGGCAAACACAGCGCCAGGTAATGGACGCTAATATTTTCGACTTTGTAGCCTTTCTTGAACTGCTTTACTTGTCAATTCTCGAATTGCGTCAGAAGCAACCCATTTGGCGCTCCTTGAATCTATTTTCTGAATCTCCCTGGCAGCTTCAATTGCCTTCCTGTTCAGATTGAGATTCCTTTTCCCAATTTGCCTTAACGCCCAATTAACCGCTTTTTTGGCAAAGTTTCTACTATCAGAAGCCTCCCTATTTATGATGGGGAGAAATCTCTCAAACTGTCTATCATCGGCTCTCTTGTCACCAACAGCCAAACGGGCCATTAACGCAAACCCTGCTCGTTTGATGAACTCTTTGTCGTTCGAACTCCACTCAATCGCTTTTTGATAGGCAAACTTTGTCCTCCCGAAGAGATTTTGACAGCACTGGTCACAAATCTCCCAGTAATCAAAGTCCTTTACCCAACTCTCCATTTGCTCTTCTGTCACCATCTCTGGGTCATCAATCATACTTGCCAGTATCCGAGCTTCACGGATACCAGATGCCCAGAGTCGTTGAGCCACCTCGTGATCTGTCCCTATTCCCTTAGCAATCTTTCTTAAGTTTGGAATTGACACCCCGTAGGTTTTCTCTGGAGTAATTCCATATTTTGCCATGCCCTCTATTGCTTTGGGACTAGATAAGGATTTCAGCTCCTCAAGAATATCGCTGTATTGCATTTCTGTCTCTGTAATGGTTACACGTGTTTTCGTTTAACGGGGGTACATAGGAACTTAGAATTCGCCTAATCCGCTTTGATCTAGCAAACTTTAGCATTTGCTATGGTGGCTATCAAACTTGCTGCTTGACGCTCGTTGCTCTTTACTGTCGCAGCTTCTGCAAAGATTTTTCAAAGTCCTCCGCCTAAATTAGCTCTCATCGCAAGCGATCCCATTCCTCAGCCGTAATTTGACGACCTGGGGTTTCTTCCACTGGGGAGCAGTCAGCACTCAGCCGTCACCCTTTAGCTGAGAGCTGATAACTGAAGGCTAGTAATATGTATTCAGTAAGGGTAAATCGTACCGCCACCAATATACCTCCCGTAACGAGCGCTATTCATGTCTTTTATCCGTTTAATGATACCACGTATAACGTGTTGCTGGTAAAAGAAGTTGCCGAAGGCAATTTGGGCGGAGTGACTAGAGGGAGCGGAGCCATTTAGCAGCAAGAGTAGAATTTGTCCGCTCCTTGCTTTCTCCGTGGCTGCTCGCCTGACCCGGGACTGGCATCTTTCCCACAACAAAGGGAGGGGGACAACACCCCCTCCCTCTAGGCACTGGACTCTGGACCCTCGGACCGTTAAACAGGCTTCCTCTAACGCAGCTCCTAATCGTGAGGTGCCTTGTAATCCCAGTGGTGCTTCTTCTCCGTCATCGTGATGGGTTCTTCACCAAGGTCATCTCCAATCTGGATGCTGATGGTTACCGGGTTTTTTATGCCGGTGAGGTCTGCCTTGTCCATGCGGATGTCAAATTTCCCATTCTTCCAGTCGATAGTCATGTGCTTGATGTTGCCCTCGCCGCCTTTGGGACGCTTATACTCCCACGTTTCGCCTTTCTTGCCCTTCTCCACCATCGTGATAGTCTCAGATAGTGGCCCCACAGCGACAGCAACGGGCTGGGAGATATCCACACCATTGCTGCAGGGACCGAGCAAAAGCTTCCCCCTCACATCAACCTTATCATCGCCGGCCTTCTTTTTGAATTCGATCCTGGCATGGTCTATCTCAAACTCCGTCATGAGACAAGGCGGGCACATACCTCCAGGCGGAGCCATCAACAACCAAGGCATGAAGTCAACATTGTCACTTACCTGACCACCCGTGCCGTCGGGATTGGCAGTTGCAAGGTATGGTCCGCTGGCATCCCCCCACCAGTTGTTCTCGGCATCGATTATCTCTGTTACCTGCGTAGTATCAACCCAGACACCATAATTCGTATTGCCGACAATATTATTGCAAGAAATCGTGATCTTCTCAGTATCAATCACGTGACGCCCAACCCAGATTCCCACATCACCATTGTCGGCAATCTGGTTGCCTGTGATGGTTACATCCTGACCTTTGATTTCGATGCCATAGCGCAACGAGTTACTCAAGTTGTTGTTGCTGATCATTATGAACGTCGAGCTGCCCCATATGGAAATTCCATCCTTGTTCCCGGTAAATCTATTTCCGGAAACTGTCAAGTGACTCAGGTTGCTGCCAGCGAGCCCTCTGGCATGGACGAAACCAATCGCAGTATTCCCAGTCACGCTGGACTGGCTGCAAGAGGTCATATAAATTGCATTTTCGTCGCCGCCAGGACTGCTCCCCAAGGTGAAAACATTGTCGGAGGCCACTATGTTGCTCATGGCTCCACCTTGGGCAACCACGCCGTTCTTGTTGACAGTCATACGATTCTTCGAGATCGTAACGTCCTGGTTGTCGCCCTTCACTAAGACGCCACGTGCCCCATCCATTATATTGTTGGCGATAACAATCCCGTCATTCCAGCAGCGAACGATGGATCTGTCTGCTTCGGGGTTCTCATGAACATCTGGTTCGCCGATTAACGTGAACCCGTCGATCGTGACGTCCGAGCCGCCGTTGGCAACCTCGATGAGCACATCAGGGTTCGCGTAGCTAGTTTCAGTGATGATGGATTCCTCCGCAGCGTTCGTCCTCGCTCCGGTTTGCGTCGGGTCCACTCCGTACTGAGCACCTTGCAGGTCTAAAGACTTATTTATCGTCAGGCGCTCGTTGTAGGTTCCCGCCGCCACATTGATGGTGTCGCCAGAAGACGCGGCATCGATAGCATCTTGGATGCTGCTCCAGATGGTGTGGAGTAGGGAAGCACCTGCATGGTCAACAACCACTGCGCGGTCAAAGGTATTCTCAGCAAGAACTTCCCCAATATCTAGAGTTTCGGTAGCATCCAAGACCTGGATGGAGTTGTCGGCAAAGTTATTGAAGTTAACAGAAGTTCCAGTAATATCGCTGACGTCCTCTCTAATTCTCACGCCATATGTGCAACCGGTGATAAGGTTACGTTCGATGACTGTGCTGCTGATGGTCGGAGTGGCGCCTCCTTCTGGCCATCCCCAAAACTCGATGCCACTGGCATATTCCCCGTAAGCATTGCTAATCTCGTTCTCGATGATTTCCGTATCTTGGACGAACACGCCCCCATCAGAATATAGGTAGACACCGTCATTCTCACTATTCTGTATGACGTTGTTGGCTATGCGATTATTCATGCACTCGGTGTAGCCTACCGCGGGCCATTCTGCGCACAGAAAGATCTGCCAGTAGTTATTATCGAGAATGTTGTTTTCTATGGTGTTGTTGCTACTGTTGTAAATCAGCATTCCTGCCAGTGCTTGCGGACCTACACCGTACTTGGCACCCGCATAAGGGACGCCTCCTTCTTGCATCGCCACATCTTTAATTGTGAAGCCTGAGATTGTGACGCCTTGGACGCCGTCAACAAGTGGGTATTCCCCGATGAGGATTCCCGGTTTTGCGACGAGCCACGACGAGTCCTGGGTGGCATCAATGATGGTCGTTTCCCTATCCTCTCCTATGAGGCTAAGGTTAGATTTGTCTATACTGATATGCTCGTGGTATGTCCCCGCCGCCACGTGCACTATGCTGCCAGCCACAGCGTCAATGCCATCTTGGATGCTGTCGAAATGGGTCGTACCCCAGCTAGGCGTTGCAGGAGTATAATCATCATCAACCCAGACCTCTGTCGGAGGACCGGCGTAAATATCAACTGTGAAATCCAGTACCAGCTTATTAACGTTGTCGGGATCGAGATAAATCCGATCAAAGGTGAGCGAAACTCTTTTGATCACCCAACCGGGAAAATCTGTCCCGACATCTGTGCCGGAAAACACCTGTGATTCCTGCACCCCTTTTTGTCCTCCTGCGCTGGCTAGGTTGTCACGATCCCCCATATACCCGAACCAGATCACGTCATCGGTGCCGTTGGTGAGCAAGCTTGCAAAACCTTCGAAGTCGGGGTCGTCGGCCACTGATGTCACCGAGAAGGTCTGCCCTGCAGCAGTAATATCGAAGTCGATATTCTCGAAAAGCCACGCTCCTCCTATCGGCTCTGTGTATCCCCCTAGCGGTATTTCATCAGGATGGAAAAAGAAATACACATTAGGCGGCCAAGGGAAGGGCCCCGACCATCCCATGCCGACCGTGAAGTCGAAATCCGTGGAGTTCATAATGCTTGTGGTCCATGAATACGAGTAGGAACCCACCAATTCTCCTTCCGCTTCGCCCGGCTCCGCTGCCACTGGCACCGCCGTCACCAGGCTAAAGCTCACCACCAGCACCAGGGCAACCAGCAAATGAATTGGTTTGGCATACCATTTTGTTTTAGTCATATTTTTCCTCCTTGTTAATTAATACAATCTACTTTCGCAAAGTTGTTCTTAACCTTATGCGTCACCTCCCTTGTATCCCTCTTGGCACTGGATTTGCACCGTCGGACCGTTAAACAGGCTTCTTCTAACGCAGCTCCTAATCACTTTGCCTTGTAATCCCAGTGGTGCTTCTTCACCATCATCTCGATGGTTTCTTCACCAACATCGTCTCCAATCTGGACGCTGATGGTTACGTTATTGGGATCAGTCAGGCCGCTGAGGTCTGCCTTGTCCATGCGGATGTCAAACTTCCCATTCTTCCAGTTGATAGTCATGTGCTTGATGTTGCCCGTACCGCCTTTGGGACGCTTATACTCCCACGTTTCGCCTTTCTTTCCTTTCTCCTCCATCTTCTTTATGGTCTCAGAAAGCGGTCCCACAGTGACGATGACATCGTCAGATATGTCCACATCATTGCCACAAACAAGGCCAAGTTCCAGCTTCCCACTCACTCGAACCTTGTCATCATCGGGCTTCTTCTTGAAATCAATCTTGGCATGGTCTATCACAAACTTCGACATGGGCAGTGCCTTCAGCCAGGGGTCATAATGTACATTATCGCTTACAGCGTCACCAGTGCCTGGGCCAACTCCAGAAGGTCCGCTGGCATCGCCCCACCAGTTGTAGGTGGCATCGAGGTTCACTGGTGTAACTTGGTTGTTGATGCCAAATTCGTTGTTGCATATGTTGTTGAAGTGAATGGCTGGATTGACAATGTCTACATCGTAGGTATTCCAAGTTTCAATCGCGGCGCTACGGGCTTCTGTTATGTCGTTGCCTGTGATTGTTATAGATTGATGGCATTCGTCCAATGCGAGTGTTATGGAGGTAGAATCGTTCGTGAAAGTATTGCCGCTGATTATTGTCGGATATTTCGGCTCGGCGTAATCGGGGAAATAGACAGAATATGGGTCGCCCCCGTAGAAGTCGATGCCTTTTCCGTTGCCGTAGAACGTGTTGTTGGTAATGGTTGTGGCGCCCCCGTTAGTCGCCCCATCTCCATCGCTGCCAGTACCGCCGAAAGCGTAAAGCTTGCCGTTATTACAAGTAAAATACAATACCCCGTTAGCAATAGCAGGTGAGAATGTAGTAATTCCATCATCACCAGTAGAGTAATCCCATATCTTACTACCGTTAGTTGCATTCAAGGCATAAATTTTATTAGGTGGATCATCTCCAGTGCCGAAGTAAACAACGCCATTTGACGATACTACTGCTGAAGTGTCCATCATCCAATCTCCTGTAGGATAATCCCATATCTTACTGCCATCAGTTGCATCCAAGGCATAAAAATATCCATCAGAAGAGCCAATATAAACAACACCATTAGCTACAGCAGGAATTGAATATGAAATATGGCCACCAGTTGCATAACTCCATATTTCACTACCGTTTTCTGCATTCAGCGCGTAAACATTGTTGTCTTCTGAGCCAATATAGACAACACCGTTAACTACAGTTGGTGATGAAACAATTTGGGCTCCAGTAGTAAAATTCCATATCTGCGAGCCAGTCAAGGCATCTAAGGCATAAACTCTGTAATCATAAGAACCAATGTAAACTTTGCCTCCAGCAACAGCAGGAGACGAACCTACTATAAGGCCCTCTGTAGCATAACTCCATATTTCGTCACCAGTTTCTGCATCCAAAGCATAAAGCTTTTTGTCCATAGAACCAATATAAACAATACCGTCAGCAACAGCAGGAGATGAGGTTTCAATAGCGCCTCCTGTAGCATAACTCCATATTTCGTCACCAGTTCCTGCATTCAGAGCGTAAACATTGCCGTCCCAAGAGCCAAAGTAAACAACACCATCAGCAACAGCAGGAGATGAATCTACATAATCGCCAATATCGTGGTGCCATATTAAGTCGCTGCTTGTAGCGTTAATAGCATCAACACCCTGTCCTGAGCCAATATAGAGTATATCATTGACTATGGCAGGCGATGAATAGGTAAGACCTGTTTCATAAGTCCAAATTGTGCTATTTGTTACAGGAGCACTAGATGAAGTAGAACCTGTATGCACCAAGTCGTGCATTCTCATTGCCCATATCGCACTGTCGTCGCTTACAACGGCAATGCCTCTGGGGTTGGATGCTATGTAATTATGAGTAATGGTAACGTCTGCAGCACTATTAGCTCTCCAAATGCCATCATTACCACTATTTTCGATGCAATTGTACGAAACGAGTATGTTGGATATACCTTCGCCCAGACCTTGGATAGCAATGGCCCTTTGTCCGTTTACGATGGTGAACCCGTTAATGACTACATTCGAGTGCTGAATACGGACTACACACGATGAGGAGGGGGCATATGGTGGAAATCCAGTTCCTTTTCCACGGATTATCGACTCACCTCCTGCTCGTTCACCGTTTACAATGGGAACATCTGCTTGTGCACCCAATAGTGTCAGGCTCTTGTCCATGATTTTTATCTCTCCCGGATATCCGGCTAGTTGATATGTCCCCGCCGCTACAATAATGGTGTCACCATCACCAGCAGCATCAATGGCGTCCTGAATTGAGCAGAATGGATTCTCTTGTGTGCCATTACCCACACCAGGACAAGTGTCGTCATCTACATACCAGGTATTCCCATTTGCCTCCGCCTTCCCCGCCATTGGCACTGCCACTATTCCCAGAGACAGCACCAATGCCAGGGCAAAGAGAATTGATAGACCCTTCCACGCCTTTAATCTAGTCATTTTACCCTCCTTTTAGTTGGGATTGCCACGTCGCTTGCGCTCCTCGCAATCACAAAGCCGCTTGGCATACCATTTTGTTTTACTCATATTTTTCCTCCTTTTTTGTTGTAATCAATAACAGCTAATCCACATCCTTATGTCTCACCGCCCGCCGCAAAAGTAGAGGCACCTTTTAAACTATCCATGAAATCTTCCCGTACCCATTCTTTTTCACCTCCTCG
>JRER01000311.1_pt1 | contig 19422 bp, 22 predicted proteins | sample 210161 | NCBI WGS metagenome assembly JRER01 (sample SAMN03019618, study PRJNA260268) | marine sediment metagenome | biome: Marine; feature: Sediment; material: Clay; isolation source: clay from marine sediments 136 meters below sea floor depth collected from... | place: New Zealand: Canterbury...
ACTAAGTTATTTGTATATAAATTAGCCATAAATCCACCTAAAGCTCCAATAAGCATCATTCCTTCAACACCAAGATTTAATATACCTGACCTCTCTGTAAAAATTTCACCTAAAGTTGCATATAGTATTGATGTACCAGCTTTTATAGCCGCAGCTAAAATTGCTACTATCAATATTTCTTTTTCCATATTCAGTCCCTATATTAAGCCAAAAAATATTATTAATTATTATTAACTAATAGTATAAATATACTTTCCCACTCACTCCTTATTATTTAGAATTTTTTAAATATTTCTTTAAAATAATAATTATGAAATTCTTCACTCCATGAGATTCTTCAGTCGCTATCGCTCCTTCAGAATGACAGAAAGTTTACACTAATCTTCTTTCGTACTCGTTCAGAATGATAATTGATACTGTCATTCTGAGCACATTCGCTTCGCTCAGTACAGGCTTCGTGAAGCAATCTCAGGATTGCATAACATGTTCCGAGAGAGATTGCCAAGTTTATCCCTTCGTTTCACTCAAGGGCAAGCTCTGAGAGAGATTGCCGCGCCACTTTCAGTGGCTCGCAATGACAACAAGGACCTATCTCGCAATGACAACTGGAATCTTACTCCTCGCAATGATGTCATTGACTTAATACTTACAATTAATTTTCTGATAAAAAATTGATTTTTTTAAAATATTTATATATAATATATGCATTCAAAATGCATAATTTTTATAAATAATATGCATTAATAAAATATAAAAGAGGATAACTCTCGTCCCTTGCTTAAAGGAAGGGGTTACAAAAAAGAAATTTGATGAAAAAAAGAGATTTAAAACAAGTAATCATTGATCAAAAAGAAGAACTAAAAAATATAGTAAAAAGAGAAAAAATAATTGATAGAGAATTCCTAAAAACATATAAGAAAAATGTAAGCTCAGAAATAATAAAAGTTATAACTGGTATTAGAAGATGTGGTAAGTCAATATTCTCATATCAATTATTAAAAGATAAAATTTTTGCTTATATAAATTTTGATGATGAAAGATTGATTACTTTAGAAACAAAGGATTTAAATAAAATATTAGAAATCTTCCATGAGGTTTATGGAAAATTCGAGTATATTCTGTTGGATGAAGTGCAAAATATTTATGGTTGGGAGTTATTTGTTAATAGATTAAAAAGACAAGGATTCAATTTAATTGTTACAGGAAGTAATGCCAAATTATTAAGCAAGGAATTAGCTACACACTTAACCGGGAGACATCTCGCTCTTGAGTTATTTCCATTTTCCTTTAAAGAATTTTTAAATTATCATGATATAACTATAAAACCTTTACTTTCAACAAAAGAAATTGGGTTGATAAAAAGAAAGTTTAATGAATATATTAAAACAGGAGGCTTTCCTGAGACATTAAAAGATAATATAATCCCCAAAACATATTTACAAGCTTTATATTCCACAATAATAAATAAAGATGTAGTCTTAAGACATAGAATAAGATTTATCACAACATTGAAAAATATTGCGAGTTATCTTATAACAAATCATTCCAATTTAATGAGTTTCAACAAAATAAAAAATATATTTGATTTGAAAAGCACCCATACTGCTTTAAATTATGTTTCATACTTGGAAGAATCCTATTTATTTTTCTTTTTAAAGAGGTTGTCTTTTAAAAAGAAGGTAAGTTTAATTGCCAATAGAAAAGTCTACTGTATTGATACCGGCTTAATAAATACTTTAGGTTTTAAATTTTCTAAGGATATAGGAAAATTATATGAAAATCTTGTTGCTATTGAATTATTAAGGGAAAAAGCATTAAATGATTTAGATATCTATTATTGGCAAGATATTTATAAGCATGAAGTAGATTTTGTTATAAAAGAAGGCTTAAAAATTAAACAACTCATTCAGGTGTGCTATAACATAGAAGATTATGATACAAAAAAGAGAGAACTGAAATCCTTAATAAAAGCCAGTAAAGAATTAGGATGTAAAAATCTGCTTATAATAACAGAAGACAAGGAAGGAATAGAAACATTAGAAGATAAAAAGATAAAATATACACCCTTATGGAGATGGTTACTATATTAGGTAAAAAATTCAGTCTTTTTTATGAAAGTAATCCTTAATGTAATTTTACTTTCAATTTAAATCATAAATTTAATTGGAGTTGATAACTGATGAAAACAATAAATGTAAAAACAACAAGAGATATGGAATTTGTAAATGTGACGCTCCACAGAGCAAGCTCTATGGTTTCTGTTTAGTCTACTAAGCATTCTTTTTCTTGCTTCACTGTCGAAACTACTGTTTCAACTCCACAAGCGTTAATTCCCGAACGTCCCTCGGTATTAATTTCATTTAATCCTAAATTTTTAATGTTAATGGATGCATTTAAATCTCTATTAATTGATATTCCACAGTCAGGACAGTTATATTGTCTCTTGCTTAAAGCCATATCTTGAATACAACCACAATTTGAACAAGTTTTACTTGTAGGGGTAAACCTATCAATTATTATGAAATGTTTAAAGTTCCATTTTGATTTGTACTTAAGTTGTCTTTTAAATTCGGACCATGAAACATCAGATATAGATTTAGCAAGATTATGATTTTTCATCATACCTTTAACATTTAAATCTTCTAAAACAATACCATCATATTTGGCTATCATATTTGAAGTTGTTTTATGAAGAAAATCCTGTCTTATATTTTTTATCTTGCTGTGAATTTTTCTAACCTTCATCCTTTGTTTAAATCTATTTTTGCTTCCTTTTTGTTTTTTACTTAATCTTCTTTGTTCACTTGCAAGTTTACCTTCATACTTCTTTAAATGTTTGGGGTTATTTATTACTGTTTTATCAGATAATGTTAAAAAATTCTTTAAACCAACATCACATCCTACAATATTATCTGATTTTTTCTCTTGCTCCTTTATTTCATGTTCACATAATACAGAACAATACCAATTATTACCATCTTGAGAAATAGTAATTGATTTAGGTTTACCTTGAAGAGGTCTATGTTTAATCCATTTTACCTCACCTATTTTAGGAATAAATACAAAACCATTGCCTAATCTATACTTTTGAGGACAAGTAAAACTATCATTTAGAAAATGTTTTTTCTTAAAAGAAGGGAAACCTTTCTCTTTTTTAAAACTATCCTTTAATGCTTTATCAAGATGACGAGTGACCATTTGAAGAGATTGAGAAAATGACTCTTTTAAAAAAGGAAATTCTTGTTTTAATTTTGGCAGTGGAGTAGCTAATTCATGATAAAACTTAAACTTCTTAGTCTCCTTGTAATAATCAATGTTTTGTTTTAAGAAGTAATTATATACAAACCGAGCATTACCTCCATGTTGCAATAGCATTTGCTTCTGCTCTTTTGTTGGTTTTAATCTGTATTTAAATCCTTTTTGAATCAGCATACTATTTACCTTTTTGTTGTTCTATATACTTCTTTATAGTCACAGCACTAACATTTCCAATTGTAGAAATGAATTGTCAAGTCTTTTTCTAAAAATATTCTGCCAATTCATCCCTACTGCAAGCAGACGGGATTTTCTTGGCAATCCTTTTATAACTTATTTTTTATTTTAGTTTTGTTACTTCTATTATTTCTATTCTAATTAATCAAATACTTTTTAATCTTTACAACTATGTTTTAATTCATGAATTAATTTTATTTGTTAATTAACTATTGAAATATAAACATAATTAATCAAATGTATATATATTATACATACAATTGTTCGTTTTGTCAAATAAAAGTTGTAATAAATAAGGGGATTTAATAATTCAGTTAGAATGTGTTAGATTTGAATTATTTCATATTCATATTGTTTTTTAAACATCTATTAAAATATCTTTTAAAGATTGCTTAATATCCCCTTTTAAAACAGAATATCTGAATTTAGGACAAAATATGATGTGGTATTGGCAAAGATACTTGCAACGAGATGTTGACTTATATTCACTCATTTTTTTTTATTCTTTTAAATCGTATTTTTCTTTAATAGCTCTTCTGATTAAATACAAATAGGTTAAGGTATTTTCTTCTTCAATAGAATAGATTCTTGCCAGTCTTTCAAGTTCATCTTTCCATTGTTTGGGAATTGCTATATTTATCTGTGTATTCATATTTGTTTTCCTCTCTCTATTTACATATACAGTAACTAAAATATTAATTAAATATCAGGTCTTTTTTGAAAAATATTTAGTCCATTCATCCCTACTGCAAGCAGACGGGGTTTTCTTGGCAGTTCTATATAACAGGTCAGGTTCAAAAAATAATTGATGAAAGTGATATAGAAAATGGAGTCTGCTATCTATATGTTCCGCATACAACTGCATCAATTACAATAAATGAAGGAGCTGACCCAGCTGTTGTAGAAGATATTATAGAACAATTAAATAAAACTATTCCTAAAATTGGAAGATATCATCACCTTGAAGGAAATGCTCATGCTCATATAAAGTCAAGTATTTTAGGTTTATCCCAAACAGTTCTAATTGAAAATAAAAAACTTGTACTTGGAACATGGCAATCAATATTTTTTTGTGAGTTTGATGGACCAAGAAATAGAAAAATATATACACAAATATTAAAATAACTCAAATTATATATTTTTATCAACATTTACTACTCGACACCCTTGAAATAATTTCTTATAATTTTATTATGTAAGACAATAATAAGGAGTAAGAAAATGGCAACTACAAAATTATCTACAAAAGGACAGGTAGTTATTCCTAAAAAAATCAGGAAAGCAATAAAAGCAAAGCCTGGAACCGCTTTTAAAGTATCCATACAAAGAGGTAAAATCGTTCTTGAGCCTATCTCAGAATTTATTCTTGAACATCTTTACGGAAAATTTCAAGGTATCTCTTTATTAGAAAGCCTTGAGGAAGAACATGCAAAAGAAATTCAAAAAGAAACTAATATTTGATGCCTGGGCAATCTTGGCTTTTCTTCAAAAAGAGGAACCAGCTGCCTTTAGGATAAAAAGTTTATTAGAAGATGCTCAAAAGGAAAAACATGAGATTTTTATTTCCCTAATAAACTTAGGAGAAGTATATTACAATATTGTTGGAAAAAGAAGAAGTGAAAAAAAGGCAAAAGAAACCTTAGAAGAACTAAAATATCTACCCATAAGAGTTGTTTCTATAGATAAAGAAATAGTATTCAAAGCTGCAACATTGAAGATATATTATTCCCTTTCATATGCAGATGCATTTGCTGCCGCCTTAGCACAATCTCTTAAGGCTTGTCTTATTAGAGGAGGTCCAGAACTCTCTCAGTTGAGTCATATTATTAAAATAGAAAAACTTAAACGCACTCTAAAAAACAAAGAGAGAAAAAATTGATAGAGAATTCTTAATTTAATTCTACTTGTTAGTTAAATTACAAATTTAATTGGAGTTGAGAAGTGATGGAAACTATAAATATAAAAACCAAAAGAAATATCGAATTTATAAATATAACTGGTCATGTTCAAAAAATAATTGATGAGAGTAAATTAGAAAATGGAGTTTGTTATCTATATGTTCCACACACAACTGCAGCAATTACTATTAATGAAGGAGCTGATCCAGCAGTAGTAAAAGACATTATTGAGCAACTAAATAAATCTATACCAAAGTCTGGAAGATATCATCACTTAGAAGGAAATGCTCATGCTCATATAAAAGCTAGTATTTTAGGTTCATCTCAAATGGTTCTAATTGAAAATAAAAAACTTGCACTTGGAACATGGCAATCAATATTTTTCTGTGAGTTTGATGGACCAAGAAACAGAAGAGTTTATGCCCAAATACTAAAATAAACTACATTTCAATCTTAAAATATTATTCATTATTTTAATCATGTCTTTTTGTGTAATTTTTAACTTTGTTCTTGCTCTTTTAAACCAATGTCCAGTATATTTCTTCAGGTTATTTTAAAGAATTTAGAAAGTCAATATATGTTTCTTGCAAAAAATCAAAATTTAATGTTAAATATTATAAACAATAAAATAATTTTATTTATATAAATTGTTATTGTAGCAACAATATGGATACTAAATTATTAAAAATATTAGCTTGCCCTATCTGTAAAGGTGACTTAAAACTTAAAGAAGACAAACTAATCTGTTATAAATGCAAGAAATATTTCAATATTGAAAATGATATACCAATAATGCTAATTGAAGAAGCAAAAGATATAAAAGAAATTAAAAAACAAAAAAGGTGAAATGAAGATATGTTTTGTACTTGGAACAAGACCAGAAATCATTAAAACATCACCAGTTATAAAACAGTTCCAAAAAGAAAAGATTAATTTTTTCATAATACATACTAATCAACATTACTCTTATTTCATGGATAAAACCTTCTTTGAAGAACTAAACCTCCCAAATCCTAAATATAACTTAAATATTGGCTCTGGAACTCATGGAATGCAGACAGGAAAAATGTTAGAAAAAATTGAAGAAGTTTTATTAAAAGAAAAACCTGATATGGTAATGGTTCAAGGAGATACAAATTCTACATTAGCTGGAGCTCTAGCAGCAACAAAATTAAGGATAGATGTAGGACATATAGAAGCTGGCTTAAGAAGTTTTGATATGAGAATGCCAGAAGAAAAAAATAGAAAACTTACTGATCATATATCTAATTTTCTTTTTTGTCCTACAAATAATTCAAAAGAAAATCTTAACAATGAGAGTATTGATAACAATATCATTTATATTACTGGAAATACAATAGTTGATGTTTTAATAGATCAAATACAGAATTTAAATTTTAATAAAAAAGAAATTTTAAATGAACTTGATTTAGAAAAAAAAGATTATTTTCTTATGACACTTCATAGAGAAGAAAATGTTGATTATATACAGAAATTAAGACTGATCTTTAAATCTCTTAAAGAAATATATATAAAATATAATTTACCTATTATTACCCCCATACATCCAAGAACAAAGAAGATGCTAAATGAATTTAATATAAAAATTCCCCCGGGGGTTATTCTTATAGATCCACAACCATACTCAACATTTCTGACCTTAGAAGCAAATTCAAGACTAATATTAACTGATTCTGGTGGTATTCAGGAAGAGGCTTGTGTTTTAAGAGTTCCTTGTGTAACTCTAAGGGAAAGTACTGAAAGACCAGAATCAATAGAAGTTGGAGCTAATGTTTTGGGTGGTATGGAACCTAAAGGAATTCTTAAAGGGGTAGAAAAAATGTTAAAAGCAGACAGAAATTGGAATAACCCTTTTGGTGATGGAGAAGCTGGAAAAAAGATAGTAGAAATAATTAAAAATAATTTCAAATAAAAATATGAAAATAATTGCTGGAATACCTGCATATAATGAAGAGAAATTTATAGGGAAAGTTGTAAAAGAAACCAAGAAATATGTTGATAAAGTCTTAGTAATAGATGACGGTTCAACAGATAAAACCTCAGAAATTGCAAAAAATAATGATGCAATAGTTATAAGACATAAAAAGAACAAAGGGAAAGGCATAGCAGTAAACAAAATTTTTGATAAATCAAAAGAGATAAAAGTAGATGTCTTGGTTTTATTAGATGGTGATGGTCAACATCAACCTAAAGAAATTCCCTCTTTAATTAAACTAATAATTAATAATAAAGCAGATATTGTTATTGGCTCTAGATTTCTAAATAGTAAAAACTTTATTCCATTTTACAGAAAAATAGGATTATATATATTAACAATATTAACTAATTTTGGTTCTAAGATAAAAGTAACAGATTCACAAAGTGGATTTAGAGCCTTTTCTAAAAAAGCAATTAATAATCTATATTTTAAAGAAAAAGGTTTAGCTGTTGAATCTGAAATGCAATTTCTTGCAAAGGAAAAGAAACTTAGAATCTTAGAAGTCCCCATAAATACTACATATGAAGAAAGAGCTAAAAGAAATCCACTTTTTCATGGTTTTGGGGTTTTAGTTAGAGTAGTTTTATTAATTTTTAGAAAAAATAAGTAAAAACCATCCCATTATAAAGATTATTTTCATATTAAATATATTTTTAAAAGTAATAAAAATAGGTGAAAGAGTGGAAAGAAAAAAGATATTAGTTACAGGAGGAAAAGGTTTCGTAGGTTCAAATCTAGTTCCAAAATTAGAAAAAAGAGGATATAAAGTCTGGATTTGCGATTTAATACACTCAGAAGAGCAGAATTATATTCGATGTGATGTTAGTAAATATCGCCAGGTAGAGAAGATGTTTGAAGATCATAATTTTGACTATGTGTATCATTTAGCAGCAGAATATGGTCGTTGGAATGGTGAAGATTATTATGAAAATCTATGGCAGACAAATGTAATAGGCACGAAGAATATTAATAGAATGCAGGAAAAGAAGAAATTTAAGATGATATTCTTTAGCAGTGCAGAAGTATATGGAGATTATGATGGTTTAATGAAAGAGGAAGTTATGGATAAAGTTCCTATAAAACAGATGAATGATTATGCTATGACTAAGTGGGTAGGAGAAATGCAGGTATTAAATTCAGCAGACATGTTTGGAACTGAAACGGTGAGGGTTCGACTTGTTAATGCTTATGGACCTCATGAATATTATAGTCCGTATAGAGGTGTGATTCCTATGTTTATATATAGAGCTTTAAAAGATATACCATATACTGTGTATATGGGTCATAAACGAATATTTGATTATATAGAAGATACGTCTAGAACACTTGCTAATATAATTGAGAATTTCAAACCTGGAGAGGTTTACAATATTGGAGGAAAAAAAGAATGGGAATGTGAGATAAAATATGTCTCAGACCTTATACTAAAATATCTTGGAAAAGATGACTCCAAAGTTACTTATAAAAAATTAGAACCTTTTACAACAAAGGTAAAACATATAGATTGTTCCAAGGCAATGAGAGATTTAAAACATGATCCAAAAGTTCCTTTGGAAGAAGGAATACCAAAAACCATAGAATGGATGAAAAATATTTATTGTAGGAAGGTATAACAAATGAATTATTTTAAAGAATATGACAATAAAAATATATTAATAACTGGTGGTGCTGGGTGCATTGGTAGTAATCTAACCAAAAAGTTATCAAACTTAAAAGCATCAAAAATAATTATCCTTGATGATCTTTCAGCCTCTGAAAGATGGAATATACCAGATGAACCAAGTGTAGTATTTATTGAGGGAACTATTCTTGATGAGGAAAAGTTAAAAAGAGTTTTTTCTGAGAAAATTGATTACGTTTTTCACCTAGCTGCTCATTTTGCCAATCAAAATTCGGTTGATCATCCTGAAACTGACTTACTGGTAAACGGATTAGGTACTTTAAAATTATTACAGTATTCACAAATGACAAAGATTCCAAAATTCATATTTGCATCATCAGGATGCTCAGTCTATGGAAACCAGGCTCCTCTTCCATTAAAAGAGGATTATGTGTCAATTCACCTTGATACACCTTATCAGATAACTAAATTATTAGGTGAACTATATTGCAATTTCTTCTATAACTACTACGGATTACCAATAGTAATATTAAGATTTTTTAATGTTTATGGTCCCGGTGAAATTCCTGGAAAATACAGAAATGTAGTACCTAATTTTATCTATTGGGCTATGCACAAGAAAAAACTACCTATAACTGGAACTGGAGAGGAAACAAGAGATTTCACCTTTGTTGAGGATGTAATCGATGGAATCTTAAGAGGAGGAGTAATATCTGAAGCTGTAGGAGAAGCTTTCAATATAGCTTCACAAACAGAAACAAAAGTAATAGATTTAGCAAATATAATCAATGAATTATTAGAAAATCCAAATGGAATTGAATATACCAGTAGAAGAAAATGGGACAAAATAACAAAAAGATGTGCGTCAATTGAAAAAGCAAGAAAAATCCTTGGATACAATCCAAAAACAAAAATAAAGGAAGGAATAAAAAAAACTATTGATTGGTTTTTAAAAAATAATGAAAAAATAGAAGAAAGTGCTATATTTTAAAAATAAATATGAAAATATTATTAGTTCAAGAATCAGATTGGCTAAAAAGGGGACCTCATCAACAGCACCATTTAATGGAAAGACTTTCAATTAAAGGGCATAATATTCGCATAATTGATTATGAGGTTTCCTGGAAAAATGAAACTAATAAAGAAATATACTCAAAAAGAAAAGTTTTTAGTAAAGTTTCAAAATTTTATGATGGTGCTAATGTATATGTTATTCGTCCCACTATTATTAAAATTCCAATTTTAGATTACATATCTATTATATTTACCCATGGAATTGAAATAAGAAAACAAATAAAAAATTTCAAACCTGATGTTATTATTGGTTTTGGTATTTTAAATACATTTATAGCTGCAATATTAGCAAGAAGAAATAATATTCCATTCATTTATTATTTAATTGATGAACTCCATAGGTTTATTGCATTTAAAATATTTCAACCTTTAGGAGAAATAATAAAGAGTAGAACATTAAAACTTTCAGATAGGGTTATTGTTATTAATAAAAAACTAAGAGATTATGTGATTAGCTTAGGAGCAAACTCCCAAAAAACTTATATCATTAGTGCTGGAGTGGAACTTGATCGTTTTTTAAATTCTGATGGTAGAAGTATAAGAAAGAAATATAGTATTAAAAAAGATGATATAGTTCTTTTCTTTATGGGTTATTTATATAATTTTTCAGGTTTAAAAGAAGTTGCCCTAAAATTAGCTAAGTTAAAAGATAAGAAGAGGAGTATTAAACTCTTGATTGTGGGTGAAGGTGATATATATAGTGATCTTCAAGAGATCAAAGATAAATATAAATTAAAAGATAAAATTATACTTACAGGTAAGCAACCTTATAAAAAAATTCCTGATTTTATCGCATCCTCTGATATTTGTTTACTTCCAGCACAAAACACTAAAATAATGCAAAATATTGTTCCTATAAAAATGTATGAATATATGGCTGGTTGCAAACCAGTAATTTCAACAAAACTTCAAGGAATAATGAAGGAGTTTGGTAATGATAATGGTGTTATATATGTGGATAAACCAAAAGATGTTTTGAAGAAGACAGTTGAATTGATTGAAAATGGAGCTATAGAGGAAGAGGGAAGAAAAGCAAGGAAATTTGTTGAGAAGTATAGCTGGGACAATATCGTGGATGAGTTTGAGAAGATTTTGGAGGAGGTTGTTCGTGGTGAATAATGTGAAAATTACGAAAAATCTGAAAAAGAGCATCTATAATTCAATTCCTCAACAATATATTCGATATGCAGGAATTGGGCCTTACTTCATCCCAGTATTTGAGAGAATATACTGGAAAAGACTCGAGATGGCATTAATGCTTGCTAGAAAATTTGCTTCCCCAGGTAAAAAGTTAAAAATTGGAGATTTTGGGTGCGAGTTCGGTGTACTTGTAGCGTTGTTAAGCAATAATTTTCCTTATTCTCACATTTATGGGATTGATATATATCCAGATGAAGTACTGAAGGTAGCCGAAGATATCTGCAATAAAGTTTCAATGAGACGAAATTATTATTTCATTAGAGGAAATATAGAAAATTTATCTTTTAAACCTGAAACATTCCATATTGTGTTTTGCTTAGATGTTTTAGAACACGTATCAAATGTTGTAAAGTCCTGTAGGGAAATAAAAAGGGTAATTAAAAAAGAAGGGATCTTAATAGTTTCAGTACCTGTAGAAGGTCGATTGTTAAAAATACTTCGTGAAATTTATACGCTGGGAGGACATTTAGCAGAAAATGACCCACATTGGCACAGTGACATAAAGAATTATCATGAGTTCGAAATGCTTTTATCTAACAATTTTGAGTTATTGGAAAGCATATATGTACCTAATAATCGATTAATTGTTTATGATAAGATATTTGCTTGCAAAAAGGTTTAAGAAAAAGGCAAGAGTGATTAAGATGAATGGATATTCAGCATGCGTACTAAAGATTACTGACCTAAAAAAGGATATATTTAAAAGCCTTGAGTTTATTAACTGGAAAGAGTATGTTAAGAAGGATTCTACAGTTTTTATAAAGCCCAATTTTACGTTTCCTTATTACAAAGAAGGGATTACTACCAGCCCAGAATTACTAAAAAATCTACTGGAAATAATTAAAGAAAGGACAGATAATATAATTGTTGGAGAATCCGATGGCGGAAATCACTCATTCTCTGCAGACGATGCATTTAAAGGTCATAATATGTATGAAATTTGTAGAAAGACTAATGTGGATTTAGTTAATTTATCGAAACTTCCTTCTATGTCTATCGAAGACAAAATTCAAGGAAAAAAAGTTAAGATTCAGCTACCAAAACTTCTTTTAGAAGAGGTAGATTGCTTCATCTCAGTTCCAGTTTTAAAAGTGCATGTAATGACAAAAGTTACTCTTAGCATAAAAAATCTTTGGGGTTGTTATCCAGATACAATGAGATGTTTGCATCATAAGAATTTGAGTTATAAACTTTCATTAATAACAAAGTTACACAATCCGAAAATAGTGATAATAGATAGGACTTATGCTTTAGATGGTCATGGACCGATGTATGGAGAAGCAAAAAAGACGGATATAATAATATCCTCCAATAATCCTGTGGCTGCAGATTCAATTGGGGCAGCTATTATAGGGATTGAGCTTAAAAAAGCAGAACACATCCGAATTGCAGAAAAAGAGAGGTTAGGAACGACAAACTTAGAAGAAGTGGAGATAAACAAAGATTGGAGAAAGTTTGAGAGAGTTTTGGAGGAGGTAAAATGAAAATTCTTCATGTTATTCCTTATTTTACTCCAAAGCGGGGCGGAGATGTAAATGTCTGTTATAATCTTTCAAGACAGTTGGTTAAATGTGGCCATGAAGTTACAATAATTACAACAGACTTTGAATTCGATGAAACATATGCAAAAACTCTCGAAGAGGTAGGGGTTAAAGTCATCTCTTTCCGTTGCATAGCTAATATTAAGTTATTTTTGATTTCTCCAAGCATGAAAAAATGGTTGAAAAGCAATATTAAGAATTTTGATGTTATTCACATGCATAATTTTCGGTCTTACCAGAATAACATTGTTTATCACTATGCTAAAAAATACGACATCCCTTATGTATTGCAAGCTCATGGCTCACTTCTAAGAATAATAGAGAAGCAAGGGCTAAAGAAATTATTTGATTGGGTTTGGGGATACAATATCCTTAAAGATTCATCAAAAGTAATCGCCCTAACGAAGACAGAAGCAGAGCAGTACAAGAAGATGGGTGTGGATGAGAATAAGATTGAGATTGTGCCAAATGGAATTAATCTATCTGAATATGAGGATTTGCCGAAGAGTGGAGGATTTAGAAAGAAATACAATATAGGAGATGATGAAAAGATAGTTTTGTATTTGGGCAGGATACACAGAAGCAAAGGTATTGATCTGCTTGTGAAAGCATTTGTAGATATTTCAAAAAGGATAGAGAAGGTTAAATTGGTATTAATCGGTCCAGACTATGGATACCAGTCAACATTAGAAGAACTCACACAATCATTAAAAATGAATAATAATGTGTTATTCACTGGCTTTGTTACTAAAGAAGAGAAAATAGCACCACTTATTGATGCTGATGTTTTTGTTACACCAAGTTTCTCTGGTTTTCCAGTGACTTTTCTTGAATCTTGTGCTTGTGGCACGCCGATAATTACAACGAATAACGGTGATGAACTTGATTGGATTCATGGTAAAGTTGGATATGTAGTTGAATATGATAAAGACCAGTTAAAGAATGCGATCTTTAAGGTTTTGAGTGATGAGGGGTTGAGGAGGAGATTTGGAGAAGAGGGTAGGAGATTGGTGAGGGGGAAGTTTAATTGGGATAATGTGGTTAAACAAATAGAAGATACATATTTAACGGTTAGTGAGGGAAGTTGAATATGAAAATTTGTATTATGGGGAAGTCGATTAATATGATATCGGGACATTCCAAACCAGCATTTGAACTTGCTAGAGAATTGATACATGCAGGTAACGACGTTGTTATTCTAACAAGCGAAGTTCTATCTGGTTTTAAGAATACACCTTATCAATCTGTGTTCCATGACCATTTTGAAATATTAACACCATCTAACTCATTGATGTTGGACTTATATTTAGGGAAAAATGAAGCCCTAAATAATATACTAAACGATTCGGATATAATTCATCTATTTGATTATATACCACCAGGCTTGATAAGATCATGTGTAAAAACACCAGTTCCTATTATCTATACATTAAATGGGCCTTATAAAGTAAGAATTGGTGAATTGGTCGCTGCGGGTGCACCAAGTTTTTTAAATATGGCAAAACGAAATTTTTTATTCACACCCATAATTCCAAATGCCGTTTTTAAAAAAATGTTAAATAATTTCGATAAAATAATTTCAACTAGTAATTACATGGCTGAAGATCTTTTTTCACTCAGCATTGCAAAAAAGAAAATAGAGGTAATTCCACTATGGATAAATATTCAGCGCTTTTGTGGTATTCCAGATAATAATATGGCAAGAGTCCCAACTTTTGCTTATTTTGGGTGGGGTTCTTCGATTCGAGGTGTTCCTGATGTCGTGAGTGCATTTAAGCTTGTCTTAAAAAGGGACCCTGATGCGAAATTAATTATGTGTTTTACAGGGTTTCATGGTATTGAAGAAAAAATGTACAAATATTTATTACAAAAAAGCAGAATTGCAAAGTCTATCGTATTGAGGATGGGATATGAGCCAAGTATATTTAATATAATAAAATCTGCTGACGTTATTGTTTTACCTTTTCGTTCAACTTGTGGGTATGCTCACCCACCTTTGGTGGTTTTGGAGGCTATGGCATTAGGAAAGCCTGTAATATCTACATTTGTAGGAAGTGTACCAGAAATAATTTCCGATGGTGTAACAGGTTTTTTAGTTCCACCACGAGATGTTAATGCTCTGGCGCGAAAGATGTTTCTCGTTTCACATGATAGAGAATTATTACATAAGATTGGAAATCAAGCACAAAAATATATTATCGAAAGACATAATTCGAAAAATATTGTCCCAAAAATAATCGAAATTTATAAAAAGGTACTGGGGTGATTTCATGGGGAAGTATGATACCAAAAGAATCTATTCACAGCAAGATTTAGTGAATTCTTATGACTATGACAGATTTACATCTGCTGGAGGAAAAGTATTTAACGCCATTGAAAAAGGTATTGTTTTACAAAACATACCACTGAAAGAAGGGGAAATCTCTATTTTAGAGGTTGGTTCGGGCACTGGTAGATTTACCATTGAACTTGCAAAACTTGGATTAAATGTTACCGCATGCGATATCTCCCTACCGATGTTAAAAAAAGTTGAAGGGAAATTATTAAGTTTAAATCTAAAAAGGAATGTGACCCTTGTTAATGGAGATATATATAATCTTCCATTTGAAGATAATAGTTTTGATTATGTGGTATGTATGCGAGTATTAAACCAATTGAGGGGAAAGCAAAATAAGAATGGGGCGCTGAAGGAGCTTTGCAAAGTAGCCAAGCCTAATGGAATAATTCTTTTTGATTTTATAAACTCACATAGTCTTACCATATTTGCACGAGCTGATAAAAAGTTAGGATTAATATCTGTTAATGAGATGAAAAGATTTGTGGATGATATCCCCAAAGTTAGGATAAGAGATATTAGTGGAAGGCTTATTCTTTCTCAGACATTGCTTGAGAAGTCTCCCAAATATCTTTTGAAACTTGTGGAAAAGATTGATTATTTACTTTGTAAATATTTTTTCAAATATGCGACACGAGTGTACTTTGTTCTTGAAAAATTCAAGGCTACAGATAATGGTAATCGCTTTCATAATGAGAGAGAATCATGAGGTATAAAACATGATAATTGCTTTTGTATCCTCTGGGCTGTTAGGCAGAGAAGAATATGGCTCCAAAAGTCAAATGGCAGCAAGAGAACTACAGATATTTGGGATTTCGAAAGAATTAGCTCGTATAAAGCATGATGTATTTATAATCCGTCGAAAATACGGACCAGAAAAAATTGAAAATGTAGATGGTGTTTGTATTGTTAACATAGGCACTCCTCATTTAAAAGATGAGCGATTCTCTCAAATCGCTTCGACTATGTTGTTCTCTCTAGAAGTGGCTAGAAAGATTAAAAAATTAAAGCCAGATATAGTCTGTCTTATTGATAGATATTCTGGTTATTTTCCGTCAAAGTTAAATATACCAAAAATATTTATTGCATCCACTCATGATGCCTTTGGTTTTGTTAAGAGATATGAAATTAACCGGCGAAAAATTAATTACATATTTTTTGAGGTTAAGAGAAAAACGGAAGAAAATATTATGTATCGGTCTGACGCGACAATTTCGCTAACAGAAAGCATCAAAGATTATCTTGTACAAAGAGGGATCACAAATATTTATGTTATACCTAGTGCCATAAATCCAAATGAATATTACGAAAAGGGAGAGGATAATTATATATTATATGCTGGAAGGTTAGTTGAACATAAAGGGATACAATATTTAATCAAAGCATTTTCTGAGATGAGGGATGATATTACAGAAGATTTGGTTATTATTGGATCTGGCTCATACGAAAAAGTTCTAAAGAATCTAGTTGTTTCACAAAATATAGAGGGAAGAGTAGAGTTTATTTCATTTCTTTCAAGACCTAAATATAGAGAATTTCTATCAAAGTGCAAGGTTTTTGTTTTTTCTTCATTATACGATGCCTTTGGTGTAGTAGTTATTGAAGCAATGGCTTCAAGTAAATCAGTTATTGCAAGTGATATACGTGGACCAAAAGATATCATAACCCATGGATATGATTGGTTCTTATTTGAGAAAGAGAATATCGATGAACTGAAAAAATATCTTGAACTCTGCCTTTCGGATAAGGAATTAAGAAGAAAAATCGGTAGTAACGCGAGGAAAACGATTGAAGACGGGTATACTTTTAAAAAAATTGCAGATAGGTACTTAAAGTTATATGAAAAAATTCTTTCCGATAAGTCAAAATGAATACTATGCAAGGTGGTCCAAATAAAAAGAGAGAGTTACTATAAAAATAGAGAAATAGAGGAAATTAAAGTAACCCCTGGATGGGGATATAAAATTAGGGAACTCATCCCTAATTCTAACCAAAAAATTCTGGATGTAGGTTGTGGAGATGGGAGAAACTCAGCACTATTGAAAGATCATGAAAGCGAAGTTTGGGGGATAGAGATATCGGAGCAACTCGGTAAGTTTGCTCAAAAGGAGATTGATAAGGTAATTATTCAAGACGCTGAGGAAGGTTGGAAAGTCCCTTCTAATTTTTTTGATGTCGTAACTATGTTTTGTTATTTGGAACATGTTTTTGATTACAATTTTCAGTTACAAGAACCTAGAAGGGTTTTAAAAGACCGCAGTTGCTTAATTATCTTAGTTCCGAATATATCCATTCTTGAGAGAATAAGATTGTTATTTGGGCTTTATCCTGTCTATGCTGATTGTATGGAACACATTAGACTATTTACCAAACCTTTCCTTTCCAAAGTGTTGAGACAAAATGAATTTGACCCAATTTATTGGTACGGGTGGAAATTTGTGATACCAATAATAAACTTGAGAATTAAAATATTAGAGAAATTTGCACCGAATTTATGTACATGTCTAATTGTTAAAGCGGTAAAAATGTAAATGGGTGATACACTTGAAACAAAACATTGAAATAATCGGAAATCTGAGTAGGCATCCAAGTGCCGAGGCATTTCTAATGAAATTTTTGCAAGTCTTGCGTCCACTTTCTAAAGACATATGTTTGATTGCGGTTGATTGCCCACCTAATTTCAGAGACCAGGTATGGTGGATCAAAACTAAGCACTTTATTAAAAAAAGAAAGACAATCTTATCAAAGGGTATAAATTTACTTTTAATGGAGTTCAAATTAATTTTTTTTCTTGTCTTTGTATCAAAAAGATATTGTCATGATATTGTGATTTTTCTATCAAATCTACCCATCTCAATGTTTTTTGCCAAATTAATGGGGAAAAAAGTAGTTTTATATGAGGGAGGATCTTTCTCAAGACATTTTAGTGTCTTTTATAAATTATTATTCGAAAAGATCCCCTACATTCTTTCGAATAGAATAATAATTGAAGCAGAAAGTTCAATGGAGTTTCAAAATTTGACGATTTTTAAGGAAAAAGTAGTTATAGGAAGCTTGTATGTAGAGAAGGAATTATTTAGATATAATAAAAAATTCGATGAGCGGAGTAACATTGGGTATTTCGGCAGGTTAACGGAAAGCAAAGGCATACAAGAACTTCTTAATGCAATAATTATTTTGAACAAGAAGCTACAAAAAGAGTGGGTCAAGGTTATTATTGGGGGAGGGGGACCGTTATTCGAAAGAATAAAACAGAAGATTAGAGAAAATGAGTTAGATGGCAAAGTCAAGTTAGTTGGTTGGGTACCTCATCAAGAACTTTCAGAATACTTAAACAATCTTAAATTATTGATTTTGCCTTCTCGCTCCGAGGGACTCCCAAATATTATACTTGAGGCAATAGCCTGTGGCACGGTAGTTCTGGCAACACCCGTTGGTGGTATTCCAGATGTAATAAAAGATGGCGAAACGGGTTTTATCATGGAAAATAATTCACCAGAATGCATTGCGAAAAATGTTATAAGAGCTCTGAATCATCCAAACCTTGGTGAAATCGTAAAAAATGCACAAAAATTAATAAATGATGAATACACATACGAGGCTGCGGTTGAAAGGTATAGAAGGATTTTAGAGAAAATTTAGAGGGAAAATATGACTAAAGAGCTAACCAAACCAACTTTTATCATAAGTTTGGATGTAGAATTAATTTGGGGTTACATATCAGACCTAACACATAAATCCATAAGTTTGATGAAAAATGATGCAAAAAAGGTAAGAGGCTGCATAGACATCCTGCTAAATCTATTTAAAAAGCACAACATCCCAGCAACTTGGGCAGTTGTTGGGCATCTATTTTTGGATCACTGCAAATCCGAAGACGGAATACCACACAAAGATATGCCAAGGTTCAAAGATGATTACTATTCCTCTGATCCGTGCACAGACATACAAAGAGACCCGCTGTATTACGGAAAAGATATTGTTGAGAAGATTCTATCAAATCAAGTAGAGCATGAAATTGGCTATCACTCATTCTCCCATGTTGTCTTCTCAGAATGCAGCCGAGAAGTTGCGGAAGCAGAGATAAAAGAAGGGATAAAATTAGCAAAAGAATTTGGAATAGTTTTAAAGTCGTTTGTGTTTCCAGAGAATAAGATAGAACATATAGATGTTTTAAATGATAATGGATTTAGGATATATCGTGGAGAGAATCTTACACGTGGTAAAATGAGCCAAAACATATTAATACGAAAATTCAATGG
>JRER01000243.1_pt1 | contig 19400 bp, 20 predicted proteins | sample 210161 | NCBI WGS metagenome assembly JRER01 (sample SAMN03019618, study PRJNA260268) | marine sediment metagenome | biome: Marine; feature: Sediment; material: Clay; isolation source: clay from marine sediments 136 meters below sea floor depth collected from... | place: New Zealand: Canterbury...
ACGAAGTAAATAGAGCGCCCATGCGAACATGAAAAATGTGATAGCCAGCACGACTATGGAGAGATAAATGACCGCTGCTGGATAAGTAATTGTTGAGAGGAGAAAGCCAAGGAAGCCCAAGCGAGTCTGCTTCGCAAAGGCAGGAAGCACCCAAAGCATTACATAAACCACAAACGGAATGAAATCCCAAGGTCCCTCTTTGTGTGTGAGTCCTCTTTCCTCAAGCCTTTTCAATGCTTCTTTGGGAGTGATCTCTCCCCTTTCTAGTTTCTCGGCCAAATCTTTCGTTCTATCCACTTTCCTTTCCATAATTTGACTTCTCCTATTTCACTCTGCTGGACAGGACTAGACTTTGCTTCCGCTGAAGCCTCGATTCTCCCCTTATTGACAGGGACTAGAAATCCCAGTTCTGTTTGTGAAAGCCTTCGAAAATGCCGGGTTAGGCGCGGTCTTGCTCTTGTTTCTTCCCCGCTTCAGCAAAAGCCGGATAGTTGTTGAAGAACTCCTGTCGGATATCTTCGGGTACCCGATTTAGCGGGCAGAATATGTTGTAACAGCGCGTACATTGCGTGCGAAGCAGTGTCCAAAACCAGGTGAGCACTGCCCAACTGGCGATGACCAGTAGCAGCCATTGTTGGCCCAGAATGAAGAACGGGATGTAATAGAGCAGCAGCGCCGAACTGTATCCCACAAGGACGATTTTCTCGATTCGGTTCAAGGGCCGCGGGTTGAACCGGGGTATTTTCGGAAAGCCGTAGTTCGCATGGCACTTGAGTGTAAACCCCTGCTCAGCATAATGAGGACAATGCCGGCAAAGGACCAAGGCTTCTACATACCCGAAGAAGATAACCGCCAATCCAAACCAAACAGCCAATCCGATCCAGAATCCGCTGACCGCCATGCCTGCTATGAAGGGAATGAAGAAGCCAATCGCCAGAACTCCAAAATCGAGAACGTCTTTGGGAGTGTGCAGGCACAACAGCCTCCCCTCTATTGGGCAGCCACTACAGGTTTCTCGCGAGCAAGCGGCTGCTGTTTTCTTGCCTGTTACTACTTTCACTTTCCTTCTCTCCGCCTGATATGAACGCAAGATTGCGCCTAACTGTTCATAGACGAAATAGTCCATCTATGCTTCCAGATGGGCATATTTTGCGAACAAAATTCGCTTATGCGACAGTTGCCTCTCACCTCATCGTCAACGCCATTATCGCCTTCTGGACGTGGAGCCGGTTCTCCGCCTCGTCGAAAACCACCGACTGGGGCCCGTCTATCACCTCGTTGGTCACCTCGAAGCCGCGGTCGCAGGGGAGGCAGTGCATGTAGATGGCATCCTTGTGGGCCAGTTTCATCTTCTCCTCGTCGCAGATCCACTCCTTGTTAGCGTCGAAGATCTCTTGCGTCCTTCTCTCGTCCAGTTGGCCAACCGGTGGAGCGTGCATGATGGCTGCTGTCCAAGCCTTGGGATAGACCACCTGGGCTCCCTCGAACGCCTCCCGCATATCGTTAGAGATGGCAAACGACCCGCCATACTTCTCGGCGTACCCTTGGCAGGCTCTAAACACTTCGTCATCCAGTTCCATCCCTTTAGGATGGGCCAGGATCACCTCCATCCCCATCATGGTGGCGGCGATGATGGCGCTCTGGGGGACGGCCCGGGGCTTATGGACGCTGGGGGAGTAGGCCCAACTCATCACGAATTTCACCCCAGAGAAGGCGCCGAGCTTCTCCTTGACGGTGAGGAGATCCGCCAGGGCCTGGCAGGGGTGGTACTTGTCGCATTCCATGTTGATGACCGGGATGTCAGCCCAGTAAGCGAAATTCCGCTCTATCTCGTGGGCCTTGCCGTAGACCCAGCCCACGGGGTCGCCGTAGCAGCGGATGGAGATAGCCTCTCCCATGCGAGAGAGTACCCGAGCCACATCCCCCACCCGTTCCGTCTCGTAAGCCCGCTCATCGCTGGCTAGGGCGGGGGCATATATCTTCCCCGGCTCTAGGAAGTGGGCATGACCGCCTAATTGGGTCATCCCTGCCTCGAAGGAGTTGCGGGTCCTAAGGGAGGTGTTGTAGAAGATCATGAAGAGGGTCTTGGCACGCAGGAGGTGGTCATGGGGCTCGCCGATGGCGAACCTCCGCTTGAGGTCCAGGGCCACATCCAGGATAGTCTCTATCTCTTCCCGGTTGTAGTCGAGGAGGGTGAGAAAATCTCGCCCGCGGAAAGTCTCGGTCTTCATCCCTTGCTCCTTTCTTGCTTTGGGCTTCCGTCCTATTGTAGTTTCGCTACTTCCCCACCGTCAACCAAGATGAAAGTTATCTGCCCAGGAATTCGAGGGCGAATTGGGCGTATACCCGCGCGGCCTTAACTAAGTCTTCTACCTTTACTTGATCCTCTGTGGTGTGGCAGTGGGCCTCTTCCCCTGGCCCGAAGCCGATGGTGGGGATGCCCAGGTCTCCTTTAGTGGCCACACCGTTGGTGGAGAAGCGCCAGGCTATGATCTGGGGCTCATAACCCAGGGCCTTTTTCACTGTCCGGGCCCCCATCTGTACTAGGGGGTTTTCCTCTTCCAGGAACCAGGCAGGGAAGTATTTCTTCTGCCGACAGGGGTACCCGGTATGGCTTCGGGCCTCGTATACCATGGTCTCCACCTGAGCCTCCACACCTTCCTCTTGGATGATCTCTCGGACCTGCGCCAGGGCTAACTCCTCATCTTCCTCCCAGGTGAGGCGGCGGTCGAGGTGGGCTTGGCATCTATCGGGAATCGCGTTCAGGCTAGCGGAACTGCTCTCTATGCGGGTGACCGCGACACTGCCTGGCCCCAAGAAGGGGTGTTGAGCCAACTTAGAGTTTAAGGCCTCGACGCCCGCTACGACCTTGTTCATAGCATAGATGGCGTTTACCCCTTGCGCTGGAGCGGAGGCGTGGCAGGAGCGTCCATGGGTGGTAACTACCAGCATGATACGACCCCTCTGGCCGCGAGAGATCTGGAGGTCGCTGGGTTCGCCCAGAAGGACAGCATTAGGTTTCAACCTTTGACAGAGAAGCCCCAGGGCGTACCCTTCACACTCTTCCTCCTGCACGCTCCCCACCACGTAGAGGTTTCCTGTTAGATCGAGGCCGGCATCGATGAGGCTTTTGGCTCCATATATCATAGCTGCTAGAGCGCCTTTATTGTCCGCTGCCCCCCTTCCGTAGAGAACGCCCTCTTCGATCTCCGCTCCGTATGGATCCCTGCTCCAAGCCGCGGGGTCGCCGATACCTACCGTATCGGTATGGGCGTCGTAGAGGAGCCTCTTCTCTCCTCCAGAGCCTATCCGCCCCACTACGTTTCCTACCTCATCGATGAAGACCTCGGCGAAGCCGACTCTCTTCATCTCCTCGGCCACCCGTTCTACAACCCCTCTTTCTTTTGTGGAGGGGCTGGGGATGCGGATGATATCTTGAAGGAAAGAGAGTAGGGGCTCCTTGTCTGGGAGGGGAATCTCCAAAGGGCACCTCTAAGTGGGGATACTTTTGTACACCGCGATCACATAGGTGACTTGCCCAAGGTATCATCGAGAACCACGTGGGGTGAAAGCGCCTGGCGGCACCACTCTTTTAACGCTTGGGGGTCATAGGTGAAATCGGAAGGTTCTTCCCGGCGATGGGGAGCCAAGTGGGTGAAACCTATGCCAGAGCCGCTGATACGAAAGAGTTCTTTGAGGAGTCGTTTCATATAGGCTTCGGGATCTGGCCCTACGGGGTAACCCAAGACGCTTATCAAGAAGGAGATATCGAATTGATTCTCCGCAAAGGGGTCGGCCAGGATGTCCCGTTTTATAAAATATCCCTTCCCAAACCATTCTTGAGCCCCGGCTACCATATGGTCGCTGAGGTCAACTCCCAGATAGGAAGCGTAATCTGGGTAGTATCTATCTAGATACCCTTTGAGATAGCCAAGGCCGCAGCCCACATCCAGGATGGACTTGCCCTGAAGATCGAATTTGCTAACCGCGTGGTGAAAGATCTCCTCTTGAGTTTTCTGATCAGGGTATTCCAAAATGGCCATGTCGTCGCCTTTGAAGAGGATGTCGCGGGCGTCGAAGAAGACAGCATAGTGGTAATGGGTGGGGAAACTCTTGGGCTTGTGGAGGGCCATCTTCTTTTGTGCCTTCTCTAACCACTTGGAAAGCAGGCCGGGCATCTAGTACGCCCCTTTCCCTAAAAGGACGGTGGGGATAGTTATGAGCATGATTTTGAGATCGAGCCACAAAGACCAGTTCTCGGTGTAGAAGAGGTCTAGCATCACCATCTCATCGAAGGTGAGCTCGCTCCTCCCCATCACCTGCCAGAGGCCGGTTAAGCCGGGGAGAACCCCTAGCCGCCGGTGATGCCACTCCTCATACCGCTCCACCTCCCTCGGGAGAGCCGGGCGAGGGCCGACGAGGCTCATCTCCCCTCTCAGGATGTTATACATTTGGGGGAGTTCGTCGAGGCTGAAGCGGCGTAGGAGCTTCCCTACACGGGTGCAGCGGGGATCCTCTCGGATCTTGAAGAATACCCCTTCCGCCTCATCCAGGTCACGCACTTCGCTCAGTTCCTCCTCCGCTTCCGGCCGCATAGAGCGGAACTTGTAGAAAGTGAAACGTTTCGCATTTCGTCCTACCCTCCTCTGCCGGAAAAGAGCCGGCCCCGGCGATTCCAACTTTATCAGGGCGGCTATAAGGAGGATGAGAGGGGATAGGAGGAGAAGGGTCATGGCCGAGACAACCAGATCGATAGCCCGCTTGAGGGCCAGGTTCCAACCCCGGATCGATACCTCCTTCACCCCCAAGAGCGGTATGCCCCCCACCTCTTCCACGTCCACTCGGCTGAGGCTCATCTGGAATAGATCAGGGACTATTCGGGCTCGCACCCTTGCCCTCTCACATTGAGCCACCATTTTGATGATCTCTTCATGGGAGGTCCAGGGGAGGGTGATGATCACCTCATCCACCCTTCTCTCCTGCAGAAGCCGGGGCAGATCCCTTGTGCTTCCCAGGCTGGGAAAGCGGCCGATGGTCTTCTCCCGCACCTCATCGTCTATGAAGCCCACTATCTGGTAGCCCAATTGGGGGAGGGCCATGATGCTGCGCATGATGGCTCGTCCTATCTCTCCCGCTCCTACGACGAGAACCCGATCCACCCCGACGCCTCGCCCCCTGAGGTAGCCCCAGATCTGTCTCACTATTAGACGACCCAGACTAAGGGTGAGGGTAACGGAGATGCCCGCGTAACCGAAGAGGAGGCGAGAATAGAACTGTGGCCGGTAAAAGAAGGTTATCACGGTCATGACGGCTATCCCCGCCAGGGTGCCGATGAAGATGGTATAGACCTCATCAAGCCAAGAGGTGCCGCGCTTTTGGGTGTAGAGCCCCTCCACTTTGTAGACTACCAGGAGAATGGCCGTCAAGATGAGGGAGACGGGGATATATTCGCCTAAAGGCACATAGTTCGCCTCGCCCACGGGGCGGATCAACTGCCACTCGTACCGCGCATGGTAAGCGATGAAGAAGGCGGCGTTGATGAGGAGGGTATCCAGAAGGGCAAGCCCCAAGGTGAGCCAAGCCCGATAAGACTTATACATCTTCTCCCCTCATAACCTCTTCGTAGACTCTTACCGTCTCTTCCGCTGCCCCTTGCCAGGTGAACCGCTTGGCCCTTTCCAACCCTCTTTTTTGCATCTCCTCCTGGAGCCCTTTGTCTCGGAGCACCTTGAGCATCGCCCTTGCTATCTCGTCTGCATTTTGAGGGTCTACCAGGATGCCGGCATCGCCCACTACCTCCGGCAAGGAGGAGGTATTCGAAGTGAGTACCGGCGTGCCTGAAGCCATGGCCTCCAGGGGCGGCAAGCCGAACCCCTCATAGAGAGAAGGGTAGGCTAAAAGGTCGGCAGCGTTGTACCATAAGGGTAGTTCCTCCTGCTCCACATAGCCGGCGAAGATCACATGGGCAAGGTCTAACCTCTCCGCCTGAGCGAGAATCCCATCCGCTCCCCACCCCCTGGCTCCGGCCAAGACCAAGGCGTGGGGGATATCCTTCTCTATTTGGGCGTAGGCTTCCAGGAGGAGGCCCACATTCTTCCGCCGCTCTATGGTGCCCACGAAGAGGATCATCCCTTCTGGGAGCCCGCGCCTCTGGCGGAATCGGGAGACTAGATTCCCGTTGAGGGGCCGAAATCTGGGGTCCACGCCACAAGGTATCACCTCTATCTTCTCCCCGGGGATGCGGAAGAGCCTGCTCAGATCGTTCTTCGTGCTTTGGGAAAGGGCGATGACCCGCCGAGACCTCCGGGCCGAATAGGGGGTCATATACCTCAGATAGAGCCGCTTCCAAGGGTTGAACCCCTCGGGGAAGAGGAGGAAACTCAAATCGTAAATGGTGACCACCCCCGGACAGGAGCAGAAGAGGGGCTGTACGAAGGCCAGGGAGTGGAAGAGGTCGATCCCTTCCTTCACCAATTGAACAGGCAGAACAGCCTGTTCCCAGAGGATGCGTACCAGGGGGTTTCCGGTAGGTAGGCGGCTGAAGCGGAGATCTACCTGGGGGAAGAGCCCTTCGGCTTTCCGCTCCCCCAGGAAGGCGGTGTACCGATGGTTGGAAGGGGGCAAGTGAGCCAGGAGATTATAGATATACCAGGTGATGCCCGCAGCCCGGTAATCCCCCGACAGGGAGAGAAGTTGAGCGTTGAGACCGATATGCATCTTAACTCTATTATATCACAAACTATTTGATCTCCTGGTAGACCTGGTAAGTCTCCAAGGCGATCTGGGCTTGGGTATACCGTTCCAGCACCCGCGCTCTCCCAGCCTGAGCCAACCTCTGCCTCGACTTTTCATCCCCCATGATCTTCTCTATCGTCTCTCTTAAGGCTAAGGCGTCGTCCTCGGGGAATATGAGCCCCGCCTTGCCGATGACATGGGGGATCTCCCCTGAATCGGAGCCCACCACCGGCACCCCGGTGGCCATAGCCTCGATGAGCACCCGCCCAAACTGCTCCTTCCAATTGGGGCGGGTGCGGGAGGGGAGGACAAGGAGGTCTAACCCTCGGTAGTAGTCGGGCATCCCTGGCGAGGGGATGGGGGAGTCGAAAGCCACATACTCTGTCAAGCCCAGTTCCTGAACCAGAGTTTGCAACCGCCCTTTTTGAGGCCCGTTCCCCAAGATGCGGAGGCACCACTCTCCTGGAGGGTCAGAAAGGGCGTGGAGGAGGAGATCTACCCCTTTCTCCTCTACCAGCCTTCCTATATATCCGATGCAGAAAACCCCCGCTCGTTTCTCGTGCGCATGGGGCTTATATATCTCGGGGTCGACCCCGAATTGGGGGATGACGGCCACTCGACCACGGTACCCCTTGGCTCGCAGGACCTCTTTTCCCTCTTGATTTCCAGCGATGGCGTAGGCGGCGTTCTTCAGGTTGTATCGCTCCATCCAACCAAAGGGGGGAGGGTAGCGGCGCAAGAGGTTCTGCCAGGTGAAAAAGAGAGCCCGGGCCCCGCCCTTTCTAGACAAGCGCATCGCTTGGAAAGTAGCCAAGTTGTACGGTTCCTCATCTATATGCATGATCTCTGGTTTGAAACGTTCTACCTGGTTCCTTAGGCCGGGGTAGAAATGGAGATGGAAATGGCCGTTGAGGGCCATGGGCTCTACCAGGAGTTCATAGCCTGAAGTGTGGAGCCTCTCCAGGGGTATCTTTCTCCCCTTCTCCAGCCAGTAGGGGGGTACGATGAGCGCAAGTTCGATACCCTCGAACTTGGCCAATTCCTCGATTTTTCTCTGATAGGCCCCCACCACGCAAGCCTTGGAGATCATGAGCACCCGCATGGTTACCTCTTGGCTACCACTTGCTTGTAGACCTCTAGGGTCTCCTTTGCGGTCTTTCGCCAACTGAACTTTTGAGCCTGCTTGACCGCCTTGGCGCTGAGTTCTTCTCGTTTCTGAGGGCTGGTGAGCAGGGCTACCATCGGTTCAGCCCAGGCAGCGGGGTCCTGGGGATCGACCAGCACTCCACCATCACCCACCACCTCGGGGAGGGAGGCGGCATTGGAAGCAATCACCGGGGTGCCTGAAGCCATAGCCTCCAGAGGGGGCAAACCGAACCCTTCGTAGAGGGAGGGGTAGAGAAAGAGGGTGGCCAAACTATAGAGGGCCGGCTTCTCCTCCTCTGGCACCCAGCCGATGAAGCACACAGCGTCGCTCACCCCTGCTTCCTCCGCCAAGCGGCGAGGATGGGGGAAGAAAAGGGTATCCTTACCGGGCAACGCCCCAGCGATGACGAGCGGACATTTATCGCCTAGCCTCTCCTTTAGGCCCTTGAACCCCTTGAACAAGGTATTCATGTTCTTCCGTTGGTCGAAGCCGCCCAGGTAGAGGATGAACTCCTGGGGCAGGCTGTACTTTCGTCGTACCTGATCCAGTTCGGTTTTTGCTCCCGCCTTAAACCTCTCATCTGCGGCCAGGAGGATGGTATGGACTCTCTCCGGGGGGATCTCGAGAAGCCGGAGGATATCCCTTTTCGAGGAATCGGAATCGGTGATGATGGCTGCGGCGCGTTTGGCGGCGATGGAGACCAGACTGGTGTAGAAGCGCACCAAGATGGAGCCTTTATAGGCAGGCAGGATAAGGGGAATGAGGTCGTGGATGGTGACCACCGTGGGGATGGAGGGATAGAGGGGTGGGGCGAAGTAGGGCACGTGAGCTAGGTCCATCCCCCGGCAGGCCCTAGGGAAGGAGACCTGCTCAAACCAAAGTTTAGCCAGGTTCTCGTTTTTGGAGAAGGGGGTAGCGATAAAACGATGGTGGGGGTCTTCTGTGCCCGGTTTGGCCTCGCGGGAGAGAAAGAGTGTATATTCGGTCTTTAGCGCCATCAACTCTCGAACTAGGCAGCGCGTATATTGGCCGCTGCCCGTTGTCTCCTCTTTCCAGAAGAAGCCGTTAATGCCTACCCGCATTTCGTTCTCTATTCGGGGTAGCCCTGGGGGTTAGCCCGGTGCCACCGCCAAGCGCTCTCTATTATGCTCTCCAAATGGGGATACCGGGGCTGCCAGCCCAGTTCTCTCTCGATCTTCTCCGCGCTGGCTACCTTGATGGGGGCATCGCCGGGCCTCCGAGGCCGCTCGACGGTGGGGATGGGATGGCCGGTGACCTGGCGAGCGGTCTCGATGACCTCCTTCACCGAGTAGCCATGGCCATTGCCCAGGTTGTAGATGCGGCTCCTCTCCTCCAGCGCCTCCAAGGCCAAAATATGGGCTTGGGCTAAGTCTAAGACATGGATGTAGTCACGGATGCAGGTGCCATCATCGGTAGGGTAGTCGGTACCGTAGATCTCCAGGTGGTCTCGCTGTCCCAGGGCCACCTGAAGCACCCGGGGGATGAGGTGACTTTCCGGCCGGTGATCCTCGCCCCGCTGGGGAGTGGCCCCCGCGGCGTTGAAATAGCGCAGGCTGGCGTACCGCAGGCCATGTATCCTCTCGAACCAGGCCAACATCCGTTCCACCAGGAGTTTAGACTCTCCATAAGGGTTGATGGGTCGCAGAGGGTCGCTCTCCACTATCCGCTCTCGGATGGGCAGGCCGTAAACATCGGCGGTGGAGGAAAAGACGAACCGCTTGACGCCCTGAGTTACCGCGGCCTCCAGAAGGTTGAGGCTACCCAGGGTATTGTTGCGGAGATAGAGAGTCGGCTTCTCCATCGATTCGCCGGACTCGATGAGGGCGGCGAAATGCATCAGGGCGAAAAAATCGTACTCCTCGAAGAGTTTAGCCAGCGCCTCTTGGTCTAAGAGGTCCCCACGGACGAAAGTCGTCTCTTCAGGCACCGCCGCACGGTGGCCTCGGACTAGGCTATCGAAGACCACCACCTCGTGCCCGGCCCCAATCAACTCCTGGGCCACGATGCTCCCGATATAGCCTGCCCCTCCGGTGACCAAGATATTCATATCCCCTCTCTTTTCTCATTGTACCCCTTCTTGGGCCATTCCTCAAGGGCTCGTTGTTGTAAGGGGGAACGAAGTAGGATATAATGAGGTTGCAGAGTGATTTTGTGGACTAACCCATGACCCTCTGCCGCATCATCTGGGGAAGAGCGGAGGCGGGGATCCTCGGCGTGGTAGTGGAGTCGAGGAGGGAGCACAAGAGGTAAAAATGAAAAGAACTCTGCTCATATTGATCATGGTCAGCCTTCTCACGGCTTGCGGGGGCGCAACACCAACACCGTACCCTACTTATACACCCTATCCCACTTATACGCCATACCCGACGTCTCCGCCCTCAGTCACTCCGATACCACCGTCTCCCACCCCGCTTCCGCCAACACCAACTGCCATACCACCTACTGCCACATCGATTCCGGCTACTCCTACTCCGGTTGCGCCAACCCCAACGCCTGCGCCGCCAACCCCTACATCTATACCTCCCTCGCCAACTCCCCAACCATACGGCTCACGACAGAATCCAGTGCCGGTCGGCACAGCCGCTACCGCTCCCGATGGGTGGGAAATCACGGTAATAGGTTTCGATCCGGATGCGTGGCCTGAAGTTCTTGCTGAGAATCAGTTTAACGATCCTCCCTTGCCGGGCAATCGAATGATCATGATCAGAGTAAGAGCCACTAATGTAGCAGCAGAAGACGAGCCGGCATGGGTTAGCGAATCTTGGTTCTATCTCGTAGGTTCCCGTAATGTGCTTTATAGTACCTTCGACGAAGCCTCCCGTTGTGGAGTGATCCCGGACGAACTAGCGGGGGACCTCTTCCGAGGCGGATCAACTGAGGGGAATGTCTGCTTTCAACTTCCGATTGATGAAGCCAACCTGCGACTGGCTTATGAGTACGCCTGGGATGAGTATCTGTTCTTCTCGGTGCAATAGCCCATGACCCTCCGCCGCATCATCTGGGGGCTGAACATAGTCGGGTTGTCTTCGGGAAATAGGCGGGGTTGGAGTAAGAGGCGAGATTATGGGCATAGTTATCTAGGGCACAAGACGTGATGAGTTCGGGAAAGGAGATAGACCATGCTGACCGAGAGGAGAAAAAGGATCTTGCATCGGGTCTACGACATGTACATGGAGCAGCCTGGCGCGCTCGTCTTTCTTAGCCAGGACATTATGGCATCTCTTCAATTGGAAGAGGATGAATATACCGTTGACGTTAAGTGGCTAATCGGAGAAGAGTTGCTAGAACCCCGTGCGAAAGTAACAGGGACGCCTTGGCCTCTTGGGGTGAAGATCACTCACAAGGGAATCAAAGTCATTGAGAGCCAGCTTGCCGAAGAAGAAGAAAGGCCCGAAAAGAAACCGCCGCTGGGATTCATCAAGGAAGATGAGCCTTAGAATCATCATCGGGACCACCTCTTCCGCGGCAGGGTGAGAGCAATGTGAGGGTGTGAGAAGGAGGTATACCATGGTAAGGGTCAAGAGCCCGGAAGAGACAACACGGAGATATGCGCAGAATAGCCTGAGGGCCTATCTTGAGGGACAGAAGAACCTGAATTGGATCATTGGAGTAATTCGAAGTTCAGGAGTGCGCGGAAGCAGACTTGTCCAGGTCTTTGAAAGGTTGCGCGATTACGGCGATCCAGTTCGCTACCTTGAGGCAAAGACGGCTTGTGAAGATCGAGGTTGGATGTAGCGCAACTTGGCGGCAGGGTGAGAGGAATGTGAGGGTGTGGCCGAGGTACGAGAGAGAGCCTGGGTGGCGCACCCCTTCGCTTCTCAAAGGTTGCCTTGTGAGAGGCAATCTCTACCCCAGGCTCTTCAGTAGTCAATGTACCATCTCGCACCACGTCGGTCAATGGGAAGTTAGTACCATTCTTTGACGATAGTCGTGACGAGGGGCAAAGCATAGCAAACGGAGGCGACCACTCAGGTGAAAAGATGCGAGTTCTAAGACGAGTCCTCATATTAGCCTCTCTTCTCTTCTCCCTTGTGGGCCAGGCGATGGCTCAGGGGGAGGCTCATGTAGACCTTCTGACCGTAAAAGGGGCCATCACCCCCGTCGTGGCTAGTTATATGGAGCGGGGGATCGAGATGGCCGAGGCTGATGGAGCCGAGGCTCTCATCATCGAACTGAACACCCCCGGTGGATCGGTCTCGGTGATGGAGGGAGTAGTGCAGCGGATGGCCATCTCGCGGGTTCCCATCGTGGTTTATGTTTACCCCCAGCGGGCCCAGGCGGCCTCGGCGGGGACGTTCGTTGTCCTGGCGGCTCACGTGGCGGCCATGGCCCCGCAGACGAGCATTGGCGCTGCCAGCCCGGTTGCGGGCCAGGGCGAAGAACTCCCCGAGACGGAGCAAGCCAAGGCGATAAATATCTTGGTGTCCCTGATTAAGGGGTTGACCGAGCGGCGGGGGGAGGCGGCGGCGGAATGGGCTGAGAAGGCGGTGCGAGAGGCGGTTGCGGCAACGGATCAAGAGGCGCTAGAATTGGGAGTTGTGGATTTCGTGGTGCCTACTCTCGATACCTTGCTCCAGGAGTTGGACGGGTTCGAGGTCGAACTTCAAGGTCAGACGGTGACCCTGGAGACGACAGGAGCCAGGGTGGAGCGGATCCCCATGAACCCCATCGAGAGTTTCTTGCACACCATCACCGACCCCAATATCGCCTTCATCCTTATGACCTTAGGGATAAACGGCCTCATCTTCGAACTCTCTAGTCCTGGCGCATCTCTGGCTGGCGTAGTAGGGACTATATGTATCCTCTTATCTCTGTATGCTCTGGGGGTCCTCAATGTTAACTACACCGGGTTTCTCTTCATCGCCTTGGCCTTCGTCCTCTTCGTAGCCGACATCAAGGCCCCCACCCATGGCCTCCTCACCGCGGGAGGGATCATCTCCTTTATCTTCGGTTCTCTCATCCTTTTCCAGTCTCCTTTCGCCCGCGTCTCCACCAGTTTAGTGGTGGGGGTGGGTTTGGGCTCAGGGGGCTTCTTCGCTTTCGCCGTGGCCAAGGCGGTGCAAGCCCGGATGCGGCGGGCTGTTACCGGTCGGGAGGGCCTCATCGGAGCCCTGGCTGTGGCGCGCACGGATTTAGATCCTATAGGGAGCGTCTTCCTACGAGGCGAATGGTGGAACGCCATCGCTGAAGGGGAGGGGGTTCGAAAGGGGGAGCAAGTTGAAGTGATAGGGGTGGATGGTTTCCAACTGAAAGTAGAGAAGAAGAAGAAAAAATAAGGAGGTAAATCGATGGAAGGGTTAATAGAACTCATTGCCGGCTGGGGCTCGCTTGTTCTGGTCCTCATTGTGATGCTGGTGGCCATCCTGGGCTCAGCCATCAAGATCGTCCAGGAGTACGAGCGAGGGGTGATCTTTCGGTTGGGCCGCCTCGTAGGGGCCAAGGGGCCGGGGATCTTTTTCATCATCCCCATGTTGGATCGGATGGTGAAGGTGGATCTACGGGTGGTGACCTTGGACATCCCCTCCCAGGAGGCGATCACCAGGGACAACGTCACCGTCAAAGTGAACGCCGTGGTCTTCTACCGGGTGATAGAGCCCTCGAACGCCATCGTCGAGGTAGAGGACTACCGGCGGGCCACTTGGCAGATCGGTCAGACTACTCTGAGGAGCGTCTTGGGCCAGTCGGAACTGGACGAACTGTTAGCCCACCGGGACAAGATCAACCTCACCATACAGCAGATAATCGACGAGGTGACGGAGCCTTGGGGCATCAAGGTCTCCCAGGTGGAGGTGAAGGATGTGGAGTTGCCGCCCAGCATGCAGCGGGCCATGGCTCGCCAGGCGGAGGCGGAGCGGGAGAAGCGGGCCAAGGTCATCCACGCCGAGGGGGAGTACAACGCCTCTAAGCAGCTGGCCGCTGCGGCCCACGTCCTCGGTGCGGAGCCAGCAGCCATCCAGTTGCGCTATCTCCAGACCCTGACCGAGATCGGCCTGGAGCAGAACACCACCGTCATCTTCCCCATACCCATCGATATCTTCGCCGGCTTCGCGGAGGTCGCCAGGAAGAAAGCCGCTTCCTAGACCTAAAACCTATGGGCAAGTTTCGAGCCATCAGGCGGGTCCTGCTCATTACCTTGGCCCTGAATCTCTTGGCGACCCTGGCCAAGATGGTAGTGGGCTACATGACGGGGTCGTTGAGCATCGTGGCCGGTGGCTTCGATTCCCTCTTCGATTCTGCCTCCAACGTCATCGGCTTGGTGGGCATCTCTTTCGCTGCCCGCCCTCCAGATGAGGATCACCCCTACGGCCATCGCAAGTTTGAGAGCCTGGCTGCCATCGGGATCTCTCTCCTCCTTTTCGTTACCTGTGTGGAGATCGTTCAGAGCGCTGCCGCCAGGTTGACCAGCCGGGCCGTTCCCCAGATCACCTTGTGGAGTTTTGCAGCCCTCTTCTTCAGCATCGGTGTGCAGCTCTTCACCACCCTCTATGAGCGACGTCGCGGCCGAGAGTTGAAGAGCGAGTTCCTTCTGGCGGATGCGGCTCACACCGCTGCCGATATATACATCTCCCTTTCCGTGATCGCCGGGCTGGTCTTGGTGCGATTGGGGTACCCCATCGTAGACGCCCTCCTAGCCTTAGGCATAGCGGGGGTCATCGCCAAGATCGGGATAGACATCATAAGATCCTCCTCGGCGATATTGATGGATCGAGCCGTGGTGAGCGAGAGGGAGATAGAGCGGTTGGTAATGGGGGTGAAGGGGGTAGAGGGTTGCCACCGCATCCGTAGCCGGGGACCGGAGGACGATATCCATATAGACCTCCATATCCATGTGGCCCCGGAGATGCCCGTGGACCGGGCTCACGCTATCGCTCACGAGGTCCAGAAAAGGGTGGTGAGCGAACTCCCTGGTGTCCAAGATGTGGTGGTGCATGTAGAGCCCCGAGGGCACAAGCCAGAGGAGCCTATCCAGGCTTTAGAGGGAGGCGGAGAATGAAGGAACGCCTAGATAATGTGGACCAGGTGTTGATCCACCTGGAGCCACCACTGCCCGTCCCCGTTACAGTCAGGGCGGGGAGGGGAGAAGGAGGTAAAGATGGGGGACCCTAGGATCGCCAAAGTGGCCGAGATCTTGGTCGATTACTCCACGGAGGTGAAGGAGGACGAGGTAGTCGAGATCTACGCCTTCGAAGGGGCGAAGCCCCTTTTCTTGGCCGTCTATCGGGAGGTGGTGAGGAGGAACCCCAAGGAGGTCATCTGTGATATCCGTTTCGACGAGATGGACGAGATCTTCTTCCAGGAGGCCGATGATAGCCAACTTTCTAAGTTTCCTTCGCTCAATATGTATCAGATAGAGCATACCGATGTCTGGATCGGTCTAAGGGCCTATAGTAATACCAGACGCCTCACCAGCGTTAACCCTCGAAAGGTGGGCCGGCGCTCCAAAGTGCTCAAGCCCATACAGAGAGAGAGGGTCAGAAACACTCGCTGGGTCATTACGGTATTTCCCACTGAGGCCGTGGCTCAAGAGGCGGATATGTCCCTCTCCGAGTTCGAGGATTTCTACTACCGCTCGGTGGATATCGATTGGAGAAAACTATCCCAACAGCAGGAGGAGATAAAAGAACTCTTCCAGAAGGGGCGAGAAGTGACCATCAAGGCGGAGGACACCCATATCACCATGAGCATCGAGGGGAGAACGGTGGTAAGCGCCGATGGCAAAGTGAACATGCCCGATGGGGAGGTTTTTACTGGCCCCCTCGAAGATAGCGTGAACGGCCACATCAAATATACCTATCCGGCGATATATGCAGGTCAGTTCGGCAGTGGCCGAGAGGTGGACGGGGTAGAGTTGTGGTTCGAGGATGGGGAGGTGGTGAAGGCCAAAGCCACCAAAGGCGAGGAGTTCCTCCTGGAGATGTTAGCCATCGACGAAGGGGCCAAACGGGTCGGGGAGTTAGGTATCGGCAACAACTTCGCCATCGATCGGTTCGTGAAGAATATCCTCTTCGACGAGAAGATAGGGGGGACCGTTCATTTGGCCCTGGGAGACTCGTATAAAGAGACCGGTGGGAAGAACGAATCGGCTATCCATTGGGATATGATCAAGGACCTCCGATATGGAGGGGAGATCTATCTGGATGGGGAACTGATTCAGAAGGACGGGGTTTGGGTATATAAGTAAGAGCCCATTCTGGTGTGCGTGGTGATGATGGCCGATACGAGCGAGGCTTCGTAGTTGGCTGGAGAGATATTGGTCCCTACAATATGGCCTGTTATGCGTGAGGCTGGCTGCAAGCAGCAAGAAAGATGGGCTTGAGGTTAGATGTTCGGAGCCTCGCCGTGGGTGCTTATTCGAGCTGGTTGGGAGGATGACATGGGAGCCGAAGATGAAACTTCGTCAGTTCAATATCTCTTGACTGAATTCAGGACTCTTGCACAAGGGCTTGAACAACTTGGAGAGCTGCTAGCCTCTCGCGTCAACATCTATCTCACCCTGGTTACGGCCGTACTGGGTGCGGGTTTTGTGCTATACAGGCAATCTGGATTCGATGATCAACTGTTGAACTATTCTCTAGTGGCGGCCCTCTTCATCGTTTTGGCTGTTGGGCTATTAGTCTATGCTGAGATGGTTGACTTTGTGGTGCGCATGATGTTTTCGCATCGGCTCCAATCTGCAATCAGAGAGTACTTCTTGATACGCGATCGCGCGGGACTGCAGACGTTCGCCGATCTGGCTAACGTTCAACTGCGAATCTATGCGCCATGCCGTACAGCGCGGGATTTCCTCGCGGTCCAGCTCGGCGCAAAGCAAATTGTCACGGTCTTGAACAATAGCGTTAGCGCAACATTGGGCTTGATGGGTACGCTCATCTTTGTTAAGTGCACGGATCCCCGAATACTCGGGATAATCGGAGGTCTGTGCTTTCTCGGCATTTGGTTCGTTCAGTATGTCTATTCTCGTATTCGCTATCGAATAGCCGAAACGGATCTGGAACAAAGGGCACGAGGAGCGTTCATCCGCCTAGAGGGTGAGGAAGCGGACGAGAATCAGAAAAATGCATAACAGGGCCGGCTAACGAGCGGTGGCCCAGATTGGGCGGTCTCGTGCAGGGAGAAGGGTGTTTGGGTGGCCAAGATCAAACTTCTCAGAACGCTTCGGACCGAACGGGCGCGTTGGGAAAGGCTGCTGGCGGAGCTGAGCGAGGCGCAGATGGCGCAGCCGGGTGTAGAGGGTGAGTGGTCCGTCAAGGATATCATCGCCCACATTACGGCCTACGAGCGGTGGATAGTGGCTCGCTTACAGTCTGCCTTACGCGGCGAAACGCTACGCCTGGAGACCGACCGGTTGGATCTCCATCAACGCAACGCCTGGATCTTCCAAGAGAACCGAAACCGGCCACTGGAGGAGGTGCTGGCGGAATCTCAGCAGGTGTTTCAGCAACTGCTGGCATTGGTGCAAGCACTCTCCGATGAGGATTTGACCGATCCGCACCGGCTTGAGCGGTTTTTGGATCCGGTGTGGACTGATGGCTTGCCGGTGTGGAAATGCATCGCCGCCGATTCCTATGAGCACTATGATCAGCATATCCCCTCTATTCGCGTCTGGCTGGACAGATCGGCGTCGAATGCTTGACCGGAGTTGACTTCTCCTTTGAGAGCGAGGAGATGGAGAACGAGCCTCACGGCTGGGAGAGATACGGGGGCTACATATCTCTGATCCTACTCTTGGTGATCCTGGTGGGTGGGGCTCTCTTCTATCTGCGCTGGCCCCGGCCTTCCCCCATCGAGATCATCGAGCCCACCCCGGCTCTTGCTTCTACCCCAGCGGAGACAGGGGTTTACGTTGTGGGGGCGGTGATGACCCCCGGGGTCTACTTCCTACCCCAAGGGAGCCGGGTGGCTGATGCGCTGGAGGCCGCCGGAGGACCCACTGAGGAGGCGGACCTAGCGCGGGTCAACCTGGCCAAAAGGGTATACGACGAGGAGCAAATATATGTCCCCCGACTGGGCGAGGAGAACCCTCCCTTGCCTCTCTCCACTGGTGGCGAAGCCGGAGGGAAGATCAACATCAACACCGCCACTGCCGCGGAACTGGAGACTCTCCCCGGCATCGGGCCCGTACTGTCCCAGCGCATCGTCGATTACCGAAAGGCAAACGGTCCCTTTGCTGCTACCGAGGATATCAAGAACGTCGGGGGCATCGGCGAGGTTACCTTCGAAGGGATAAAGGAGTTAATCTTCGTGCCATAAGGGGGTGTAGGTGCCCCTTTTATATCTGGGTTGCGCATGGCTGGCGGGCATCTGGCTCGCCTCCTTTCTCTTTCCACCCCGTCAGGCGCTAGGGGCGGCGTTCTTTCTCTCTTTGATCTCCCTTCTCTTGGGGTGGCGGGAGGCTCGCCTTAGGCTGATCAATCTCTGCCTCCTCTTCCTTTTCCTCGGCGCTTTTCGGTACCTGGTAGCCCTTCCCCACTTCGACGAAACCGCGCTGGCTTACTATAATGGTCATACCGTTACCTTGGAAGGGGTGGTGGTCGGGGAGCCGGATCTCCGTGACCGGTGGGTCAAACTCCGCGTGGAGGCGAAACGGCTAAAGGTTGAGGGGCGGTGGCGTGAGGTCGAAGGTTTGGTTCTAGTCCACATCCGTCGCTATCCCGCCTATAGTTATGGCGACCTCTTGGAGATCGAAGGGGAGTTGGAGACGCCTCCGGAGTTCGAGAGGTTCTCCTACAAGGATTACCTGGCTCGACAAGGCATCTACACCCTACTCCTTTATCCCCAGATAGATCGCCTGGCTCAGGGCCAAGGCAACCGTTTCTACGCCGCTCTCTATACCCTGAAAGACAGGGCCCAGGCCACTATCCGGGCTCTCTTGCCTGAGCCGGAGGCCTCTCTCCTTTCGGGTATCCTCCTGGGCCGGGACTCCGAGATCCCCAAAGATCTCTGGGATGCCTTCAACCGTACCCAGACGACCCATATCATCGTCATCTCCGGCTTCAACATCGCTATCGTAGCCGGGCTCCTCTCCTATATAGGGCAGAGGATTCTGGGGCGAAATCGCTCCCTCTATTTCGCTCTCAGCGGCATCGTCCTTTACACCTTGTTTGTAGGAGCCGCCCCATCGGTGGTGCGGGCGGCCATCATGGGAGGTCTCTATATCATAGCCATCCACCTGGGTCGCCAGGCCCACGCTCTTATCTCTCTGGTGGTTGCAGTCTTTCTCATGACCCTTCTCAACCCTTTCACCCTCTGGGACCTGGGCTTTCAACTCTCCTTTGCTGCTACCCTGGGTTTGATCCTTTTTGTGCCCCCTTGGCAAGGGTGGCTGGTCTCCCGTCTCGACAGCCTATCATGGGGGGTTCTCTCCTCAGGGTTAAAAGTTTTGGGAGAGAGCATCATCGTCACCTTGGCGGCCCAGATCTGGGTGCTTCCCATCATTCTCCACAACTTCCGTCAATTCTCGGCGGTCTCTCTCCTCTCCAACGCTCTTATCGTGCCC
>JRER01000317.1_pt1 | contig 19315 bp, 16 predicted proteins | sample 210161 | NCBI WGS metagenome assembly JRER01 (sample SAMN03019618, study PRJNA260268) | marine sediment metagenome | biome: Marine; feature: Sediment; material: Clay; isolation source: clay from marine sediments 136 meters below sea floor depth collected from... | place: New Zealand: Canterbury...
TTTCCTCAAAAAAATGGAGCGGGAAACGGGCCTCGAACCCGCGACCTTCAGCTTGGAAGGCTGACGCTCTAGCCAACTGAGCTACTCCCGCTCACAAATCAAAAATATTATATCAAATTATATAAGGAACCATTTAAAATATTTATTTAAAAATATTATCTACTTTTAAATTTAAATTATTATAGATCTTAATTAAATGGTCGGGGCGAGAGGATTTGAACCTCCGACCTCTTGCTCCCAAAGCAAGCGCGCTAAACCAAACTGCGCTACGCCCCGAATCAATATTTATTAATAATTATAATTAAAAATCATTTAAAGGAAAATATTTATCACTATTCAAAAAGATAATATTAATAATAAATTATAAAAATTAATAAGTTTCTAGGAAATGTTAATATTTACAATTCTCCATATTTTTTTTAAAGCTTTTGCTCTATGACTTATTTTATTTTTCTCTTCAATTCCTATTTGAGCCATTGTATATGAGTGACCTTCAGGAACAAAAATAGGGTCATAACCAAAGCCAGATTCACCATGAGGTGAGTAATCTATTTTCCCTTCACATTTTCCTTGTGACATGAAGAATTTTCCATTTGGTAGATATATAACAGCCACACAACGAAATCTTGCAGTTCTTCCTTCAAAAGGGCAATTTTTCATTAAATTTAAGACTTTTTTAATATTTTCTAAGTCAGTAGAATTTTCACCTGCATATCTTGCTGATTTTACTCCTGGGTCTCCGCCCAAATAATCAATTTCTAGTCCTGAATCCTCTGCTAATGTCAGTTTTTTTGTAAAATTTGCTACTATTTTAGCCTTTTTTAGAGCATTTTCCTCATAACTACTACCTGATTCTTCTATCTCTGGCCAACTTTTAAAATCCAAATAAGTTAACCATTTAATATTTTTACCAGATAAAATTGATTTTATTTCCCTGATCTTACCCTTATTTCTTGAAGCAATAGCAATCTCTATGTATTTATCTCTCTTCATATATCCTAAAAACTGTTAAGTATTTAATAAGTATTGTTTATTAAATAAATTTTGACATAATCATTTTTTATTATAAATATTCATATTTTAAATATTTTATTTTTTAATAAGAAATGATTTTTACTATTTCAATAATCGATTTCAATTTTTATTTATAAAAATCTATCAAATCTCTCTGGATATCAATTATCTTTTTTATACCATCTTCTGCAATCTCCAACATTTTTTGAAATAGCTCTTTTGATATAGGTTTTTCTTCAGCTGTTACCTGTATTTCAACTATTTCACCTTTTGAGGTCATAACAACATTCATATCAGCTTCTGCTTTACTATCTTCCTTATAACAAAGATCCAAAAGAATTTCTCCATTAATTAATCCAACACTAACAGCAGCTGCCAAATCTATCATTAGATACTTATCAATTTGCCCTTGAGAGACTAATTTATTTAAACAATCATATAATGCTATATAGGAACCAGTTATTGCAGCAGTTCTTGTTCCACCATCTGCTTGAATAACATCACAATCTATCCATATTGTTCTCTCTCCAAGTTTATCAAGTTCTACAATTGCTCTAAGTGACCTCCCAATCAGTCTTTGGATTTCATGTGTTCTGCCTTTTATTCTTCCCATTGTAGAATCTCTAACAGTTCTTATAGGTGTGGAACGGGGTAACATTGAATATTCTGCAGTTATCCAACCAGTTCCCTCACCCCTTAGAAACTGTGGAACCTTATTTTCAATACTTGCTGTACATATTAATTTTGTTTTCCCAAACTCTATCAATACAGAACCTTCAGCATACTCTATATAATTTCTTTTAATCTTAATCTTCCTAAGTTCATCAGGTTTTCTTCCATCTATTCTTTTCATATATATTCCTTTATTAAATTTATAAAAAATTCAACAAGATTAATTCAATATGGTTATTTATTTTTCAATGTATAAGAAATGTGTTTGTAAACACATCTCTTAAATAGTTCAAAATTATAATGAAATGAGCTCTTAATAAAAATCAAGAGCTCATAAATTTATATCAATTTGGTGGAGGTGCCGGGAATCGAACCCGGGTCCAGAGAAATTTATCAGAAACATCTACAAGTTTATCCTGTTTTGAATTTCACATACTGATTTATACACAGGAATACATCACCAAATGCTATTCTGAGTTTCTTTTTACTCCAGTCCTCCTCAGAAATGAAGACAGAAGATAGCCTACTACCGACATCCATCAAAGCCCGTAAGCAAAACTTTGAGGACGTAGCCTTGTTTTAGGCTAATGCATATGCAGGTTCTGCACATATGTTTATTTTCCAGCTTTTAACGAGTTCTGGAGCTCGACTTGCAACTTCTGCTTCAATTTCCCTGTCGAAACCAGTTCACCCCCTTGATACATTATACACCTTTTTTATACTCTTTTAAAGCCCTTTCTTGTTCTCTCTCTTGATCTCTTTTTATTATATCTCTTCTTTTATCATACTTCTTTTTGCCCTTTGCTAAACCTAATTCAACTTTCACATATTTACCCTTAAGATATATTTTTAGTGGAACAATTGTATAACCTCTTTCTGTTGTTCTTCCCATTATTCTGTTTATTTCTCTCCTTTTTAAAAGGAGTTTTCTATCTCTATCGGGTATAATTTTTTCATAGCCAATTTTTTCATAGGGACTTATATGGAGATTATGCAAAATGACCTCGCCTTTTTTTACAGTGGCGTAGCTATCTTTAAAATTCACATTTCTATTGCGAACTGATTTCACCTCAGAACCCTTCAAAGAAATACCTGCTTCATATTTTTCCTCAATTATATAATCCCTATATGCTTTTCTATTAGTCGCTATTATAATTTTATTTCCCATCTTTATTAATTTGAGAAGTTTTATTTTCTTCAATGATTTCTAATGCTATCTTTTTTGCTGCTTCCAATTGTTCGTCTACTTCTTCAGTTTCTTTATCATCATCCATAATGATATCTGGAATTACACCCACTTCATTAATACTTTTATAACCAGGAAGAAAATAATTTGCTGTTGTAAATTTTATACCTGATCCATCTGGAAGAGAATATATTTTCTGAACTGTCCCTTTCCCAAAAGTTGAATTTCCTACTAATTTTGCTCTGTTGTGGTATTGTATTGCACCAGCAAAAATTTCTGAAGCTGAAGCTGAACTCTTATCTACTATAACAACTAATGGAATTTCTGCATATTCAGTATCTTTTCCGCTATAACTTATAGTACTTTTCTTTTCTTTTACTATTACAATAATTCCCTCATCAATAAATATTCGTGCTAAATTAACAGCTTCTGATAAAAGACCTCCAGAATTCCCACGTAAATCTAAAATTAATACTTTTACACCTTCATCAGATAATTTTTCTAACTTTATTTGAAAATCAGATGCATCGCCATTTTGTTTAAAGGAATAATAATTTACATATCCTATTTTTTCCTCTATAACTTCAATTTTAAAAAAGTTAGGAACTTCTATTCTTTCTCTTGCAAGTTCTTTAGTAAGTTTTTCATTTGTGTCGGGTCTAAAAAATGTTATAGTAACTTTAGTTCCTTCCTCACCTCTAATTAATATTACAACCTCTTCAACACTTATTCCTTTAATTGATTTGCCATTTACTTCTAATATTTCATCACCACTCTTAATACCTGCTTCATAAGCTGGCATACCTTCTATTGGTTGAAACACAACAATTTTATCATCTACCTGGTTTACAAACATCCCAACACCATAAAAGAATCCGGAAAAGTCTTCCATTAAAATCCTATAATTCTCTGGATAAAAGAAATATGCATATTTATCATTCAAACTTTCAATCATAGATTTACTGGCATACATAATAAGATCTTTTACTTTAATCACATCTTTTTTCTGCATTAACTCTTTTATTAACTCCTCTATAGAATCTAATGAATCTTCTGGATATTCATCTCTTATTTTCCTTAACCCAACTTTATCCTGAGCTGATAAAAGTTCCGGATATTTCTCATCAATATTTTTTATTATCCCTTCAAATGCTGAATAAACTAGCTCCTCCCTTTTCACATCATATAAATATTCTTTTTCTATGTCTTGTATAGCAGCAAAAATTGGAGCAATATCAATATCAAACTCTACATCTGTTATTAAATCTTTTATTTTTTCAGATATGTCAGATATTGGTTGTATAGTTGTGCAACCTATATTAAAAATAGTAGTTAAGACTATGACTATAGATATAACTAATAAAAAAATTCTATTTTTTACTTTTTTCATAACTTTGCTAAAACAACAATAAAAATATTTAACAATTTTATATAAACCTTTTAAAAAATATATCAATTATAATTCTACCAGAATAATTTCAAAACCATAATTTAAAATCATAATATTAAAATTAAATATTGATATATAGATATACAGGATAAGAATATTAAAGTTAATTGTCAAAAAAAAATTATTTTTAATTTAAATTAGGAGTCTGATAGAGAATAAATTAGAGGTAATTTATAGGATTCTTTGCCACTCCATTTATCCTAACCTCAAAATGAAGGTGAGATCCAGTACTAAATCCTGTTGAACCTATATAAGCTATGACCTGCCCGGCTTTTACCGATTGTCCATTGGAGACAACTATTTTTGAACAGTGTGCATATATAGTACTATATCCACCACCATGATAGATTATTAGGTAATTTCCATAACCTCCTCCCCAACCATAAACAATTTTTACAACCTGGCCCCCTGAAGCTGCATATATTGGTGACCCATATGGAGCAGCAATATCTATTCCATAATGAAAAGCTCTACGAGGATAACTCCTATAGCCAAATCCGGAAGATATAGGTGCAAGAACAGTAGGCCATAAAAATCTTCCTGAAAAATTTCCTGCTCTTAAACTAGCTAAAAATGCTTCAATTCTTCGTGATTCTGCTTCTAATTGATTTAAAAGATATATTAAGTTTGCTGTATTTTTCTTTGCTTGTGTAAGAAGGGAGAATTTCTTATTATAAACTCCTTGAAGTTCGCTTTGCTTTTTCTCAGTGCTTTCAATCAATAATGCTTGCTTTTCTCTTCTCTGCTCATAAAGTTCTCTTTCATTTTCAATTATAGCTTTTTCAGTTAAAATTTTATTTCTTAAGTATAAAATTTCTTCAATAACCTCAGCATCTTTATCAGCAACTACATTTAGCAATTTCCATTTATTGACAAAATCCTGTATATCTATAGAGTTAGAAAAGATTGAGAGAAAACCAGACTCTTTACCTTTATACATCTCTATTATTCTCTCAGTTAGTAGTTCATATTTTTCTCTTAGTTCATTTTCAAGTGATATAATTCTGTTTCGTTGTATTTCCAAATTCCACTCAATTTCTCTAATTTCTGAGTTAATATCTTCAAGCTCTGTTAACTGCTTAAATAACTCCTCATAAATTTTATTTATTTCATCTTCTACAGCATTGACTTCAGCCTGAAATTCTCTTTCCTTTTGTTTTGAGAGATCTATTTTTTGTTTAGTTACATCTTTTTCTTGCTTAATTTGTTCAAGTCTCTGTTCAGGAATAATATATTCATCACTATAAGCAAGATTAGTGCAGACTAAAATAAAAATTAAGACAAAAGATAAAGTATAAATTAGACACTTTTTTAAATTAATTTTTACTACATTCATTACCTATAACTTCCACTACATTATTAACATCTATGAAAAAAGCTACATTATTAATTTAATAAATTTTAACATTTGGTTTTAATTCTCCTGTTTATACAAGGTAGGTTATTGATATACTTGTTAAAATTAAAAACTAAACAAATAATAAACACATCATAAATTATATTCTAATATTTTTAAAAAACTCCTTCTATAATAGTTAGTTAAAATAAGTTGATTTTTTATTTAATTCTAATTTTATTAAAAACTAATTTTAGATTTCAATAAATTTTCTTAGAGCAATCATACTACCAAGTGCTCCAATTAATATTCCAATTATTAAAAGTGCTAGAAATACTTGTAACTGTATTGGATTACTTCCTGTTATTGCAAGATTTAATGGAAGTGGAAAAAATCCATTAAATAGATTTTCCATTCTTTTAAAAAAAGAAATATTAATTATGAAGACTATTACTATTGCTATTAATGATCCTATTATTCCTTGAATTATTCCCTCTATTATAAATGGCCAACGTACATACCAATTTGATGCTCCAACCAGTTTCATTACCTCTATTTCCTTTCTTCTTGCAATAGTTGAAAGACGTATTGTGTTATAAATTAGAACTATTGAGGAGATGAATAAGATTAGAATTATAAGTAGTGTTAAAATACTAATAGTATTAGTAACTTTAAAGAAATTTCTTATATAAGTTTTTCCATATATTAAGTCGTTTATCCATTTCCAATGATCTTCTAATCCCCCCTCCTCTTTTTCTGCCAGATCAAATATATTTCCATCTTTAAATCTATTTGCAACAATCTCAACCTTTTTGGGATCATTTAAACTTATTGCAAAAGAAACTGGCAGACTCTCAGGGTCAATTATCTCTAAAACATCTTCAGATACCATTCCTTTAAGATACTCGTATGCATCCTCTTTACTTCTGTATTCAACTTTTTCAACCTCATCCCATAATTCTATCTCATTTTTATATTTATTAAAAAGTTCGTCAGAGATGCTATCTTCAAGATAAACATTTATTTCCACTTCCCTTTCCAGTGCCCTTATAATTTGCCTGGAATCATAAACTAAAAAGTAAACAGAACCTATCATAAGTAATGAAATTGCAACTTGAATAATAGCTACAAGTGTCATTACAAAATTTCTTCGAAGACTCAAATAGGCTTCATAAAAAAATAATCTGGGATTAATCCTCATAACCCTTTTCCTTTATAGTTTATTTATGAAATTCTACTTTTTAAAAATTAACTATTTTTCATAACCATAAATTCCTCTCTTCTGATCTCTAACTATCTGTCCATTATCTAATTCAATTACTCTTTTTCTCATCTTATCAACCAGAGACCAGTCGTGACTTGTCATAATAACAGTTGTTCCCATATTGTTTATTCGGTCAAGCAATTTCACAATTTCTAATGATATTTCAGGATCAATATTTCCAGTTGGTTCATCTGCTAACAGCAGTGGTGGTCTATTCACGAAAGCTCTAGCGATAGAAATTCTCTGTTGTTCTCCAGCACTTAATTGATCAGGATAATTATTGGTTTTATCCTCTAATCCAACTAATTTTAGAATTTGAGGAACTTTTGTTCTTATTTCATATTTTGGCCTACTTAAAACTTCAAGAGTAAAAGCAACATTTTCATATGTAGTCCTTTTTGGAAGAAGTTTGAAGTCTTCAAATACACATCCGATGTTTCTTCTTAATATTGGAATCTTTTTTCTGTGAAGTTTACAAATATTTTTTCCAGCTACATATATATATCCTGAAGTAGGCTCAATTTCTTTTAATATCAATTTAATAATTGTAGATTTGCCTGATCCACTTGGTCCTATTATAAATACGAATTCTCCTCTATTAATAATAAATGACATATCTTTTAAGGCATAAACACCTTCTTCATAACGTCTGCTTACTTTCTTAAATTCTATGAAATTCTCTTCCATAACTACCTCTTTTGAAAAAAGTTGTTGTAAATTATATCAAATATATTTGTTTATAAATATCTTTTTATGAAAATGTCTATGTCGCCATCTAAAACTTCATCTACTTTGGTAACTTCTAATCCCTTAATATGGTCTTTAATCAATCTATAAGGATGTAAAATATAACTCCTTATTTGACTACCCCATGCAATTTCCTTTTTCTTTTTATAAAGTTCTTCTTTTTTCCTTTCTCTTAAATCTAATTCTCTTTGATGTAGTTTTGAAATTAATATAGTAAGAGCAGTTTTTCGATTTAATGTTTGTGATCTCTCCTTCTGACATTGTACAATAATCCCAGTTGGCAAGTAGGTTATTCTAACTGCTGAATCTGTTACATTAACATGTTGTCCTCCTGGACCACTTGCTCTGTAAGTTTCTACTTTTAAATCCTTTTTTTCTAACTTAATTTCTATATCTTTCTTAATCAATGGTATAACTTCTACAGATGCAAAAGATGTATGCCTTCTATTAGCAGCATCAAAAGGAGATAGTCGCACTAATCTATGAACTCCATTTTCTCCTTTTAATAATCCATAAGCAAATTTACCATCTATAGTAAAAGTAGCATTTTTAATGCCGGCTTCCTCACCATAAAAAATGGAGATTATCTCTGCTTTGAATCCCCTTTTTTCTGACCAACGCATATACATCCTCATCAGCATATTAGCCCAATCTTGAGATTCAGTTCCCCCGGCTCCAGGATGTATCGTAATAATAGCTGGTAGAGGATCTTCTTTTTCAGTAAAAATCTTATTAAATTCAAACTCTTCAAGATTTTTACTTAATTTTGAAATTCTAAATTCTACCTCTTTTACTAAATCCTTATCTTTTCCCTCAAGTGCAAGCTTATTTGCTAGTTGAATATCGAGCAATTCTTTTCCAAATACACAAATAGCAGAAATTTCTTCCTCAAGCTTTGAAATTCTATCCATTATTTCTTTTGCACTTGCAGGATCATCCCAAAAGTTAGGTTTATTAGCCTCTTTTTGAAGTTCAGTTAATTTCCTTTTTTTGGCATCAATATCAAGATGCTTTTTAAAATAATTTACTTTATCTATTAACTTTTTAATCTCATCACTATAGTCTAATATCATTTAACTAATCCTACATCATTTAATCTATTGCTTTGTAGTACACTTTCAAAGGCATTTTCAGCCAAGAAAATATACCCAAAGATTAATTTACTATTAAAGATAAATTTTAAAAGTACATTATATTTTAGCTTCCACAACAAATTTTATATTTTTTCCCGCTTCCACATGGACAGGGGTCATTTCTTCCAACCTTTTTATGTAGTTTCTTTTTTGTTTTTTTAGCTAAAATTCTTTTTGTTCCTATCCCTGCATTATCTGTTAATATGAACTTTCTTTCAATCTCTTCCTCTGTTTTATCCTCAACTTTTCTTGCATGAAATAACATTTTAAGTACTTCTTCCTTCATGTTATTTACCATCTGTTCAAACATCATATAACTTTCATGTTGATATTCAACTAAAGGGTCTCTTTGTGCATAAGCATGTAAACCAATTCCATCCCTTAAATCATCCATATCTCTTAGATGCTCACGCCAGTAGTAGTCCATTACATTTAACAAAATATATCTTTCTAATCTTTTTATATGTTCTGAGCCAAATTCTTTCTCTTTTTCCCTATATATATTTATGAGATATTCTTTAAGACTGTTTGCGAATTCTTCTTTGCCAATTGTGTTAGAAATTTTAAATCTTTTATATTTTCCAGGAGGGAGGAGACTAATGATAAAAGAATTTAGACTTGATTTATTATCATAAATACTTGATTTATCATAGTAAATAGCTGATTTATCCTTTTGATAGGATTTGATATCCTCTAAAGAGATTTTCTCCATAGCTTTTTTTACAACATCTTCTATCATACTTTTTATATATTCTGAGATGTCTTCTTTGTTTAAAATTCTATTTCTTTGATCATATATGACTTCCCTCTGCTTATTTAAAACATCATCATATTCTAAAACCCTTTTTCTCATATCAAAATGTAGTGATTCAATCTCTTTCTGTGCAATTTCAACTGATTTTGTTATTATGGAATGTGCAATTGGTTCATCATCTGGAAAATTGAATCTTTCCATGATTTTTGCAATTCTTTCTGAACCAAATAATCTCATAAGCTCATCTCCGAGTGATAAATAAAACTGTGAAGAACCTGGATCACCTTGACGCCCAGACCTTCCTCTAAGTTGATTATCTATTCTTCGAGCTTCATGTCTTTCAGTTCCCAAAACATGAAGACCACCTAGTTTCACAACCCCCTCTCCTAAAATGATGTCAGTCCCTCTACCTGCCATATTGGTGGCTATTGTTACTGCACCCATCTGCCCTGCTTTAGCAACTATTTCAGCTTCTCTCTCATGGTATTTTGCATTCAATACCTCATGTTTTATCCCTCTTTTTTTCAATAAATTTGAAAGATACTCAGATTTTTCAACTGACCTTGTTCCCACCAATGCTGGTTGACCTCTTTCATTTCTTTCATATATATCATCGATCACTTTTTCAAATTTAATTTCTTCTGTTTTGTATATTAAATCTTGAAGACTATTTCTGATTAAGGGTTTATTAGGAGGTATAACAACTACTTCAAGGTTATAAATTTTTCTAAATTCCTCTGCTTCTGTTGCTGCAGTTCCAGTCATTCCCGCTAATTTCTCATACATCCTAAAATAGTTTTGTATAGTTATGGTAGCAAGTGTTTGATGTTCCTGTCTTATCTTAACTCCCTCTTTTGCCTCTATTGCTTGATGCAAACCTTCACTATATCTTCTACCTGGCATTAATCTTCCAGTAAATTCATCTATAATAATAACTTCCCCATCCTTAACTAAATAATCATCATCTCTTCTAAACAAAATTAAAGCCTTTAATGCCTGATTTAAGTGGTGAATTAGAATAGCATTTTTAGGATTATAGAGATTATCTATATTCAATAATTTCTCAACTCGCTTTACACCCTCTTCTGTTACAAATACAGCTCTTTCCTTCTCACTTACTTCATAGTCTATGTTTCTTTTTAATTTTGGAGCTAATTTTGCAAAGGTATAATAAATTTTTGCAGAGTCATAAGGAGCTCCCGAAATAATTAATGGAGTTCTAGCCTCATCAATCAATATACTATCCACTTCATCTAAGATTGCAAAATGATATCCTTTTTGAACCAGAGTATTAGCATCAAAAGCCATGTTATCCCTTAAATAATCAAATCCGAATTCATTATTAGTTCCATAGGTAACATCAGACTCATATGCAATTTTCCTCTCACTTACTCCCATTTCATTCTGAAGTAAACCAATTTTAAGTCCAAAAAATTTATATATTGGACCCATCCAAGCAACATCCCTTCTGGCAAGATAGTCATTTACAGTAACAACATGAATTCCACTATTTTCAAATGAGTTCAGACAAACAGGAAGTGTTGCCACCAATGTTTTTCCCTCACCAGTTGCCATCTCTGCTATCTTACCTTGATGTAAAACAACTCCACCAAATATTTGCACATTAAAGTGACGCATATCAAGCGTTCTTTTTGCAATTTCTCTAACAACAGCAAAAGTTTCAGGTAGTAAATCATCAAGAGATTCTCCTCTGTTAAATCTACTTCTAAACTCAGCTGACTTTGAAGCTAATTGCTCATCTGTTAATTTATTGATTGATGGCTCTAATGAGTTAATGTAATCTACTACAGATTTTATATTTTTAATTGATTTTCCCTCTCCAAATCGGAGGATTTTACTTAATATGTTCAATTTAGACCAAATTTTACTTAAAAATTATTAAAAAATGATTATAAAATATTTTATTTTATTCAGATGGACCAATTAATCCATAATTATTATCTTTTCTTTTGTATATCACATTTATTTTACCTGTGTCAGAATTTGTAAAAACATAAAAACTGTGACCAAGTAATTCTAATTGTACAGCTGCATCTTCCGGAGTCATGGGTATGAATTCAAATCTTTTAATCTTGACGATCCTTGGTTTTTTCTTTCCTCCAGTTTTTAATTCATGTATCCCGTGTAAGTTTGATTTCTGAGTCTTATCAATAAGTCTGCTTTTATATTTTTTCACATTTCTTTCCAATTTATCAGCAACAAGATTAATTGTATTATACATATCACTAGAAGCTTCCTTTACCCTTATAACTGACCCCTCAGTTTTTAATGTAGCTTCAGCAACGTTATTTGCAGTTATACTTGGATTCCTTTCTACTAATAGTCTTATATCTATACTTATAATTCGATCAGAATATCTATCTATTTTTGATATTTTTTCTATTACATATTCTTTAATATCAGATGTTATTTCTATATTTTTACCATGTATTCTAATATCCATTCAGTCGTTCTCTCCTTTCAAATCAAAATTAAATATCAGATTTTCACATTTATTTTGTTTTTTAGAATTTACAAAAACATAAAAAATGAATACTTGTAAAAACCTCCTTAAGTATTAAAAATTAATAGTTGAATGCCAAATGAATTTGAGCAGTAAAAAATTAATTAAATTCAATTGCAAATATTGACAGAACATTAAGACTTATTAATGATAATATTAACAATAATTATAAAAATAAAGAGAGGTTAAAGTTTTTTAACATTTGAAGCTTCAGGTCCTCTATCACCTTCTATAATTTCAAACTCCACTTCTTGACCATCTTCAAGTGACTTATAACCCTTTTCTAAAATTGCTGAAAATCTTACAAAAACATCATCACCATTCTCCATTTCGATGAAACCATATCCCTTTTCCTCGCTATACCATTTTACTTTACCTCTATTCAAATTTACCTCCAATTTTTACAATAAGAATCTATTTTAAATCTATTTAAAGTTATTAAGAAGATTCTTCAGTCGCTATCGCTCCTTCAGAATGACAACTTATTTTGATTTTAGCTTTGTGGTATACTTTCGAAGACATTTTCAGTCAAGAAAGTATACCCAAAGCTCTTATTTTAAATTTTTAAAGATTCTTCACTTCGCTAAGTTTATCCTGAGAGAGATTGCCACGCCACTTTCAGTGGCTCGCAATGACAACCAGGACCTGTTCAGACTCCGTCCTCGACCCTTGAGTGCAACGAAGGGGAAGGAATGACAACTTCTTTAAATTTTATAATACCGTTATTGTATTAATAATGATCTGGCTAAAGTTAAAACATAAATATCATTTGCTCCATTATTTAATAGAACTTTAGAACATTCACTTACAGTGTAACCAGTTGTGTAAACATCATCTACTAATAATATATCACCTCTGCAATTTTCTTTCGAACCTACAAAATCAAATACACCTATAAGATTTTTTCTCCTCTCACTTAATGACAAACTCATCTGTTTTTTTGTATTTTTTGTTTTCATTAAAAATCCATTAACAGATAATTCTGTAATCTTACCTAATTCCTTTGCTAAAAGTTCTGATTGATTAAATCCTCTAAAACTCTTGCTTCTTTTCGTCATAGGTATATATTCAATTGAGTCGAATGAAATATCTCTGTAATACTTTTGTAAAGTCATATAAAGTAGTTGTGTTAATAATTTAGTTAAAGCTCTTACATATTTATATTTATATTCTGCAATTACATCCTTTAAAACTCCCTCATAAATACCAAAAGACCTTGCTTTAGTAAAATACAGTTTTTCATCTTTACACTCTAAACATTTATTCACTGATCCTATAGTAGGCTTTCCACAAAATTGACAAACATGGTTTCCAGTCACAGAAATATTGCGAATACAATCATCACAAAGAAAATTTTCATTTAATTTTGAACAAATTACACATTTAGGTGGGAAAAATATATCGATTAGGGATTTTAGGATTCTAATCATATCTATTAATAATTATTATTTTTATTTATAACAGTTTGTGACATTATCTTCACGCTGGGATGAATGACTGTTCCACTTGCAATTACACTCTCAGAACCAATTACTGCATTTTCTAAAATATGAGCATGATCCTCTATTTTTGTAGATTCTCCAATCACAGCACCAATTAAACTAGCATCTTTTCCTATATATCCACTTCCCCACTTAATACCTTTATAAAGAATTGCTCTCTCCATAATTACTGTATCATTACCAATAATAAGTGGACCAAGTAGTTTTGCATTCTTTTTTACAATACAATTACTACCAATACATATTGGTGGAGACATGATAACATCTTTATGAATCTTACAATTTTCACCAATCCAAATATTCTTACTTATTTCAGTTCCAGGTATATTTACTTTAACTTTATCATTTAAAACATCAAAATTTCCTTTCATATATTCTATTAGATTGCCAACATCATTCCAATATCGAAAATGTGTATATCCGTAAATTGGAATGTTCTCTTTAACAAGATGCGGAAAAACATCAGCACCAAAGTCATAAAACTCATTATCCGGTATATACTCAAATATTTCAGGTTCAAAAACATATATTCCGCTGTTAGCTAATTTACTTTTTTCTTTACCCTGTGGAGGTTTTTCTTGAAATCCAGTTATTCTTTTTTCATCATTTAAAATAACCACACCATATGCAGAAGGTTCATCAACATTGGTCAATACCATTGTACATAAGCTCTTTTTCTGTTTGTGATATTTAATTAAATTACTTAAATCTATATCAGTGAGTGCATCACCACTTATTACTAAAAAGGTTTTATTTTCAAAGAAATCTTTTGCTTTTTTTACTCCACCAGCCGTTCCTAAAAGTTCATCTTCATATGAATATTGGATATTAACATTAAATCTTGATCCATCTTTAAAATAGTCCCTAATTACTTCCGGATACCAATGAAGATTTACAATTATCTCTTTAAGGTCATGTTTTTCTAATAACTCAATTATATGTTCCATAACAGGTTTATTTACTATTGGAACCATAGGTTTTGATATCAAGTCAGTAAGAGGACGGAGTCTTGTTCCCAATCCTGCTGCTAATATCATTACTTTCATATCTCATCCCTTATCACAATAAAATTTCTTGTACTATAGTAAATTATTCTAAATATCATTTATCTAAATATTATATTTCTTCTTTAAATTTACATCATAAGGTGGATATATTACTCCAAGTTCAGTAATAATAGCTGTAATATATTGTTCAGGAGTAATATCAAATGCTGGATTTTTCACTTTAATATCCAAAGGTACAATCTGTTTTCCACCAATAAAGAGGACTTCCTCCTTATTTCTTTCTTCAATTGGAATATCTCTTCCAGAACTTATACTCATATCAATAGTTGATGTTGGAGCAACAATATAAAAAGGAACATTATTTTCTTTTGCTAAAACTGCTAAAGAATATGTCCCAATCTTATTCGCTGTATCTCCATTTGCAGCTATTCTATCAGCTCCAACCAATACTGCATCAACTGCCCCTCTGTTCATAAAATAGCCAGCCATATTATCAGTAATAAGAATATGGGGTATTTTTTCTTTTCTGAGTTCATAAGTGGTTAATCTAGCACCTTGAAGAAATGGGCGAGTTTCATCAACAAAGACATTTTTTATTTTCCCTTTCTTATTTAAACTTCTAATCACTCCTAAAGCAGTTCCATAACCTGCTGTTGCTAATGCTCCCGTATTACAATGAGTTAAAACTGACACTTTTTTATCAAATAAAGCTGAACCATATTCACCAATCTTTTTATTAGCTTCTATATCTTCTCTTTCAATCTCAATTGCTTCTTTTAATAGTTTATTTTTTAAATTATTAACATTCAAATTTAAATTGTTTTTTATGATGTTCATCATTCTGTTTAAAGCCCAAAAAATATTAACTGCAGTTGGTCTTGCTTTGAATAAAAGGTTATAAGCTGTTTTTAAATCTCCTAAAAGGGCTTTGGAATTTTTGGCTTCACTGGAAAGTCCAGCTAATGCAAATCCATATGCAGCTGCAACTCCTATTGCTGGAGCACCTCTTATAGCCATCTCCTTTATTATTTTTGCAACACATTTGTAATCTTCACAAATAATATATTCTTCTTCAAGAGGTAATTTTCTCTGATCAATTATTTTAATCCTGTTGTCCTCCCACACTATTGATTTAACCTTTTCTTCTTCCATTATTGCACCCTTTCTCCTTTATCACGTCCTTACCTACAATTGTTATATTCTCCTCTTCAAATTATTATGTTCCTTCCATCCATGATGTTAAATATTTTTGTTGTTCTTCTGTTAATTTATCTATTTCTATACTCATGGATTTCAATTTTAGCTCTGCAATATAGCTATCAATCTCCATTGGAACTTTATACACCTTATTTTTCAATTTCTTCTTATTTTTTATCAAGAATTTTACTGATAATGCCTGATTGGAAAAGCTCATATCCATTATACTTGCTGGATGTCCTTCGGCAGCACTTATATTAACAAGTCTCCCCTCAGCCAGAAGATAGATTCTTCTACCATCAGACAATTTGTATTCATCTACAAAACTTTTAATCCTTTTCTTTGATTTTGATAGCTTTTCTAAAGCTTCAATATCAATTTCAACATTAAAATGACCAGTGTTACATAAAATTACTTTATCTTTCATTAACTTAATATGTTCTTCACCTATAACCTTAATATCTCCAGTTGCTGTTATAAATATATCCCCAATTTTAGCTGCTTTGGATATCGGCATAACTTGAAATCCTTCCATAGCAGCTTCCAGAGCAGCAATAGGATCAACCTCAGTCACTATTACCTGAGCTCCCATTCCCCTTGCTCTCATAGCAACTCCTTTACCACACCAGCCATATCCACAAACTACAAAAACTGAGCCAGCTATCATTCTATTTGTCGCTCTCAAAATTCCACCAATTGAACTTTGACCAGTACCATATCTGTTATCAAAAAGGTATTTCGTTTTAGCATCATTTGCAGCAATTACTGGAATTTTTAATATATTTTCCTTCTCCATACTTCTTAACCTTATAACACCAGTTGTGGTTTCCTCAACTCCCCCAAATATGAAAGGTAGTTGCTGTTTTCTATGTAAGTGCAGTTGGCTTATTGCATCAGCACCATCATCTAAAACTATTTGAGGTTTGCTATCTAACATTTTTGAAATATGAGTATAATATGTTTTTTCAGCTTCACCCTTTATGGCAAATACTGGTATCTCATATGTTTTAACTAAACTTGCTGCAACATCATCCTGGGTAGATAATGGATTTGAAGCACATAGAGTAACAACTGCTCCACCTGCTTTAAGAGTTCTCATTAAATTAGCAGTTTCAGCAGTAACATGCAAACAAGCCCCGATCTTAATTCCTTTTAATGGCTTCTTATTAAAAAACTCCTCTTTTATTTGTGAAAGCACTGGCATGAAGTTATCTGCCCACTCAATTCTTAGTTTCCCTTTTTCTGAAAGCTCAATGTCTTTTACATCATATTCCATTAATTTACCTCTATAAAAATATATCTTTGTAAAATATTAAATAATTAGATATTTAAAATTTATGTATAAGAATAAATTTTAAATTTGGCGTTTTACTTTTTTCCTCCAATAATTAAGAGTGTCTTCTAATGTTTTTTGAAGAGGTATCTCAGGTTTCCACTTTGTAAGTTCTCTGAATTTTGTACAATCTCCTATTAATACCTCAACATCGGATGGTCTCATTCTTTCGGGATCCTTAGCAACTCTAATTTCTACTTCACTCATTTTAATTAATCTATTTAATATTTCTTCAATACTTGCGGCTTTACCTGATGAGATATTATACACTTCACCGGGTTCACAATTCTCCACTGCTAACCAGTATGCTTTTACTATATCTCTTACATCTGTGAAATCTCTTTTTGATTTAAGATTTCCTACTTTTATCACAGGTTCTTTTATTTTAGCCTCAATTTCAGCTATTTGCTTCGCAAAAGTAGATACTACAAAAACTTCACCTCTTCTAGGACCCGTGTGATTAAATGCTCGAGTTCTTATTACTCTTATTCCATAAGATTTATAATATTGATAACCTAAAAAGTCTTGAGCTATTTTACTAACTGCATAAGGACTTAAAGGTCTCAGAGGATTTTCTTCAGTTATTGGTAACTCATTTTCATACGCTAAACCATATTCCTCACTAGAACCAGCAACCTGAATTATTGGGTCAAGACCTAAATCCCTAACAGCTTCAAATAAATTTACCTCTCCTATAATATTTGTACTTAAAGTTTCTGCAGGAGCATGCCAAGAAGTAGGGACAAAACTTTGAGCAGCTAAATGAAATATATAATGGGGTTTTACTTTTTTTAACATGTTCTGAACAGATACTGCATCCTTGATATCGCACTCATGTAGATTTATTTTATCTTCAATATGACAAATGTTGTCTCTTTTACTTCTCCATCTTATTGTTCCGTAAATCTCCACATCAGGTTTAGTTAAGCAATAATCAGCTAAATGACTTCCTACAAATCCTGTAATTCCTGTAATTAAAACTCTCATTATTAAAGCTCCTTTCCAATATACTTCTTTAATTTGATTTATAATTTTTTAAAGAGATTCTTCAGTCGCTATCGCCCGCACTCGAGCGAAGCGAAGTGCTCCTTCAGACTCTGCCCTCGACCCTCGAGTGAAACGAAGGGGAAGGAATGACAACTTTTTAATTTATTGCTTTAATTTTTATAATAGTTTTGTGGTATACTTTCGAAGACATTTTCAGAGCCTGCCCTCGACCCTCGAGTGAAACGAAGGGGAAGGGAGAAAGTATACCCAAAGCTTATATTTTCCTATATTAAATTAGGATCAAATATTTTTAATTTGATTTTTTATACTACAAGATATATTTTCTTATATCAAATTTTTAATTATTTTTTGCAGTCTTCTTTTAAAATTTTCTGAACTATATTTTTTACAATCCTCCAATAAATTTTTTCTTATCTTTTTTTGTAATTCACCATTATTTATAATTCTTAAAGTTATTTCCTTAAGTTGTTCTAAATTTGAAAATAAAAATCCATTAGTTCCATCTTTTACTATTTCACTTTGTCCTCCCCTATTAATGACAACAGGGACACAACCTGCAGCCATTGCTTCAACAGTCGATACTCCAAAATGTTCAAATCTCTCAGGGTGTTTTTTCTCATCCTCTTCAAGCCCACTGGCATGCCAGAATATTTTACTTTTACTATATATATCATTTAATTCTTCTCTTGGAATATTTGTTTTTATCACAATTGGATAACCTTCTGAAGCTCTATTTACACTATCTAAATATTTAAAATGTTCCTTTTTGCCCTCTATTCCTCCTACTAAATACAAATGCCAATCATTTAGTCCTGATTTGCACAGTTCTTTAAATGTTTTTACAAGCTCCAACTGTTTTTTATTATGATGACCCACAAAAAATCTGCCAACACCCAAGATGATGTTTTCCTTCTCAACCTTTTTAAAGCGATCAATATCAACTGGTGGATAAAAGACAAAATTTTCCCTGTTCCATATTTTTTTAATCCATTTTTGAGTATATTTTGAAATTGCTAAGATGAGATCATAAGTATCTAAAAAACTTAAATCATCAGGAAAATTTAATAAGAAATTTGGCAAAAAACCTATTAAAAAGTATACTGAATTTCGAAGAATTGATTTAGTAGAAATATTCTTAATAGAGACTCCAAGTTGTCTCATGTCATTAGAATCGTAAAAATTGGCAGG
>JRER01001921.1_pt2 | contig 18953 bp, 21 predicted proteins | sample 210161 | NCBI WGS metagenome assembly JRER01 (sample SAMN03019618, study PRJNA260268) | marine sediment metagenome | biome: Marine; feature: Sediment; material: Clay; isolation source: clay from marine sediments 136 meters below sea floor depth collected from... | place: New Zealand: Canterbury...
ATGATTGTAGAGAAGGTACATGTCGATGCCTCTGCCGCCTAAGTAAAGCTGGCGCATCGTTTTGGGAATAGATTTTTGAACAACCTTTCTGGTTGATAGGTTGATGTAAGCTATTTTTCTATTCCATACCATTTAGTTTCCCTCGTTTAGCAAGTTTTTCATGCGGGTCCTCGGATTTTAGCTTGAGTTGGTGTGGGCCAAGAAATGCGATATCTTGTTTTGCAGTTTGGGCATGTTGCCTCTTTGGCGTTAAGTTGAACTTCGAAACGTTTTAGACAGTTTAAACATCTGACTTGGCTCATTCGGCTTCCCTTATCCTCCGCCAACTGGAACAGTTATCATAACAACATCGTTGTCTTTAAGTTGGACATCTGGCTTTCTTATGCTTTTGCCGTTTACCATGACAAGCGTGTCAAGGCTGACCTGACCGGTTTTTGGGTCGATTATGCTGTTGAACTCCTTTCCGTACTTTTTTGCTAGAGCATTGAGCATGTCTCGCAGTGTAGAGCCGGGGTTTACTTCTTGCAGAATTTCTCTTTGCCCTGCTATTTCTTTGAACATCGCGTGGAGCAGGATTTTCACGTGGGTTGTCAACATTGGCACGCTCGCTCGTTGAGCTCTTTTGGGGTATCTAGGGTTACGATTATGTTTTAATTTTTCGCTCAAAAATATTCGCATTGACATTTTTATATAACTTATATATTTCCTATACATAATTGCAACATGAGGAATGCCGATTGGAGATCAGAAAACTACAGAAAATCAGGGGAGGAAGCTTCACTTTAACGCTTCCCAAAAAATGGGTTGAGAAAAGAAAGCTCAAAAGCGGCGAGCAGATCGCTGTTTCAGAGGAAGAAGACGGCTCATTAAGGCTTTACCCACTAGTGGCGGCAAGGGAAAAGCCTCTTGAAGTGATGCTGTCACTTGAAGACTATCCTAATCTCACTGCTCTAGAATATTGTGTCGAAACCTATTATATTCAAGGAAGCAGTCAAATCAACATCTGTTGCCAGAAGATAATTCCAGCAGAACAGAAACGGAGACTTAAACAGCTTCGCATGGAGTTGCCTGGCGTTGAAGTGGCTGAGGAGTCGGCGGACAAGCTCAGTTTTCAGGTTTTGATAGACCCTACAACTTTCTCCTTGGAATCGCTCATAGAGAAAACTTCTTCCTTTTCGCTTCATCTGCAACAAGACGCCGTGAAGTCTGTTCTGGACTGGAACTTTGCGCTTGCTAAGGAAGTTTTAGAACGAAGCAGAGAGGCTCAGCGTCATTATCGCATGACCATTCGACAAGTAGCGCTCTCCAGCATGAGCAGGATCATAGCGGAAAAGGTTGGAGTGAAAAACTGCCGCGAATGCATAACTTTCGCGTTGATTGCACGAGACCTCAGCAGACTGGTTTACCATTCTTCCTCCATTGCGAGGCACATTTTATCTCTTGAGGGAAAGAAGAAGGTTAATCCAGAAATTTTGAGGACAATAGCAGAGATGTCTAAGATCGCATATGAGATGCAGAGAGAGGCTGTTCAAGCCTTTCTACAAGAGAATGTTCAACTTGCAATTGTTGTGTTTGGGAAAATGAGGTTCATGAGGGAGAAAGAGGAGGCTTTGCTGAAGAAGATTCTGGAGAAGATAAGGAATGTGGACACTGCAGTGGCGCTGAGTATGATAGCCCGTGACTTGCGTAGGATCGCCGGGTATGCTGTGGCTGTCGCCGATGACGCTATGAACAGAGTGTTGACGCCAGCATAACTCTGCGCGCGCGCACGTTGGAGCCTTTACTCGTGGGCTTGGCGTAGATCACGGCTCTGTCCTTGAGCTGGTTGAAGATGCTTTCCAGCGTCTGTTCTCGGACACCGCCCCTGTAGCGTACGAAAAGGAAATCTAGCATTTCACGTTTGGACCATCCTCGCCTGCTTGAAACCATTTCTCCAAGTAATGCCATGATGTTGTCGCCTCTCCTAGCCGTCGGATCACTCAAGAACGTCACACTCCACTCTCAAGCTCCTGCAGAAGCCGCCGAACGGCATCCCTGACAAAGTCAGAGCGACTTTGATATCCACCCTTAATGAGCGCCCAGTCAATGCGCTCCGCAAGGTCAACAGGAATACTAGCAGTTGTATGCTTGCGCTTCACAACACACCATCTCCATTAAAACCAATTACAGAGAATTATCCCCAATGAAAATTTAAGATCGATTTTACGACTCAAACAACTCATACACTTCATACAGCTCATTAAGAAAAAACACATGGCCAACTCTTAGAAAACGAGAAAATTAGATTTGGGAAAGCAACCTTAAATGTCACTTCAAAACCGTTATAACACGGGGAGTTGTAGTTATAAGTCTCATGAGGACAAAAGGAGTTAAACTGCCCTTCAATGTCGTGGAGTCTTAATTTCCATGTCAAAAGAAGGATTGAGATGATGAATCTCCAACATGTAGAAGTCGTGAAGAAGGGCGCAGCTGCCATTGAAGAGTGGAGGCGAAAGCACCCAGAACAGACTCTTGATCTCTCGGGAGTTAGGCTTCACAAAGCCGACCTTAGAAAAGCCAATCTTTACAAAGCCAACCTTGAAAGAGCCCATCTTTATAAAGCCGACCTTAGGAGAGTCAACCTCTCTGAAGCCACCCTATTTGAGGCTACTTTATTTGGAGCGGATCTCTTCCGGGCAAATCTCTCTGGAGCAGATGTCTCTTGGGCGAATCTTGCCTTGGCCAATCTTGCCAGAGCTGACTTTAGGAGAGCCGATCTCTCCAACACTCACCTTTTGCAAGCAAATCTTGCTGAGGCTAATCTTTCTGGAGCCGATCTTAGGAAAGCTGATTTTTCCATTGCAAATCTAAGTAAAGCCGACTTTTCTGGGGCTAACCTCAGGGCTGCCTGCTTGCACTATTCTGATTTCCTGGAAACTAACTTCTCTGATGCTGACTTATCATTTACAGAAATCGTGGGCTTAAGTAATGTCAACCTTACAGGTGCCATAATGGATGGTACAATCCTAGCCATGTCTAATTTGACACAGTGTGTGGGGCTTAAAACTGTCAAACACAATGGGCCAAGTTACATAGATTTCAATACACTAAAAATGTCGTTTTTTGAAGCAGGAAGCTGCCTTACGTCCGATATGGAGACTTTTCTCCTTAACTCTGGTATACCGAAGGAGTTTCTTGAAACTCTACCAGGAATCCTAGCGAAGGTCCAATATTTCACTTCTTTTATTTGCTATGGACAGCCAGACCTAGATTTTGCCGAAAGGTTAGTGAAAGACCTTAAGTCAATGGGTGTGTCTTGTTGGCTATACTCCATGGATGCAACTCCCGGCGAGAAAGTCTGGGGAGAAATCATTCAAAAGAGGCGGGAGGCTGAGAAGATGATTGTACTCTGCTCAGCTAATGCTCTCGTGCGAGATGGAGTACTGAAGGAGATTGAAGAGCAGATAGATGAAGATCCTGATAAGATGGTGCCAATCTCACTCGATGATACGTGGAAGCAAAATGGCTTCTTGGTAAAGCGAGGTCAACGCGATTTGAAACCTTTCCTACTTGAGAGAACCTATGCGGACTTCAGCAACCCATCAAAGTACAACGAATCTCTACTCAGGTTATTGAAAGGAATAAAAAAAAGCAAAGACGAAAAAGCCAAAGGCGATGAACGACGAAAAGGAGAAGGCAAATCTTGAACGCCCAAGAATCGGTTCGCAAGTCTAGAAATGGATTCCTAGCTGAAATCCTAGCGAGGTGGACTAATCTGATGGAGATCCTAGTAATCGCCATTTTTGCTTCCTTGGGCATAAACCTAATCGCCGATGGTCTGATTCTCCATGCAGAACTTGCTCCTCCCACGTCAATCCTTCTCGGGTTATTGTTTTGTTCGATTTCAATCTTTTATCTTGTTGGTCGAGTGACAGGCCGCAGAACGCGATTTCGATCTTACGCTGGATTCTTCATTTATAATAGGGATAAGAATGAAGTAATGCCCGTTCCTAGGTATGATTTCTCAGAAGATTTATCCAGGTATTTGAAAGCTGCATTTTTCGAGAACAAAGCCTTGAAGGCAATTTGGGACAAAGAACCTCTGCGTGAGCCTGTGGACATTGAGGAACGAAGAGCGAAAGGAAAGTCCAAGAAAGAAGTCATGGAGATGTGGAATAAGCGCCGTGCGCTTCGTAGTTACCAGCTTATTCGCGAGGCCACAGAGTACTATGCGCTAAGCAAGCTTTCTATACATCTTACTGACTATTTCAATGACGAAAAATTTAGAGAAGAGAACCTCAAGGAATTCGATAGGAATGATGTCCCAGATGTCTTATTGAAGAATAGGTTTTTGGAACTTTTCTCGAAGCCTATGCAGGATCGTCCGGCTTTTGTTGAAGAATGGTTGAGGGAAGAAAGTGAGGGTGAGACAGTATCAATGTATCTAGGCGAAGCGATGTACGAACGGTTTGACCTAGTGTTGCCCAAGGAGAGTGTTGTTCGTAGGATAGGCAAAAATGAGATTGAAATCGAGACTAGAGGATTTGCCATCAACTTCATGGTTCGATTCGATGGAGCTAGTACATACATACCACGTGGGTTCTTGGAACATTACTTATCTATCGATGACCCACTCCATGAAACTGTAGAGTTTCGCGCTGATATTGATGTGCGTGTGTCTTTCAAATTTGGGGCATTGTTATCTGGAACCGGCTGGGAGTATTATCAGTGGATTGACTCTTTCCTAGAGGTTCTGGACAAGAGCATATCTGAAGACACCTTCTTCAAATCCATCGGATGGAGTACTGCCCTTACTGTTATCAAATCCCTGATTGCAAAACCCAAGACAAAGAATTCGAAAAAAATCAAGCGCTCACGAAAAAAGGAAACAATCTAGCTTGTGTGTGCTGCAAACAAAAAGAGGGAATATGCGGGGGATATCTCCACTAGTCGGCGGAATTACCTCATCCCGGCCACATGATCTTGATAAGCACGCGCCTGACACTATCGCTATCTCGCACTCGTCACCAAAGTAGTTGTCGCAGATTCGCTTGGTTGCGCCGTAGGGCCTGAGTATTGCGTCATCAAATCCCTTTTTTCTGTGTCGGACTGTCAAACCGTTCAGACCCATATGTCATCTAAATATTATACCATAAAAAATCAACCCTAAATCTTTGAGATTTTTTCTTGACTAGTTTGCTGAAAACCTTGTGCGCGCACAAACTGCGTTGCTACTTTGAAAGAAATAAGGGCAAATGCCTTGGGTAGGTACCATTTGCGTCTTGCTGAGCCTGTCGAGCAGCACTTTTAGAAGTCGGGAGTTAGAACGACTCTCCTCATAAGTTTCCCGGCATGAGCTTCCTCAAAGGTCTCTTTGATCTTGCTCATTGGACGAATTTCGACGAAGGGCTTAATCTTGATGGCCCCATTTAGGACCCACTCCAGCACCTTAGGATAGTACTTGGGCGGACACCCCCAGGTGCCTATAATCTCGGCGTCGAAAGCCATAAGCCTCGAGATCATGTATTGGTTCATTGTTGCGCTGTAGCCAACCACGATCAACTTGCCCACGAAAGATAAGAGGGTGAGAGCTATCTCTTGGCCAGGTCCGCTTCCCGTGACCTCGAAGATCTTCCAAAGGTAGTTATGTGGCAGCCCATTGGCTTTACATATCTCTCGAAATTCGTTTCGAACAGTTCTTGCATCCTTACCAGTAGAATTAGTGATGAAGTCAGCACCGTATTGGAGAGCCCTTTTCAGCTTTTCTGGGTTGCGACCAATACCGATGACAGTTTTGGCACCAAAGGCCTTCGCTAGTTGAGCAACGTAGCTGCCTAGTCCACCCGTTACGCCGACGACGACCACGTTATCTCCCTCCTTAACCTCGGCTCTCAGGCATGCTTGATAGGGGGATGTGATGGCGTCAGCTATTACAGCTAACTCAGCTAGTTCAAAATCTCCACGGTCTTCCACCAGACAGAGGTCTCTGGAAGGCACGGGGATGTGACTCGAGAAGCCTCCGTATATTCCAAGACTGTTCCCAGGCATCTTCTGGGCTAGACACCGATTTTCCCTTCCCGCATTGCAGATGGGACAGTTGTGGCACGGCATGACCGCTGGCACGATGACTTCCTTATCCATCCATTGTTTATCACCAGCCACCACCACGCCGCTTATCTCATGCCCCAGAGTGAGAGGGGGCTTACTTACTGTCGGAACACCGAGATAGAAGTAACTGATGTCAGTGTGGCAAACGCCACAGCCAGCTATCTCCACTAGGACTTCTCCCGCCTGAAGGTCTGGAACTGGGATCTCGGTTTTCTGGAGCTTGCCTTCAACAACTTTTCCTGTCTCCTTATCTTTGCTCCAAGGCTGAGTCATCTGCCAAGTCCGTATCTTATCCAGTGCTTTCAAAATTATGTCACCTCGCGTAGGCATCTATATAGCGTGCATATATATCTTCTCAGCATGCGTTACTCATCAGTCGCTCTCACCGCCCGTGCGGCACATTGCTTTCACATTTCCCAATGAAACTTGCGTATCTGAAAATTGCTTCTCTCTGCACATAAGATTCCACTCCTATCCCTCGTTTTTCTCTAACCTCCTCCAAAGCTTTTTCAGGCGAACAACACTTGCTAACCAGATAAGCAGCCAGCATTGTTCCGGTTCTGCCTATACCAGCGCCACAACAGATAACCACAGGATTGCTCTGTTCAAGCATTCTATCAACAAAGTTCACGAACTCAAGTATGTGCTCAATTGTTGGTGCAGAAAAATCTCTAACTGGTATAAAGACATACTTGAACCCGTGATTTTTCACTTGCTCATCGTTAAGAGGACGCTCCATGTTGAGGCAGACAATTGCTCGTAAGCCTTTGCTCCACAGCCACTTGAGCTGCGTTTCATTCTCTGGTCTTGCACTACCTGCCAATTTGCCCTCAATTAACCAGGAAAACCTAGCTGGCTTAGAGGCAAAGCGACGAAAAATCGCCAAGCAAACGCACCATTTTTCTTTATTTTACCAGTTGCTTACTAAAAAGACTCTTGTTTTCTTAAATCAAACTTTCTGCTCAGATCCAAGGCTTCCCTCAACAATAATAGTTTTATATGCTGGCTTGGGTAGCATATACGAAGGCGAAAAACCATGGGCAAACGAATCCGTGTCCAGAGACGTGGCAGAGGCTCAACCACGTTCAAGGCTTCAACCCACAAAAGAATAGCTCCAACGCAATATCCGCCCCTTTCAAAAAGGGAACTCGAAGGAGTCTTTAACGGTCGAATCCAAGACATCTTCCACGAGCCAGGAAGAGGCGCTCCTCTGGCTTTGGTTCAACTTGAAACAGGCGAATCCTACTACACGGTTGCTCCAGAAGGAGCCCATATAGGCCAGCAGATCCAAATGGGAAGCAAGGCTCCAATCGACATCGGCAACGTGCTACCTCTCAGCCATGTTCCAGACGGCACAATGATATGCAACATCGAGTGCACACCAGGCGACGGCGGCAAGATCTCACGCTCTTCAGGCTCCTACGCACTTGTGGTTGGACACACTCCTCAAGGAGTGATGATTAAGCTTCCCTCTGGAAGAACTCGTTACCTTAACACTCTCTGCAGAGCTACTATTGGATTGATTTCAGGCGCTGGCCGCGTGGATAAGCCGTTTCTGAAGGCTGGAGCCAAATTCCACCTTATGAAGGCTAAAGGACACGCTTACCCCCGCACAAGAGGAGTTGCCATGGTAGCGGCTGCACATCCTTACGGAAGCAGCAAGAGAGGCGCCCGCAAGGTTACGACGGTTTCCCGTCACGCTCCGCCAGGCAGAAAGGTGGGTTTGATAGCGGCGAGAAAAACTGGACGCAAACGGAGAAGGAGAGCATAAACCAACAAGCATCCAATCTTACATTTTAAATTTTTAGTACGCGCGCCTTAATAAAACTGCATCTAAAAGCAGGCTTCGATATCAAGAATTGGAAAGTCGCTTCTTATGGAACAGACAACTCTTAACACTAAAACTCGGTAGTGATTTATTTCGCTTCTATATACTAACTTTAGTAGTGGTGTGTGCATGACTTATAGGCTAGCCGCTAAACTCTATGATTTGTTTGGGCGCAAAAACGACCTAGAATTCTACAAAGAACTTGCTCTTCAAAGCGGAGGCAAAGCTTTGGAGTTGGGTGTAGGAACGGCAAGAGTGGCTATCCCACTTGCTAGAGCCGGAGTCACGGTTGTGGGTATTGATAACTCTGTTCATATGCTTAGGGTAGCCAGAGAAAAATTAGCTAAAGAATCCGAAGCTGTTAGGAGACGTGTAATTTTGAAGAGAGGAGATATGAAAGACTTCGAGTTGAAACCGCCATTCCCGTTTATCTACGTTCCCTCCTCCACATTTGACCATAACATCACAGTTGAAGATCAAAGGCGAACGCTAGAATGCGTTTATAGACATTTAGAAAAGAACGGCGTGTTCGCCTTTGACCTTGAACAAGTGTCCTCAAACAAGCTCGATGCTTCGTGGTGGATTGACAGGAAGGAAATTGAAGGCGGAAAAATGGTTGTACGAAGCATATTTACAAGGAGAGATATGACAAAGCACAAGTGCAGTCTCGATTTGTTCTTTGATGTCTACAAAAACGGCAAACTATTAGAAAGGTATCATGAATATGGGGAGGTTGCAATAATATCTAAAGACGAAATAATCGGAATGCTGGAAGAAACAGGCTTTAAGGTGGTCAGCGTTTACGGCGATTTTGATAAATCAAAATATCGAAAAACCAGCCCCAAAATAGTATTGGTGACGAAAAGAGAATAAAATATCGGTGATAAACCTCGCATTTACTTTCTAACGCGCGTCCATCAAAAGAAGCACTTTGGTTATATTTGTCTGTGAACTCAACCTAAGATTGTTACGACTTTCCAGACTTCTCGAAGGCGCATCAGCGCGCGCAGTTTACTTGATGGTCTTTGTTACAGACACTATTTCACTGTTGGGTTTGAAGTATTACAAGAAACACCTAAAGCACGAATTTTTTATTTTCCATCTCTTTTTTTGTCAGTTTGGTACAGTTTGGTACGGTTAACAAAACATTTAATTAGGAATTGCACGTGGAAGATACTTGTTGTATAGTATGTGAGTTATCAATGATGCAAGGTTCTAAACCAAATAGACTCCTTCCGATAGAGTTAGATCAAGAAACGAAGAAGTTGATTCAACAGTATAATTTAAAGCTTGAGGATATCGCAGAGGCTATTTGCCTTCAGTTTCAGAAGCATCAATTATGCCCTTGCGCTTCAAAAGATCTAATACCGCAATGCGAATTACGAGAGCCCTCGAAATTCTAGTAACACCCATCATCCTCATTTCCCGTATGAATTTTGGGTTTTCTTTTAGTTTATCTATCGCCTCTATTATCTCGTTAGGTAAACTGTTGCGGCCTGTCGATTTGTAACCTTTTCTTGGCAAACTATCGCCCTTCTCTCTCACCCTACTTTTAAGAAGAAGTTTCTTTTTAGAGGTTACATGTTTTTAAAAGTTTTGGCACAAATTTCAATGTTCTATACCACAAATTTTATACTTGTACACGGTACAAATAAGGTACAAACGAGGTACAAAATCCTATGGAAAGCTTTGATGTCCAAGTTATCAGCGAAGACAGAGTCACCATACCTTTTGACATAAGAGAGAAATTAGGCATTAAAGAAGCGATTGTGTTCGTGTTGAGGGACTGAAAAACTCGTTCTAGTCTAAGAAAACCGCAAGAAAAGGAGGCTGAGTAGTCTTGGTTGATGAGTTTGAGCGACAGTCAGCTCGCAACTGCGAGGAAATTCATGTGGTGGTTAAGGCTGGCTTAGTTTTGAAACGTGATTTGGCATTTAAGCGATGCAAGAAGTCATCAAAATGGATATTGGAATTATCGAAGTTAAGATGACAGAAGCGAAAGAAGTCCTCTGTGAGGATGAAGTGACATAGAATTCGATATACTCATTGAAGAACCAATTGTTTCGCAATGTTTGGGATATATTTCCGGTGGAAAAATGCGTCGGCGAAGTAGGATGGAGGTTATCGCTGATATCCTAGCTGAGGCTTTGAACGGTGCAAACAAGACGAGAGTTATGTACAGGGCGAATTTGAATTTTTTGAGGTTTGAGAGGTATTTGTCTGAACTGTTGGAGAAGGAGTTAATTGTAGAGCTTAACAATCCTCGTAGTGGAGTTATTTATCGAACAACGGATAAAGGAAAGGAACTTCTCAGGGTCCTAAAGAAGGTGCAAAAGATTATACCTTTATCAACGAATTAGTCGATTATCCTGCTTATTGAAAACTCTAAGGATTTTTTGCAGATTCTCAGTAGGAGTTCAAGGTCTTTTTCTGTTGTGTTGCTTATAAGAATGTTTTGTATGGTTATGGCTGTTTTAGAAGGTATGATTATTGTTCCAACGGTTGATTTGTGCTCGTTTTCTTCTATTTCTTCATTGGAGAGAAGGAGTTTCCAGTCTGGGTTGATTTTTACCCATTTGCTTTTTTCTTGATATTTTAGTAAGCTTTGTTGGGAGAGATGTGTGGATACTTCGATTAATGAGTCTACGGGGTGTTCTAGTGTCTTTGAGAGTTCGGTGAGGCTGTGCCAAGTGCCGTTCTTGATTTTATCGAGGAAGTCTTCGAGGGTAGTCAAGGTCGGTGTCCTCCGCCCCAAGTCAGATTGGGTATCGCTGATTGTGTATCATTTATTTAGGGTTTCAGAACTTTACGTCTAGCCCTATGGTCTGGTCTTATAGTCTTGGGTTTTTTTCTAGTTTTTTAGTCTGGTCTTTTGGTTCTGGCTTCTTAAATACTACGTAGGTGAAAAGCTGTTTTCTGGAAGTTGTTTCCCCGTAGAGGGAACTCTGTGTGAACATGCGGGTGCTATGACTTGGGGCACGTCAAATAAGCCAGGTTCGGGGGACTAAACATGGGAGCCCCCGTTAAAGGGTTAATCATGTATTACATGCATGCTTAGCCTGATGATAGCCCGAAAAGAGAGAAGGAGAGTGATAACGAAATGGAAACTAAGAAGATTATGGGAACATTTGCAGTGTTGATGTTTGCTTTGAGTGTAGCTGGTCTTGTTTACGCTCACTGGAGCGACATGGTCACTATCGACGGCACCGTAGAGATGGGCAGCGTCACCTTTGGATTTACAAGGATAGTTACTGAATGGGATTGGGAGGACTATGCCAATGAAAAAGAGGTGGCGGAAGGCGTTTGTACGCTAAGTGAAGATGTAACGGATGCCCACACGGGCCAGACTGTGTACAAGCGTTTGACATTCACGATTACTGCCGCCTATCCACAATACTGGGCTATAAACAAGTTCACGTTAGACAACGCAGGAACCATACCGGTCAAGATTCAGAGCGTGACTATAATCCTCCCAGCAGGTTTTACTTACGTAGAAAGTGTTGATTACCCGGGTGTTATGTGGGAGATTTACGACGACAGAACGCCAGCAGAACTAGTGTTTAACCTTTGGCTTTACAAGCAGCCACTAGACTGGGGTTACACTCCGCCTGATTGGGGATTCGCTCCCCCATGGGAATTCCCGGGGCCATTCGGTGACATATATGGTGTGAGGGCGCTTAAAGGAAACCAGATTGAGCCTAGCGAAGAACTCCTGACAGAAATATTGGTGGATCCCAAACAGGATGCAGAAGAGTGCCACACCTACACGTTCAGCATTGAGCTCGAAGCCATACAGTGGAACAAGTACACTCCATAGACTTTGAGGTGAATGAAAATGCAGAACAAAAAGATTGGGGCGATGGCACTCCTAATAGCCATAGCCTTAAGCATATTTGGAGTTGTATACGCTCACTGGAGCGACATGGCCACTATCGACGGCGTTGTGGAGATGGGTAGCTTAACACTAGCGTTTGATGACGTTGAGCCCCCGATTTGCACGGAATTCTATCCTAATCCGAATCCTCCTCCAGTATTGCTGCCAGGCGAGTGGGAAGACAAAGAAGTAGGAGATTGCAAGGCGTGGTACGAAGAATTAATTCAAGACGTACACAGTGAGAAGTGGGGCTACAAGAGGATGGTTATAGAAGTTAAAAATGCGTACCCACAATACTATGTCTATACCACATTCATACTGCACAACATAGGAACCGTACCACTCTTCGTGTACGGATTCGAGATAACTGGCGAGAAGAGAGACAGCACCACACTAGATGTAGTATACAATCTCTTATGGCACGACCCTGATGGAGATATGATCGGCGAGATATGGGAAGACGTTGATGGCGATGGAAAAGTTGACCCCGCTGTGGATATCTTAGTAATTAACCTCAAGATCCAGGATCGAACGTTTCCACTCCAGATCGACCCATGTCAAAAGGAAAAGATGGAAATAGACATGGACTTCAAACAGGAAGCTGAACAGTGCCACATCTACACCATACACGTTAAAGTGTTAGCTGTACAGTGGAACAAACTAAGCGAAGTCTATCCTTAGAACACAAGACCGCTCGAAACAAAATTCCCTTTATTCCCCTTTTTTAGTCCGACAATAACATGAATAGTTGAAACGTATGTCCCGTAAAACTTACGCAATCCTTGCGTTATTCTTAACCGTTTACATAATCCTAGCTCTATTTCATCCAGGAGGGCTAATGGCATACGCCCTGCCCTCCATATGCTGGGCGATCCTAGCTCTAACAACACTATACATAGCAGGAGGCTTGGAAAAAATCCGCTCATGGACAAACAAGAGAATAACCCTAATGGCCCTACTCGTGGCAGCCTTCCAAATATTCATCCTCATAGACGCAGGACTAATCAACAAGTTCGGAAAAAGCCCATTCTCATTTGCACCTACAGCAATAGCCATAAACCTAACACTAGTAACAACAACCCTGCTGGGCACCGAGCTCTCCAGAGCATACCTAACAAAAAACCTAAACAGAAAAAAACCAATCCTAACCCTCGCAGCCGTAACGATCCTATACACATTCGCAAACGTGTCCATACTCGCACTACTAAACTTCCAAGACCCCCTAACATACAGCAAATTCATAGGAATAGGCTTTCTGCCAGTCTTAACAGAAAACCTACTAGCCACATACCTAGCCCTACTATCTGGACCACTCGCATCCCTGGCCTACCTCGCTCCACTCCAAGCCTTCAAATGGTTCTCCCCAATACTACCCGACCTCCCATGGGGTTACGAATCCCTAATAGGAGTAATGACCCCAACAATAGGATTCATAGCCATAAACATGGCAACAACCCTAAGAGACCAAAGAAAAGCAGGAATAATACCAAAAATAAAGCCAGTCCCAAGACTAAGAAAAGGCCAAACCTCTATGAAAGGCTGGCTAGCCATATCCGTCTTAATGGTCCTAACAGTGTGGGCATCCACAGGACTCCTAGGATTCTACCCGACAATAATAGCAAGCGGAAGCATGAGACCAACCCTAGACGTAGGAGACATGGCCATGGTCATACCAGTTAGTCCCTCCCCAATCCAAGTAGGAGACATAATCCAATACCGGCAAGGAGAAGAAATGACCCTACACCGAGTCGTCGACATCCAAACAACAGAAGGCGCAAGACTCTTCATCACCAAAGGCGACGACAACCCCATACCAGACTCAAACCCCGTATTCCCAGCCCAAATCAAAGGAAAACTCATCTTCACCATACCAAAACTAGGCTGGATACCTATATACATGAAAACAGCCATAGCCAACACTTGGTCATTCTTCTTGGCTAACACCATACTAGCATACGTGATGCTAACTACCATCGCATCTATGGCTTCAATCTACGCAATTCACGCATACAAAAACCGACCACACAGATACTGGAGGAAAAAAAGAGGCTGGTAAAAAATGAAAGAAAAAACCCTAGCACTACTAACCATCGTCTTCATAGCAATGAGCATAACTGGATTCACCTACGCCCAATGGAACGACACAATCGTAATCAGCAACACAATGACATTTGGCTATTGGGGCGACCTCAACTTGGTATTCGTATATCCACTAACATGCACAGAATACCACACAGACCCTGTAACCGCCGAATTGCTGGAGGGTGAATACCTAGGCAAAGATGCAGGAAATTCTGATTGCCAGTACGATTATGAGGTAACAGACACCGACACCTTAAAGTCTGGATATAAAATGCTTATCATCACCATCAACAACGCCTACTCAAGCTACGAAGTCCACTGCAACTACACACTCGAAAACATTGGACTCCTACCACTCCACATCAATGAAACAGTCATATCAGACCCCAACGACGTCCTTACCTGGGACCCCGCCCAAGGCGCCCTCGTAGACGCCGATGGCAACCCAATGATCACCATATCTACAACACCACCCCTCGTATGCAACACTCTTCAGCCCGAAGACGATCCCAATACACCTCAACTTGAAAACAAAGCAGAGTTTGAAATGGCCATTCACATAACCGATAACGCCCAGGAATGCCACACCTACACTTTCCAAGTTGAAATAATGTATGAGGAGGCGACGTAAACATGAACGCAACTAAGATATCCGCACTCTTCATGATCTTAGCCATCGTCCTATCCCTAGCAGGCTTCACCTATGCCCACTGGTCAGACACAGTCCGGATCGAAGGCAGAATGAAAATGGCTCATATCCTCGTCGGTATCAAATCCGAAAAGGTCCTCATGTCCCAGAGTGTCAAAAAACTATTTAAATCAAGTGTGGAGTGGGAAGTATCCCCTGACGAACACACCCTTGAAATCAACAGCACAAACCTTGGACCATGCTGGTACATCTGGGTAGGACTAGTAATGCAAAACCAAGGACCCCTACCAGGCCAGATAAAGCCCCCCGAATACGTCTTTGAAGACTCATTAGTGTTCGAAGACTACTTTGAAACCACAGAATACTTTTACGGTCCCTACCCCGAGAACACAGGCTTCGGAACCCTTGAAGTATGGGGCAACGTGAAGATAGATGAAGACCTTCTACCAAATGGCACTACTGACTTCATAACCCCGTCCGAGCCAACACCCTTCACCCTCAACCCAACCGAGAAAGCTGTCATGTGGATATGGATACACGTCATTCCAGACGTACCCCCCACAGCCATGGGCAAAACCGTCATACTCTACATAAACATAGTCGACGATATAGCTATCTAACAAGCCACTAGGAGTCATCTACACAAAACATTTTAGAAACCCACATTCTTCTTTCTAACAAGATAAGGGGTGCCAGCGACGACAAGAACAAAACTCACCGCTTTGCTCATCCTTTTCACACTTCTCAGCGTAGCCTCAATAATCACGATATATTTCACGCATCAGCTCCCCACCGAAAAGACAATAACCACAACATTAGTCACTTACGAACACAGGGGAAGATACGATTACACCGCAAAACTCAAGCCTAACAACCTCTACAACCAAACCACCCTAAAACCAGGCGAAGGAACCCTCTACACCCGAATCATAGACCACATAAACATCACCTTCTCCTACACATTCCTAAGCACCCGCCCCACCAACACAACAATAGAATACCTCATCAACAGAGAACTAGAGTCACCCGGAAAATGGGCAAAGAACCTTGAAGCAACCACAAGCAACACGACCAACTTCACCGGAAACACCGGAGGCTTTACAACCACCCTCTACATCAACCTCACCGAGACCCACGAACTGGTCAGCCTCATCGACAAAGACACCGGAACCAGCTCATCAACATTCAACCTAAACGTTAAACCCCAAATCCACACAGTGGCTCAAACAGAAGCAGGCACCATCAACGAACCCCTCACCCCAACCCTAACGATAACGTTCCAAAGCGGCACTACACAAGGAACAATCATCACAATAGAAAACCTAGACCACACCAAAACCGGCGAAATCACCCAAACCGAAACCATCTACCAACAATGGGTAACAAACCAAAGATACGCCTCATACGCAATATCGCTACCAACACTCACCGGACTAGCATACATAACCTGGACTTTCATAAAAACCAAACCCAAAAAACCAGAAAAACCATTAGAGAAAATAATCGCTTCATACGAAGAAATCATCATAGACGTAGCCGCAGAACCATCCTACAAAGGCCATAGAGCAACCATAACAGTGAAGTCACTAGAAGACCTCGTCAACCTAGCCGACGGACTAGCCAAACCGGTCTTCCACCTAAAAAAGCCCGCAAAACCACCAAGCAAAGAGCCAACACATGTCTTCTACATGCTCGACGGATTAATAAAATATGAATATGCAGTAACCGCACATAGCGTAACCAAAAAAGAGGACTGAGATGGAATATATACTTTACAACGAAGGGAGACTACAACGATCGCCAAGACCCTCGTCCAGTGATATTTCTGTTTCTCTGGCCGGAAAAAAACAAAAGATTTCGTAAGCGATCACATCGCTAAATTTTAGCTACGTATTCATTTAACGTCTCATCTGATTTTCAACCTCGGCACATTTATATGCACAAAAAACAAACAACACTAACTCTACACGCAAGAGAAGATAACCGATTATTAAAATTCCGAAAATAAACTTGAGGTATGTAAATGAGCAAAAAAGTAACCGTAGAAGAACTCTTAGCCAAGGCGAAAAAACCGGCTAAACTTGCCGCGGCTTACCATCCTTTCTATGAAGGAAAGATGCAAGTTATGCCCAAATGCGCCATCCGAAGCCCAGATGACTTCGCCATATGGTACACGCCAGGCGTAGCCCAGCCCTGCAGAGAAATAAAGGAAAACCCAGAACTGGTCTTCAAACTCACCAACAGATGGAACTACGTGGCCATAGTAAGCGACGGCACAAGAGTGCTCGGACTAGGCAACATAGGACCCGAAGCGGGCTTACCAGTCATGGAGGGCAAAGCTCTCCTGTTCAAATACCTCGGCGGAGTCGACGCGTTCCCACTATGCCTAGCAACCAGGAGTGCAGACGACATCATAACCGCATGCAAATGGATAGAACCAACATTCGGAGGAATCAACCTCGAAGACATCGAAAAGCCGAAATGCTTCTACGTGCTGGACAAGGCAAGAGAACAACTCAACATCCCAGTCTGGCACGACGACCAACAAGGCACAGCAACCGTGATTTTGGCAGGGTTAATGAACGCCCTAAAAGTTGTAGGCAAAAAAATGGATGAGGCATTGATATCCATCGTAGGCGTCGGCTCAGCAAACACACGAACAGCCATAGTCCTCATGAGAGCAGGCGTCAAACCAGGCAACCTCATCATGGTAGACAGCAAGGGAATTCTCCACCCAGACAGAAAAGACCTAGAAGCAGAAAAAGAAGAAAACCCGTGGAAATGGGACTTCTGCCTAAAAACAAACGCTGAAGACAGAACTGGAGGCATACCCGAAGCATTAAAAGGAGCAGACGTCTGCATCGCAGCGTCTAAGCCTGGCCCAGGCACAATCAAGAAAGAATGGATATCCGCCATGGCAACAAACTCCATAGTGTTCGCATGCGCAAACCCCATCCCAGAAATATGGCCTTGGGAAGCAAAGGAAGCAGGAGCCAAAATTATGGCAACGGGCAGGTCTGACTTTGAAAATCAAATAAACAATTCTCTGGGCTTTCCAGCAATCTTCAGAGGAGTCTTAGACGTGAAGGCGAAGGCAATCACCGACGACATGTGTATTGCGGCTGCAAAAGAACTCGCCAAGTTTGCAGAGGAAAGGGGAATTCACGAAGGCGACATAGTCCCCAGAATGGATGAATGGGAGGTTTTCCCACGTGAAGCCGTTGCATGCGCGTTGGAGTCGATTAAAGAGGGAGTTGCCAGAGTGAAACCGAGTAGACAAGAACTCTGGGACAGAGCGGTAGCCATCATCAAAAACGCTAGAGAGTCCACTGCACTATTAATGAAACACGGGCTTATCCCTTCTCCGCCACCTGAAGAAAAGGTTCTAGGCGAACCTTAACTTCTTGCTTTCCACATCTTGTGAGAACGTGTCAGATGGCTTGCAATTGTTGTTTACTTAAGGCAAATCAAGCCTTTTCTGAGGAGTTCCATAAAAACTGGAAATAATCTCTGGCGAATTTGACTAATCCTAAATGGTTTGACCATATAACAAGGGTTGGCTTCTCCTCGCCCAGAAAAAGCATGGCTTCTTTCCTGTCAACTATAACTCCGCCGCCGAACATTTGGTCCCTAACCCTAACCTCGACAACATTAACAATTTTCTTTAGGTTCCGATTTTTTGCTTCTCTTGAAATCATAAAGAGCACATCTACGCCAGCACTCTGCAAGCGAGTCAACATCGAAAAAACAGTGTTTTCCAAAGTTTTTGGCAACGAAGGCGCTGCTATCATCACTTCCTTTCTGGCTTTGTCCAACATTTCTTTAAGCTTGGCTAATATGCTAAATTCGCCTCTCAGAATCCATATGTCTGGTTTTTCTCGTATTCCCCGCTTCTCGTAGAGTGGCTGCAACTCGCTCAGTATGGCTTGTTCCCAAGATCTTGTCATTTCTTCAAGGCGCAGCTTGGCTGCTTCCAGGGCTTCTGATGGCGATTTAGGATAATATTTGCTGGGTCTTCCACGTTCAGCTTTTGTCCAGCCTTTCCTTTCTAGGGAAGCGAGAACCTCGTAGATCTTGGAGTAGGGAACCTCCGCACACTCGCTTATCTGACTGGCGGTTAGGGCTCCTTTGTCGAGTAGACCCAAATAAGCGCGGGTTTCGTACTGGGTGAGCCCAAGTTCACGCAGAACCTTTTTCGCTTCTCCACTTAGAGACGGAGACGCTGAAGAGTTTACCAACCCTTTTCACCTTTGGAAACGTTTGGAAATCTTCTTATATTGTATAGTATAAACCCTTGTTAAATGTTTACAACCAGCAGTGGTGTCAAATTGCAAACCCTAAAGCGAAAAGAAAAAGCGCATGTTCAAGACGCTGAATCTCGCTTCATCAAACATACACGCAGTTTGTGCCCCGAATGCCTCAAAATTTTCGGC
>JRER01002184.1_pt1 | contig 18953 bp, 19 predicted proteins | sample 210161 | NCBI WGS metagenome assembly JRER01 (sample SAMN03019618, study PRJNA260268) | marine sediment metagenome | biome: Marine; feature: Sediment; material: Clay; isolation source: clay from marine sediments 136 meters below sea floor depth collected from... | place: New Zealand: Canterbury...
CCGCGAAGCAAGAGGCGATGAAATGGCAAGACTGGCACAATTAAAGCTTTCAATGGGAATGTCCGTACTGCTGGTTTCAGTGATTTTCGCCGCTTTTCTCGTCGTGATAATGGCGATTTTACAGTTTCCTCTCATATTGGCTTTAGTTATAACTTTCATTTTCATATTAATCCAGTATCTGATAGGACCAGCCATAGTGAGAGCAACCACAAATCTCAGGTACCTACGTCTAGGCGAAAATCCGTGGCTGGAATCCACGGTTAGGGATTTAGCTCAGAAAAGTGGGATTCCGATGCCTAAACTGGCAATTGTTCCAGATAACACGCCTAACGCCTTTGTTTTTGGAAGAACAACCAGTGACGCCACGTTGGCTGTTCATGAAGGCTTATTGACTCAACTTAACCAAGACGAAATTCGAGGGGTGCTTGGACACGAACTTGGACATATTAGGCATAGGGACTTTTTGATAATGACGGCGCTTTCTTCTCTTCCTCTCCTTGCTTACTTGATATTTCGGGGCACATTTGAAGCTGCATGGATTAGTGGAAGAGCGTCAAAGAAAAAGGAGGGCGGAGGCCTTGCGGCTGCACTGTTCGTGGTGGCCATCGTCTCCTACATTGTCTATATCATTTCCTTACTATGCGTCATGAGGCTAAGTCGCCTGCGAGAGCATTACGCAGACGCCTACTCAGCCTACGTGACAGAGTCACCCCGCCAACTATCAAGTGCACTCACCAAGATCACCTATGGATTGTCTTTGTCGCCGAAGCCGCCTCATGGCGCCAGAATGTTTTACATAGGCGACCCAGCGCTTGCAAAACAAGAATGTCAAGGTTTGCTGCAACGAAAAGAGGAGTATGACCTCGATAAAGACGGTGTCTTAGATGAGAGGGAACTTGAACTTGCCATGGAGAAGGAAGCCAAATCAAGGTGGGCATCTGTCAACCGCTGGTTTCATACGCATCCGCCAACTTTTCAACGAGTTCTCTTGTTGCGTGAGATAGAAAAGGAGATGGTAAGCGGCAGATACACAACCGAACGGCTGTACGCCCATGTTTAAAACTGCAGCGTTGCATTTTGAACCAAATTCAAAAAGTCAGCAATTTTCTTTCTCTGAAGACTGAATTGGAAAATTCCGTCATGCGCGCGTGCATTGTTTATGTAGTCGATGGTTTTCTTTTTTCATGTTAACCACATTTATATGCTTACAATGGAAATTTAAATCAAACAAGAGGACGTGTCAGAAGAATATGAAGCACGCTAAAATCACTGCTTTCGACCTTCCAGATGCCTGGTATCAGATTTTAAGTAGAATCTGGGAGGAAGGCGAAACTTTCGTTGTGAGATATGGTTCTGAAACAACTGAAACCAAAAAGCTGGATGTAACTATTGAGATTGTTCATCCGGAAAACAGACCGCTGGTGCATGAAAAAGCGCCTTGCGACATGAAGTATGTTATGAGCTATTTCATGGAATACCTTTGGTTCGGCGAGAAAAAACCAGATGAAACCTACACATATTCTAGCCGACTGCGAAATCCTGTTGATCAGATAGAGAAGGCAATCGACAGGTTTGTAAATGAACTTTTTGACAGACAGGTCACCCTGGTTATAAGGAAAACAGAAGACATCTTCAAAGAACTCGAAGGTAAACCACATGAGCCCCCATGCCTCACAATTCTGGACACAGAGATCATCCGAAATGAAGAAGATAAGAAACTCAGGTTCAACTTGTTTGGTTATTTTAGGTCTTGGGATGCCTACGTTGCGTTACCAGCAAATTTGGCTGGACTACAACTTTTCAGTGAAGAGTTTGTGAAGCAGCTTAACCTTAAAGGAATCATGAAGCATGGAGCGAAATGGGAACCAGTCCAAACTGGAAGAATGATAATGCATTCCAAAAATTGTCATGTTTATCAACGGCAATATTCTCTTGTAGAAGAATTGTTGAAGGTAAAGAGACCTACCTTTGGAGAAAGAATTCAAGTTTCTAAAAATCCGAAATAACCATTCATCCACGATTCTTTTAGATTACTCCTTGATGAAAACTAAAGCACTCTTTCAGATCTGAGAGAACTACAATCAACTATAAGAATACGTATGAAGTCTTCATAAACCATAATATTAAGACCTGCACTCATAGTATCTGATGAAATTTGGCTAAGCTAAGGTTTAACAAGCGCCTAACACGCTTGCGACTGCTGTTTCACAGCTTGGGTTTAAGCTGCCTTGGAGGAGCAGTGTTTCTCCAAGTTCTGGTTTTCAAAGACATAGTTACACAAGGTTATTTTCTGGGCATAGAGAAAAATCCAGTTATACTACAGCTAGAAATCGGACTCACAGTGTTCGCTCTCATCTACCTCGTATATTTATACGTTTCAACTATTCGTTCAATTCCATAACAAAAACAGGGTTCTATGCTCCAGCAAGTTTTAAATATAAGATAGCAAAAGCTTTTGGGTTAGGTGACGTTTTTGAAAAGGAAAATTGCTATAACCGTAATTCTATTAGGAATTTCCCTAACGATATGGATAAGCTCAACATCAGCTCAGCAACCTGTGATTGAGCTTTGGACATACACAGATAAGGCTTACTATAGATATGGCGAAGCTGGGACTCTGTCAGTGACTGTTCATAACAAGGGACCAGGTGACATAGTCTTAAAAAACATCACGGCGATGTTCCCATGGTATGGATGGTATCATGAAACTTGGGATGGGAATGTCACAGAATCCTTAAACACAGCCTTAAATGAAGGAGAATTCGAAACCTACACTCTACAATTCAATATTCCTTCAGAATCAAGGAATCAACGGACCAAAGACGAAGCTGAAATAATTGTGAAGTATACCTTTGGTCCTGAACTTAAGACTGAAACAAGTACTATCCCGATTAACATTGCAATGCCCGTTTACAATGAAAGCATAATGCCTATCTACTACCTGACAGGAGTGCTTACCGCAGCAGTCATAGTTGTTATCATTGAGCTTTACTTTGTTTGGAGACGTCTTGGTAAACTCACTGCAGCCCCAGCACCTCCTTAAGTTCACTTTGAACTCTTTCAGTCAGAATACGAAGTATTTTTCTTAATGGATACTTCGTTTATTAATTGGTTTGGTTTGTCGTTACTTTACTCTTAAGTGACGTTGTGCTTAAGTATTTGAACATGAAGAAGATACAGGGAGGTGCCCGAAACTCGAAAAAATCATTGTTACAGCTGCTTTGATCTATGCAAATGGCAAGATTCATTTAGGTAACATTACTTCAACTTATCTTCCAGCCGACATTTTTGTCCGATATTTTAGATTGAGAGGAGACGATGTTATCTACATTCATGCAACCGACGATTTTGGGACTCCAATTCTAATTGCGGCTGAACAAGCAGGAAAAACCCCAGAGGAATATGTAGCCTACTGGAACAAAATCGACCAGAAAGATTTCAGTGATTTAGGGATATCTTTCGATATATTCTACAAGACAAGTTCTAAAGATAGTATAGAGTTGGCACAACATTTTTTCAAAGAGCTTTACGAAAATGGTTACATCTATAAAAAAACAGTTTCGCATCCTTATTGTAACAACTGCAAAAAATTTCTACCAGATCGATATGTTAAGGGCACCTGTCCCTACTGTGGCGCGTCAGATCAGTACTCTGATAGTTGCGAGGAATGTGGCAGGGCATTCCAGCTCGGAGAAATCTTACATCCGTATTGCGCCCTCTGTGGATCAAAACCAATAACAAAACGGAGTGTGCATTACTTTTTTAAACTTACGTTATTTTCTGATGTCTTGAAAAAATGGTTGATTGAAAACAAGGATTTGCAATCTGAAGTTAAAAACTATGTTTTAAACTGGATAAAAGAAGGGTTGCGCGATTGGGACATTACCCGAGACATAACTTGGGGAGTGCCTGTTCCGTTAAAGGAAGCTGAAGGAAAGGTTCTATACGTATGGTTTGACAATCATTTGTGTTACATCTCCACGGCTCTGAAATACTTTGCAGAGAGAGATATTAACGGAAAAGAAGCTTGGAACTCCTCGAAAATCTATCATTTCATTGGAAAAGACATAGTGTATCATCATTACTTGTTTCTGCCAGCCATGCGACTCGGCGTGAAAGAATACAAACTTCCAGACCACATTCCAACAAGGGGGCACCTATTACTCGAAGGACGAAGTTTCTCAAAGAGCAGAGGATGGTATATAAGCCTAAGAGAGTTCCTTAATCAATTTCCACCTGACTATTTAAGATATTACCTAGCAGCTATAACGTCATACAGCCAGGTAGACGTAAACTTCGACTGGGAAGACTTCAAAAACAGAATAAACAACGAACTGATTGCGAACATCGGAAACTTTATTCATCGAACCTTAACTTTCACATGGGCAAACTACGATGGAAAAGTGCCCGAACCCATACAATATGACAATTTAGACCGTGAATTCGAAAACAAAATAAAAACTGTAGCCAGCGAAGTAGGAGCAGAAATAGAAAAGATAGAGTTAAGCAGAGGCTTAAGAAAAATACTTGAATTCTCAGCCTTCTGCAATCAATATTTTCAAAGAAAACAGCCTTGGACTAACAAGGGAAAAGCCAAAACCTGCCTCTACCTGTGCATAAACGCGGTGAGAAACCTAGCCATTCTGCTTGCGCCTTATACGCCGTTTTCGGCTGAAAAACTCTTGCAACAACTAAACCTAGAGGGTTCTGTTCACGAGCAATCTTGGAGTTCAGCATCAGAACTGACAATCTCAAGTGGACACAAAATCAACAAGCCAAAAATACTCTTTAGAAAGGTGGCTGAAGAAGAAATCAAAAAACAAAAGGAAAAATTGGAAGCCAAATAAAGTGAAACCCTTGCCTTCAAAAATTGACCTTCACGTGCACACATGCTATTCTTACGATGCTGCGTCATCTTTGAGAGAGGTGATTGTCTACGCCAAGAAAAGAGGCCTAAACGGAATAGCCATCACAGACCACGATACTCTAAAGGGCGCTAAAAAGATATTGAAACTTGCCAGTAGTAAAGGGTTTATGGTAATTTCTGGAATAGAAGTAACAACACTGCAGGGTCATGTATTAGCCCTAAACATCACCACATCTATACCGCAGAACCTAAGTCTCGTCGAAACCGTTGAAAAAATTCACGAGGCGGGGGGAATAGCTATAGCTGCTCATCCTATAGTGTTAATAAAATCCCACATAAAACAACGAATAGCCTCAACCTCAGATCTGGACGGAGTTGAAGTAATCAACTCTTCGGCTTTCCCCTTTTTCCTTTCAACACGTTTAAGCCGAGCGTTGGCGGAACGGCTGAATCTTCCTCAAACTGCTGGAAGTGACGCTCATCAGGCAAGTGAAATCGGAACCGCGTACACGTTGGTTAAGGCTGATTCTGAGGTTGACGAAATTATTGAAGCAATAAGTAAGGGAGCAGTTGTTCCTTTCGGAGAGGCTATTTCTTGGGAGACAAGGGTTAGAAGAGGTGCCTTTAGCCTAAAAAGGTGGATTTAGGAAAGGCTTACTCTTGGTAGTCTTCGATTTGGTCTAAGCCTAAATCGAGCGGCAAAGATTTTTCTGGCTCCGAGTAGGAAGATTCGGCATCATAGAGTTGTGGCATTATTGTTCCCAACTTACCGGATATAGCGGATGAGGATGCCTCTTGAGTTTCTGCTAAATCTGTTTTTGGCAAGCCTTCACGAAGGACTCTAGACTCTGCACGTTGCAAGGCGCTGTTTAGCGGTTTAGCCATTAGCTCTTGTCCTCCAAGCTTCCACGTTGAGCATGTCTTTAATTGCCACTCTGATGGCTTCGGCTCTATTCGGATAGAACCGCTCGTTTACCAGTTTGTCCAGTGCCTTAATGTATGGCTCTGGAAGATAGAGAGTAATTAGTTTCATATGCACCTCCTCCTAAAAGGCAGAATAAGAGAACAGCAAGAAAAGATATATTGTCTTGTATTAAGATTGAAATATGTTTCAAACATGCTGAGTCTTTTCCTTATAAAACTTTCTATACTTTTTTTCTGACTCGTTGCTGTTTCATGTTAATCACAAACTTTTCGGAATGTTTATGTTTTTGTCAAGCAATTAAAAGTTTGAGACTATGCATTATGGGTTTGTCTTTCGTTTGGGCATGCTTTGCGGTTTGGTGAATGAGCTAAATGAGCAAGCAGGTTAACCGAGTTTTCGTGAAGAGTTTTGGGTGTTCGGCGAATATGGCTGATGGCGAGTTTATCATGGGCTGTTTGTTAACTGAAGGCTATGAAATTGCTAACAGAATTGAAGATGCAGATGTTCTGGTGTATAACACTTGTGCAGTAAAAACACCTACGGAAAACCGTGTGATTGACATTCTAAAGAAAGCGCCAAAAACAAAAAGGGTCATCGTAACTGGCTGCTTGCCTCTAATAAACTTTGACAGACTGAAAAAAGAAGTTAGGTTTGATGGAATTTTAGGTCCCGCTCCAGGCCTAAAAATAGTTGAAGTGATACAGAGAGTTGCGCGTAATGAGCGAGTTATATTGCTGAATGGTGATGTCAAGCCTGGTTTAGACCTTCCGAGATGCTTTAAAAACTCGATTGTAAGCGTTATTCCAGTTGCCTATGGGTGCTTAGGAGCTTGCTCCTACTGCTGTGTAGTCTTCGCGCGGGGTCGTCTGCGAAGCTATTCTATCGATGAGATTATTGATAGATTAAAAAGCGATGTGGCTTCTGGAGCTAAGGAGGTGTGGTTGACCTCGCAGGACATGGCATGTTACGGGCGAGACATAGGAGTAACTCTTGCTGATTTATTAGAAGAAATCTGCAACATTGAAGGAAGCTTCCTAGTTAGGATCGGGATGATGACCCCAAACTGTACATTAGATATTCTCGACAGACTAGTTGAAGCCTACAAGCATAGGAAAATCTTCAAGTTTCTCCATCTGCCAGTTCAGAGCGGAGACGACGAAGTGCTAAAGCGAATGCAACGCTTCTACACCATAGAAGATTTCAACCAAATCGTGGCAATGTTCAGGAAAGCCATACCTAACATAACGATTGCAACAGACGTTATCTGTGGCTTCCCGGGTGAAACAGCTGAAGCCTTCGAAAAAACTGTGCATCTCATAGAGAAGGTGAAGCCAGACATCGTAAACGTCTCCAAATTTTTTCCAAGACCAAACACACCAGCCGAAAAGTTAAAGCCCAAAATCCCGCCGAGCGAAATAAAAGGACGAAGCAGAAAAATGGCCGAGTTTGTCAGACGGATTGGATTAGAGAGGAGTCAATCTTGGATAGATTGGAAAGGACAGATTCTTATCGATGAAGAGGGGAAAAAGCCAGGTTCATGGGTTGGTCGCAACTTCGCGTATAAGCCAGTAGTTGTGAAGAGCAAAGAATCATTGTTGGGGAGAATTGTCAATGTTCATGTTGTGCAAGCTTTTCAAACTTACCTCAAGGCTGAAATTCTAAACTGATCCGAAATCTAGAAATTTGAATATTGTCTTCTCATTTTTCTGCGCGTGCATTTGGGTATTTTTCTCTTATCTTGGCATCGGTCATCCTTGCAATCATCGCGTTGGAGATCAGCACATATTTGACTCCTGTGAGTTCAGCCAGATTCGCTGGTTTCTGATCCTGAGTTACCAGTAGCAAGTTGTTCTTCTTTGTATACTCTATGATTTCTCTGTCTTTTGCACCTTGCAATCCTGCGTCTTGAGCAGTTAGCACATCCCATCCTAGAATCTCAAAATATTCTTTTAGGCCTGCGTACATTTCATCAAGGAGAAGTTTCAACAAGATCACCTCACTGGATTTTGCCAGCTTCGGTCTCCGTTAATCTGATTGGATGCTCTGCTTTAAATCTTACACGGTCATGGCGCGCGCTGGAGTATGGTTTTCAGGTGCACAGCCTACCCCAACTATTAAAAACATGTCGAACTTCGGAATAATCACTTTATTGCTGCCATTTCTTTGAATTAGTTGTAGCTAGAGAAAGGAGAATGGCTTCTTTGCCTAGTGGCACCGTTGTCGCCAGCCTAGATGTCGTGGTGCGGATTCTTGAAAATCCAGATTGGAACAAGAAAGCCAGAAAGGTGAAGACTTTGAAGGAGATGTGCCAAATAATCTTAGATTTCTGTGAGGTCAACGGAATAGTAGTAAAGATAGACGAAGAGACATTGTGCACTTAACCATAGCACTCACGCGTAAGAGTGTTTTTCTGCACGCGAGGCTTTTTTCGAAAAGGGATTTGAGGCTACATTACCGAGATGTTTCTACTAATCTATTTACTTTCTTTACGGCTTCTAAGGCAACTTCAATCATGTTCTCGTCTGGTTTCCTTGTTGTTAAACGTTGAAGCCCCAAGCCTGGTGCTACCAAGATTTTCATAACTCTTGATTTCTTGTACCTATCGGTAAGCTTTAAAACCTCGTAGGAAACACCGCCAATTACAGGGATAAGAAGAACCCTGTAGGCTAGTCTTATAAAGAACCCTAAATTTGGCATGATTGAGAATAACAGAATACTGATTAAAGTGACGATGAGGATGAAAGATGTTCCGCATCTTGGATGAAATCGAGAAAATTTTTTAGCGTTCGAAACATTCAGCTCGACTCCAGCTTCATAGGCGTTTATAGCCGTGTGTTCTGCGCCATGGTATTGAAATATTCTTTTGAAATCTCTAACCAAAGCTATGGATGCTAGGTACAGTAGTAAAATCGCAAGGCGAATTACACCTTCTACAACGTTAAAAACTACTCCTCCAAGATTCAAGAGTGTAGTCAAGAAAAAGGGTAAGATACTAAACAAAAATATTGCTAAAGCTAGACCCACGACAAGTGCTAGCACTAACACTTTGGGGTCAAGTTTTTCCTCTTCTTCCAGAGTTGCATCTACAGAAAAAAAGAGACCTTTAATGCCCAAATACAGAGTTTCAAACAGCGCTACAATTCCCCTCAGAAAAGGTAGTCTTAAGACCTTGTACCTCTCAGATACCGATTTTATCTCCTCGACTTTTGTCAATATCTCATCATTAGGCTGTCTAACACAGATTACCATATGCTTTTTGGAGCGAATCATCACCCCTTCTATTACCGCTTGCCCGCCAAACGCCAGCGAAGGCTCTTCCTTTCCCTTAACAGTCAATTTCATACTTTCAAGGAGAATTTGCCAATCTTATATTCTTTTGTTGTTTTCGATTGCGCGTGCGCCACCGTTTTGTATAGATTTTATGGAAAACCAGTGATTTCTAGCCGAGGTGAGCGAGGAGCCTTGACGAAAACGATCTGTGGAACTTTCGTTTCACCCTCTCTATGGGTTCTCCCAGCACGGTTATCTCTTCTAGGTTGCATGTCCCGAGTCCCTTCTTCTCTGCCAGGAGTAGGTGTTTAACATCGGTTGGCGGTATGCCCATCACTGCGGCACCAACGGCGTCAACTGCCACTGGGTCTGTTCCCGCAATGACCAGATTCATTTCTACAGGGTTTCCACTTGTTTCGTGTCCCTCACCTGCAATTATCCCGTCGACAACCGATATGCTAGGTCTTAGAACAGATGCCAAGTCAGCAATGTTTTTGCTGAGTCTCCCCTTGTGCATGGAGCCCTTAGAAGCCAAGGCACCCATCATGTTCTTCAAACTCAACGTGACCGCGACTATCCTGTGAGGCTTAAGTTTCGGAACGCTGATTATGGTGCTTTCTAAAGCGGTCTTGGCAACTCTAGCCTTTCTAAGCGACAGTGGATTAGGTGGGTTAACTTCAACAAATTCGTCTTTGTTGAGGTCAACAAGTTTCACGCCCCAACGTTCAGCGACTGTGTCAACACCTGCAACTTTAAAAGCTTCAAAGGTGTCTGCAAACCCGCTTCCCTCACCTATGATGATTTCTTCTGTTTTGCGCTCTCTCAGAAACTTGACAACCCCTTCTATGACTCTGCTGTCCGTTGTGATTCCGGTTGAAGGGTGCCTCGAATTTATGTAGTTGGGCTTGATTAAAAGCGGCTTTTTCCTAGAGAGGACGCTATCCACATCAGACCCTATCATTTCAAGAGCCTTAACGGTCGTTTCGACAGGTCTTGTTCCCTTTACAATAGCAACCTTGCTCATTTGATAGCACTTACCATGTCAAATACCATGTAGCAATTTGAACCTTTCCTTTATCCACTTTTAACAGAGATGAATCAGCTTATGATCTCTGCGCATACATAAATTATCATTCAAATCAACAGCGAAATATAGCTTGTTGTGAAGTTGCTAGATCGGTGTCCCCGTCTAAATTGTCCACTCGCCTCTGAAATGTCGCGAATTTTGAGCTTATTTGCACTGAGACAAAAAAAACCGAGGAGTATCAGGGAGAGTTATGGTTAAATTTGGTCAATTGGACACTTGGGGCAAAGTTCAATTATAAGAATTTGCATTCTGCATAATTGTGAACTCCAAAACTGTAATCGGGACGATAGCCATCGCGGTTCTCTTCTTCTTCGGCATAGTGTTTGCTCTAGCCTCAGTTTACGCGCCCACAAGACTAATCGTTGCCGCCCTGTTGTTTGTTGTCGGCTTCGGAATCGCTTACTATATAACCAGAAAGCCAAAGACGATAGTCCAGAGGTTGGAATTGTCAGGGCAGATGAAGGCGGTTGCGCTCAAGTGTCCCAACTGTTCGGCTTCTGTAAACGCTAGCGAGATTAAAATTGTGTCTGGTGTACCATACGCAACATGCCCCTATTGTGGACAAACGTTTGAGATAGCTGAGGAACCAAAATGGTGAAAAAACATCCTTTGCTGGTCACATTATCTGCCATATTCATTTTAATGACGTTTGTAGGCACCGCAACGGCACAGAGAGAGTATCATCTGGAACACGAATGGGTAAAAATATGGATAAATCCAGAAAACGGTAGCATCGACCTACTCTACGACATAAGTATAACACTGGATTCTGGTTCCAACATAAACTTCGTATACATTGGTCAACCTCAACGCGACTTCACGATAGAAACTGCCATGGATCAATATGGTCACACGCTTGCGGCCAGTGACGAGAGTTCTGGAAGCGATTACAAGGTGCGTGTCAACCTTTACGAGCCCTTAACGGCTGGGCAAACCGTGAGATTCAACCTCACCACAAACGTTGCCCGCATGATATATGAAGACACACAAACCAACGTTGGTATGAGGTTCATTCCGACTTGGTGGGAAGAAGCAAGAGTGCTCGACCTTCAAGTGCAGATTGTTTTGCCTCTCGGGGTCACCGCAGATAACGTAACAACAACAGAAGAGCTTTGGAACGGCACGTTTCCTGAGGATGACCGATTATCAATCTTCTGGCAAAGAGGAGATCTTTCGCCGAATCAGAGATACACTTTTGGAGTTTCTTTTCCAAAAGAGTATGTGCAGACCTACGAGACAAAGCCGACGGGCGTAGTTGCCTTTTTGCAGCAATATGGACCTGTGCTCTTGATATTGGGAGTCTCGGTGGGTGTAATAGGGGCCGTTGTCTATGTGGTTCGTAAGAGACCATATCTGATGCCTAAGATTAGTATGGAAACCCTTGGAATAAGGCGTGGTTTAACAGCCGTAGAGGCTTCTTACCTCCTTGACGTGAAGCCAACAAAGATAGTCACGGAGATCCTCTACAGTCTCTTACATAAGAGAGCCATATGGGTTGAGTCCACAACTCCTGCGCTCAAACTGAAGATCATGAAACCATTTCAGGATAAGACAGGGACGCGGGAAACGCCTCTTCGATACTATGAGATCGACTTTCTCAAAGCAGTCAAAGAGGACGGGATCCTTGACGAAGAGAAGCTGGCACAAACAATTATGTTTCTCAGAGACAGTGTTGAAGAAAAACTGCGTGGATACTGCAGACGCGACACAATCGACTACTACAGAAAGATTGTGGCGAAGGCTTGGGAACAAGTGGAACAGGCAGGCACACCAGAGTTAGCCTCGAAAGCTTACGACGGACAACTGTTGTGGCTTTTCCTCGACCCAAAATATCAATCGCGCACCCAAACAGCGTTCCGCGACAAAGCCTTCGAGCCGAGCCCATTCTGGCTGTGGTACTGGTACGGCTACCATCACTATCATCCCAAACCTACATACAAACCAAACATAAAGGCACCGACCAAAGCGGCAAAGCCGCCCACAATTCCTGGCGCAGATTTTGCAAACAACATTGCAACGGCTGTAGAAAACACCTCAAACAGAATCGTTACCAACCTCGAAAAATTCGCCAACGCGATCGTCCCAATGCCAGCTGCAAAGGCTTCCACACAACCGGCTCATCATAGGTCTAGTTGCATATGCGCTTGTGCGGCCTGCGCGTGCGCATGCGCTTGTGTATCGTGCGCTTGCGCCTGTGCAAGTGGAGGAGTAGGCTAAAAAGGGGGCAATTAGGGATTATGAGCTTTGTCCGTAAGGTGTTTCGTGCGTCTAAGATTCCTCAAGGCCGCTACGCTTATCGGGGAATAGGCAATTTCACGGGTTTGGCTCTTCAGCTTCGTGTGGAGCCAGATGGTCAGGGACTGTTAGTCATCAACGCCAACACGGTTCTGTATCTAAACGAGACAGCTGCAGCACATGCTTTCTTCTTCATGCAAGGGATGACGACGGATGAAGCCGTTAAAAAGATCAGGCGCATGTATCGAGTGAACAAGAAAACGGCAAGGGATGACTATGAGAGGCTGATTTACACCGTGAGCACGTTGGCGCAGACCGAGGAAGTCTGTCCCATATCTTTTCTCGACGTAAAGAGCGTGGAACCTTTCACCCAAGAGTTTTCAGCACCGTTACGTGTGGATTTGGCGCTAACTTTTAGGTGTCAGAACAACTGTGTTCACTGCTACGCTGGCGGACCACACGAGACTTCTGAACTTACCACAGGGCAATGGAAAGAAGTAATTGACCGTCTTCATCAGATTGGCGTGTTCATCTTGACCTTCACGGGAGGCGAACCGACCCTGCGTAGGGACTTGCCGGAACTGTTGCTTTACGCGCAAAACAAGGGGATAGTCACCGGACTTATCACCAACGGCAGAAAACTAAGAGACAAAACCTACGTTGAAGCCCTTGAGAAAACTGGACTAGACTTCATTCAGGTGACCCTTGAATCTCACAAGCCTAAGATCCATGATTTAATGACAGCAACCAAGGGAAGCTGGAAAGAAACTGTCGCTGGAATCAAAAACATCATTCCGACGCAGATCTACGCAACAACAAACACTACTCTAAGCAAACACAACGCCTCAAATTTTTTGGAAACTATAGACTTCCTAAAAAAGCTCGGAGTTGCCGCTTTTGGATGCAACAGCCTGATCTATTCGGGAAGAGCCAACGTGATAAGCGAAGAATTCGTCTTGCCACTTGAAACATTGAATGAACTCTTACCCAAGGTCCATGACAAGGCGAGTCAGCTCGGATTAAAGTTTCTATGGTACACTCCAACTCAATACTGCCGCTTTGATCCCGTTAAACTGGGTTTAGGCGTTAAATCATGCACAGCAGCGAAGATCAACATGTGCGTTGGACCAAACGGCGATGTTTATCCATGCCAAAGCTACTTCGAAAGCTTGGGTAACATCCTCAAAGACAGTTGGCAAGAAATCTGGAGCCATCCGCTTGCAGTTCGAATAAGAAAGAGAGAATACGTGGAGCCTAAATGCAAGGACTGCCCGCAACTGCAAATCTGTGGAGGGGGATGCCCACTGGAACTACAAAAAAAGAACTACATCTGTGCTGAAGCTCAATAAACTTCTGCATAAAAGGTGGCTTTTCCTCTTTAGATTTAGCCTCCGCCTACTGGTGGAAGTATGGCTAGTATGTCGTTTTCTTTAAGTTTTGTTTTGAGTCCTTGTCGGGTTGTTATGCTCTTGCCGTTGATGAGAAAGTGTAAGTGTCCTCGCACCCTACCTTTTTCGTTGTATACATAGCGAGTGAATTTTTCGCCATACTTTTCTCCCAGTTGCTGAAGCAGTTCGTTAACTGTAACGGCTTCAGACAGCTCTATCTGTTCTTGTGGCTTGCCAACTATTTCTCTTAAGGTGGTGAAAAACTTCACTGTCACCTTCATTTGGCGGGTTCCTCTTTGTTCACCATCTGGTTAATTGTTTCTTCCATGTTGTGTCCGTGCACGTAGACTTGTGCCTTTTTTACACCAGCCACTTTTTTGGCGACATTCTTAATGTCCATTGAAAACTTGAAGGCAATAGGACAGAAAGGGCTTGTTGGCACATACTCGATTCTAACAACGCCGGGCGATTCCTCTTTGACTTCTGTGATCATCTTCATCTGGCCAAAGGTCATGCCAGTTTCTGGGTCGATGATTTTCTCCACTTCGGTGCGCACCTTATCTTCCAGTTCTGTCATATTTCCGACCTCTTCCCGAATTGTAACCACTTGAGATGCGGGCTTAATAAAGTTGCTGATTATTGTTCATGTTTACGTGTAGACTTCTCTTGGTGCATTCTCCAACTCAAAGCCATGGTCTTAGGACGAGACGCCTTAACCTCATTCAATCTGCTCAAAGCTGTGTTTTGCGGAGCTTTCAAAACCGTTTCTGGCTTTGAATAGGCTTCCTCAGATATCTTCCTCGCTATATCTGCAAATCTGTCTAACTCTTCTTTTTCAAAAGACTCCGTGGGCTCAATCATAAGCGCTTCCTCGACGATTTGGGGAAAATATGTGGTAGGCGCGTGCACGCCGTAGTCTAGCATTCTTTTGGCGACATTCAAAGCCCGCACACCAGTTTCTCGATACAGCTTCTTTAAACTGAAAACGCATTCATGTTTTCTCGGTCTGCCTCTAGCAAAGGGAAGCTCGAAACCACGAACAGAACTCAGCTGCTTAAGGAGATAGTTGGCGTTTAAAACAGAAACTTCAGATGCTTCTTCAAGTCCCTCCGCACCCAAGCTTAGAATGTAAGCGTAAGCTTTCAGCAAAACAGCCACGTTTCCGTAGAAGCCTCTGATTTTACCGATGCTCTGAGGCTTGTTGTGGTCTAGGTAGTATCGTTTGCCGTCGAAGGCGATTCTAGGCACAGGAAGATACTTCTCCAATTCCTTTGAGACCCCGATGGGCCCAGCTCCTGGTCCTCCACCACCATGAGGTGTGCCAAACGTTTTATGAATGTTAATGTGAACGATGTCGAAGCCCATGTCGCCTGGTCTAACCTTGCCTAAAATGGCGTTCAGGTTTGCTCCGTCGTAGTAGAGTAGGCCTCCAGCCTCATGAATGATGTCGGCGATTTCCTCGATGTCTTTCTCAAAAACTCCAAGAGTATTCGGGTTTGTCAGCATCAATCCTGCTGTGTTTTCTGAAACTGCTGATTTTAAAGCTTCTAAATCTACGCAGCCTTCCTGGTTAGATGGAACAACCACAATTTTGAACCCAGCCATGGTTCCGCTCGCTGGGTTTGTTCCATGAGCTGAGTCGGGCACAATTAGTTCTGTTTTCTCTTGTATGTCTCCGTTAAATTTGTGATGAGCTCTCATAATCAGGGCGCCTAGGAATTCTCCTTGCGCTCCTGCTGCCGGCTGTAGGCAGACTTCGTGGGTTCCAGTGATCTCTGCGAGCCATTTCGCTAATGTGTATAGGATTTCGAGTATGCCTTGAACCGTGCTTTCGTCCTGATATGGGTGAAGCGCAGTTAGAGACGCCAAGTTGGCTAGGAATTCGTTGAGTTTCGGGTTGTATTTCATTGTGCAGCTTCCCAGCGGATAGAAGCCCAAGTCTACTCCGTAATTCATCTGCGAAAGACGCATGTAATGGCGTACAACTTCTACTTCAGACAATTCTGGCAGTTCTGGAAGGGTTTGTCTTGACATTTCTTTTGGCATATCAGCCAGCGCATTGCGTATTGTTTGTCTGATTTCTTCTTCAACTTTTGGCACAATGTGTCCTTTTCTTCCTTTGCGTCCTAGCTGGAAAATGACTGGTTCGTTCCAGTAGGCTTGTTTAAACATTTCAACTCTTCCTTCCCAAAACGTTTTTCAACACTTGAGCTAGGCGGTCGATTTCTTCTTTAGAATGAGTTTCAGTGACGCAGTAAAGAGCGGTTTTACCCAGCTCTGGAAACTCTTTAGTTAGGTCTTTGCCTCCATGAACTCCATGTTTCAACAGGTTTTCATGAATTTCCCGCATCGTCATGTTGGCAGAGTCGAAGTTCACTGTAAACTCTTTAAAATGAGGCGACTTGAAAAGGGGAACCTTAAAGCCGTCTATTTTTGCCAAAAGTTGCATGGCATAGCTTGTTTTAAACATGATGGCCTCGCCTAACTCTGTTAATCCTCGAGGTCCAAGCAGAGCCAGATAAACGGCTGAGGCGAGAGCGCACAAGGCTTCGTTTGTGCATATGTTAGACGTCGCCTTCTCCCTGCGAATGTGTTGCTCACGAGCCTGTAACGCCATACAGAACCCTGTTTTGCTGTCGTCCATGGTCGTGGTCATGCCTATCACGCGTCCAGGCATTTGCCGTATCAGTTGTCTGTCGTTTCGGCAAGCGAAGATGCCTAGCAATGGCCCGCCGTAATTCATGTGATTCCCCAGCGGTTGCCCTTCACCCACAACGATATCAGCATTGTATTCGCCTGGCGGCTTCAAAATTCCAAGCGAAATCGGGTCAACTCCAACGATGAACAGGGCATTATGGTCATGGGTTTCCTCGGCGATCTCCTCAACATGGGTTTCAATAAAGCCGAGGTAGGTTGGGTTTTCGATGTATACGGCTGCGGTTTTGTCTGAAACTTTTCTCTTCAAGTCCTCGATGTCCAGTTGTCCGGTTTCGGAATCGTAGCATACTGGCGTAATTTTTAATCCAGCTGGCTCAGCGTATGTACGTAGTGTTGCGAATCGTTCAAAATGAATTATTCTTGGAATCAAAATTTCTGTTCGTCGAGTTAGTCGGGCTGCCATGCGGGCGGCTTCTCCCAAGGCTGAAGCCCAGTCATACATTGACGAGTTGGCCACTTCCATTGCTGTAAGTTCACAGAGCATGCTTTGATACTCGAATAGAGCTTGAAGGATTCCTTGTGAAATCTCTGGCTGATAAGGCGTGTAAGAAGTTAGAAACTCGGCTCGCTGAGCGATGGCATCTACAACTGCTGGAACATAATGAGGCCAACAACCGGCGCCTAAAAAATTCGGCATATCCTGGCCGGTTTTGTTTTTGGCTAGAAGCTTCTCCACATGCCTTTTAACTTCATGTTCAGAGGCTGGAGCTGGAAGATTCAGTTTCTTTTTTAAACGGAACTTTTGAGGTACGTCCACGTAGAGTTCTTCTATGCTTTTGATTCCTATCTCTTCCATCATTTGCCTTTTGATTTCGGGCACAGAGTTTGGAATGTAAGAGTGTACGATATCTCTTTTAGTCACGTTTCCACCGCCGGGAATAAACATAATCTAACGATTCTTTTGCTTAAGCTTTTTTAAACACCTTCTATTATTCAAGTCTAAAAATCATGTTAGAGCATATTCTTCTAGGGATAACGGCACGTTTTTTCTCTCCTCGAGAACAAGAGTCGTGTAGGTGTCTATAAGTTCCTTTGACTGGTAAAGCTTCAGCAAGAAGGAATTGTATGCAGAAACATCGCGCACTCTTAGTGTAGCTAGTAATCCGTAGTCTTCGCCTGTTCTGTAAAGGTCTGTAATCTCACTCATCGGAGCCAAAAAGTTTCGGGCAACATCACCATAGGCGTTAGGGTTCACTTTTATACGAACTATAAACTTGGCGTTGAAACCGAGTTTAGACCAGTTAACCATCGTTGTATATCTTAGAATGACACCTTTTTCTTCAAGCTTCGTCAGCCTTTTGAACACCGTTGGCTGCGAAATCTGTATCCCAAAACGGCGCAACAACCTGCTAAGTTCCATGGTGGAGAGCAAACGTGAAGATTTTACATATTCTGTCTGATGCAACAGCAAATCTAGGATTTTGAGGTCAACCTCGTCCAAGTTTGAAGGCGACTCGCTTTCTTCTTCGAAGACGAAAGGCACACCCGCCTCTTTATAAATGCGAATAGCATCTACCACTCTGTATTTCTTGAAAAAACTTTTCGACATAGCCTCATCTACCCTTCTGAGTACACGGTTAAAATGCGCATCGTCAAACATTCTGAATCTGCTGAAAAGCGAATACTCCCCAGTGATTCCGTCTAGGATGTCACATGACTCCAATTTTTCGAGCATCTCAGCCAACCAAGGCTCATGGGGATTTGTCTTAAACTCGAAAAAAACGGTTCTTTTCAATCCCACCAAAAAAGGATTCAAAACAACAGTTGGTCCGAAAACAAATCCTTCTTCAAACAGCTTGCTTATCCTGTTTTTCACCGCAAAACGTGACAGCCCCGTTGTCTCGCTCAGAGCGGTGAGCGACTTCCTATGATCTTTCAGAAGTTCATTCAAAATTAATGAATCATATTCGTCTAAACTCATAATGTTCCATCTCGAATAAAATGTTCATGTTTTGAACAAATTTTGCTCGTTTTATTAAAAAACATCAAAAGATATAAATATTTCGTGAGACAGCTTTCTGATTGAAGGAAAACACTATGGAATTTAGGGTAAAGGACATTTCTTTAGCCGATAAAGGTGCGTTGCTAGTCGACTGGGCTTCTGCACACATGCCTGTTCTAAATCAGATTAAACGTCGGTTTGAACAAGAGCAACCTTTAAAAAACGTTGCAGTTGGAGCTTGTCTACACGTAACCAAGGAGACCGCCGTTCTCGCCCAAGCTCTTATGGCTGGTGGAGCAAAAGTTTTTCTATGCGGTTCTAATCCACTTTCAACCCAAGACGAAGTCGCAGCGTTTCTCGCGGAAAATGGAGTCAAAGTTTACGCTTGGCGTGGAGAAAACACAGAAGAATACTATTGGTGTGTGAACAAAGTAGTCGACCATAAACCCCAAATAACCTTAGACGATGGCGCCGACCTTGTAAGCACAATTCACACGAAAAGAACCGAAATGCTAGCTAAC
>JRER01000229.1_pt1 | contig 18929 bp, 17 predicted proteins | sample 210161 | NCBI WGS metagenome assembly JRER01 (sample SAMN03019618, study PRJNA260268) | marine sediment metagenome | biome: Marine; feature: Sediment; material: Clay; isolation source: clay from marine sediments 136 meters below sea floor depth collected from... | place: New Zealand: Canterbury...
GGAAGATATACCTGTGCTCGTTGTCCTGTGTGATGAACAAATGGCTAAGCCAGGAATGATAACCAGGCTCGAAGCTTTCGTAGACCTATTAAAGTTCAGAAGGAAGCGGAGGAAGAGGTGAAAAATTATCTTGGTGTTGATGTTGGCTCAGTTACCACTAAGTTAGCTTTGCTTGGTGAAGATGACCAGCTTATAGCCTCTACCTATTTGCGGACTCAAGGCAAACCAATTGTCATGATTCAGCAGGGGCTGGAAGAGATAAAAAAGCAAATGCCACCTGAAGCTGAAATCAGTGGTGTAGCTACTACCGGAAGTGCTCGTTACTTAGCTGGTGTTGTTCTTGGTGCCGATTTAGTGAAAAATGAGATTACCAGCCATGCTGTTGCCGCTATGCACTATATACCTGAGGTACAAACTGTTATCGAGATTGGGGGGCAGGATAGCAAAATCATCATAATTCGTGATGGTGTAGTCATTGATTTCGGTATGAACACGGTGTGTGCTGCTGGCACTGGCAGTTTTCTTGACCACCAAGCTTCGCGTCTGAATACAAATATTGAAGAATTCGGGCAGCGGGCTTTGAGGAGCAAAATGCCTGTGCGCATCGCTGGAAGATGCACTGTATTTGCTGAATCAGACATGATTCATAAGCAGCAGATGGGGCATAAAACTGATGACATCCTTTATGGTTTGTGCCAAGCATTGGTGCGCAACTATCTTAATAATGTTGCTTTAGGCAAGGAAATTCTGCCCCAAGTGGTATTTCAGGGTGGTGTCGCTTTCAATCAGGGGATAATTAAGGCACTCGGTGAGACTTTAGGTGTCGAGATTGTTGTTCCTCCTCACCATGAGCTCATGGGTGCTATTGGCGCTGCCTTTTTAATGCATGAAGAGATGCAAACTAACAATTGCAAAACAGAGTTTAAAGGGTTTGAGGTTAGCCAAACGGATTTCCATGTCTCCTCCTTTATGTGTAAAGCTTGCCCTAACCTATGTGAGATTGCCCAGATCTCCGTTAATGGTGAAGTCCTAGCTAGGTGGGGGGGACGCTGTGAGCGGTGGGAAGGAACAGCCGCAGGGGAAGCACTAAATACGGATAAATTCTAAGCACGAAATTCGAAATGAAATAAAAAGGCAAAAGTAAAAATGCAAAATGACAAAGCAAAATTTAAAAATCATTTAGTAAAGCCCCTTTTTGCATTTTGAATTGTAAATTTGATTTTTTATCTTTGATTTTTGATATTTGTTTGGATTTGTTCTTTAGGGATTGGAAATTAGAACTTAAAGAGCTGTGTGCAAGAGTTACCAAGTAATCATCATTGGTGGTGGGCCTGCTGGACTTACTGCTGGCTTATATTGTGCTAGGTCGAAGCTTAATACTCTGCTTGTTGAAAGAGGGGTGATGGGTGGTCAAATAACTTATGCTGATCGGGTAGAGAATTACCCTGGTTTTCCCCGGGGGATTTCTGGCATTGAGTTAGGGCAACTGATGCATCAGCAAGCGATGGCTTACGGATTGCAAACCTTGCTTGCTGAAGTCACTAGTTTAGTGCCTAAGCAACTACATAATCTGATTAACACCAATGAAGGCGATTTTGTTGCTGAGTCAGTGATTATTGCTTCTGGCTCGCAATTCCGCAAGTTGAGGGTGCCTGGAGAAGCTGAGCTTTTAGGCAAAGGCGTTTCCTATTGTGCCACTTGTGACGGACCTTTATTCCGAGACAAAGCAGTGGTTGTGATAGGAGGCGGGGATGCTGCCCTCGTCGAGGCTCTTTACTTGAGTAAGTTTGCTTCTAAGGTTTTAGTCATTCACCGTCGTAACCAGCTTAGAGCTAGCAAGATACTCCGAGAAAGAGCTATGGTTGAACCGAAAATAGAATTTATCTGGGATACTGTGGTAGCCCAAATTGAGGGTGATGGAGCAGTCAGGCGACTTAGGCTAAAAAAAATAAAAGATGCTACAATATCAACATTGCCAGTAGCGGGCGTTTTTGTTGCCATTGGGTTGGAGCCCAACACCAGTTATCTAAAGGGAGTTTTGCCTCTGAATAAGGAAGGATATTTAATCACCAATGAAGTGATGGAAACGGAAATACCTGGAATATTAGCTGCTGGAGACGTTCGCTACAACTCAGCTAGACAGGCAATAGCTGCTGCTGGTGACGGTGCCACGGCTGCTTTATCGGCAGAGCGGTTTTTGAACTGGCGAATGTCATCCTGAGCGAAGAGAAGGATCTTTATGAAAGTTATTTTGTTAAAGGATATTTCTGAGAGGGGAAAGGCTGGAGAGGTAAAGGAGGTGGCCAAGGGCTATGCTAGGAATTTCCTTTTACCTCAGGGTCTAGCCTTGGTAGCTACGCCAGCAGCTATGAAACGAGTGGAGTTGGAGCTTCGAGGGGGGAGCGTTCAGGAAGGTCTTGACCGAGCTAAACTAGCTAAGTTAGCTGAACAAATCGATGGAAGAGAAATTCATTTTCAGGCTCATGTGGGTGCTGATAACCGTCTATTTGGCTCTATTACCGCTGCTGACATAGCTGAGGAATTAAGTGGAGTTATAGGTTCTTCTATTGATAAGAGGAAAGTAGACATAGACAAGCCTTTGCGCCAAGTAGGTAGCTATGAAGTAAATATTAAATTAGCTAAGGAGTTAGAGCCACGAATCACAGTGGTCATTGAACCTGGGAAGGCTTAGAAATGGCACAGGAAAGATTAGCACCTCATGACATTGAAGCAGAGGAGGCAGTGATTGGCTCTTTGCTTATTGACCCTGAGGCTATATTGAAAGTTGCTACCTTCCTCAAATCTGAGGATTTTTTTGATGGAACAAATCAAGCGATTTACCAAGCTTGCTTGTCCCTTTACCAACGCAATGAGGTTATAAACCAGATCACAGTAGCACATGAACTGATGCGCCAGAACAAGCTAGAGCAGATTGGTGGCGCTGCCTATCTATCTCATCTAATATCTGTTGTGCCTACATCCCTGCATGTTGAACATTATGCGCAGATAGTATCTAGGATGGGAGTAATGCGGCAATTGATCGCTGCTGCCGGGCAAATTGCCGCCGTTGGTTATGAGGCTGGCCCGGATATTGAGGCTAGCCTCAATAAAGCTGAGGATATCCTTTTCCAAATAAGAAAGAGACAGGACACTAGAGATTTCATTTCAATACGCGAAGCTTTAGGGGAATACTTCGAGGAGGCTGGACAGCCTACTGTGCTGCCGGGAAGGGAGCTACCTTACGTTCTAACCGGTTTTACCGGTTTAGATGATTTACTGGGTGGTTTGCAGCCATCTGACTTGATTGTTTTAGCTGCCAGGCCTAGCTTGGGTAAAACCAGCTTAGCTCTAAATATTGCCAGAAATACTGCTATTAACCAAAGAGCTTGCGTGGCTCTCTTCAGTTTGGAGATGGCTCGGGAGTCAGTGGTTCAGCGTCTTCTGGCTAGCGAATCAGGGGTGAATTCAAGGGATGTTCGTCTGGGGCGCTTTAGTGAAGGTGATGAGGCGAGAATCATGGAAGCCAGCGGAATCTTATCCGAAGCAGCGGTCTACATTGATGATTCGCCTCAACTTCGTGCTATAGATATAAGAAGCAAGGCGCGGCGCCTTTATTTTGAGCGTAATATTGACTTAATAATTGTTGATTATCTGCAGCTAATACAAGGCGATGGTAGGAATGAAACTCGGGTTCAGGAGCTGAGCAAAATAACTCGTGCTTTAAAGATATTGGCTAGGGAGTTGGATGTGCCCGTGCTAGCTGTGTCTCAGCTCAGCCGAGCTGTGGTATGGCGAGCTTCCCATATACCTCAGCTTGCTGACCTGCGTGAAAGTGGCACCATCGAGCAGGATGCTGATGTTGTTGTTTTTATTCATAGAGACGATATGTATTATAGTGAGGAAGAGTGGTATAAATTGCATGACATAGAGAAGGAGCCCTATCCCCGTGGTATCGCCGATATTATTGTAGCCAAACATCGCAATGGTCCTCTAGGGCGGACAAAGCTGCGCTTTCTGAGTAGGGCTGTTAAATTTAGCAATGTGGAGGAGGCTGAGTCAGTTTCAACTCCTTAAAGAGTAAAAAGATGCTAGATAGAAAATTTCCCGGTTTCCCAGCAGGAGCGGGATTTACTTCCTTGCCCAATGTCTTTTTTACTCACGTGATGCCTCAAATTCAAGACTTAGCTGAGCTTAAAGTAACAATGTATATCTTTCACCTGCTCAGTCATAAGCAAGGATACGTCCCTCGACAGATAAGGGGAGAGGATGGGAGGGCCTCCTCTGCTATTGTCCCTCGACAGATAAGGGGAGAGGATGGGAGGGCCTCCTCTGCTATTGTCCCTCGACAGATAGCGGGAGAGGGTGGGAAGGCCTCCTCTGCTATTGTCCCTCGACAGATAAAGGGGGGTAGTGGGGTGGGCATTTCCCCTCCTCCCTTTGTTACATATAAAGAATTGCTATCTCAGAAAACACTAATGATTGGGATAGATGAGGAAGTGCTTCGTCACGCTTTACACTTAGCCATAAGCCACGGCACCATTTTGCATCTAAACTTAAATATAGATGGCAGGTGGGAGGAGGCATACTTTGCCAATATGGAATCCGATAGGGAGGCTATTGATAAGATCAAGCGTGGGGAACTTTCCATTAGGGAGCAGGCCTCTGGTGAAGAAGGAATAAGACATGCGGCGCAATTACCTAACATCTTCGCTCTCTATGAGCAAAATATAGGGGTAATAACTCCGATGATTGCGGAAGAACTTAAGGAGGCGGCAAGGCTTTACTCAGCGCAGTGGATTGATGAGGCTTTTAGAGAAGCGGTCCTGATGAATAAGCGCAGTTGGAAATATATCGCCCGTATTCTCGAACGATGGGCTAGCGAGGGTAAGGAGAGTGGAGAACATAGGCAAGATATTAAAAAGGGTAGTCCCGACAAATACATCAGGGGCAAGTACGGACACTTGGTCAGAAGATAGGGCCCCCGAAAATTCGCCGAATTTTCGGGGTAAAAAAGATAACCTTGCTTGTCATTCTGAGCGCGTGCGCCGAAGCCCTGAACGAAGCGAAGGGGAAGAGACCTGTCACATCTGTAAGGGGGCCGGGTTTGTTCATCCTCTTTTGGATTCAGGGCGGCCTGATTTCAGTCGGGTAGTGCCTTGCCAGTGCCAGAGGGAGGAACTGGAAAGGAAGAAGTTCCAATATCTCCAGAGATATAGCAATCTTGGTTTTCTGTCACGGCTTGCCTTTGATAATTTATCTCCAAAAGGGAAGAGAGATGATGCTATTTCACAAGAGCATTTTGCTCGCGTTTACCAAATAGCCAAGGCCTTTGCTGATAATCCCGAAGGTTGGCTGGTTTTTTTTGGTCCTGGTGGCTGTGGCAAAACCCATTTAGCTTGTGCTATTGCTAATCACCGTCTAAACTTGGGACAGCCGGCCTTTTATATTGGAGTTGCTGATCTTCTAGACCATCTCCGCTCTGCTTTTAGCCCAACAAGCGATATAACCTATGATGAGTTATTTGAGCAGGTGAAGAATACGCCCTTGCTGGTGCTTGATGACCTAAGTATGGAAGGTGCCACACCTTGGGCAAAGGAAAAACTAGAGCAACTTCTCAACCATCGTTTCAATGCTAGATTAGTGACTGTGATTACTACGGATGTGCCATTGGAAAAGTTTGATGAACGCTTAGGCGGTCATTTTAGCGATAGTGAATTTTGCCAAGTGTGTCTGGTAGGGCAGAAGTCATCTTTGGCGCGCTTAGATAGCTTACAATTGGAGCTACTGCGAAATATGACCCTTGATAGTTTTGACCATAGGCGACTAAATCTCTCTTTGGAGCAGCGTCAAAATTTACAGCAAGCTTTTCATCTAGCGATGGATTTTGCTCGTAGTCCAGAAGGCTGGTTAATATTTCAAGGTGTCAACGGTTGTGGCAAAACCCATCTGGCAGCAGCTATTGCTAATTATCGCCTAGCGCAAGGTAAACCAGTTTTCTTTGTGGTTGTTCCTGACCTCCTTGACCATTTACGCTCCACATTCAGCCCACAGAGCAACATATCTTACGACGAGTTTTTTGAAGGGATTAAACAATGCCCACTGTTGATACTCGATGATTTTGGTGAGCAATCAGTTACACCTTGGGCTCAAGAGAAGCTGTATCAGTTGATTAACTATCGCTATAATGCTAGGTTACCAACGGTGATTACCAGTTGCTTTTCCTTGGACGAGATTGAACCACGAATCAGTTCACGAATGGTAGATCCAAGGTTAAGCCTAGTATTTAACATCATTGCTCCCGATTATCGTGGTGACGTAAAATCTAGCCAGGTAGCCAAGCGTCCTGAACTACGCATCACTGGGAGGCGTCATCCCTGAGCATCAGGTTATGCTCTCGTTCAGATAGACGGGTGACATCTCAAACTGTAAGAGATATCTTCCACTTTAAGTTTGGAACAGGCGTTAGTAGTTCTTCGGGTTATTGCAATTGGGAAACATGATTGCTAAAATAAGCCAACAGCTAGTGCAGAGAGTTCAGTTATGATAAATTCCCCGGTTTTAGTTCTTAATCAAAGCTATGAGCCTCTCAATTTATGCCGTGTGCGTCGGGCTGTAATGCTAGTTTTCTGCGGTAAAGCTGAAGCGCTGGAAAACAGCCGAGGAGAGCTTCATTCTGTTACACGGGTTTTCCTCATACCTTCAGTAATCCGTCTCGTTTACATGGTTAAACGCCCTCGTCGTCAAAGAAAGTTGACTAAACCCGAGGTGTTTAATCGTGACCAATATATCTGTCAATATTGTGGTAGACAAACAAAGGAACTTACCTTAGACCATGTTATCCCACGGCGGCGAGGTGGAGAGCATGCTTGGGAGAATGTGGTTAGCGCCTGTAGAGTTTGCAATCGTCGCAAAGGCGGGCGTACACCAGCTGAGGCTGGGATGAAATTACTTCGTCAGCCACGTCTACCTCGCAATGATGGCTTCTATATCCCTTATCACTATCTCAATAGCCATGATGAGTGGAGAAAATATGTCTCTCAGTAACACAATTCTAGTCTTGCCTCGGCTTTTCGCTTAGTTGATCAAGAGGCAATTCTTTAACAACATTGCCAAGCTCGATTGTCACTGTTTCTTTTAAGGGGTTCACGCTGACTACCTTAGCTTTGCCAAAGGGTGTGGATATCTCCTGACCTGGCTGAGGCATTTTCTCCCTTATAGCCGTATATTGTTTACTTTCATAGCTAAGGCAGCAAAGAAGCCGCCCACAAATGCCTGATATTTTAGCCGGATTTAAGGCTAGATCCTGTTGTTTAGCCATTCTAACGGAGACAGGGATAAACCCGGTGAGAAAACTCTGGCAACACAAGGGATAACCACACTTACCTATACTACCCACTAATTTAGCCTCATCCCTTGGCCCTATTTGCCTTAACTCCACTCGTGTTTTAAGGCTGCGGCTCAACTTTCGAACTAAGTTTCGGAAATCAACCCTTTCACGAGCGCTAAAGAATATAGTTAGGTGACTATCATCGAGGTTATAGTGAGCTGATAGGGACTTCATTCCTAAACCAAGTGTGGTCACCATTTCTTTGCATTTAGCTAAGGCCTCCTTCTCTTTATCCTGTCGGGCTTTTTCCAAGTCTTCTGGTTGAGCACGACGTGTCACTGTCATTAACGGTTCAGTTAGGTCGCTTACTTGAATTTGAGCTTTAGAAATGGTGACTTTAGCCAAGTCCAAACCATGACTGGTTTCTACCACTACATAGTCGCCAGCTTTTAGCGGTATGTCACCAGCGTCACAATAGAACTGGTTGCCTCTAGGTTGAAAACGGACTCCGATTATTTTAGCCATTAGGGCGTATTATAAATCCTAAATTCGAATTTCTAAATCCTAGACAAATTCAAAATCCGAAGTTCCAAAGTTTAGGATTTAGAGTTTAGGGTTTCGTATTTGTTTTTTTGGCATATTGAGCATCAGTGATTCGAATGCCAAGCGAGCATTAACGTTTCTGGAAATCTCTTCCTCTGTTAAGCATAGGGTAGCGGTGAAGTCTTTAATCTTTTTTAGGCTCATCCCATTTGCTTGTTTCTCTAGCACTACTTCATAGTCTATATTTGTGATGGCCTCCTTGTAGCCACCCTTGATAAGCATCAAGTCATGCCACCAACTGAGCCAGGTCTCCATCACCTCTATCGCAGACCTCCGGTCTTGACTGAATTGTATGGCTAACTCCTGAGCATAAGCGAAGCGCTGCTCCAAACTAGCAGTTAGCAAGGAGGCTAGCTTATCAATTTTTTGAGACCGCTGACAGAGCAAGTCATCGTCTGCTAGGGCAGATAATGCCCAGCCAGGGCAGCCATGGCATAAGCGAGCCAAAAGCTTTGCTTTAGCAAGGTCAACATTATAGGAATCGGTAAGTATCTGTTGTATTTGCTCTGAGGGCATGGGTTTCAATTCCAGCCGTTGACAGCGGGAAACAATTGTGGGCAAGAGGCGCCTTTCCTCAGCAGCTAACAAAAGCCAAACTAACTTAGGTGGTGGCTCTTCCAATATTTTGAGTAAGGAGTTAGCTGCCTCAGTGGATAGATATTCAGCCTCATCAATGATAAATACTTTGCACTTACCTTCGTATGGTGGCAAATTAGCTAACCTCTGAAGCCCCCGAATATCATCGATACCGATCTCCACTTTGGAGTTCAAGCCTAGGGTAGTAACGTCAGCATGCTTACCTTCGAGGATTCGACGACAGGAATGGCATTGGCCACAGGGTGGCTCGGGGTGATCACAGTTAAGAGCTTGGGCTAGATTAAGGGCTAGGGTTCTTTTGCCTACATGGCGTGGTCCTACCAAAAGGTAGGCATGAGCTACATTATCTTCTTTAAGGCTATGACCCAGCAAAGCCAAAATTCTAGCTTGTCCTCTTACCTGCCACATGTTTACCCCATGTCCAAGCTCATCAAATCTTGATAACTTTCCCGGCGCCGAATGAGACGTGCTTCGCCTTGATCCACCACAACTATAGCTGGTCTTGGCAAAGCATTGTAATTGCTCCACATAGGGATGGAATAAGCGCCGCAAACTGGTATGGCAATAATATCGTCAGGGGAAACTGAAGCCAAATTGGTGTCTCTTATCAGGATATCCCCTGATTCGCAGAGCTTACCGGCAATTGTGACTAGCTCTTCTTCTGCCTCTAAAGCTTTACTAGCTATGAGGGCTTCATATTTGGCTCCATAAAGAGCCGGGCGAATGTTATCGCTTATACCACCATCGAGGCAAACATATTTTCTTACTCCGGGTATCTCCTTAATTGCCCCAACCTTATATAATGCTACTCCAGCTTGTCCTACAATTGCTCTCCCTGGCTCAATAATGAGTCGTGGACGGCCTAATTCTAGAAGTGAAGTAAGGCTGTTTAGCTTGCCAGTTATAGCCTGAGCATAATCAGCTATAGCAGGCACTTTAGAGTCTAAGGTGTATTGAGCAGCAAAGCCGCCGCCAATGCTAAATTCACTAAGTTGGAAGCCAAATTTTTCTTTGATTTCACCGGCAAAGCGAAGAACAAGCTCCATAGCCAACTCATAAGGTTTTGTTTCAAATATAGGCGAGCCGAGGTGAAAATGAAAACCCAAAAGATTGAGGTTAGGGGCTGATAGAGCTCGTCTTACCGCCTCTTCGGCTTGTCTGGTAGGCAGGGGGAAGCCGAATTTGCTATCCAGCGTTCCGGTAGTAGTATATTCATGAGTATGAGGGTCAACCCCAGGGGTAAGGCGAAGCAGAATATCCTGACTAATCCCCTTTCCTTTAGCTAGTCCGTTAAGTAGTTCAAGCTCATAGAAGTTATCTACCACAACTCGACCGATGCCCCAATTTAGAGCTAGCTCCAGTTCCTCCAGCGTCTTGTTGTTGCCATGGAAGTAGACTTTGGCTAATGGAAAGTTTACCGAATGGGCAATGCTGAGTTCTCCTCCGGAGACAACGTCGAGTCCTAAGTCTTCATCCTTCAAAATAAGAGCTAATGCCTTATTTAGGAAGGCTTTCGAGGCGTAAATAACTAGGGTATCAGGATAGCGCTTGGTGAACTCAGCCTTAAATTCACGGCACTTGTGGCGAAGGGTGAACTCATCAAAAAGGTAAAGTGGCGTGCCAAATCTCCTAGCCAGGTCAACGACATCACAGCCACCAATGCAAAGATAACCTTGGCCATTTATTTCGGCAGTTAGGGGGAAGAGGGATAGTTTGGGTATTTTGCTTGTATTCAAATCTTAGATATAGTAGCTTGTAATGCTAAGTAATTCAAGGGAAAAACAGGGTATTTAGCGGTTCACCTGTCATTTTGAGTGATTTGCCTCCTGTCACTCTGAGCCGAAGCCTGAGCAAAGCGAAGGGTTAGCGAAGAATCTAGAGACCCTTCGCTAACGCTCGGGGTGACCATTAAACAATCTCAGCAAAGGGCTTAAGTCGCATTTTGTCAAGCAGGAGTTTGACGCTATGCTGTCATTCGCTTTTAGCTAGAAACTGCAGTGGGCTTTTGAAGTCGTTCTCCGCGGTACACAGATCTTAGACCAGCTAGAAGCTGGGAACTAGCAGCCCTCTTGGGGATAAATCCATAGGCTCCTACCTGCTCAGCCATAAGGATATTCTCTTCATCATCATACTGTGTTAGCATCAAAACCTTAGTCTGAGGGCGTTCCTTGCATATCCGCTTAGTAGCCTCCAGCCCATTCATTACAGGCATGATTATGTCCATTACCACTACGTCAGGCAAAAGCTGGAGAGCCTTCTCCACCGCCTCTTCTCCATCCATGGCCTCACCTACTACCGCAATGTCTTTTTGCAGGGTGAGCACAGCACGAATGCCATCTCGGATTACAGTGTGGTCATCTACTATGAGCACTCTTATCCGCTTTGTCGCCCTCTCCAGTAATGCCTGGATTAGAGGCACAAGCGACGCTGGCTCAATTGGCTTGGTTAGATAGTCCTCAGCCTCCATTTGCACTCCCTCATCCATGCTCCATCCACTGACAAGGCGTTTTTCAACCGGTGCATCAATGATCACGATGGGCAAGTCCTTGGCTAGGGGATTTTGTTTCAGCCATTTGTGCAGTGAGAATGCCTCTCCCCGGGGAGTCATCGTGCCCAGAATAATAACATCTGGCTTTCCCATCTTGATTCTTTCCTGTGCCTCTGTTTTGCTGCTGGTAATGGTCACCTCATAGGATTTGGCTTCTAGAGTCCTCTGCAAAGCCAATAGAAATTCAGGCTCATCATCTACAATTAGGATTTTTTTGTTGTTTTCCATTTTGTCTCCCCTCCTTACTCTCCTTTATTAGATTTTATTAGCTCGCTCGACCCGCGGGCTATCTTTGGTAAAACCTAAGCGGGCACACCGCTCCTTACTCCTGCTGCCTCTAAGATTTCGGGCACGATGCTTTCTCTCCCTACTGCCATAACATGAACCCCATGGCACAGGTTTTCCTCCTTTATCGTCTTTATCAACTGCACAGCAATTTCAATGCCCTTCTGAAGTCCCTTGCCTTTCTCCACACTGGCTAGTTCCTCAATTATGGCTTTGGGGATTATTATCCCAGGAACATTGTCGTTCATATACCGAGCCATTCTTGCTGAAGCCAGGACTATAATGCCTGCCAGGATTTTGACGTTGAACTGGCGGGCATATTGCATGAAGCGACGAAAGTTATCCAACTCATATATACCCTGGGTCTGGAAGAATTGCGCTCCAGCAGCCACTTTTTTGTCAAATTTGATAAGTTGTGGCTCAATGAAATCTGCCGTCGGATGCACCGAAGCACCAAGGCAAAATTCTGGAGCTCCCTTGAGATCATGCCCACTTAGGTCCTTTCCTGATTCCATTGTCCTGACCATTCTTATTAATTGCACGGAATCCAAGTCAAACACTGGTTTTGCTTCCTTGTGGTCTCCGACATCGATAGAATCTCCAGTGAGACAGAGCACATTCCTGATACCCCGAGAATATGCCAGAAGTAGGTCTGCTTGAAGCGCTAAGCGATTGCGGTCACGGGTAGTCATCTGGAGAATAGGCTCTCCGCCGTGTTCCTTGATTAATAGACAACCACCCAGAGAGGGGAACCTCATCACAGAACTTTGATGGTCGGTGACATTAATAGCATCGACCTTGTCCTTAAGTAACTCTATATGATGAACTATCTCTGAGGTATCTGCTCCTTTGGGAGGTCCGATCTCCGTGGTCACCAAAAACCTGCCAGAATTGAGTTTCTCCTCAAACAGTGATTTAGCCATGATTCCCTCCTAGATTGATATCAGCCCTGCTCATGACCCTTCTGGGTCTGGGGATAGTGTGAAAGTTTCTCGGAGGATAATATCGGCGCATCTTCTCCAGTTGGCCCAGATGCTCCAAGCGTTTGTAAATCAGGATCCAGGCACAGTCCATGTCCTTGTTTGCCTCGCATTTACCGTTTTTGCTCCCGGCGCAGGGACCATTGAGTATGCCCTTGGCGCACCTAGTGATGGGGCAAATACCGGCAGTTTCAGCCAGTCTGCAATCACCGCAAGCAGCGCATCGCTCATCCCAAACACCCCATTCCTTAGCCGCACCCATGAAAGTGGTGTTGACGCCGGGCAAAACAGGCGTATTTGGGAAGTGCTCGGCTACTGTCTGTACTCCTACACCGCAGCCAAGCGAAAGAATAGCATCCACCTCGTTGACCCTGTCGCCAAGTGGCTCCAAGAATTCAAAATCACACTGCCGTTTCACCGTGTATTCCAGGAAACTGTGAGTTTCATCGCCAGCTCTAGCCTGGGCCACACGCAATGCACTATGGAGCAAGGAAACCTCTTTCTCGCCACCAGCTCCACACACCGTCATGCAGGTGCCACAACCAAGGATCAGTATTTTCTCGTAAGGGGCGATCATGCGCCTTATCTCATCCAATGGTTTTTGCTCTGCGACTATCAAGTTCTCACCTCCTGTTTTATTGCTGAAGCCAGGTAGAGCTCTCCTATTTGTTCGGTGAACTTGTCTAAAGCATTGGCCGGGTCCTCATCGCTAACATGTAGATTAAAAGCTTGCAGGCGTTGTGGTTCAAGGCCGATTTGCTGAAGTATCTTTCGGGCTTTTTCCACCCGCTGTAAAGCCCAGAAGGCAGTGTCCTCCCTGGCGCACTGCTCTTGTCCGCATCCGGCAATGAAAACGCCCTCAGCACCCATCTCAAAGGCGCGCAAAATGTGCTCAGTTTCTATCTTGGCTACACACAGGACAGGCACTATCCAAATGCCAGCCTTGACCTCCCTCCATAAACTTGCCAGGGCACCGGTGCCATAAAGCCCGTATTGGCAGCAAAAGCCGATAACTAAGGGTTTGAACTTCGACTGCGCGGCAGACTTAAGGACATGATTTAGTTCCTCATCTATATGTCGTCGATCCTGTGGCTTGCGCAAAACTATAGCCTTGGCAGGACATTCAGCAACGCATATGCCGCAGGCTTGACACTGGTCGGCAGGTATTTGGACTGTGCCGCTGTCATCTAGGTAGGGCACATAATAGGGACAAAGACGTAAACAGGTGAGGCAGGCAGCACATTTATCTTGAAACAAGATCTCAGCACCCATGCCACAGCGCAGGCATCTTCTGGCTTCATTGATAGCGCTTTCCCAGTCGTAAACAAGTTCTACTGCCTCGAACTCTCTTGCCCTTTCTTTGGGGGAAAGGGCTGGTGGCTCAAAGCGGTTGAGCCTCCTTATCATCTCTATGGTTTTGGGTAGAAGGTCACCTGTTAAAGCTTCTCTCTCATCTCGGCCAACTAAGGGATATTTGTGCTGGAGATATTCGTCAATGCGGAAAGCTGCTTGCCTACCAGTGGCTAATGCCTGGACTACAGTTGCTGGTCCAGTGACAGCGTCACCTCCAGCGAAGACCCCTTCACGATTGGTGGTGAGAGTGAAGGGGTCGACTCGAATAGTGCTGCCTCTGCCAATGCGGAGATGGAAATCCTCAGGTACCTGTGGTGCCTGGCCAATAGCGGTAATCAAGGTATCGAATTCTATGCTGAACTCGCTGTCCTGGATGGGCACTGGCCGATGCCTGCCGCTAGCATCTGGCTCGCCAAGCTCCATGCGTACACAAGTTAGTCTTAACTGTCCATCCTCTCTTTCTATCTTTGTTGGTGTTACCAGGAATAGAATTTCTACTCCTTCCTCTATTGCTTGCTCTACTTCTGAGGAGTCCGCTGGCATTTCCTCTCGACTGCGGCGGTAGAGGATTCTTACCTTTCTTGCGCCCAATCGGAGTGCCGTGCGAGCGGCATCAACTGCCACATTGCCGCCCCCCACTACGGCTACCCTTTCACCAATAGATGGTTTGAGCCCTAGGTTCACCTCGCGGAGGAAAGTTGCCCCATCCACTACTCCCGGGCTCTCCTCCCCTTCTATCCCTAGCCTAATGCCTTGATGAGCACCCACGGTTACATAGATGGCTTTATAACTCATCTTGAACAGCAGGTCTAAGGAAATCACTGGTGTATTTGTCCTAATTTCAATCCCCATTTGAATCAACCTTTGAACCTCGGTATCGAGTATCTCCCGAGGAAGGCGATATTTGGGGATACCTACTCGCAGCATGCCTCCCAATTCAGAGTAGGCCTCAAAAATAGTTACCGGATAGCCTAATTTCCTTAGGTAGTAAGCGGCAGACAACCCTGCCGGGCCAGACCCCACTATGGCTATCCTCTCCTCGTGTGTAGTTTCCGCTTCAGGTTGGATCATTCTATCGCCGCCGAATTCTACTGCGAACCTCTTCAGTGCCCTGATGGCAATGGGTTTGTCTACCTGACCGCGTCGGCAAGCCTCTTCACAGGGGTGGGTGCATACATAGGCACATATAGAGGGGAAGGGATTACTATTCCTTATGACCTGCAATGCTTCCATTACCCGCCCTTGGGCAATCAAATCAACGTACTCTCTGATCTCCATATGCAGAGGACAGGCAGCCTGGCAAGGTGGCATAAGAGTGTGGTCGAAAGATGTTCTCTTAACAGCATCGCGGCCACGACTCTCGTGAATATCAGCTTGGGACGAATACATCGCTTTTCTCCTTAAATAAAAGTAGCATGGTATAATTTGCCCAATCCAGGTAATGGTAACTATGCTCTACAGCGAAGTGAAACAGGGATTTCCCTCGATATCAGTAGTTTTAGCCCCTGAATTTTATTGAATTTAACCCTGTTTTTTGGTATGAAACCTAACCAAAGCAAGAGATGCCCAGAATACAAGCAGGATTGCTAATCAATCTGAGATGCTAAGAAAAGGGAGGAGATAGAGGTTGAAGAGAGGCAAAGTTTGCCTATGTTATCACACAGTTATAATGCCTTTGCGTATGGCATACTTAATAAGGTCAGTCTTGCTGTGAATATCCAGTTTATCCATTAAGTTGGTCTTGTGTCCTTCTACAGTTTTGGGGGTGACGACTAATATGTCAGCTATTTCCTTGATAGTATATCCTTCAGCAACTAACTTGAGCACCTCCCTCTCCCTCTCTGTCAGTTGATGATAAGGATCTTGTTTTCCTAGCATAGGAGCTCTGAGCTGGAAGTCCTCGACGAAAACCTTAGCCGCGGTGGGGGAAAGGAAGGAATCGCCATGGTGAACAGCCCGAATACCTGAGGCAAGCTCTGAGGATGCTGCTGTCTTACTAATGAAGCCTTGGGCTCCTGCCTCGATAATGGAGAAAATGTATTCTTTCTCATCGTATTGAGTTAGCACTAGCACTTTTGTTTCTGGGAATTCCTTACGTATTCTACGTGTTGCTTCCAGCCCACCCATGACTGGCATGGCTATGTCCATAAGCACCACATCAGGGACAAGCTGTTTTACTTTCTCCAGCGCTTCCCTACCATTTTCTGCTTCGCCAACCACTTCTATATCTGCGGCCAGAGCTAGCAAGGCGCAGATGCCATCCCGCACGATGGTGTGGTCATCCGCTACTAGCACCCTTATCTTCTGCATTGGCTGCGCTCCTGATTATGGGAACCTTGGCGATAACTCTAGTCCCTTGCCCGGGCTGGGAATCAATAGCACAAGTGCCACCTGCTATGGTTACTCTTTCTTTCATACCGAACAGACCAGCGCCGCGACCCCTTTCATCGATGCTCTTGATCTTACTAACATCAAACCCCTTGCCATCATCCTCAACATGTAAAACACATTTATTGGCATTACATTCTAAGTGGATAGTGGCATTTTTCGCCTCTGAATGCCTCACAATATTGCTAATAGCCTCCTGGGTAATGCGGAAAAGCGCCAATTCAATTTCCGCTGGCAATCTCTGCTCCATCCCTTCGAACTCTGTTGAGACATTAACGCCTTGGGAACTGAGAGTAGTCTCAGCAAGGTGACGAATAGCAGCAGGTAGCCCTAGTGTGTCTAATAAGGTAGGGCGGAGTTCCCTTATAAGTTTGGTTAACTCAGTGCCTGCGTGAATGGCCAAAGAGTGAGTCTTTTTCAATATTGCTTTAATTTCAGCATCTACGACGCTACTCATTTCCATCATCTCACTAATTGCCTGCAAGTTAAGTGCCAGGGCAGTGAGTTCTTGACCAGTTTCATCGTGTAGCTCTCTAGCAACTCTTTTTCGCTCCTCTTCTTGGATAGTGAGTGCCTGCCTTAGCAGTATTTGGTATCTTTCCCTGGCATTGTCCAACCTTTGATATAGTTTTGCCTGCTCGATTGCTATGCCTAGCTGGCAGCCGATGGAGTTCAGGAGGCACATGTCGTCTGGGCTAAATTGACCAGGTAGATAGCTGGCAACATTCATCACCCCCATGATCTTATCCTTTGCCTTTAGAGGAACGCTGACAAATCCTTTAAGACCCTCTGTGGTTATCAAATCAGGGCGAGCCGCATCTGGGTCTTTAGAGATATCTTCTAATACGATAGGCTCACCTGTTTGAGCCACCTTTCCTGCTATCCCCTCGTTCATGGTAAGGCACATCTCTCCAGCATATTTGGCAGAGAGGCCGCGGTGCACTTTATAACATAACTTCTGGATTTGTTCATCAAAAAGCAGGATTCCTCCCACATTACCAGCGAAGATCTGTAGCACAATGTCCAACGCTGTATTCAAGATAGCATCCAAGTTCCATAACCCACTTACGGCACAGGAAATGCGGCTCAAAGCATCAAGATGGTGGTGTCGTCGCAAAATCTCCTTCTCTAGTTCTCTTTCTGCGGTAACATCTCTCCTCAACTCAAACACTGCCTCGACCTTGCCATGGCTGGTTTTTAGCGGCCACATGGCGATCTTGATATACTTATTGTGGTAAGGATGAATAATTGTTACTGGGCTGCTGCCTTGCAGTACTTTTTTGAGCGGGCATTCCCACAAGGGGGCGCTGCAGGGCTTGTCTCTGCCATGGAAGACCTCATAGCAGTGCCTACCAATAGGTGACTCAGTGCTCTCAGGCAACTTGTGTCGCATGGCTGAATTAGCGAACTTAACCCGGTATCCGCTGTCGACGACCAGAAGTTCATCCTCTAGGCCGTCCATTATATCCTGCAGGCTTAGGTCGAAGCCTATGGCTTCAGTGGTTCGATAAATTGCTGTGTCCTTTCTTCTAGGCATCTTCACCCCATATTGATATAAACATATTGCACCACATTACTTCTAGGCTTCTAGCTAGCACTAAGCACCGATGGAGAGACTCAGATTTCTAATACAACTACCTAATTAAGATACAACTGCACACTACTCCTGTCAAATACGTGTACTCGTTCACGTGATTAGTGACACATTGTCTTGTCGCCTACCCATCACGAGGGTAGTCTCGAGCAAGCTTGGAACAAGGGCAGCGAGCCCTGGGATTACTACACTACCATACCCTGGTCGGGGACAAGCCCCAACCCTAGGAGACAATCCACTTCACAGGGGACAAAGAAAGGGAGGGCCCACACCACCACTCCCCTTATTTGGCAAGGGGCGTGTAGTGGCGGGGTTCATCCCCGCCTTATTCTCACCATGGCATAAAAAACTGCCCGGGTGTCACCTATCTATCTGAACTAGATCAATACATTTTTATTCCTTCAGAGTAAGTTCCCATTTACACCAGAACTCGTCAGGATGGGGATCGGGAGGACAGGTAAGGCATTTCACTGCTGCTCTAGGTTCAACTACCTTGGCAATATTGGATAGGAGGGTTAGCTTCATGGTCTTGCAGGGAAATTCCTGTTTACCCTGCCTCTTCCTGCTTTCCTGAACAGGGCAGCGAGGGTAATAAAAGACGATTTTCTGGGGGCTTTCCTCCGCACATTCAAAGATTGGGGAGACAAGTTGCCAGCTCATAAGACTTAAAACTTTGAGAACAGAGGAAAGCCCACCCTTGGTTAAGTTAAGTATTTTCTTAATCCTTTCTGCTTCTACCACGGATTGTCTTTCCCAATTCTTTAAATCTAGCTTGATGGCGGCTTCAAGCCCGTATTGGGTTTCAACGTTTCGAAACCACAGCCCATCCAGCGTTTGCCAATTTCGAGCATACATTCTTGCCAATTCTATTAAGGTCTCCTTAGGAAGTTCCTCTAGCTTCACTTGCTTCATCTTTTACTCCCTCTGTAAGCAGAATTTTACGCTGATAGCTCCTGCACAGCAAGGGTGTGTGCTCATTCGCATGTTCAGTAACACATAATTTCCCTTCTTATCATTGCCTCCTTCCCTGGCATCGCGGTAGGCGCCTCCTTTCTATCATCGCGGGGAGCACTTCCTTCCCTGTCATTGTGAGGAGCAGCCCCCTGCCAAGTAAGGGGAGGGGTTGTGCGGGCCTCCTATTAGCGACGAAGCAATCTCGTAGGGTTGGGGCTTGGTCCCGCCCTTTCTCTCCGTCATTGCGAACGCAGTGAAGCAATCCCGGTGGGGTGCAGCGAATGAGATTGCCACGCCTTT